>Ga0315550_1001079_pt1 | contig 16866 bp, 16 predicted proteins | sample SalMarSW160190MG_2_FD_203100 | JGI IMG/M metagenome (GOLD analysis project Ga0315550, IMG submission 203100) | Salt marsh sediment microbial communities from the Plum Island Ecosystem LTER, Massachusetts, United States - Salt Marsh Sediment SW1601-90 ... | reverse complement strand
TGCCCGACTCCAAGGTTTTTCCTACGACTTCTCAGCCCTCGGCCGGTGAGTTTGTCGATTTCTTCCAGCAAGCGGGGCAGGGGGCTGAGGCTATCGTCGGCGTGTTTATCTCCTCGAAGTTAAGCGGCACGGTTGCCAGTGCTCTGGCAGCCAAGATCCAGTTGCCCGATCTGGACATTCGCGTCGTGGATTCGCTTTCGACGTCGATGGGACAGGGATTCTGCGTGCTGGCCGCCGCCCGGGCGGCGGCTGCCGGCAAGCCCGTCGATGACGTCGTCGCTGCTGCCGAGCAGGTGCGAGAAGAGATGAACCTCCTTTTCGCCGTGGATACGTTGGAATACCTGCATCGGGGTGGGCGTATCGGTGGAGCCAAGCGGCTGCTGGGGACCGCACTGAACCTCAAGCCGCTGCTGCACCTGGTTGACGGGCGTATTGAGGCGTTGGCCTCAGTGCGCACCAAGCGCAAGGCGGTCGCGCGGATGTTGGATGTGACCGAGGAGCGCCTGGGTGGGAAACGTATGGCTGAAGCAGCTGTTCTAGATGTGGACTGCCCGGAGGAGGGTGCTGCTGTCGCCGAGGTGATGAAAGAGCGATTTGGACTCTCCGTCGTCTATCAAACTCAAGTTAGCCCTGCCATCGGTACACACGCCGGGCCGGGCACCGTTGGCATCTGTTTCTACCCTGAACCGTAGCCGGTCATTGTGCTTACTCGACGACCGCGCTCCTCCTGAGAGCGCGGTCGTTTTTTGTGCCGCCTTGACAGGTCTTGTCCCGAGTTGTATAATAGCGATGAGTGAACGCTCATTTTTCTGATTGAAAACTCATTTCTGTGAGTGGAAACTCAATTCGGGAGGATGATTATGCCTACCAATCAAGACCCTATTCGCCAGCAACTGATCGAGGCGCGGCGCAATCAGATTCTCGATGCGGCTGCGGCGGTGTTTGCCGAGAAGGGCTTTCATCGCACCACTACCAAAGACATTGCCGGTAGGGCAGGGATAGCCGAGGGCACCATCTACAATTACTTTGACAGCAAGGATGACCTGCTGATCGGCATGATGTCCCGGCTGGCCGAGTTGGAGACGTTGGGCGATGAGCTGACGGAGGCGTTGCAGGGTGACGTGCGAGACTTTTTCGTCGCCATGTTCCGTCACCGCGTTGAAAGCCTTGAGCGGGCGCAGGATATACTGCGGGCCGTTTTGCCGGAGGTGATGGCCAACGCCGAATTGCGCGAGCACTATTATCAGCGGTTTGTGCTTCGAGTGGCGGGGTTGATAGAGCAATACGTGCAGTCCCGGGTCGATCTGGGCCACATCCGCCCTGTAGATGCGGCGCTGGCGACGCGCGCTGTGCAGGCGATGTTCGTCGGCTTGCTTATCCTGCGCATCTTTGGTGATGAGACGGTCGTGGCTAAATGGGGGGCTTTGCCCGAGCTACTGGCCACCATCATCTTTGATGGGTTGCGGGCCGAGGGAGGTGAGTGAGGTGTCGATCCTGCGCACGTTGACCGTCGCTCGCAAAGAGCTGTTCCACATCGTGCGCGACCGGCGCACATTGGCGGTCATGTTTCTCATTCCGATTGTGCAGCTTTTTCTGCTCGGCTACGCTGCTACCACGGACATTGAGCATTTGCTCACGGCGGTCGTTGACGCCGACCGGACGGTTCAGAGCCGCGAATTGGTGGAGGCTTACAAGGCTTCCAACTACTTTGACATCGTGTCCTACGTCGATAGCGAGGAGGACCTGGCCCGCTTGATCGATCGAGGGGCGATTCGGGCGGGGTTGATCATTCCCGCCGGGTATGGAGCCGCCGTGGTCGCCGGCGAGACGGGGAGCGTGGCCTTCGTCGTCGACGGCTCCGACCCCACGATTGCTAACGCGGTGCTCTCCTCCGCTCAATCGGTGGGGCAGGCGCAGAGCGCGCGCATCGTCGAGCAGCGGCTGGGGATCTCGCCGGAGGACATGATGGCCGTGGAGGTGCGCTCGCGGGTTTGGTACAACCCGGAGATGAAGAGCGCCAACTTTATGATCCCGGGGATGATGGCCGTGATCCTGTATTTTCTCACCTCGCTGCTGACTGCGCTCTCCATCGTGCGCGAACGGGAGACGGGCACGGTCGAGCAATTGATGGTCACGCCCATTCGCTCCGTCGAGCTGGTGATAGGGAAGGTGCTGCCTTATGTGGCCGTGGCCTTTTTCAACGTCTTGGAGGTGTTGGCGCTTGGTGTCTTTTGGTTCGGTGTGCCGATCCACGGCAGTGTGGCCTTGCTGCTGATTCTTTCGGCCGTTTTTTTGATGACGTGTCTGGGCGTCGGTATTTTCGTGTCGAGCGTCTCCAACACGCAGCAGGAGGCGATGCTGCTGGTCTTTTTCACGCTTCTGCCCTCTATCTTTCTGGCGGGCTATATCTTTCCGCTGGAGGCGATGCCGAGTTTCTTGCAGACGATCAGCTACTTTATTCCGCTGCGGTATATGGTGATCATCATGCGGGGCATCATCGTGAAGGGCGTGGGGTTGGACGTATTGGCTGGGCAGGTGGGGGCGCTGCTGATCTTTGGCGTGGTGATCATGGCCTTTGCCGCCCGGCGCTTCCGCAAGCGGCTGGAGTGAAGCTCCCCGGCGCTTCCGGAAAGTCTCCCCTTCGGGGAGCTTCCGTGCAGATAAACTGCCTAGGGGAAGAAGCCTGTGCGAGCTTCGCTTGCACGCAAGCTATGCTTGCGCAGGGGCCTGTCTCCCCCCAATCTCCCCCTTTGCCGTTCTCCCCACCGCAAGCAGCAGCCAACCGCGAAGCGGTTGGACGTTCTCTGGCTTTTCCCCGTAGATCGGGTTGGGCCACCCCTTTGGTTGGTTGACTTTCCACGACCTTGTTGACATCTCCGCGCATTTGGTGTATCATTGAGTCGAAAATGAACATCTATTCATAAAATGAACATCTATTCATATTTAGGGGTGTGACGATGGGAGAGGAAAAGCGTACACAGCTTGCCGGTCGCCGCCAGCGGCGCATCGCCCGGCGGCGGGATGAGATTCTGACTGCCGCCGCGCGCGTGTTCGCCGAAAAGGGCTATGCCAATGCGACGATCAAGGAGATTGCCTACGAGGCCGACGTAGCGGATGGCACGATCTACAACTACTTTGAGGGCAAGCGCGACCTTTTGTTTGAAATCGCCGACCGGCTGATAAGGGAGGCGATGGATCAGACGATCTCTGAACTGAGCTCGCGCGATGCGGAGGCCTACGTGGACGCCGTGCTGCGCAACACCGTTCGGTTCACTCGTGAGAATCGGGCTTTTCTCCAGGCGCTGGCGACAGAGATATGGACGGATGATGAGCTTCAGCGGCGATTCTTCGCCCAGGTCCTCACCCCGATCTTTACCGCCGGCGTTCAACAACTTCAGGTTCAGATCGCGGATGGCGAGGCACGCCCTTGCCAGGTCGAGATCGTCGTTGCGACGATCGCGGGTTCCCTTATCGCTATATCGCTGTTGCGCGCCTTGGCTTCGGATCATTTCCTGTCCGATTTCTCCGATGACGAGATCGTGGACGAGCTAACGCGGCTCTATTCTTACGGGCTCAAGTTGGGCCCTGGGGAGGTGGAGGCATGATCGGTCGGACGCTCACGATCGCACGGAAGGAATTGATCCACATTGTGCGCGACGGGAAGACGTTGGTGGTTGATCTGCTCTTGGATGGGATTCGAGTCCGCAAAAGCTGAGGTTGTTGAATGCTGCAACGAATTTGGACCGTAATTCAGAAAGAATTTGTTCAGACGTTTCGAGATCGGCGCACGTTGCTTCTCCAGCTCAGCATGCCCGTCATCCAGTTGCTCTTGATGGGGTATGGGATGGACACGAACGTGAATCACATTCCGCTGGTCGTGGCCGATCAGAGCCGGGATAGTGCCAGTCAGGCGTATGTGAATGCCTTGGAGGCTTCGGGGTATTTTGATGTCGTCGCGTACGTCTCTGATGAGACCGAGGTGGTTCAAACCATTGACGGAGGGGGTGCTCAGGCAGGGGTCGTGATCCCCCACAACTTTGTGACTCAAGTGGAGCGCAACGATGCGCAAGTGCTTGTTCTGGTAGATGGTTCTAATTTGCTTGTCTCTCAATCGGCGTACAACATGGCCACGATCATCGCTGAGGCGCACGCGACGGAGGTGTTGATGGAAAATGTGGCGCGTACGGGATTGTTGGACGACGGCCGGAGCCTTTTGCCGCTCGAAGCGCTCGTGCGCATTCTCTACAATCCCAACTTGGAGGCCATCTGGTTCGTGGTGCCGGGGGTGTGTGCGATGATCTTGCAGACTCAAAGCGTCGCCCTGACCGCCGCTGCTGTGGTGCGCGAACGGGAGGTCGGAACCATCGAACAGATTCTGGTCACGCCCATTCGCCCCCTCGAATTGATGTTGGGCAAGATCGCACCCAATGTCTTGATCGCTATGGCCAATTTGCTGACGATCCTCGTGCTGGGGATCTGGGTTTTCGGGGTGCCTTTTCAGGGCAACTTTTGGCTTTTTCTCTGGCTGGCCTTTATGTATGTTTTCTCCGGACTGGGGCTCGGGATATTGATCTCGACCATTTCTCAAAACCAGAAACAGGTTGAGCAAATGATCATGATGGTCATGTTGCTCGCGGTAATTCTTTCCGGGTTCATGTTCCCACGCGACAAGATGAGCGTGTTTATTCGCTTAGCCGGCAATTTGTTCCCACTCACTTACTTTATCCCCATTGCGCGGGGTATCATCAGCAAGGGGATCGGGATCGAGTTCTTGTGGGAACAGTTGATTGCGATGTGCATTTACGGCATCGTGATTATGCTCGCTGCCACGCGTGCGTTCAGGCGGGGACTGGAGTGAGCGCTCATGCAGAAATCATTGAGACGCACCTTCGCTTTTATCCGGAAAGAGATGATCCAATCCTTGCGGGATTGGCGCACGCTGCTGATGATTCTGGCGATGCCTGTCATCATGATGTTCTTTTTTGCCTACGCCGTCAACTTGCTGGTGGACCACATGCCTACCGCTGTGGCCGATATGAGCAGGGACGACGAGAGCCGGGCTTTTATCGAGGCACTCGAGATATCGGGGTATTTTGACGCCAAAATGTATGTGGAGAGCGAGGAAGATGTTATCCGCATGATCGATGAGGAACGGGCCAAGGCCGGCGTCGTGATTCCGCCCGACTTTGCAGCACGGGTCGAGCGGGGCGATGCACAGGTGCTGATCGTTTTCGATGGCTCTGAATCGCTCGCCGTCCAGACCGGCTATAGCGCGGCGAGCGCCATTGCTCAAACCCACTCGGTCGAGTTGCTGATGAGCAAAGCGGGGCAGATGGGGGCGGCTTTGGGGGCGTTAGGAGGCGGGGCGCTGCCAATCGACACATCCATCCGTGTACTCTACAATCCCGATATGGATGGGCTGGTCTTTATGGTGCCGGGAATCGCGGCCATTCTGCTACAGTTGCTGACCATCGGCCAAGTGTCGATGGTCGTGGTGCGCGAGCGTGAGTTGGGCACCCTGGAGCAGCTCTTGATCACGCCGGTTCGTCCGTTGGAACTCATTATCAGTAAGGTGATGCCCAATATCATTATCACCATCGCCGATACGGTGCTCATTGTCTTGATCGGCGTCGTCTGGTTCGACGTGCCTTTTCGGGGCAGCATTTGGCTTTTTGCCTGGCTGTCGCTGTTGTTCATCGTCTCCGGGTTGGGGCTTGGGTTGCTGGTCTCGACGGTGTCTCAGACGCAAAAGCAGGCTCAACAAATCACGGCTGTGTTGATGGTGTTGACGACGATGCTGACCGGCCTCTTTTACCCGCGCTTGACGATGCCCCCGGTGGTGCGGGCGGTCGGTGACTTGATCCCGGTGACATACTTTATCCGCATCGCGCGGGGGATCATCACCAAGGGGGTTGGGCTTTCCTTCTTGTGGCGCGATGTGGTTATCCTGGTGATCTATGCGATCGTGGTGATCGTGTTGGCGTCGCTGACGTTTAGAAGGCGACTGGACTGAGGGCTGAAAGCTAAATGACTTGTCAGGTGGTTGTCTGTTTCAGCCACGCTTCCAGCTCGATCTGGTCGAGTTATTTAGTTCTCATTGCTGAGTAGAGATGAATGATCAAGTAGCGATTTTTGCCAAGGATTTGGTCAAGAGATTCAAGACAAGGAGTGGTGCGGTAGATGCCGTGAATGGTGTCACGCTGCAGGTGCGGCGTGGAGAAACCTATGGTCTCATCGGGCCGGACGGGGCGGGCAAGACCACGACCACGCGCGTCATCCTTGGGTTGCTCAAGCGCACCGCCGGTAAGAGTTCCATCTTGGGCTATGATTCGATGCATGATACGTACGAAATTCGCGAGCGTGTAGGTTATATCGCTCAGCAGTTTGCCCTGCCCGGCGACTTGACGGTGATGGAGAATATGCGCTTTTTTGCCGACGTGCAGGGTGTGAGCCGTGATGAGCAGCGTCGGCGCATTCCAGAGCTGCTCGATTTTGCCGGTTTGAGCGATTTCACCAATCGGTTGGGGAGCCAGCTCTCTGGCGGGATGAAGAAAAAGTTGGCCCTGGCGTGTAGCTTGGTCCACGAGCCGCAGGTGGTGCTTTTGGATGAGCCCACGCTGGGGGTCGACCCGGTCAGCCGCCGCGAGTTCTGGAACCTGCTGGGCAATTTGCGCGCGGAGAAGGGGTTGACGATCTTTGTATGCACTCCCTACATGGACGAGGCGGAGCGCTGCAACTGGGTGGGGCTGATGTACCAAGGGAAACTGGTGGCCCACGACTCGCCAGAGACGGTCAAAAAGATGGTGCCGGGTCGCCTGCTCGAGTTCACCCCTTCGAACTTTGTGCCTGCTTGGAGGCTGATACCTGGTCTGGATGGCGTGCTAGAGGTGCAGACCTATGGGGCGATGCTCCATGTCTTTGTGGACGATCCCGATGGTCGCCGGAACGAGATCGAGCATGCGCTGGCTGCACAAGGGATCACCTGCGAAGGGATGCGCGAGATCGAGCCGCGCATGGAAGAGGCGTTTATCTCGCTCATTGAGAGGCAGTCAGGGCGGCAGATGGAGGAAACAAGGGACGCGGTATGAGCGAGTATACCATCGAGGTGCACGATCTGACCAAACGTTTCGGCGATTTCACCGCCGTTGACCGGATCAACTTTAGCGTGAGGCGGGGTGAGATCTATGGCTGGTTGGGGCCGAACGGCGCCGGCAAGACGACCACGATCCGCATGCTGCTGGGCCTGCTCAAGATCACCGAGGGCAGTGCGCAGGTGCTGGGATACGATCCCACCACGCAGGCCAAGACGCTGCATGCCCGCGTCGGGTACATGTCGCAGCTTTTCACCCTTTACAATGATCTAACCGCTTACGAGAACATTCGTTTTTACGGCCAGGCGTACGGGCTGTCGCGGTCGGAGCTAGCGCGCCGTCAAGCTGAGATTATCGAGATGGCCGGGCTGCAAGGGCGCGAGAACGAGCTTACGGCCAATCTCTCCGGTGGCTGGAAACAGCGGCTGGCGTTGGGGTGTGCCATTGTCCACCGGCCCCAGGTTGTCTTTCTCGATGAGCCCACGGCCGGCGTGGACCCCATCAGCCGCCGCGAGTTCTGGGGCCTCATCTATGCGATGGCCAAAAAGGGCGTGACGGTGATGGTCACCACCCACTATATGGACGAGGCGGAGCTGTGCCAGCGGGTTGGATTTATCAGCCGGGGGAAATTGGTGGCGCTCGATACACCGGGCCGGCTCAAGCAGACGCAAATGCGGGGCCACGTGCTAGAGATCGGCTGTGATGACAGCGAGGCTGCGATGCGCATCTTGCTGGCGGCCAAGGAGGCGGGGGCGCTTCCCCTCGACGAGGTTGCGCTCTATGGCGCGCAGATCCACGCCGTCGTGCCCGATGCCGAGTTGTTCAAGCAACCGGTTTGGGATTTTTTGGTCGGGGAGGGCATCCGGGTGAACGACGTCGTATGGATTGCCCCGACGTTGGAGGACGTCTTTATCTCGGCGGTCACAGCCTGATTTTCCGGGTACTTTAACAATTGAATATTATACCCCTTGACAGCAACTGCGCTTTGGGCTATAATATGAACGGTCGTTTCAAATAACGCTCGTGTATATAACCGACAGTAAGGAGTAGGTCTATGGCCCAGACACAGAACCTGATTCTGCGCATCGTCGCCCAGCGGGGCGAGATCGGCAGCGCCGAGCTGGCAGGGGTGGCGCAAAAGTTCGGGCTGTCCTCGGACGCCGTGCGAGCGGCGGCCAACCGCATGGCACGAGCGGGTGTGCTGGCCAAGGAGGGGCGAGGCCGGGGCAACGTGCGCTACAGGGTTGGCCCCGCTGGCCAGGCCATCGTCAATCAGTTCATCGTCAAGCTCATGCACTGGCACTTGGCGCTGGAAGGCCAGCAGGCGTGGGACGGCACGTGGCTGGTGGTCGCCTTCGGTGTTCCCGAGGAGCAGCGCGTCAAACGGGATGTCTTTCGCGACCGGCTGATCGAGATGGGCTTTGGCCTGCTCTCGTCCAGCGTGTGGATCTCGCCCTTCGACCAGCAGGCGGATGTGGAGGCACTGGTCGAGGAGTTGGGTCTCGACCGCATGGTGGCGATCCTGCATTGCGATCACATCCAGATGCCGGGCTTGGCGAGCGTCCGCGAGCTGGCGCGCAGCGTGTGGGATCTGGAGCCGCTGGCGGAGCACTACCGCGATATAAATCGCCGCGTCGAGGCGTTTATGGCGTTTCTGGAGCAGGTGGGGCAGGGCGGGGAGATCGATGCCGAGGCCGTCTTCTTTACAGCGATGGATCTGCAAAACGAAATGCTGGAGATGATCTTGACGGAGGATCCCTGTTTGCCGCCCGAGCTGTTACCCTCTGACTGGCCCGGCCAACGTACGCACGAGCTGGCCCACGCGGTTACCGCTGCCATTGATCGACTGGAGCACGTTTCTGAACGTTATGAGTACTTGTTCCACCTAATCCAGGGGATGGAGGTGTTGGAGGTTTTTCGCGCCAGCTTCGAAGGCGACGTTGGCTTCTATTGGCCGGGGGCGGAGGAGGCGGGATGAACAGCATCCTATCCGTGATGCGCAAAGAGTTCCGCCACATGCTGCGCGACCCCTGGCTGCTGACCACCATCACCGTCGGGGCCGTGCTGCTGATTGTGTTGATGTCCTATACGCTCTCTGCCGACGTCGAGCACGTCCCGATTGCCGTGGTGGATAGCGACCGCAGCGCTCAATCTCGGGCTTACTTGCAAAGTTTCATCAGCGACGACTTTTTCGACCTGACGTACTGGTCACAGAATTCCGAAGAGGCCTTCGAGCGCGTGCGGCTGGGCGACGCCCACGGAGCGATCATCGTTCCGGCTGGATTCGCCGACACACTACTCCGTGGGGAAAAAGCCGTCGTACAGATCATCGTGGACGGCACCGAGCCCAACGTCGCCGCACAGGTCCTGGGGAACGCCAAGGCGCTCTCGGCGAACTACTCGATAGAGCTCTTGGAACGACACTTGGATCGGGCTGGGCTTGCGTCAAACCACGAGACGCAGACACTCGAGTTTCGTATGCAAGCGCTCTATAACCCCAATCTTGAGGAAATCAATACCATTCTGCCGGGTCTGATGGCCCTCTCTCTATCCATGCCGACGATTTCTGCTGCTCTATCCCTGGCGCGGGAGAAGGAGGAGGGTACGCTGGAGAGCCTGATGGCCACGCCGATCCGGCGTTATCAGTTGTTGATCGGTAAGGTGATTCCCTATCTGCTGGTCGGGCTGCTGGACGTGCTGCTGTTTGTCGGGATCGGATTGGTGGCCTACGGTGTGCCGTTTCGGGGTCGCTTGGCGGATTTGATTCTCTTCTCCGGCCTGTTTTTGTTGGCCAACCTGGGCATCAGCCTGCTGATCTCAACGCTCGTTCGCACCCAGATGGCCGCTCTGGTCATCGCCGGCTTTGTTCTCACGTTGCCCGTCATCAACGAGTCCGGGCTGTTTCATCCCCTCTATGCCATGCCGCCCGACGCGCGGATGCAGGCCTTGCTTTGGCCGGCCACCCACTACGTCACGATCACACGGGGGATTTTCCTGAAGGGCGTGGGTGTGCGTGTCCTGCTGCCCGATGGGCTTTTCTTGTTGGCCTTTGGCTTGGTGTTGAATGGCTTGGCCGTGTGGCGTTTCAAGAAAAAGCTGTCTTGAATGGAGCGGGGAAAGATGTTCAGTCGTATTGGGAACATGCTGTGGAAAGAGGGCATCCAGTTTTTGCGCTACAGGTTGCTGTTGATCTTTGTCCTGGGCTTTCCGATCTTCAACCTCGTGTCGGCCGCGGGGGCTATCGGCGAGGGCATCATGCACATTCCTACGGCGGTCTGCGATCAGGATCTCAGCGCCGATAGCCGGCGACTGGTGCACATGCTGCGCAACTCGCGTTACTTTGATCCAGACTATCACGTTGGCAGCCAGGCGGAGTTGGAGCAGTTGTTGGAAAAGGGCGAGGTGAAGGTGGGGCTGGTCATCCCCCAGGATTTTGGAGCCGAATTGACGGCCGAGGATAAGGGGGCGACTGCCCAGGTTCTGCTGGATGGCACCGAGACGACCACGGCCCTGCTGGCCCAGGCCTATTTGGAAGAGACGGCGTACGAGTACGTGCAGCGACAGGGAGCGGCTGGGGGAGTTACGGTCGCAGGGGGACTGGAGCGGGTGGACGCCCGTCCGCGGGCGTGGTTCAACGAGGACCTAGGCGAAAAGACGCTCGATCTGCCGGACGAGCTGGCCGATTCATTGTTGCTGCTGGCCATTTTCGTCCCCGCGCTCCTCATCACCCGCGAACGAGAGGCGGGCACGTTGGAGCACCTGTTCGTGACGCCCATGCGTCCGATTGAGATGATCGTCGGCAAAGGATTGTTGGCGTTTGTTGTGGCCTACCTGGGATTTCTGGGCATGCTGGCGCTGCTCGTCTTTCATTTCCAGATCCCTTTTCAGGGCTCGCTGCCTCTGTTGATGGGCCTGACGGCCTATTACATCCTGGTTGAGATGGGGTGGGGGCTGCTCATCTCGACCGTCGCCCGGACGCAGGGACAGAGCCTCATGGGGGCCTACATTCTGGGTGTCGTGGAGATCATCCTCTCCGGCCGCGTTTTACCGGTGGCCTATATGCCCTGGATCACCCAGGCGATGTCTCTGGTGATGCCCAACCGGCACTATACTGCGATCTTGCGGGGCATCATGCTCAAGGATTACGCGCTGTCCGATCTGTGGCCCCAATTGGTGAGTCTGGCAGTCCTGGGCATTGTACTTTATACCGTGGCCGCGTTTCGCTTGCAGAAGCGGTTGGATTGACGATGGACAATCTTCCCGAAAGCTTTGGGAGGGAATGGATTGCAGAAGGAAGGGTTAGCGCTGATCTTCTAGCGACCTCAAGCTTTCGGGAAGGTCTGCTGAACTGAACCTTAAAAATTGCATAGGGGGGGCTTGACAGGCGGTGTTGCTCATGGTAAAATATGAGTGGTTACTTAGAAAGTGAGTACTCACTTATACAGGAGGTAGTATGAGCAACAAGAAGACAGAGGAACGCCGCGAAAGGCGCGCTGCTGCGCGCCGGAGCCAGATTCTGGATGCCGCGGCTGAGGTGTTCGCCGAGAAGGGCTTTGCCCGCGCGACGACGAAAGAGATCGCCGATAGGGCCGACGTCTCCGAGGGGACGATCTATAACTACTTCCAGGCCAAAGAGGATCTGCTGATCGGCATCGTCGGCCGCCTGGCTGAATCGCAGGCATTGGCTTTGGTGGTCAAACCGGAGATGATCGAGCAGGCGCTCGCGATGTCGCCGTGTGACTTTCTCAATACCATGCTGCGCGCACGCCACGGGTTCGTGTTGCAAGATAACCACCTGGCGATGCTCCAGGCCGTCACGGCGGAGGTGTTGATCAACCAAGAGTTTGCCGCACGCTATTACAGGCAGCTGCTCGAGCCAGCGATGGGGTTGTTGGAGCAGCACCTGCAGGCGCGCGTCGAGTGTGGAGAGGTGCGATCGGTAAATGTGCCCTTAGTTGCGCGTTTCTTGTTCGCCTTCGAGCTGGGGATGCTGGGTTTCTTTGTGTTGGGCGATCCCTTGATTCAGGCGGAATGGCAGGGCGATACGATGAGGGAGGCGATGGTGGACTTTTTCCTCAATGGCCTGCAGGACGAGTCAGCAGAGTAGGGGGACGGTGGGATGGGTGGCTTCCTGGCCGTGATGCGCAAAGAGTTCCGGCACGTGCTGCGCGATCCGTGGGCGCTGGCCGGCACGACCCTGGGGACGGTGGTGCTGATGATCCTGCTAGCGTACGCCATCTCCGCCGATATCGAGCGTATTCCCATCGCGGTGATGGACGGCGACCGCACGCCCCAGTCGCGCGCTTACGTGCAGCGCTTTGTCAACGATGCGTTCTTCGACGTGCGCTACTGGGCGCGCAGCCACGCAGAGGCAGTCGAGTGGGTGCGCGCCGACAAGGTGAAGGGGGCCATCGTTATCCCTGCCGGCTTTGCCGAGGCTCTGCAGCAGGGGCGGCGCGCGCCGGTGCAGATCGTCGCCGATGGCACCGAGCCCAACATCGCCCTGCAGATCGCGGGGAACGCCGAGGCGCTCTCAGGCGGCTACTCGGTCGATCTGCTGGAGCAACGGCTATCGCGGGCAGGAATGGATGCTGAGGGCGCGTCGCCCTTCGAATTCCGGGTGCGGACGCTCTATAATCCAGAGCTGCGGGAGCTCAACGCCTTCCTGCCGGGGCTGATGGCCATCGTCCTGGCCTTCCCGGCGCTCTCGGCGGCGCTATCACTGGTGCGCGAGCGGGAGCAGGGCAGCTTGGAGAGCTTGGTCAGCACGCCGATCCGGCGCGTCCAGTTTCTTGCGGGCAAGGCGGCACCCTACCTGATCATCGGTCTGCTGGATATCTTGGTTCTCGCCGGCACCGGCGTGTTCCTGTTCGGCGTGCCCTTTCGGGGCCGCCTGTTCGACCTGATGCTTCTTTCGACGTTCTTCCTGCTGGCGAACCTGGGCATCGGGCTGCTGATCTCTAGTGTGTTGCGCACGCAGATGGCGGCCCTGATCGTGGGCGGGCTGATGTTCATGATGCCTCTGACCCAGTCGGGCTTGATCGCGCCGCTTTATACGCTGCCGCCCGACGCGCAGATGCAGGCGATGATCTGGCCGGCCACGCACTATATCATCATCGCGCGCAGTATCTTTCTCAAAGGGGTGGGGGTGCAAGCACTGATGTTTCATGGGCTCTTTTTGCTGGCTCTGGCGCTGCTTCTGAACGGTCTTGCGATGTGGCGGTTTAGAAAGAAGGTGGCGTGATATGCTCGGTCGCATCTGGAACATGGTCTGGAAGGAAGCTATCCAGTTCTGGCGCTATAAGCTGCTGTTGCTGTTCATCCTGGCCTTCCCGGCCCTGAACATGCTGGGGGCTGCCGAGGCGGTCTCGGCGCGGATCCTGTACATTCCGACGGCCGTCTATGACCAAGATCAAAGCCCGACCAGCCGTCGGTTGGTAGAGATGCTGCGCGGCTCGCGTCTCTTTACTCCGGACACCTACGTGGGCAGCCAGACCGAGCTAGAGGCGCTGCTGGAGCGGGGCACGGTGAAGGTGGGGTTGGTCATCCCGCCGGATTTTGGCGCCGATCTGACAGGCGGGCGCGGGACGACAGTGCAGGTATTGCAGGACGGCAGCGAGACCATGACCGCCGTGTTGGCCGGGGCCTATCTGGAGGGCGCGTCTTACGTGTACGGGCAGCGGCTGCTGGGAGTGGAGGTGAGTACGTTGGCGTCCGTCGACCCGCGCTCGCGCATCTGGTTCAACGAGGAGATGCGCAAGGAGAACTTTCAGCTCCCGGCCGAGATGGCCGCCGCGGTGGCGATGCTTTCGATGCTCGTCCCTGCCGTCGCCATCGTCCGGGAGCGCGAGTCGGGCACGCTAGAGCAGCTCTTTGTGACGCCGATGCGGTCGATCGAGTTGATCTTGAGCAAGGGCATCGTGGCGGCCGTGATCGCTTTCATCGGCTTTCTGGAGGCGCTGGCTTTGATCACGCTCTACCTGGGAGTGCCGTTTCGGGGCTCGCTGGTGCTTTTGATGATCCTGACCGTGTTTTACATATTTGTCGAGATGGGGTGGGGGTTGCTCGTTTCGGCAGTGGTCAGGACACAGGGCCAAGCTCTGCTGGCGGCCTTCTTTTGGCTGATGCTGGAGAGCGTCCTCTCCGGCCAGATCCTGCCGGTGGAGAACATGCCCGTGGTGGTTCAGGCGGTGGCTCAACTGGCGCCAAATACACACTTTACCGTCATCGTGCGCAGTGTCATGCTGCGGGGATCGGGCCTGGCTGACCTGTGGCCGCAAGTAGTGATGCTGGTGGGGTTGGGGGTCGTTTTGTACACGCTTGCCGCTATGCGCTTGCGAAAGCGCCTGGATTGATGATGAACTGAACATTAAAAACCGCATACGTTCTGCCATAGTACCGGGGTACTCATAGTACCGGGGTACTCATAGTACCGGGGTACTATAGCGCAAAATCTGTTTCCGTGGTATCTTTTGGTTGACTGGTCAGTCAATCAAAAGGGAGGCGCGATGTCCCCACGTACCAAGGAGCAGAACGAAAAGATTCGCCGGACGCGCAGGCGCGAGATCCTCGATGCGGCCCACATGGTCTTTGCCGAGCGGGGGTTTCACGATACGCGCATGTCGGATATCGCCCGAGTTGCAGGCGTGAGCCAGGGCACGCTGTATCACTACTTTGAAAGCAAGGACGATCTGTTCCTGGCCCTGTGCTTCACCTGGGCGGACTTGATGGAGGCTGGGATCAAGGGGTTGTTCGCCGAGGACGAGTCAGCGAGCGCCAGCGAAAAGACGTCGGCGGCCGACAAGATGTCGGCGATGAGCCACTTGGCGATGGCCTTCTTTCGCACTGACGAGGAGTTGGCGCCGGTGCTGGTCGAGTTCTGGGCCTACGCCCTGCGCAATCCAAAAGCTACCGAACGCTTCCGGGCGCTTTTCGAGACGATGCAGCACTCTTACGTGACCATCCTGGAGGATGGGATTGCCAGCGGGGAGTTCAAGCCGATCGACGTGCAGACGCTTTCGGCGCTGCCGTTCGTCGTGCTTGATGGCGCGACGCTGCTTGCTTCGGTCCTCGGCCGGGATACGGTGGACGCCGGTCGAGTCATCGAAAAGACGCAGCAGCTGGTCTTTGAAGGGCTGTTGACCGAGCCGGGAGAAGACGCATCGTGAGAGCCTTCCTGGCGGTGGTGCGCAACGAGATCACCCTGATCCTGCGCGATAAGGTGTACCTGTTGCTGCTGACAGTGGGCGGGGTGAGCACGCTGGTGACGCTGGCTTACACGCTCTCCACTGACATCGAGAATGTGCGAACGCTGGTGGTGAACCTCGACGTGGGACAGCACAGCCGCCGGTTCGTGCAGGCGCTGGCCAACGATCGCTTCTTCGATCTGGAGATGGCAGCCCGCCGTGATGAGGCGGAGCAAAGTCTGCAGGACGGCTCGGCCAGGGTAGCCGTCGTCGTTTCAGCTGATTACAGCCAGTGCATCGACCGGGGCGAGGCGGCGCGGGTACAGGTGCTGATCGACGGCAGCGAGCCGGGCGTGGCCGTGTTGGCGGAAAGCCACGTCTCGGCCATCGCTGGCAGCGCCTCGTACCAATTGGCGATGGAGGTGGTGGAAAGGCAGGGCGCAACAGCCCAGGACGCGCTGGGTTTCCGCCCGCGCGTTGAATACAACCCTGACCTGAAGACGGTCTTGGGCGTGGTGCCGGGGTTGATGGGCATCGTCCTGATCGTGCCCGCGGTGGGGGCCTCGGCGGCCTTTGCCCGCGAGCGGGAGCGGGGCAGTTTCGAGGTAGTGGCCAGCACGCCGCTAGGGCGCTGGCCCTTGTTGCTGGGGCGTGTGTTTCCGTACGTGCTCGTCGGCCTGCTCGATATCGGCATCTTTACCGCAATCGCTCGCCTGGCCTTTGGCGTGCCGCTGCGGGGTGGGTTGGGTCTGTTTGTGATTCTGGGATGCGTCTACATCTTTGCCACGGCCAGCAGCGGGGTGTTTATCGCCCAGTTCTCGCGCTCTCAGCACGGTGCGGCGATCATCACGTTCGAGTTGTTCGGCATCGCGCCGACGTACCTTTCCAATATTTTCTTCCCGGTGGCGAGCATGCCGCTGTGGCTGCAGTGGCTGTCGGCCTCGCTGCCGGCGACCCATTTCACTGCTATTGCGCGTGGGATTTTCTTAAAGGGCATCGGCTGGGAGATTCTGTGGCCCAACGTGTTGGCGTTGCTGGCGATCGGGGCTTTGACGAGTGTATTGGCCTATGCACGCTTTCGGAAAAAACTGGGGTAAGGCAGGTTGTTCAATACTTTTCTCTCGACAGGATTTACAGGATGAGAACGATAGACACACTTTACCGCATCATCCAAATCGCGCGGAAGGAAATCCTGGAGCTGTGGCGGCGGGCGGGCGTCGTGTCGTTCATCCTCATCCTGCCGGTTCTGGAGATGTTCGTGCTGGGCTATGCCACCGCCGGAGGGATCAATGACCTGCCTGCCGCCGTGGTCGATGGCGACAACAGTGCGGCCAGCCGCCGCCTGATCCAGACCATCCACCAGGCGCGCAGTTTCGAGGTGGTGGCGCTGCCGGAGACGAGCGCGCAGGCAGAACGGTTGCTGGACGAGGGAAGGGTCAGTGCGGCTTTCATCATCCCGCAGGGGTTCGAGCGTGCCGGTGGCGATGTCACCATCGCGGCCATCATCGATGGCAGCAACACCGCAGTGGCCAGCTACGCCGCCGCCTACGCCGAGGGTGTGGTGGACCATTTCACGGCGCAGGCGTTTG
>Ga0315550_1001078_pt1 | contig 16878 bp, 10 predicted proteins | sample SalMarSW160190MG_2_FD_203100 | JGI IMG/M metagenome (GOLD analysis project Ga0315550, IMG submission 203100) | Salt marsh sediment microbial communities from the Plum Island Ecosystem LTER, Massachusetts, United States - Salt Marsh Sediment SW1601-90 ... | reverse complement strand
GGCAAGCCAAGAAACCCTGCATACGTGCGACCATCAAGAAGCCGTTGCATACCTCCAACAGGCGCTGACCGTAGCAGAAGAAGCAAACCTTTCCCTCACACGCGCCCAACATCTGGCCATTCAAAGAGGACTGGGGGATGCCCAATGGATGGCTGGGCACTACGATCTGGCCCGTGCCTGCTATAAGAAGGCGTTGTCCTCCGCAGAAACTCCCGTCGAAATGGATGGTCTGGGTTTCAAGGCTGCGTACCTGGATGCTCAACAGGGTATACCCATTTCGTCCTTGCTCCAGCGCGCTGAGACCTTTCAGAGCAAGTTGGAAACCGGACAGAACCCTCTCGTCGAGAGTCGGCACTACCTGCAAAAGGGGTACACCCTCCTGGTACATGGTACGGCAAACGAGGCTCGGCGATGCTACCAACGTGGCTGGGACATTATCCGCGATCTGGCACGTACAGCTAACAAGGAGCAATACATATTCGATCTGGCCGAGGCACACCGGGAGAGGGGAGAAGCCCATCTCTACTGGGGTGAGTACAGCCAAAGCGCTCACGACCTGGAACAGGCGTTATCCATTTACCAAGAGATCGGCGACCTGCCGGGAACGATGCGAAGCCGCTTGTTTCTGGCTGAACTACTCGTCCACACTGGCGACTGGGATTCGGCCCAGACCACGTTCGAGCAGGTCGTCGAAACAGCAACACGCGTCGAGCACAAGCCGCTGCTGGCCGAGGCCCTCTTTCGGCTGGGCTATATCCATTGCGATCAGGGCGAGTGGGAGCTGGCCGAATCAGAGGCCCACAGAAGCCAAGCCATCGCCGAAAACACAGGTGACTTGGTAAGCCAAAGCGGGGCGCAATTCCTGCTCAACCGCATCTTGATCAAACGCGAGCAGGCCGAACAGGCGCTACCGTCGTGCCAGGCAATGGAATTGGCGATGCGGGCCGTGGACAGTGGGCTCTATCTTTGCCTCGCCCTGCGGTATCTGGCCGAAGCGTACGTCAGCCTGAAAGAGCCGGATAAAGCGCTATCACACTGCCGTGAGGGCTTGGATTTGGGCCGCCGGGCCGATTTTAAGCGCGAGATTGGGGCCATCCAGCGGGTCTGTGGAGAGGCGCTGATCCAGCAACACGAGTGGGACGATGCCGAGGCCCATTTGCAAGCCAGCGTCGAGCAGCTTGAGCACATCGGTAGCTCGTACGAACTGGGAGAGAGCTACCGCAGCCTGGGCAGACTAGAAAAGAAACGCGGTACATCCGGTGCAGCGCTAGAACACCTGACCACCGCTCTGACCCTCTTTGAAAAACTCGGGGCCAAGCATGACATCGTCACGACCCAGAAATTGATGGCAGAGTAGCGGTAATCCAGAACTCCTCATCGTAAGAATTTCGTAAGGTGCATGTGGTATGCTACCCTCAATGGAGAGTAGCATTTTTTGTGTGCCGTGCAGGAGATAACATGAGGGAACTCTCTCGCCGTACCGAGACTTTCATCGTGCGCATCTGGGTCGAATACCTGGGACAGACCCCGCCCATCTGGCGAGGGCAGATCGAGCACGTAGGTGACAAAGAGATCGAGTACTTTGGAAACCTGAGGGAAATGAACGAGTGGATCGAGCGCTGTGTGGAGATGCAGCGCCACACAAGAGAACAGGAGGGAGAAGAGAGATGAACAAGACCGTTGTGCTGTTTCTTTCACTCATTGTATTGGTCGTTTCTGTAGCTGCCTGCGTCCTCCCAACCCCCACACCCCCAACGACAAAGTCTCAACAGGCGATCGATGCGCTTGAGAGGGCGGAGGACCAAGAAGAGGCCAAAGCCGCCATTGGCGACATCGTGAGCCAGGGGCACTCACTGGGGCTCGTGGACGAGGAGGGAAACCAACTCAACCCCAACGTTTCTGGTGAGGATGTCATCAGCCTGACGCCCGACGACGTGGCCGTTTACGCCATGACCAGTGGAGGTGAACACTACCGCACACTCGACCACGTGGTGGCCTACGTGGCCGATATCGGGATGACGTTGGAATCCACCGGCCGCCCGATCACGACCACCGACCTGCTCCCCGACCTGCAAGCCTACGTGGACTGGTGCTTTACCCATCCCGACGACCCCAAGAGCACCCTGGGCCTGCTGCTGGCCGCCGGGCCGGAGCTGCAGGTTCCCGACTCGGCCCCTCAGATGGCAGGCAACACCCCGATCAGTCCCCTGGCAGGCATGCTGCTGTTGGCCGACCTGCTGGTGGGCCTGGAGCAGGAGGTGACACAGGTAAACGCATCCCTACCTGAGGGTGCACATCTGGCCTCGCGCCGAGGCATGTCCCCACGGCAAGACAAAGACACACTCATACGGGTGAAGGGACTGATCACCAGGATAGAAGGCCTGGCGAACAACACGTTCGTAGGAATAGCTGCAGCAGCGTACGATTTTTTGAATAAGGATGCAAAAACAGAGAAGCAACTCGCCTCAGCCAGAGAATACCTGGGGGCGGTCCGGGTACTCATCGGTCACTATGAATTCTGCGATCACCTGGCCGTGCGTATCGTCCATCCAGATGGTAATCGGGCCAACACTGTCACCCTAGAGAAAAGAGGCGACACAATCCCACTGGAAAGCAAAGTGGTAGCCGTGTACGGAAAAACTGAGCAGGTCGTGCAGCAAATTCCCTTTGCCTACACCTTCCGCCTGCTGAGTAATCCCACGCCCCCGACACAGTACACCCTCCACGCGGACGCCGATGCGGTGCTCGTCCCACCCAATGTGGAGAACCCCAAGTACGAGAGTACGTTGAATGGGCACCAACTCCAGGTCGTCACCGACGTGGCCCACTACGAGTTGAAGGCACAGACCATGGTGAACGAAGAGAAAAGGACAGCGCTGCTCTACGCCGACGCGATCCTTCCGCTGGATAACATCGACAAGCTGCTTGAAGATTGGAAGGGCACCATCGATGTGGTGGCCAAAGATATGAAGCCGGAGGAACTCAAACAGGTGCTCGTCATCCTGAAAAGAGACCTCAACCCCCTACCCACGATGTCCATCGTGACCTTCAAGGCTCAGGAAAAGGCCCCGGCCACGGCAACGGCGACAGAACCCGCTCAGGCTACAGCAACAATACTGCCCACTCTTTCCTTCTTCCCAGACGATTGCAAATGTCCGGCACTGGAGGCAGCGGTGGCGAAGGTTGAGATTGAGGAGGCGAACACAATACGCTCCGAGTTCTTGCACTGTAACTATTCCCTCAAGGGTTCGGGGCAGTCCGAGTATGGCGGTTGTGACCTGACCATCAATTCCAGTAGCTCTCCAGAAGCTACGTACAATCAGTTCAAAAGGGAAAGCGAGTTCCTCGATAGTTACAAAGAAGACAGCGCCAATTTCAAGGTCATTAAGGAAGAACGCACCGATGACAGATATTCGCTCATCCTGGAATCGATCCCCCATGGATACTGTTCAGGCCAAAGGTTGGTGATATATCGTGGGCAAAGCCTCCTATCGATGGATGCTTTTGCCGACCCTTCCACAGAGGGGCGCTTTTTTGTACCTTGTGAGGACCTTTTGAACATAATGGAAACACACGCCAAAGCAATCATCGACAAGCAATAACGTCCAGGCAGAACCATAACCCACAAAGATCACGTGCAAGGAGGTCAATCATGTCCAAAAAATCACTAGTCAGGTCAGCGCCTTTTGTGGCGGCTATCGTGTTGTTGGGTAGCCCTGTAGAATCAAGGTTTTCAAGCAAAAGAAGGAGTTAATTATGCCTGAGAAATCAATACGCTGGCGTAGGCCTCTTCTGGCGGTCATAGTTTTGATCGGTGTATCTCTGAGCTGCAAAGAAAGAGACAAGATCGACGAGTACTCGGAAGACTTTTGGTCAGGAGCCACAGAGGAGGACAGAGTAGAGTTCTTTGAGAACTTGGAAGCAGAAGGAGAACGTCCTTACACCGTCGATGTGTATGCCCAGAATTATCTCGATCAAACCGGTTGGCCGGCCCGCATCAGAGATGACTGCGACCCTGGATACGGGCAAGGTGGAAATATGCCAGCTAGCATTGTCTTCACTCAAGGCGAATACCTGCATGAAGAAACCGTTACCATTACAGATGCGAATGGTGCACGTCAATACCACAGAAGGGCATCGGACTCCCGTTTTATGTTCTGCAGGAAGATAACAATGGACAAGTTTACCGGTTCAGAGTGCATATACTTCCATACCGCTTCTCAATACGACCTTCGGATATTTCCCTGGGACGACTATGGTTCCAGCGGGGACATGTGTTACGTAGCGACTTTTACTGTTGCTTCCAATACTGCAACCAATAATCGGCCGGACGACGAGCCATCTCTAGAACCTGGCTCCGACGCGACGGAGGAGGTGGTTGAACCAACCTTGTCCGCAGAAGCCTGCATTGTGAAGGAGGGCGAGGGGTATTCCTGGGAAAACACCGAGCATCAGATAACGGAAGGTGCTCGCTCTACACACTGTGCGTACAAGTTCACTGTTCGGAACACGAGTGACGAGGTACAGCGTCTCATTATCTACACGACAGTCCGCGCCACGCCTGATAGCACTCCAAGAGAAGGATGGGACACACAAGATCTTCAGGCGGATGATCCCTACCAACGTCTCCACACTTGCGTCACCCCCCATGGAGAGGAGGGCGCCCATACCTGGTCATACGCTACCTCGCTGTTGATCGTGCGCAAGATACCGGAATGCTCCTGGCTCACTCCGTCCGACGATCCCAAGATCGTCGAGATCTGGGAGGCGCACGCCATCTCGCTGGAGAATCCTTGCAAGTGAAAAGGCCAGAGAGGAGGCCAAAGATGAACAAGACCGTTGTGCTGTTTCTTTCACTCATCGTATTGGTCGTTTCTGTAGCTGCCTGTATCGTCCCGACACCCACTTTAATGCCAACCGAAAGACCGAGACGCCGGTGCCCACCGAGACGCCAACCCCCACTCCCGTCCTGAGCGACACCCGCACCCACCCCGCCGATGGCATGGTGATGGTCTACGTCCCGGCCGGCGAGTTCCAGATGGGCAGCACCGACGAGGAGGCGAACCACGCGCTGGAGCTGTGCAATGAGTACCGAGATGACTGCAAGTGGGACTGGTTTGATGACGAGCCACCGGCGCACGCGGTCGCGCTGGACGGCTTCTGGATCGACCGCACGGAGGTGACCAACGCCCAGTTCGCCGCTTTCCTTAACGCGGAGGGCAACCAAGAAGAAGGGGGCGTGACCTGGCTGGAATTGGAGAGTAAATGGAGCCTGATCGAGTACGCGGACGGCGAGTTCCGGCCCGAGAGCGGCTACGGTGACTATCCCGTGGTCGAGGTTTCCTGGTATGGGGCGGCGGCCTACTGCCGGTGGGCGGGAGCGCGGCTGCCGTCGGAGGCGCAGTGGGAGTACGCAGCGAGCGGGCCGGAGCCTGCCCTGGGCGGAGTCGAAGGGGGAAGGCTGTTCCCCTAGGGTGATGAGCTGGACGGCACGCGGCTGAACTACTGTGACGTGAACTGCGGTCGCGACTACGACGACGAGTCGTTCGATGACGGCTACACCGAACCCGCGCCGGTGGGTTCCTACCCGGACGGGGCGAGCTGGGTGGGAGCGCTGGACCTGGCGGGGAATGTGTATGAGTGGGTAGCCGATTGGTACGGGGCGTACCCCGCCGGGCCTGTCGCGGGCAGCCAGCGGGTGACGCGCAGGGGCCGTTGGGCAGCCGATTGGCGGGCCGTGCGCGCTGCCTATCGCACCTACGAGCTTCCCAGAGAACGCTACAGCGACGGCGGCTTTCGGTGTGTCTCGCCGCCGGGCGAGTGAGCGGCGGCACGGAGCGTCGAAGGTAGGTACCTTTTCCGTTTACATGAGCTGAGCGATTCCATTCAGTGCTGCGCATTGACGCAGGCACACACAAGGATACAGGAGGAAAAACAATGAACAGGAAAGCAACTTGGCTATTAGTGGCTCTATCGGCCGGCACAGGTCTGCTGGCGATGCTACTTGCATTCATCCAGCCAGCCAGAGCTGCCCCAGGGGATATACTGGTCGATCGAGCGACCGGCGTCGATCAAGTGAACTGTGGCAACGGCGTCAATCCGCCCTGCTACAGCATCAAATACGCGGTGGAGAACGTTGCCGCTACGGGCGATAGCGTCCTGGTCGCCGCCGGTACCTACACTGAACCCTTCACCATGCAGCCCGGAGTGGTCATCCTCAGCCAATCGGGACCGGACGTGACCATCATTGACGGCGAGGGCGTACGCGGACCGATGGTGAGCGCCGCCAGCCAGACAGTAACATCCACCGCCCGGTTGGAAGGGTTTACCATCACCGGCGGCAACGACAGAGGTGTCAACATCGAGCGCGCCTCACCGGTAATCAGCAACTGCACCATCTACGACAACTATGGAGACTATGGGGGTGGTATCGCAATCTCTCAAGACCCGGCCAATGTCCTGATCAGTCACAGTCGAATCGTTTCAAACACCGCCTCTGGCGATGGAGGAGGTATCTGGACGGACAATAACGCCGCACTGACACTCGTCCACTCCACCGTCGCCTCCAATACGGCTCAACTGTGGGCGGGAGGCGTGCTTGGAAACGGCGGCGCCACGCTTATGATCAGCGACACCCTGTTCCAAAACAACCACGGAAGCTATGGGGGAGGCCTGCTGGCTGCCTACACTGACCTGACCTTGCTCAATAACGAGTTCTACTCTAACATCGCCGACGCGGGCGGAGCGGGTATCCACGTGCGCGATGGCTCGACGTTCGAGATCCGGGACAACACCATCGAACACAATGAGGCTCAAGGAGGGGGCGGGATTGAGATCGACGGCGGAGCCGGTGGCGCGGGCAACGGCGTCATCGTCAGCAATACAATCCGCTACAACAGGGCAACCACCCACTCGGGTGGAGGAATCGCCATGCACGATTCCACGGCGGTGATTAGTGGCAACCTGATCATCAGCAACACAGCAGAGATGTCCGGCGGCGGCCTGTATCTATCCGGACACACCGGAACGGTCGCCCAGAACATCATTCAGGACAACGTGGCCGGTGACAGCGGTGCTGGCATCCTGGCGCGGGGAAATTCGCGGCTCACCATAGCACACAACGACATCAGCGGCAACGAGGCGGGTGACAATGGCGGCGGTATCTCTATCGAGGAGGGCCCGGACCTGCTCGTTCACCACAACTGGATCGCCAACAACACCGGGGACGGCGTCCTTGTTTGGGAAGCGACGGGCACGATTGAGAACAACCTTGTCATTCACAACACCCTGCGCGAATCCGAGGCACAGATCAAGGCCCTGGGCAATACGACGTTCACGGTGACCAACAACACGCTGGTTGGCGATGGTCATCGCGCCGGTATCCGCATCGAGGACAGCACGACGGTGACCGTCACGAACAACATCGTTATCGGCAATGAGTATGGCATCCGCGCTACAGGGCTGGCAACCCTGACGCTTGACCACAACGACGTGTGGGATAACAGCCTTGCCAACCACCAGGGCATTGCCCCAGGCACCACCGATATCTCCTGCGATCCGGATTTCGTGGATGTAGCCAGCGACGACTACCACCTGGGTATCTGCTCCTGTGCAGTGGACGCGGGGACCAATGCCGACACGCCGGCGGATGACTATGATGGCAACACGCGCCCTGTAGATGGCGACGGATACGGTACGGCAATCGTGGACATCGGCGCCTACGAGCGACTGACGGTCACCGCCCCGCTGCCGAAGGCTGGTTTTACCTACACCATCAATGGCCTGACAGCCAACTTTACCAACACCAGTGAGCACGCAGTATCTTACGAGTGGGATTTCGGCGACGGCGTGGGCACATCAGCCGCCACTCATCCAGCTTATACCTACGGGGAACCTGGGAGCTACACCGTGACGCTAAAGGCGCTATGCGCATACGGATGCAGTGATGTTTACCAGGCCATCGTCGAGGCAAAGCAGCACGAAATCTACCTACCCCTCATCCTCGCCGCAAACGATGTCGCGCCAGCGCCTGAGAAAACCACTGCCCCGGCCCCAGCCACGACTGCCTTTGTTTTGCCGATAGGCTTGCTCGCAATCGGCGGCAGCGGGCTCGTGCTGATTCGGCGGCCACGGCGATAGTTCGTCAGTGACAAAAACTGCGACCTCCTCCAAGATAACATTGGAGGAGGTCGCGTCATGCCTGCAAAGCTATGCCCACGGGCGAATCACAATCCCCGTCGCCAAGGCTATGCCGGCGACGATGATCTTGGCCTGGGCAAAGGCCAAGCCGATGACCCAGCCCGCCGTCTGCACACTGGCAACGACCAAATTTCACGGCGGCGGCAGTTGTGGTAAAGCCAACCTACCCGGTCACCCTGGCCTCCGAAAGAAAAGCGCGGTTCCCCATCACCTCCACCACGTCGCCCACGATCTCGAACGCACCGGTGAGACGAATGTCGGCCGAGCTGGAGCCGATCGTCACGTCCACGTTGCCCGGCTCGACCACGAACCTCATCTGGCGGTCGTAAAAGCCCAGTTGACGCATCTCCACCTTGAACGTGACCGTGCAGGTCACGCCCGGCTCCAGGCCCACCCGCTTGAACCCGGCCAGCTCCTGCACCGGCCGCGTGACCCTGGCCTCTCGATCCCGCAGGTAGAGCTGCACCACCTCCTCGCCAGTGACCTGGCCCGTGTTGGTCACGTCGCACGAGACCTCGACCGCGCCCCGGCTATCGACCCGGTCGGCGCTGAGGCGCAGGTTGCTGTACTCAAAGGTCGTATAGTTAAGGCCAAAGCCAAAGGGATAGAGCGGCGTGAGAGGGATGTCGGTATATTCAGTCAGCGTGTTCTCCTTGGGGCGCTGGTAGCCGCTGCCCATCTTGTGGTAGTGATAGATGGGGACCTGACCCTCAGTGCGCGGGATGGTAACGGGCAGCTTGCCGCCGGGGTTGAAATCGCCAAAGAGTGCACCGGCGATGGCATCGCCGCCCTCCTGGCCCGGATACCAGGCCTCGACGATGGCCGGCACGTGCTCGGTAGCCCAGTTGACGGCCAGCGGGCGACCGTTGACCAGCACCAGCACCACCGGCACACCCGTAGCAGCGATGGCCTCCAACAACTGCTGCTGCACGCCCAGCAGGGCCAGCGAGCTGCGGTCCTTGCCCTCACCGGTGGTGGCCTCACGCCAGCCCGATCTATCGCCGAGGACCAGCACGGCCACGTCGGCCTGCCGGGCGGCCTCGACAGCCGCGGCAAAGCCAGCGGTGGATTCGCCCGCAACGTCGCACCCTCTTGCGTAGAGCACCTGTGTCCCCTCAGAGACGACGTCCTGAATCGCCTCCAGCGCACTCCTGGCCGGGTAGTTGGCCTTGATGTAGGCCTCAATATCCTCTGCCGCCAGCACCTCCTGGAAGCGCGTCAGCATGCCCTGAACTGCATCGGCATCCATCGATATCCCCTCCTCGCCCATCGCCCTCGGCCGCAGCATCATCGCCCGCATCGCCTCCACCGAAGCCGGATAGGTATAGTTGGCGAAAAAGCTGCGCACGCTATCGGCGTGCGGACCGATGATGGCGACCGTGCCGACATCCTTGCTCAGCGGTAGAAGCGCCCCCTCATTCTTGAGCAGCACCAACGACTTGTTCGCCAGCCGCCGCGAGAGAGCACGATGGGCAGGATCGTCGTAGGCAGCGCGCACCTGATCGACGTCCACGTAAGGATCGTCAAAGAGCCCCAGCCGGAACTTGCACTCGAGTACTCGGCGAACCGCCCGGTCGAGCACATCCTCGCCCACCGCCCCCGTGTGAACGGCCTGGGCCAGCTTGTCGTATCCCTCTGGGTTCGGCAGTTCCACGTCCACCCCTGCCTCCAACGCCTGTACAGCAGCAGCCTGCAAATCAGTGGCGATGTGGAACTGTCTCACCAGACGACGGACGGTGAAATAGTCAGAAACCACCACACCCGTGAAACCCATCCTGCCGCGCAGCAGATCGGTCAGGATTTCGCTGGAGGCACCGCAGGGGATGCCGTCGATCTCCGAATACGAATTCATGATCGAGGCCAGCCCGGCCTTGCGGATGGCCGCCTCGAAGGGACGGGCGAAAACCTCGTACAGCTCTCGCTGACCGATGTGCGTGGCGGCGCAGTTCAAGCCACCCTCGGTCAGGCCATAGCCCAAAAAGTGCTTGCCCGTGGCGACGACGCCATCCTTCAGGTCCTCGCCCTGCAAGCCCGTGACGAAAGCGACGCCCATCGCCGAACAGAGATACGGGTCCTCGCCATAGGTCTCGTGGACGCGGCCCCAACGCGGGTCCCGCGCCACGTCGCACACTGGCGAGAGAGCCTGGCGCACACCCACCGCGCGCATCTGCCGTCGGATGACGTCCGTCACCTGCTCGACCAGCTCCGGCTCCCAGGTGGCGGCCAGGCCGATGGCCGTCGGAAAGTTGGTGGCGCCCTTGGCCACCAAGCCGTTTAGCGCCTCGTTATGCGGAATAACGGGGATGCCCAGGCGCGTATGCTCCACAAAGAACCTCTGCAAGGTGTTTATGGCCCCGGCCAACGCCTCAGGCGGCAGATCCCCCAACATCGACAGCATCGAGACCTGCCCCAGGCCATCGCCGTGCTGGGCCTCCAGCTTTTTGGGGTCGATGCCCTCGGCGCCCAGCAGTGACATCGGCATCACGCCATAGAGCTGGGCGACCTTTTCCTCCACCGTCATGCGGCCCAACAGATCCTCGACCCGCGCTTCCATCGGTTGAGATGAATCCTTGTACATATCCATACCTCCCTTTTAGTAATGGTTGGGCAAATTGGCAATTCGCCCGATTCAAAACAAATAAATCGCCGCTATGGTTGTCACAGCCACGCCAGCGACGATGGTCAAGCCGTAGCGCATCACCGCCTTGAGCGCCGGCCCTTCCTCCGCCTCCACCGTGCTGCAGCCGACGATGATCTTGGCCGGGGCAAAGGCCGAGCCGATGGCCCCGCCCGCCGTCTGCGCCGCCAGGATGATCAGCGGGCTGACGCCGATAAGGGCCGCTACGTTCTGCTGCAGGTTGGCAAAGACGGCGTTGGAGTTGGTGTTGGAGCCGGTCATAAAGGCCCCCAGCGCGCCGATGAAGGGGGACACGAACGGAAAGGCCCGACCTGCCACCTGTGCGATGCCGTTGGCCAGCAGGTGCGTCATCCCGGCGTGCTCCATCGTCACCGCCATACCCAACATCGCCGCGGTGGCCAGTCCGGAGCGCGCCGCCCGCCTCGCCGCTCCCTGCACAATACGGCGCGCAGCGCTGCGGCGCGCAGCGCCCGGGGTATAGCTCCCTTTCCAACGAAACCACAGGTAAGCGGCGACCGAGGCATACGTCAACAGCGCGCCCGCGTGCCCAAAGATGTTCACAGAAAGCTTCTTCGCGGGCAAGATGTTCCCCTGAGGCGTGACAAACTCGGGGAACTGCCATCCTGGGTCCACCAGCCCCAGGGAATCATCGACAGCCGGAATCTGGGCCACCAGCACGATAATGACCAAAACAGCGTAAGGCAACAGCGCGCGGCCAATGGGCATTCCAACGGATGGTTGCCCGGCATCCTCTGCCGCAACCCGCCTCCCCGCCCGCCAGCGCGCCCAGGCCACGCCGACCGCCAGCCCGGCCAACCCGGCCAGCGTCGCGCCCAGCGACCACAGGCCCCGGGTCACGACGAGATACTGCATCCCCGCCATGGTCAGGCCGATGACGAACACGGCCGCCAGGTTCGCGCGCAGGGCACGCCAGCCGCCGGCCGCCCACAGCGTCCCCGCCCCGCAGGCCAGGCAGGCCAGACCCAACATCACTGCCGACCAGGGGGCCAGCTCGCTCGCGCCGCGTCCCGTCACCTCCATCAGCGCGAAGAAGGAAGAGCCCTGAGAGCCAAAGGTCACCGCCCAGGGATGCCCCACCGAGGGTATGACGATCGCGGCCAGAGGTGGGAATCCCAGGCCGACCAACAGCGGCGCGACGACAGCCACCGGCACGCCAAAGCCCCCCACCCCCTGCAGGAAGGTGCTGAAAACCCACCCCAGGAGCAGCGCCTGCATCCCCCGGTCGGGCGTCAGCCGGGGCAGGCCCGCCCCGACAGCGGTCACCGCACCCGCCTCGTCGGTGACGCGGAAAAAGAGCAGCGCGCCCCACAGAATGTAGGTCACCGAAAGCGTCAGGATGACCCCCTTGAACTGCGCATTGGCCAACAGCTCCCATCCGACGCCAAAGCGCACCGCCGCCACCAACAGCGCGATCAACCAGCCTACCGCCCCGGCCTGCATACCACGCCATCGCAACCCCAGCATCAGGACGAGGATGGCGAGAATGGGCAAGAACGATAGAAGCCAGTCAAAAAGAATACAAGAGGCAGGAGGCAAGATCATCATTCTCCGATGGCGATAGTTTGTAGAGCGACGGCGTCCGTAGAGGCACCGACGACGGGGAGACGCGCGCCAGTCTCGGCGACGTACATCCCCACCTCCAATGAATGCGCGCCCGGCACGGCATCGGCGGCAATGGGAATCTCGTAGGCGTCCACGACGACCTCGCCCCGTAGCCACAGGTCGGTCGGGTAGCTGCCGCCGACGGGTGGGTTGTCCTTTTGGCCGGAGGTCGAGCCATCGGGAGCCACGACGTGGGTAAAGACGGTGTACGACTCGTCCATCTCCCGCAGCGCGCGCCAGTACAGGGTGAGTGTGAGTGTATCTCCCGGCGACGCAGTGTCCCGCGACAGGTCATACCCCAGGAGCTCGACTTGGCCACCCAGGTCAGCGTCTAGCGGATGAGGGATCGGCGGTGCATCAAAGACGCGCGACGTCGCCTGGACGGTGACGGCGCCGAGGTCGATGGACGTACCGTCGACCTCCAACGCCAACGTGTACTCCCCCGCGAGCACATCGCGGGGAAGGCGCAGGCCATAGCGATCCACGACGACCTCGCCGGCGGCCCAAGCGGAGGTGGGATAAGTGCCCTGAACGGGCGCGCCCTCGTAGAGCACCACGTCGCCCAACCTGAGCGCGACGCGGTAATCGGGCATAGGCTCCTCCTCCGCCCGCCAGAAGAGCGATAAGAAAAGGCATTCGCCGGGACGGGCAGCCAGCGTGTCCAGATTGGCCCCCAGCAACGTCAGCCCGTCGGCGTGAACGTCCAGCCGCTCGCGAATGCCCAGCTCATCCAGATCGACTGGCGCAACACCGCGCGCCACACGCACGGGCAGCTCAATAGTGGTGCCTCCGTAGCGCCCGCCCTCATCGAGCACGGCCAGCCGCTGATCCGCATTCGTGGAATAGAAACCAAAGCGGAGGAGGTACTCACCCGGCGGTGCCCCCGGTGCAACCGGGATCGAAAGGTGATCCACGACTATCTCGCCCGGCTCCCACTCCTTTGAAGGATAGTGGAAAGGCAGCGCCTCGCCCCAGGCATTTCCCCATTGATCGACAAGACGGACGATGGGACGGTAATCATCCAAAGGCGGCACGTTCAAGACGCGCCACCAAACGGCGAACTCGATGCTTTCACCCGAGCGCGCCCGCCCGATCACGTCGTAACCGAGAAACTGGACGACGTGGGAGAAATCGGCGTCCAGCGGACGGGTGGGCGACGGAGCAGAGCCTGAATTGACGCGATAGACATGAAAAGCGGGTTCGCCATCAGGGCCAAGGCCTACATCGACGCCAGCGCCATCCGGCAGCACAGACTCGATCCAAGGCAGAACCTCCGCAGCCGAACGGGGCAAGACCAACAACGCGTCTCCCTCCGCGGGAAAGACGACGGTACGCCCATCGGTGAGCCGATGGATGGCCCCATAATCCTCTGCCAGAAAAGCAAGCGCAGGATGCTCGTAATGAATGCTGGCGACGTAAGGCGTCACGCCTGTGAGATCGGTTTGGTTGAGATAGGCGGCCACATCGGCCAGGTCTCCATCGGCCGCATAGTAGAGCGCGGGAGAGACGGCCCAGTCGCCAAAATAGGCGGCGGCGGTGAGCGGCGTCAAAACAACGAGAACCAAAATGGCAAATGACAAATAGCAAATGACAAGAAACCGCTGACTTGCTGATTCGCTGATTCGCCGACTAATGAGATTGGAGATTAGAGATTGGAGCACGGATAATCCCAGGGCCGGGAACACGTAGACGAACGGTAAAAGGCCGGCGGCGCGCAGGTTGCTGGGGGTGATTTCTCCGGCGGCCAAGGCGCTGGGGAGGAGCATCGCTGGCAGGGACACGAGGAGGAAGACGCGGGACATCAGCCACAAATGATCTTGGGCCGTCTGAGGTTGGAGATTGGAGACCTGTCCTGAGCGCGAGCCAGGGGCTCGTCGTCGAAGGATTGGAGACTTGGGGAGCCAGATAAGGACGATGACACCTGCAAGGAACAGGAGTGCGGTGATTGGGTCAAAGATCGGGCGGAAGGGAATGTTGAAGCGAATGTAGGGGTCACCTTGGATAAAGAACATCTTCAAGCAGTCAAGAATGCCATCCCAGACCTTGGCCCAACTGGTGGCAGCCACCTGTCCGGTGCGGGTCATAAAGCTGCCCGGATGGGTCCGCCAGTAGCGAGCCAGCGGCGTCAGGGCCAAGGCGGCGACGAGGACGAAAAGAGCCACCTGCGCCAGGCGGGCGCGACGACATCCCTGGTCGGCAACGAGGAGGGTGAGCAGCGCCGCCGCCAGCGGGATGGGAAAGGCGCGGGCGGCCAGGTAGGTATAGGCGGTCAGGCCGCACAGGAGACCGGCGAGAACAAGCCAGGGAACGCCGCGTCCTTTCCCCAGCCGCAACCCGCGCCACAGCGCGGCGACGGTCAGCGCCTGCATCAGTGGCTGGGTCACGGCACGAAATCCATAGCGGCTGAGAATGAGATGCCAGAAGGATGTAGCCAGAAAAGCGGCAGCAAAAAGTGCGATCCACCCCGCGCCGCGATAGCTGTGCAGCAGCTCGCGAACCGCCCAATAGGTTGCGGCGACCGTCGCCAGCCCCACCAAAGCCGCGCTCAGCCGCAGGGCCAGCGGCGTCGCGCCCAGCAATTTCATCCACAAGGCCGTCCAATAGAAAAACAACACCTCTTTGCCCGTGTAAGAGGGAATAAACACCGGCAGCTTGGCCCCCCAGGCGATCTCACCGGCCAGGATGCCGTTGGCAGCCTCGTCGTAGTGGAGCCCCAGGGGCAGATCTGGGAGGCGATACAGGCGCAGCCCTGCCGCGACGAGCAGAATAAGCAGCAGCGTTGCGGCGAAAAGCCAGCGCAGGATGCAGGTCGTGTTTCCCATCGATGGACATTATAGCAGGGTGAAAGACAGGGAGCAAGAACGGAAAATGGGCCATCCACCGGCAAACGCGTGAGCTTGACAAAGTCGTGCTTTTCGATATCATATTTAGCTGTAGTACTTTTGTACGATGGGCCCCAATCGTCAAGAACGGCTATGTAGTTACACCGCCCAAGCTAGGGCGAGGGAAGTTGTTCCTTAACGAATCCTAACCTGCTAGATACCCGCATCTTGGGCGGGGATTTGGAAAAGGCGGCTTAGCTTCCCGTTTTGGTTTCAGCTTGATCAACTAGGAGAACATCGCTCCCCGATGCAACATAGATACCTAATTCTTACCGTCGTGCTCGCAGCGGCGGCGGTAATCGCATTCGCGTTCCCATATCCTTCTCTCGCAGAGGACGGAGAAATCTACGCCGGAGACGTTTCCGCCGAGTCGGTGCTTTCTCCCTACTGGCCCTATTCCGTCCGCCGCTGGGAGCCCATCATCGTCCAGTATGCCGAAGAGAGAGCCCTGGACCCCGACTTTATCGCGGCCGTGATCTGGAAAGAGTCCAAGGGTAATCCAGAGGCGCGTAGCATCGTCGGGGCCGTCGGGCTGATGCAACTGATGCCCAACGCCTGGCGCCCGAGCCCCGAAAAGCTGGCAGAGCCATCGACCAATCTCTCCTGGGGGGCGCGGGCGCTGGCCCACACCATTCGAGACGGTAATGGGGACCTGTACTACTCGCTGGCCGCGTACAACGGCGGCTGGAATCAAATCCATCTGCGCGTCACACGCCGCTACGCGACCGAGGTCCTGGACTGCTATACACGCGCCACCGCTGTAAAATACGGCCAGCCCGAGGACGGTCACTGGCTGGCCGTATTTGCCACCACCGGCGTCGCCGGCCCTCAAACCATCACCGTGCTGGGCCCACACCGCTCACTGGCCCGCTACACCAAGCGGCCCGGAATCCAGACCGACACCCCCATGGCGCCGATCGGGGCTCCCCCGCACACGACTGTCATCACCATTAAAGACGAATGGGGAACGCAAGTCCACGTCAAGATGTGGCTGATCACAGAAGACGGCTTGCCCCTGCCTCCCTCTACAGCAGGCCCGTAAAATCACGATTCACCCTTCCACTCGAAAAAACGCCCGCGCTTGCTTTCCGCAGCGATTTTGCACCGACAGGGCTTTGGTGTACAATACGATCACCTTATTCTCAGGAGGTTAATCATGTCTGGAAAAGCAGGACTAAAAGCGGGTCTGATCGGTGCAGGCATTGCATTTCTTTTGACACTCACAAACCTACTACCGACCCTGGTGCCGGTTCCGCTTCTAGGATGTGTCTGCTGCGCACTGCCATTGCTGGCGTACATCGGCGCCGGCGTGTTGGGCGGGTTCTTTTTGACCCCACCACGCAACACAGGCGCAGGGGCCGGGGCTGGGGCCATCGCCGGGCTCATCAGTGGCGTGGGCACCACCGTGGCGTGGGTGATCGACACGGGCATCGGGATGGCAGTCACAGGCACACAAGATATTACATCCACCTTAGATCCTCAGATGCTGGAGCAGCTTTCCGAGATTGGTATGAGCCCAGAGATGTTCGCGGCCCT
>Ga0315550_1001077_pt1 | contig 16878 bp, 18 predicted proteins | sample SalMarSW160190MG_2_FD_203100 | JGI IMG/M metagenome (GOLD analysis project Ga0315550, IMG submission 203100) | Salt marsh sediment microbial communities from the Plum Island Ecosystem LTER, Massachusetts, United States - Salt Marsh Sediment SW1601-90 ... | reverse complement strand
TATCCCTCCCACCCTTTCCCTCCCCCGCATAGGGGGGAGGGGACCTTTACCCGATCGCGCCGAGACGGCGAGAGAACGGGTATTCCCCCTCCCCTCGCGGGAGGGGGATAGGGGGAGGGGGTCGACAGCTGTGCCAATCATTTCCGTAAAGCTCAATAACCCGGAAATAGAGATCGGGTTCCGGCATTCGCAGAACATGGATGCGCAAAGAATAGGCAACGCGCCGTTGCCGCGCGCCGGACGAACCGCCGCCCGGCGCATCGGTCCGGGCGGCGGGCAGTGGCCGTGGAACGGCATTGTTACTGAACGTCGAAAATCTTCTTGAACTCGGCCCCCCACTTCTTGATTTCTTCATCCGACAGCTCGCGGATCGGGATGACCTTGGCCTTGTCCATCCCTTCGATGGGCGGGTAGACACCGGGCGTCGCCACGTACTCGCCGACCTTGTCCGCCAGCATGCCCATCGCCTTCTTCGAGAGCCAGTAGTCGATGAACGCCCTGGCCGCGGCGGGATGCGGGGCCTTGGAGCTGATGCCGATGGCGCGCGGCGTGCCCATCAGCGGTTGCGACAAATGCGCCCAGTCGAGCGGGGCCGGGGCCTTGGTGATGATGTACTTGGGCATGGAGATGCCGATCAGCTTCTCGCCGCTCTCGATCGGCGCCGGGGTGGGCCCGAAGGAGGCCACGAACATGGGCTTGTTGGCGGCCAGCCCCTTCACGAACTTCATCCACTCGGCGTCGTTCTTGAACACGTTTTCCTTGAGCCCGATGAGCCAGGAGATGGTCGTCGGATGGTTGGCCGGGTTGGCCATGACGATCTTGTTCTTCCACTTGGGATCGGTCAGGTCCTGGTAGCGCTTCGGCACGTCCGCCGGTTTCACCAGGTCCTTGTTGTAGATCAGGCCCACGTACTCGATGCCGAAGAGCTGGATGCGGTCGTCCTTGCGGGTCCAGGCCGGGTAACCGGCGGCGACCGGGGAGCGGTACGGCGCCAGCATGCCTTTCTCCTTGAGTATCTCCAGCACCGGCAGCGGACCCTGGACGACGTCGGCCATGAACTTGCCGGCCTCGAATTCGGTGATGGCCGTGGCCACGAATTTCGTGGTCGAGATCCGGGTGTACTCCGCCTTTATCCCGGTGTCGTCAGTGAAGGCCTTCATGATCGGCTCGACGGCGGTGATGTTGGCGTAGAACGAGACCTTGCCTTCGGCCTTGGCCTTGCTCAGCAGCGCGTTGTCCGCGGCCTGCACGCTGGCGGCCGCGAACAGAAGTATGAACACAGCGAGTAGCTTTTTCATGGATATCCCCCTTCTCAAAGGAGCCGCCGGGCGGCGCCGTGTTACCAAAAAAGTGTTGGAGTCGGTGTGGCCTGTCGGAATCAGCGACTCATCCTGAATCCAAAAAAATGCCGTAAAAGCCTATCACTCGCGATGGCGGGCATTTTGACGTAAATCAATTGCACCCGTGGTTATGCCGCCACCGGCGGCACCGATCGGTGCTCACGGGAATGGCGGGATGGCCGGTGTGGGACAGAAGCAGCGGGCGCGCTTTCGCGTCCGGCCATGAGCGAAAAGGCGCCCGGGTAAACACGAATCAGCCACGGGGGGCGTCAGGGACAATGGCGACGGACCGCGTTTATCTCGCCTTAGAATCGCTTACCGCGGCCTGCGGATTCTGGTACGGAGCTTGCACATCAAGGTGTTATGCAAGCCATAACGATAAGAACCCAGGCCCTCGAACCCACGCTGGCGGTCATCGGGACCCGCCGGACCGCGCGGCTCATGGCCGCCATCGAGCATGTCCGCACGGCCCTGCACGGGCGCGCCATCTGGCACGTCAATTCGACCGCAAGCGGCGGTGGCGTCGCCGAGATGCTGCAGACCATGCTGGCCTACGAGCGCGGCGCCGGTCTGGACGTCCGCTGGCTCGTGATGGAAGGCGACGACCCGTTCTTCGTCCTCACCAAAAGATTGCACCACCGTCTGCACGGCGAACCCGGAGACGGCGGGGCGCTCGGCGCGGCGGAGCGCCGGCACTACGAGCGGGTCACGCAGCGCAATCAGGAGACCCTGCTCGCGGAAGTGAAGCCGGGCGACGTCGTCGTGCTGCATGATCCGCAGACCGCGGGCCTCGCGCCGCGGCTGCGCGCGGCCGGCGCCATGGTCCTGTGGCGCTGCCACATCGGCATCGACCGGATCAACACGACCGCCGAGGAGGCCTGGCGGTTCCTGCAGCCCTACGTCGAGCTGGCCGACACCCGCATCTTCACGCGCGCCGCCTACATACCGCCGTCGCTGGCCGCACTGCCGGCGTCGGTGATCCCGCCGGCCATCGACGCGTTGTCGCCGAAAAACCAGCCGCTCAGCGTGGCCACGGTGCGCGTGATGTTGCGCCACATCGGGCTGCTCGCGGGCGCGGTGAACGGCCAGCGCCGCCGGCTGCCGGAATCCTTTTTCGCGGTGAAGGGCGTCGCCGACGGCGTGCGCATTTTGCAAACCGGGCCCCTGCCGTCACCGCACACGCCGCTGATCGTGCAGGTATCGCGCTGGGACCCCCTCAAGGACATGGCGGGCGTGATGCGCGGTTTTGCCGGCCGGCTCTGGCAGCTGGGCGATGCGCATCTCGCACTGGTTGGTCCCGACCCCAGCAGCGTGACCGACGACCCCGAGGGCATGCGCGTTTACGGGGAATGCGTCGCCGAATGGCACGCGCTGCCGCCCGACGTGCGCGCGCGCATCCACTTGGTCTGCCTGCAGATGAGAAGAGTCGCGGACAACTCCCTCATGGTCAACGCGATCCAGCGATTCGCCACGGTCGTGGTGCAGAAAAGCCTGCACGAAGGCTTTGGGCTGACGGTGACGGAGGCGATGATCAAGGCGCGTCCGGTGGTGGCCAGCCGCGTTGGCGGGATTCAGGATCAGATCACCGACGGCATCCACGGACTGTTGCTCGACGACCCGACCGACACGCACGCTTTTGGCGACGCCGTCGCGCGAATGCTCGGCGACCCGGTGCTCGCCAGTCATTTGGCGCGCAACGCCCGCCGCCGCGCCATCGCCGAGTTCCTCGGCCCGCGGCAGATGATGCAGATGTTCGATCTCATTCACGGCCTGAATGGAAGCAACGGCCGCGGCGCGTAGAAGAACGATCGAAGCCGCAATGGTTTGATTTTCAATACCCGCTCCTGCGTTTCATGGAGTGATGAACACCCAAGGCCCGGCCAACGCCGGGCTTTTTTGTTATCCCTCGCGCATCGAACCGCCTCACACGATCAGGCGATACAGGCAGGTAATTAAAGGAGTCGGAGTGGAATGGCACTTACTGTAAGTGCCCCACATATAAAAACTCCGTCATGCCAGCGAAAGCTGGCATCCAGAATCGGCCTATCGGCCGATGTTTTTTCAAACCCTGGATTCCGGCTTTCGCCGGAATGACGGCATAAACAGAAGTTTTTTCCTTAAGTTAAGTGCCATTCGAGTCGGAGTGATTTATTTTTACGAGACTCGGCGCGTGGCGGCGATTACGGCAAACCGCCGCATCGTGGTACAAACGATGGCGGTCAGTGCAACGGGACAAGCAGAACCGGTGCCGGCGAAACGCGCGCGATGCCCGCGGCCACGCTGCCGAGCAGCAGGCGCTGCACGCCGGTGCGGCCATGCGTTCCGGCGACCACCAGATCGGCCGGCCACGCGGCGGCCTCGTCGGTAATGGCATCGGCAATGCGTTGCGCGGGGGCGGCCGTTTCCAGCAGCCGCATCTCCGCCTCGATGCCGCCCGCGCGGCAGGCCTCGCGCGCCATCTCGATGACCTGCTCGCCGGCGGCACGGCGCGCCTTGGTGATCGCGTCGATGTCGACCGCAAGTTCCGGTCCCAGCGGCAGCACGCCCATGTCCACAATGTGCACCACGTGCAGCGCAGCCGCGAGGCCTTTGGCAATGCCAATGGCATGCCGAAGCGCGTGCTCGGAACAGGAGCTGCCATCGACGGCGACCAGGATTCGCGAATACATAGAGCCTCCTCGGGTGCAGGGGTTATGGGCCGTTGCGCGCCGAACGCCGCGGACTTCCTGTCGCGAAGCGAGCGCGTATTCATGTGTTCCCTGACCGGCGAACCTGCAAGGTTCACCACGTCATTATCAAGCCGTGTCACTTCCGTGGCGCCGGTCGCGCTGCCGGCATGGGCGAAGGACTACCGCAACGGCAGATGGAATAGGCCCGCGATCGTGCCGGCCTACTGCAGGAGCTTGTCAGTCGTTCCTGCCCACGGCCTTCCAGAATCGGTGCGGGTACTCGCGTTCAGGCTCTGCAATGGGGAGGCGCTCCAGCCCCCGGGCAAGAAAGAAGCCCTCGGCCTCGGGCCGGGCCTTCACCAGCAGGCCGTCGAATCCCTGGTCGGTCGCGGCCGCCAGGGCGGCGTCGAGCAACCGACTGCCCGTGCCCCTGCGCTGCCGGTCCGGATCGACGTAGAGGCCATGCAACAGCAAGGCACTGCGCCCCGCCGGTGCATCGCCTGTGTCAGCCGGCTCCCAGGCGGCCACGCCGAGGACCGCGCGACCGGCATCCTCGGCCAACACCAGGTGCAGGTGATCCAGGTCGTGCTGGCTGTAGCGGTAACTGGGCAGCGTCAGGCGTTTCACGCGCTCGGGCAGTTGCCAGGTCCTGACCGCGCGTTCGATCACGGCGTTGATCTCATCGAGGTCATCCGGCATGGCCGGGCGCAATCGGACTGCTGTCATGACGAATGATCAAAGAAACCTGATGCGGCTGCGCAGGCCGTTGATGTCCGTCGACACGGTGCGCAGCGCGGCCCCTTCATCGGCCGTGCCGACAAGCACCGCTCTGCCCGAAACCGGGACCACCTGTCATGACCGAATTCGAGCGCGATGGGCCGCCGTCGCCAACTGCGCGGTTTCATCGCATGACTCGGGCGATCACGGGAAGGGCGGGATGGTCGGCTCCGTTCCCTCGCATTCGGCTTCGGGATGGTGGCTTTTGACGATTCCTTCGATTTCCGCGACGCGCTGCCGCGGCACGTCGACCATCATCAGGAACTCGCCTTTTTCAATCGCCTCCTGGAACTGCCTGATCCGGCGATCGCCGATATTGAGTCCGATCATGCTCGACATCCACGCGCCGACGCCGGCGCCTGCGAGGGATATTGCCAACACCGCCCCGCCGCCCAGAACCAGCCCGGTCGGCAGCGCGACGGCCACCAGCCCCGCCAGGACGCCGGTAAGACCGCCGAGAGCCAAGCCCTGTTCCAGCGCCGGGATGAAGTCGGACTTTTGCAGGAACGACGCTTCCGGCAGGTCTTCGAGCGGCGTTCCGCGCTTGGCCACAACGTGGATGTGGCGTTCCTCGATGCGGGCAAGCAACAGGTTGTTGACGACCTTCTTGGCGATCCCGATTTTTGGCACCAGAAAATAAATTCGCTTCATGGTTTTTTTCCTCTCTCGTGACAAAGAGTGGCGTGATCGGATCAGGAACGCGCCCGGCTCACGCCGCCGGGGACTTCATGCAGAGATACATGTCGGTGCACTCGTAGCCTCCCTTGAGGCGCGGCATGGCACAGTCGGCTTTAACGGTAGCTTCATGGGTGTCTCTTTCCATGCATTCGTTAAATCAGAATTTACCCTAACCCCCGCAATCGCCAGGCGCATTGATCCCCATCAAAATTATGTCGACCGGCGCACACAACATGGCGCACGCATCCGAGAGGTAAGCTGCATGCGACCCTCGAGCCTGTCATCGCAGCGGCAATGGTGACGGACGAGGCAGCCGTCCTCGCATGGGTCGCCACGAGCCCGGCGGCGGTTTGGCGCTTCGTCACGCGCGCGTCCGGCGAGTTTTATGCCACGGCAGCAGCTTCCTGGCGCTCAGTGAAATAAGATATGCCGCGCCCGCGAGCAGGACAATGGTGGCGCCGGCGGGAAGGTCGGGTGCATAGGACAGCGCCAGGCCACCGCAGGTAAACGTCATGCCCAGCACGATCGCGAGCACCATGATCGGGACCAGCCGCGAGAGGTACTGCGCGGCGATCGCCGCGGGCAACACGAGTAACGCGAGCACGAGGATCAATCCCACCACCTGGATCAGCACCACGACGCTCAGCGCCACCAGGCAGAGCAGTAGCAGGTGGAAAACCTCGACGCGGACTCCCTGTACCCGGGCGAATTCCTGGTCGAACGACACCGCCAGGAATTGTTTGGAAAATAACGTTACGAGCAGGATCGCGACCGCATCCAGCGCCGCCATCACGTAGAGATCCGCACGCGAGACCATGAGGATGTTGCCGAAGAGGTAGCTCATCAGGTCCGCGTTGTAACCCGGCGTGCGGGAAATGAACAGCACGCCGACCGCCATGCCGACCGCCCACAGCGCCGCAATGATCGTGTCCTCGTTCTGGCGGAGCCGCAGGTTTACCCAGCCGATAATCAGCGCCGCGACGAGCGCGGCGGCAAGGGCCCCGGCAAGCGGGCTGGCGCCCAGGAAGTAGGCGATACCCATTCCTCCGAGCACCGAATGGGCGATGCCGCCGGCGACGAAGCTGATGCGCTTGGCCACCACGTAGGTGCCGATCACGCCGCAACCCAGGCTCGCGAGCAGCCCGCCGATCAGCGCATGTTGCAGGAAGGTCTCGCGAGCGAGCGTGCCGAAGATGCCGCTCATGACGGCAGCCCCGGTTCCTGTGCGGTTACGTGCCGGATCATGCGCACCGGCGCTCCGTAGAGCTGCTCGATCACCTCGCCTGAAATCGGGGACGCGGTGTGGCATAGCAGCGTTCGGTTGAGACACGCGACGCGCGTTACGTACTGCGAAATGAAGCCGATGTCGTGCGACACCACGACAATGGTCATGCGTGCATTGAGCCTCTTGAGCAAGTCGAAGATGTCGACTTCGGCGCGCAGGTCGATATTGGCGGTCGGTTCGTCCAGCAGCAGGATGCGCGGCTCGCCGGCGAGGGCCCGGGCAATCAACACGCGCTGCAACTGCCCGCCGGAGAGGGTCTCGATGGGGCGCGTGCGCAATTCCGCCACGCTGGTTTCCTCCATGGCGCGCCGCGCCAGTGCACGGTCGTGCGCGCGGTATCCGAGCAGCATGCGCGTTTTGCCGAGCCGTCCAAGCAACACGGTTTCCTCGACCGTGACCGGAAAATCGCGCCGGAACGCGGCGAACTGCGGCACATAGCCGAGCTCTCCGCGTGCACGCGCCGGCGGCAAACCGAGGACGCGCACGCGTCCGGTGTCGGCTTTGAGCAGCCCGAGCACGATGCGCAGCAGCGTGCTCTTGCCGCCGCCGTTTGGCCCGACCAGGCCCAGAAACTCGCGTTCTTCCACCTCCAGGCTCACGTCCTCGAGTGCGGGCGTGCCGTCATAGGCGAACGAGACGTTTTCCAGCACGATGACCGGAGCCGTCATTGCAATGCCTCCGCGAACTGCCGCGCCACCCGCCGCAGGTTATTCATGTAGTCTTCGGCCAACGGATCCACGGCGACTACGCGTGCGCCAATGGCCCGTGCGATGGTCTCGGCCGTGCGCTGGCTGAACTGCGCCTGCACGAAGATCACCTTGATCCGCTCCCGTCTGCCGACCTCGATCACGTGCGCGAGCGTGCGTGCGCCCGGTTCCTTGCCTCCGGCTTCGATGGGGATCTGCTTCAGGTTATAGGTGTCCGCAAAATATCCCCAAGCGGGGTGAAACACCATGAAGCTGCGCGCGCTCGCATTTTTCAGCAGAAGGCGGATGTCATGGTCCAGCCTATCGAGATCCGCCGCGAACACGTGGTAGTTGGCACCGTACGCGGCCCGGTGCGCGGGATCGAGTTGCGACAGCGTATCGCGGATGGTTGCCGCCATGATCTTCACCCGCGGCGGACTGGTCCAGACGTGAGGATCCGCAAGCCCCTGCTGCGCCGCCGGCGCGCGCGCCCCCTCCGATCGTTCCATCTTGCGCGGAGGGATACCGCCGCGCATGTCGACGATGCGCATGCCGGGATTGGCGGCGGCGATGCGCTTCATCCAGACCTCCTCGAATTCCACGCCGATCCTGAAATAGACGCGCGCCCCGGTCAGCCGCGAAAGCTGGCTGGGTGTCGGCTCGTAGGTGGCGGGACTCTGACCCGGCCCGACCATCACCGAGACTGCGACGTGTTTTCCGCCGACGCGCTCGACGAAGTACTTCTGCGGCAGGATGCTCACGAACACCCCGATCGGCGCGGCCGTCGGCTCCGCGGCGCGTGCCGCACCGGACAGCACAAGGAGCAGCAGCAAGGCGCCGCCCCAAAACCGCCGCATGCCGTGCAGCCAGGTCACAGCAGCGCTTTCAGCACGGCGACGAACCTCGCGTTGTCCTTGGGCAGCGCGGTGGTGACGCGCAGGTAGCCCGGCCCGAGGCGCCGATCGTTGAGCGGCTTCACGAGAATGTCCTGCGCCTTCAGCTGTTCGGCGAGCGCCGCGGCATCGTGCGGCGCGAAGTCGGCGAGGAAGAAATAGGTCTCGGTCTGGTAGGTGCGCACACCGAGGCCGCGCAACTGCGCGGCCAGCGCTTCGGTCCACCGGCGCAACTCTCCGGCACGTGCCCGGATCTCGCCCTCGTGCTCCAGGGTGGCCATGGCGGCCGCCTCGCTCGGCCGCGCAAGCGGGTAGGCGTCGTTGTGCTGGTTGAGATCGTCGGCGATGGCCTGCGGAAGCACCGCATAGCCGACCCGGAAGCCGGCGAGACTATGGGCCTTGGAGAGCGTACGGGTCACAAGCAGGTTGGGATGCGCCGGCACGAGATGCGCGACCGACTGTCCGGCGAGACCGATGAATGCCTCGTCCACCAGGAAGCGCGTGTCCGGGTGACGACGCAGGAGACCGGGCAGGGGCGCCATGTCGAAGGTGCCGCCGTTCGGATTGTTGGGGTTCACGATCACGACGAGCGTCGTGCCGGCGGGAACTTCGAGCTGCGCCAGGTCGAACGCAAAATCGTTTTCCGGCAGCAGCGGTGTTTCCGTGTAGTGCCCGGCGATTTCGGGGAACAATGCGTAAGTCGGGGTCAGCAGATGCACTTGCTGGCCGAAGCGCCCGAACAGCTGGCGCAGGATCAGTTCCGAGCCGGCGTTGATGTGGATCAGCCGCTCGGGCACATTGAGTTGCCGCGCGAGCAGGCGACGCAGCGGCGCCGAGTAGGCCTCGGTGTAATAGTTGCTGCGCGGCACTTCGGCCTGCGCCGCCGCGATCGCGGCCTCGATCGGCGGCAACGGGTTCTCGCACAGCAGCAGCTTGATGCCCGTGAACGTCCCGCCGCCTTTCTCCAGGATGGACGTCATGCGCGGTTTCTCTGGCGCCTGCGCTGCCGGGCGCCGCCGCGGCCACCGCCGCCTCCCGGACCGCGCTCGACGCAACGCTGAAACGCCGGCAGATGACGTTCCTGCGAGGCGTCCCGCAGGTTGCGGAACACTGCCAGGATATCGGGGCGCTGCGTGCTCGCGAGCAGCCGCTCATAGAGCGCGGCGTTTTCGATCTCGGCCGCCACGCCCGCCTCGCAGGCTTCACGCAGGCTGGCGTAGCCCGCGACTTTCCCGGGCCAGGGGTTCGCGGGCATCGGCACGCCGTAGCGCACGAACAGCCCGCGCAGCGCCTCGATGTGACGCGCCTCCGCCTCGCGGATATTGCTGAACGGCCGCACCTCGCCGAAGTCGCTGATGACCCGGTCATAGGCGGCCCACGCCCGGTACTCGTCGTCGAGCGCCTCGAGCAGCGCGCGGACCTCGTTCTCGTTGAGCGTCGTCATGGTAGCTACTTGTGCGCGATGGGCTTGTCGGTAAACAGGTAATCCTTCAATTCTTTCGAGAACGTCGGGTCGGCGCGCCGGATCCATTCGAGCAGCATGGAGGCATGCTCCTTTTCCTCGTCGCGGTTGTGCGCCAGGATCGCCTTGAGCTCCGGGTCGCGCGCGGCATCGACGCGCTGGTTGTACCAGTCAACGGCCTCCAGTTCTTCCATCAGCGAGACCAGGGCGCGATGCATGTCGCGCGTGGCGTCCGTCATTTCCGCGACCGGCTCGTGATAGCCTTCGTTGGACATGGTGTTCTCCTTGGATATGGGTTGCCATCCAAGAGTGCAACCGTGAGCCCGATCGCGCTTTGAGCTGGGTCAACATGCGTGAATTGAAAGCGCCCGGAGTGATTGGATTTTTTGCATCCGCTCGCGCATCCCGGATCATGAAACACCCGAATCCCGGGCCGCGTGGGCTTTTTGGACGGTCCTCACCCGGATTTGTGTCCCGCCGCAGACCGTGCTTGACGCTCAATTTAGTTAGAATATAATTCTAACCAAATAACATCCCGGACGGACTTCATGCGGCGGCGGAGATACCAGCAGAAAGTGCGCGCCAAACAGCTTGAGCAGAAGCGCGAACGCATCGTGCGCGCGACCGTGGCGCTGCACGCGAGACACGGCGTGCTGGCCACGTCGTATCCCATGATCGCCGCCCGCGCCAGGGTCTCGACCCAGACGGTCTACAACCATTTCCCCGATCTCGACCAGCTGGTCGGCGCCTGCACCGGGCATGTCTTCGCGCGCGCGCCGTCCGTGTCGCCGGATCGGTTCAGCTCCGGGAAAAACCCGGAGGAGAGACTGCGGCTGCTGGCCGACGCCGTGTATGAACAACAGGCATTCACGGCGCCGTGGATGCGGTTCGGCTGGTCCGAGGCCAGGGCGGTTCCGGCGCTGGGAGCGATCCTGAGCCAGGCCGCCGCCGGGATGAAAGAGTTGATCGCGCTGGCGCTGAAGCCGGAGCGTGAACCGACACCCGAGTTCATCGACGCGGCGCTCGCGCTGCTCGACTATCCGGGCTGGAAGCAGCTGTCGCTGGACAGATCCAACGACGCCGCCGCCAAACTGGCGGGAGACTGCCTGGTGGCATTGCTCCCTGCCCTCACACGCGCAACGAAACAGGAGGAGTCATGAACGCACCAGAACAGCAGCCGTCCACACGCATCGACGAAATCGCACCCGACGTTTACCGGATCAGCACCTCGATCCCGCCGGGCGTGATTCCGACCGGATTCACCTTCAATCAGTATCTGATCCGGGACGAGCAGCCGCTGCTGTTTCATACCGGTCCGCGCATGTTGTTCGGGCCCATCCGCGAAGCCATCGAGCGCGTCATGCCGGTGAAAAAACTGCGGTACGTGGCGTTCTCGCATTTCGAAGCGGACGAGTGCGGCTCGCTGAACCAGTGGCTGGCCGCCGCGCCCGAGGCGGTGCCGGTGTGCGGTCAGATCGCCGCCATGGTTTCGATCGGCGACTACGCGGACCGCCCGCCGCAGGCGCTCGCCAACGGCGCAGAGCTGGTTCTCGGCCGCCGCACCGTCAAGTGGCTGGACGCGCCGCACCTGCCGCACGGCTGGGATTGCGGTTACATGGTCGAGACCAGCGCGCGCACGATGTTCAGCGGCGATTTGTTCACCCAGTTCGGCGCCTCGCACCCGGTGCTCACCTCGGACGACATCCTGGAACCGAGCGAAGCGGCGCGGGCTGGAATGGATTATTACGCGCACGGGACCGATACGCAGAAGTTGATTGAACGGCTGGCGGCCGAGAATCCCGTCACGCTCGCCTGCATGCACGGGCCGGCATGGAACGGCGACGGTGCGGCCCTGTTGCGGGAACTGGGCAAGCGGCTCGCCGCGCCCGCATGAATTAATCGGGCCGGAGGGCTTGGATTTTCAGCAGTCGCATCCGATTTTCGTGATGCGGTAAAACATCTGAAGCCCGGCCCACGCCGGGCTTTTTGGTTTTTCACGCACCGAACCGCTTCGCGCGGTCTCCGGAAAATAAGACTTCATCCCTTGAGGGAATTCCACGATGAGGGCGTGCGGCTTTTCCGGGCTGCTTGACAAGTCCGCCGCCCGGGTGTATTTAACCATTAAGTTAAATACGGAAACGAACCATTCCCATGACACCCGACCGCCTGAGCGCCACCTTCGCCGCCCTCGCCGACCCGACCCGCCGTGCCATCCTCGCGCGCCTGGCCTCGGGCGAGACCTCGGTGACGGAGCTGGCCGCGCCCTTCGACATGAGCCTGCCGGCCGTGACCAAGCACCTCAAGGTGCTGGAGCGCGCCGGGCTGATACGCCGCGGCCGCGAGGCGCAATGGCGGCCCTGCCGGCTCGAGGCCAGGCCGCTGCAGGACGTGTCCGACTGGGTGGAACACTACCGTCTGTTCTGGGAACAGAGCCTCGACCGTTTGGATGACTATCTGAAAACACTCCAGAGCAAGGAGAAGAAGCATGGACGCAAGAAAAAATAGCCCCGCCGCGGAAACGGCGGATCGGGAAATCGTCATCACGCGCACCGTCGACGCGCCGCGCGAGCTGGTGTGGGACGCCATGACCGATCCCAGTCACGTGGTGCATTGGTGGGGGCCGCGCGGCTTTACCACCACCATGGAAAAGATGGACGTGCGTCCGGGCGGCGTGTGGAAACACGTCATGCACGGGCCCGACGGCACCGACTACCCCAACAGCAGCGTATTCAGGGAAGTCGTGAAGCCCGAGCGCATCGTTTATTCCCATGGCGGCGGGAAGGCGGGTGGCCCCGGCGCGCATTTCATGGCGACCTGGACCTTCGAGGCGCTGGGCGACAAAACCCGGGTGACCATCCACATGGTTTTCGACACGGCGGCGGACCGCGACAGGGTGGTCAGGGAGTACGGGGCCGTCGAAGGCGGCAAGCAGACGCTGGAGCGCCTTGGCGAATACCTGGCGCAGATGCGTTGAGCGGCGGATTACCATAGCCGACTGAGGAGGAGAGCATGGACATGAAGAAAACCAGTTCTGAAACAGAGTCCCGGAAGGAGTTCGTCATCTCGCGCACTTTTGACGTGCCGCGCGATTTCCTTTTCAAGGTATGGACCGACCCGGCGCACATGCAGCGCTGGTGGGGACCGAAGGGCGTCACGATAATTCACAGCCGGATGGATCTGCGCCCGGGCGGCATGTATCACTACGGCATGCGAACCCCCGACGGCCACGAGATCTGGGGCAAGTTCGTGTTTCGCGAAATCGTAAAACCCGAGCGGCTGGTGTTCGTCAATTCCTTTTCCGACGAAAAAGGCGGTCTCACCCGGCACCCGGGGTCGCCAGCCTGGCCGCTGGAAATGCTGAGCACGATTACCTTCACCGAACACGCAGGCAAGACGACCGTCACCGTGCGCTGGGCCCCGCTGAACGCGACGGATGAGGAGCGCAAGACCTTCGAGGCCGGGTTCGACTCGATGCAGGTGGGCTGGGGCGGAACCTTCGAGCAGCTCGGCGATTACCTGGCGAAGGTGTAAGACCCTGCAATACAGTAAATGGAGCCTGATCCCGTTTATTGGCCATTTAATGTCCGGAACAGACGCCGAGGGTTGTTCAGACAGCCGCCGCAATCCCTGACATAATACAGAGTTAACTTCATTCGGTGAGGGCGCAACGGTGGCAAAACCCAACTATCAGTTTCAGAAGCGCCAGAAAGAACTGCAAAAGAAGAAGAAAATGGAAGAGAAACGCCAGCGCAAGCTGGAGAAAGGCCTGGCCCAGTCCGGTGAGAATCCGGATCAGCCGCCAGATCAGTCCCAGGATCAGGGCGAGGGCGTCACGAAGGACGAATAGCGCAGGACGCTTCGGGCATCCGCGCTCAATCAATGGAGTCTGACTCCACTGATTAATTCTTTGCCGGTGTAGCTGACGGCTTCGAGCGGGTGAGCTGCCCGCGATCAGCGTGGCGGGTCGGATCGGTTTCCGTCGCGGACCGCGAAGGCGCGTTTCATCAGATAGGCCTTGACCCTGGGATTCGACTGCGAGTCCGCAATTTGGGAGTAGTGCAGAAAGATGCGGGCACGCAGGCTCTCGTTCCAGGGGGCGAGCGCCAGGGCCGCATCGTAACGCCGAAAGATCTCCATCGCGGACCCCGGCGCCAGGCTGATGCGGTAGCCGGTGAGGTAGTCCTGCTCGGCGGCCAGCGCGCGCTTGAGTCTCTCCGCCTCGTCCCGGTCGCGCACCTTGATTGCCGCCAGAAACGCGGGCGCGGCGGCACGCCTCAGACCCGCGATAAACCCGATGTTCGCGGCGACCCGTTGCTTGAGCGGGATTGCATAGTCCCACGGTGAGAAGAATTCATAGCGCGGGTGGACCAGCGTATTCTCCGGTGCGTCCCGGACCGCCCGGCGGATGACCCCGTCGCCGGCGACGAACTGCGCCAGCACCGCGTCCGGCGACGTCAGGCCGTAGCGCGCGAACCCGGCGAGGGCCTGTCGTTCGGAGCGCATGACCCGGTCGAAGCGGGTGCTGTCGAGCGGGATATTCTCGTCCGAGCCGACCAGGATGGTGTTGTAACCGGTCGTCTTGAGCGCGGGCATGAAAAAGCCCATCAGCACATGGGGGAAGCTGTCGGCGAAGGTCTTCAGCACCATGGCGTATTGGCGCGGCGGCATGTCCGCCGGCACCCACTGGATCAGGAGGCCACCGGGCGCCAGGTGTTGCCGCAGCAGGTCGTAGTATTCCCGCGAGTAGGAGAACCCGTTGGACGCATACTCGAGCGAGGTCTTCTCGTCGGCGGAGATCACGCGGTAGCGCCCGGACGTGGTCCGCAGGTAGTTCGCGATGTCGTCGATCACCACGCGCACGCGCGGGTCGGACAGGACGTGGTGGTTTTCCTCGGCGAACAAAGCCGCGCCCGCGACCACGCTCGGTTCGATCTCGACGCAGGTGATCGCCCGCACCCGGTCGTGGCGGATGCTTTCGCCCGCCAGCATGCCGGAACCGAGCCCGACCGACAGCTCGGTCGAGACGTCATCGCGCAGCAGCTTGGGCAGGTGGGCCAGCAACAGCTGCTTGTACTCGGTGAAGGTGTTGCCGCCGATGACGATGCCGTCGATGGCCATGACTTTCTCGCCCGACTCCGGGTCGAGCGTCACCTTGGTCGTGGCCGACGGCCCGTCGCGGTAGAACAGGACCCGGTCCGTCGGACGCTCGTTCTCGCTGGGAAACTGAAAGTCGAGCGGCACGCTCGCCAGAACCAGCAGCGCGCCCGCGGCCGCGGCGGGCACGGCCCAGCGCAAATACCGTGCGCCACTCAGCCGTGACGCCAGGAACGCAATACCGATGCCGGCGTTCAGCGCCGCCATCAGCAGGATGCCGCGCTGGATGCCGAGCCAGTTCAGCAGCACGAACCCGGGCAGCAGGGCGCCGGCCACGTTGCCGAGGGTGTTGCCCGCGTAGATCAGCCCGACGCGCCGGCCGGTGTGCTGGAGATCGACGATGCCGACGCGCCCCACCAGCGGGAAGGTCGCGCCGATCAATGTTGCCGGGACCAGCATCACGACCAGCGCGATGCCGAAGCGCTCGACCGTGAGCCGCCCGACCTCGCTCGCCGCTTCGGCCAGTGATACACGGATCGCCTGTGGGTCGAGAAACGCAAACAGCAGCGGCAGCGCGATGGCCGAGGACACGGCAATGAACACCTGGATCCAGCCGAACAGCGCCACCCGGTCCGTGACCCGGTCCACGACCAGGCGGACGAGGTAACCGCCGAGCGCGATGCCGGCGATGAACGCCGTGAGCATGGTGGTGAGCGCGTAGGTCGAATTCCCCAGGACGAAGACGAGCGAGCGCGTCCAGTAGATCTCGTAGGCAAAGGACGTCAGGCCGGAGAGGCCCAGGGCGAAGAGAAGCAACGCATAGGTTCTGCGCGAAAGCACCTGTCCGACCGGCGCCGGCCTGGCAGCGGGTCGCGGCGCCGCGGCCGCCGGCAGCGGCGCTACGCGCCGGGACGCGGCCCACGCGATCAGGCCCAGGCCCAGGTTGCCCGCGACCGCGACGTAGACGGTCACGTTGATGCCCAGGGTTCCGATCAGGTAGAAGCCGCAGGCCATGGCGCCCGCGACCGCGCCGACGGTGTTGATGGCATAAAGGGTGCTCAGCTCGGCGCCCGCCGCCGCGAGCCGCCGGACGACGAACCGCGCGAGCACCGGCAGCGTCGCCCCCATGAGGAAGGTCGGCATCATGACCAGGCCGAAGGCCAGGACGAAACGCGTTACGGCCAGCGTCGCCTCGGAATGTCCCGAGAGATCGTAGAGCGTGACATACACGGGCGCGATCCGCGCCAGCAGGTAATGGGCGGCGAGCGCCGCGAGACCGATCCCCATCTCCAGCAGGGCGTAGAATCGCAGCGGGTTGGCGTTGCGGTCCGCCGCTTTTCCGAGGAGCCAGCTCCCCAGCGCCAGTCCCGACATGAACGCCGCCAGCACGACGCCCACGGCGGTGGCCGTCGTTCCGAAGGCATGGGTGAGCATCCGGACCCAGACGACCTGGTAGACGAGGCCGCATGCCCCGGAAAAGAAAAACAGGGTTAATACGATCAGCCGCATGCCATGCTTATTGTCACTGATTGCGCCGCGGGGGGACAGAAACCCGGTAGGTATGTGAATGGGCTCAGACCCCATTTATCACCGGGAAAACGCTGCGTCACCCCGGCGGGGGCCTGCCCCGGCATGGTGTAAGCCGGGGCCGGGGTCCAGAATATTTGAACCAACAAATCCGTAATAGGCTGGATTCCGGCTTGCGCCGGAATGACGGATTCGGACGTATTACAGACTTTTCAACAAACTGTTAAAGAGGGGGGCGGGCCCCGTTAATTTCAGTCCGCGCCGAGCAGGCCTTGTTCAAGATCGCTGTCGGCCGGCTTTGCCCCCAGCCAGATACGCAGCCACGCCTGCATGAAGTCCTCGCCCTCGATCACGCCGCGGGTTTCGTCGTCGATTCTGACCGTGGTGCCGGTGCCGGGCAGGTAGTCGAGCCGGATGACGTCGCCTTTGTGCACCGTGCGAAACAGCGCGTCGAAGCGCTCGATGCG
>Ga0315550_1001076_pt1 | contig 16882 bp, 15 predicted proteins | sample SalMarSW160190MG_2_FD_203100 | JGI IMG/M metagenome (GOLD analysis project Ga0315550, IMG submission 203100) | Salt marsh sediment microbial communities from the Plum Island Ecosystem LTER, Massachusetts, United States - Salt Marsh Sediment SW1601-90 ... | reverse complement strand
GGCCGGTCGCCGAGATTGTCAGGCAGTGGTCGTCCCTGCATCCGGAATTCTCGTATCTGCCGCGCAAGTTCAAGATCGCGGTGACCGGCGCCCCCCAGGACCGCGCGGCCATCAAGTTCCACGATATCGGGCTCAAGGCGGCCATCCGGGACGGGGAGGTCGGCTGGACGGTCTATGTCGGCGGCGGCCTCGGGCGGACGCCGATGATCGGCAAGAAGATCACCGATTTCGTCGCCCACGCGGACCTGCTCGCCTGGCTCGAGGCGATCCTGCGCGTCTACAACCGCTACGGACGGCGCGACAACAAATACAAGGCACGCATCAAGATCCTGGTGCACGAGGAAGGGATCGAGACGATCCGCGAGCAGGTCGAGGCCGAGTTCGCGGCGATCCGCGGGGGCGAGCTCAGCCTGCCGCCCGCCGAGCTCGACCGCATTGCGGCCTATTTCACGCCGCCCGAATTCAAGCCCGGCAATGGCGGCGACATCGCGGCCGAAGCGGCCGGCGCCGAGCCGGCCTACGCCCGCTTCATCGCCCGCAACACCTTTGCGCATTTCCGCCCCGACCATGTGTCGGTGACCGTTTCACTCAAGCCCATCGGCGGGGTGCCGGGGGACGCGACGGCAAGCCAGATGGACGCCATCGCCGATCTCGCCGAGCGCTTCGGCTACGACGAATTGCGGGTCAGTCACGAGCAGAATCTGGTGCTGCCGCACGTCGCCATCGCCGATTTGCGGTCGGTCTATGACGGTCTCGTCGAAATCGGGCTGGCCGAAGCCAATGCGGGGCTGATCTCGGACATCATCGCCTGCCCGGGGCTCGATTACTGCGCCCTGGCGACGGCGCGCTCGATCCCCATCGCGCAGGCGATCTCAAACCGGTTCGCGTCGCCCGAGCGGCAGGCGGAGATCGGCGATCTGAAGATCAAGATCTCCGGCTGCATCAACGCCTGTGGGCACCATCATATCGGCCATATCGGCATCCTCGGGCTCGAGAAGAAGGGCGTCGAGAACTACCAGATCACGGTCGGCGGGGACGCGACCGAAAATGCCGCGGTGGGGACCATACTGGGCCATGGCGTGCCGGCCGAGGACGTGCCGGAGGCGATCGAGAAGTTGGTCGACACCTATGTCGCGCGGCGGCAGGGGCAAAGCGAGACCTTCATCGACGCCTTCCGGCGCCTCGGCCCCGAGCCGTTCAAGGAGGCGCTCTATGGCGCTGGCTGAGGACGTCCGGGCGGGTGGCCAGGCGGCCACGGTGAAGCAGCCGGACAAGCTCCGGGCGCTCGGGATCGTGGCGCTCAACGGCATGTTCGGCGAGCGCGACGCGCCGGGGGTGTTCAAGCAGGCCGCGGAGCTCCTGGCCGGCGACCTGGCGGTGGTTTCCTCGTTCGGTGCCGATTCGATTGTGCTTTTGCACATGGTCGCCGAACTCGACCGCGACCTGCCTGTCATTTTCCTCAATACCCAGAAGCACTTCGACGAGACGCTCGCGTATGTCGAGACGGTCGAACGCGAGCTGGGGCTGACGCGGGTGATCTCGCTCGCCCCGGATCCGGCCGATCTCGAGCGTTTCGATCCGAACGAGGTGCTGTGGGAGACCGACCCGGACTCGTGCTGCCATATCCGCAAGACGGTGCCCCTGCAGGCGGCACTGGAGGGATTCGGCGGCTGGGTCACCGGCCGGCGCCGCTACCAGACCTCCGACCGCGGGGTGCTGCCGCATTTCGAGCTCACCGGCGACGACCGCATCAAGATCAATCCGCTCGCCTACTGGACCTACGAGGACATCGACGCCTACAAGACCGCGCACAAGCTGCCCGAGCATCCCCTGGTCGGCAAAGGCTACCGCTCGATCGGCTGCGCGACCTGCACCAGCGCGGTGGGGCAGGGCGAGGACCCCAGAGCCGGGCGCTGGCGGGGGCTCAACAAGGCCGAGTGCGGCATCCATTTCGACTTCAACGCCGAGATCGCCTCGCCGATCCGGCACGCCGAATGGACGCTGTTCAAGTCCGGCCGGTTCGTGGCCGACCCCTGGCGGCAATGGGAAGAGGGCGACGATCCGGCAACCGTGCGCTTCACCCACGTGCCGCTTGCCGTCTGGCTCGACAGCCGGGACGCCTTCGAAGCCAATCCGCATCCGATCGGGCTGATGGTGGAGCCGGCCGAGGGCGACCGGGTCGAGACCGTCGGCGACGATCTCAGCCACTTCAATTCGGTGGCGGTCGGCTTTCCCGCCTTCACCGACGGGCGGGGCTATTCGGCCGCCCGCCTCATCCGGGAGCGCTACGGCTATCGGGGGGAACTCAGGGCGGTGGGCGACATACTCGCCGACCAGGCGGCGTTCTACCGGCGCTGCGGCTTCGACGCCCTGGTGGTGAGAGACGAAGCGGCCCGCAGGCTGCTCGAGGCCGACGCGGTAGCCGAGGTCTCGGTCTATCTGCAACCCGTGGGCGCGGGTCGCGAAGTTCCGGTGGGCACCCGGCCATTCCTGAGGCGCCCTGTTCGCTAGCACGCTGCCGGTTGCGGCGGCCAACGATCAAAGATACCAGCCATGTTGATGAAGAACGAAGTCAAGACGGATGTGGTGATCATCGGCGCCGGGCCGGTCGGCCTGTTCGCGGTGTTCGAGCTGGGCCTTCTGGACCTGAGCTGCCACGTGATCGACATCCTGGACCGGCCGGGCGGGCAGTGCGCGGAGCTTTACCCCGAAAAGCCGATCTACGACATTCCCGGCTACCCGGTGATCTCCGGCCAGGAGCTGACCGACAAGCTCATGGAGCAGATCAAGCCGTTCGCGCCAGAATTCCATTTCAACCGCATGGTCACCTCCCTGGCGCGCCAGGAGGACGGCTCGTTCGCGGTGACCACCGACGAGGGCGAGATCTTCCGCGCCAAGGCGATCGTGGTGGCGGCCGGCGGTGGCTCGTTTCAGCCCAAGCGCCCGCCGATCGAGGGCATCGAGGCCTTCGAGGACATTTCGGTCTTCTATGCGGTCCGGCGCATCGAGGAATTCCGCGACCACGACATCGTCATCGCGGGCGGCGGGGACTCGGCGCTCGACTGGACGCTCAACCTGGCGCCGATCGCGAAATCGCTGACCCTGGTGCATCGGCGCGACACTTTTCGGGCCGCCCCGGACTCGGTGAACAAGATGCAGGCGTTGGTCGAGGCCGGCGAGGTCGATCTCGTCATCGGGCAGATCGCGGGGCTGGAGGGCGCCGATGGGGCGCTTTCATCGGTCCGGATCAGGACCGCCGAGGACGAACTCAGCGTCCCCGCCGACCGGCTGCTCGCCTTCTTCGGGCTGACCATGAAACTCGGCCCGGTCGCCGAGTGGGGGATCAACCTGAATGAAAACCTCATACCGGTCGATACCGAGAAATTCGCCACTTCCGAGCCCGGCATCTTCGCCATCGGCGACATCAATTCGTATCCGGGCAAGCTCAAGCTCATCCTCTCCGGCTTCCATGAGGCGGCGCTGATGGCGCAGGCCGCGAAGCGGATCGTGCATCCGGACGAGAAGGTGGTGTTCCAGTACACGACCTCCTCGACGTCCCTGCGCAAGAAGCTCGGGGTCATCTGATGGAGCTTATCGTCGTCGACGAGGAGGGCGTCGAGCACGCCCTCGAAGCCCTCGATGGCTGGCGGGTGATGGAGGTGATCCGCGACTGGGGATTGCCGATCAAGGCCGAGTGCGGCGGCGCCTGCGCCTGCGCGACCTGTCACGTCTATGTCGACGCGGCCTGGCGCGACAAAATCGCCCGGCCGGGCCCGGAAGAAGAGGACATGCTCGACCTGGTGCCCGACACCGCCGACGGCTCGCGCTTGTCGTGCCAGATCCTGATGAACGAGCGCCTCGACGGGCTGAAGGTGCGGCTGGCGGCCTCGAGCCAGCCGGAAGAGGCGGTGGCCTGAGAGCCGGGCGACGGGCGCAATCGGTTGCGAATGGAGGAGCGCTCCCTATTTATTAGGGGCGCGCCCACGTCCGGACAAGGCTGGCCATTCGTCGCGCCGGTGAGTGGGGCGGGGGCGTCCGTCATTATAATGTCCAATCGCAAGGACAAAAGAGATCCGGCAGCTGAGACGGGATCTGGAATGCAACCGATAGCCGTAGTCTCGAACCGGACGCCGTCGAAGAAACCGGCCGCGGGCGGTCTGGCGGTGGCGCTGGGCAAGATCCTGTCCGAACGCGACGGGTTCTGGATGGGCTGGTCGGGGCAGTTTGCCGAGCATCCGCAAAAGGAAGCGGCGTTCGAGACGGTCGGCGGGGTCAGGGTCGGCAGGCTCGATCTGACCCGCGAGGACTGCGAGGGCTACTACGAGGGCTTCGCGAATTCGGTCCTGTGGCCCACCTTTCACCATCGGCTGGACCTGGCCAATATCGAGCCGGGCCTGTTCGACGCCTATATGCGGGTGAACCGGCAGTTCGCGGCGGCGCTGAAGCGGGAGTTGAGCGACGAGCATCTGATCTGGGTGCACGATTATCACCTGATCCCGCTGGCCCGCTGTCTGCGCGACCTGGGCGTGGAAAACCGCATCGGCTTCTTCCTGCACATTCCCTTCCCGGGCCCGGAGCATTTCGCTGCGGTGCCGCACTCGATCGACCTCTTGCGCCAACTCGCCGCCTACGACGTGGTCGGGATGCAGGCGGAACGCGATGTGGCGGCGCTCAAGCGCTTCGCGGCGTTGTCCAAGAAGGACTGGTTCGCCGCCGGCGGGCAAATGACGGTCTCCGACCGCTGGGACATCGCCGATGTGTTTCCGATCGGCACCGACCCGGATGCCTTCGCCAGGCTGCTGGACTCGAAAAACGCCAAGCGAACAGCGACGCTGGTGCGCAAGTCGATCGGTGACCGCCAGCTCATCCTGGGGGTCGACCGGCTCGACTACTCCAAGGGGTTGCCCGAGCGGATCGATTCCTACGAGCGGTTTCTCGAGATCTTCCCGCATTGGCGGCGCCATGTGCACATGCTGCAGATCGCGCCGCCCTCGCGCGCCCAGATTCATGAATACCAGGAGATCGCCGCCTCCCTCGACGTCGCCTGCGGCCGGGTGATGGGGCGGTTCGCCGAGCCCGACTGGCCGCCGCTCAACTACGTCCGGCGCGCCTATCCGCAAAGCGCGCTGGCGGGCCTCTACCGCGCCGCCAAGGTGGGTCTGGTGACCCCGCTCAGGGACGGAATGAACCTAGTGGCGCACGAATTCGTCGTCTGCCAGGACCCGGACGATCCCGGAGTGCTGGTGCTGTCGAAATTCGCCGGGGCGGCGGAATTGTTCCACGAGGCGCTGCTGGTCAATCCCCATGACGTCGACGAAGTCGCGCAAGCGCTCGACGAGGCGCTGAAAATGCCGATCGAGGAGCGCCAGGCGCGCTGGAAGCGGTTGAACCGGACCGCGCGCCGGCATTCGGTCGACAACTGGGCGGCGAGTTTCCTCAAGGCGCTTGAAAAAAGCGGCGAGCCGAACGCCGAAGATGGCGCCAGGAAGGGTGCCGAGGACGGTGCCAAGAATAGTGCCAAGAAGGGCGCCGAAGCCGGTGACCCGCGGGCGGCGTGAGGGCTGCTAGCTTGCGTTCCGTCCCGCCCAGCCCATGCCAGCAGCGATGATCGGCAGGCTCAGATAGCGGATGCCGATGTCGTAGAAATAATCGGTCAGCGAGGTGCCGGACATCGGCAGGAGCACGACGATGTCGAGCCCCCAGTTGAGCACGAGCCAGTAGAGGCCGATGACGATGCCGCTGGTCAGCGTCGCCTGAAAGCGGCGAAACATCCACACCAGCAGCGCCACGCCGACCGCCGTGCCCACGACGACCATGATCGACTTGAACAGCGGCTGCGGGACAATCAGCCCGCCGGCCGGGCTGAAGAAGGGAAATGAAGCGAAGAACGGGATCGCCCAGGACAGCACCCCCGCGACACTTGTGCGCCAGTCCATGAAGATCGTCCGGAACATCGAGTTTTGCCTCCCTTGCGGCGCGCGATGGAACGCTCCATGGCGCCCTAGCCCTGAAGATACGCGGCGAGCCCGTCGAGGCAACCCAGCCAGCCCTCCAGGTGCATCCGGGTGACTTCCGGCGCCGGCAGGCGTTCGTGATGGATGACGATTTCGGTGCCGTCTTCGTGGTCGCGGAACTCGACCGTCACGCGTGAGCCGGTCTCGCCATCCGGGTCGGCGTCAATGAACCAGGAATAGACCAACGTGTGCGGCGGCTCGACGCGTTCGAATTCGCCGCGGAAGGTGGTCAGGGTGCCGTCGGGGTTGCGGTTGGCGATGGAATAGCGGCCACCCACCGAGAGGTCGAAATGGGCCTCGGGACAGGTGACGGCGCCCGGTCCCCACCACTGCTCGACGTCCGACGCGGTCGTCCAGGCCTTGAAGACCCTTTCCCTGGGGGCCCGGATGACCCGCCGGATACGGAGTTCGGTGGCGTCGGCCTTCGCGTCGTCGTTCACGGCTTCTCCTTCATCGCGCCGCGTTGCGGGCGGGCTGCCGCGAAGCCTCGCGGTCGCTCGGCGCCACCGGCGCTACTCCATCTCGTCTTCGACATAGCGGGCGAAGCTGTCGAGCTGGCCTGTCCAGAAGGACTCATAGTGGCGCAGCCAACGCTCGGCATCGGCCATCGGCGCCGCCTGAAGCGCGCAGGAATGGGTGCGCCCGGTCACCGTGCGGGACAGGAGACCGGCGCGTTCAAGCACCGCGAGGTGCTTTGAGATGGCGTTGAGCGACATGCCGAAGGGCCTGGCAAGGTCCGTGACCTTGGCGGGACCGGCGGCCAGCATCGCGATGAGGGCCCGCCGAGTGCGGTTGGCCAGCGCCTGGTAGACCAGATCGAGCCGGTCGTCGGCGGACATCGTGGTGACCATCGCTGGCGATGCGGCGCCCGGCATCCGGTTCTCCTCCATTATTCAACCGCCAGGTTGACAATCATCGCGGATCGCGTCAAGGTCCGATCATTCAACCAATCAGTTGAATGTCTACTTGTGCGACTTTTCTTTTTGGGAGGAGATGATCGGTGGCTAGGACCATCCATCAGGAAGTGACGATCGCCGGCAGCCCCGAGGCGGTTTACGACGTGCTTGTGAGCTCCGACAAGTTCACCGCCATGACCGGCAACAGAGCCGCCAGCATCTCTGCGAAAGTCGGCGGAAGGTCGACGATGTTCGGCGGCGATATCGAGGCTCTGAACGTCGAACTGCAGCCCGGCAAGCTGATCGTGCAGGCCTGGCGCTCGAATGCCTGGCCGGAAGGGGTCTATTCCATCTGCCGGTTCGCGCTGACGCCCGAAGACGGCGGCACGAAGCTGGTGTTCGACCAAGCCGGCTATCCGGACGAAGGGCACGACATGCTCGAGGGCGGCTGGCACCAGATGTACTGGCAGCCGCTCAACACGATGCTGGGCGGCGGCTAGGTCGGCGCGCCGGCGTCAGTCGATCGGGCGACCGTCCTCATCCCATTTGAACTCGGTGATGAATTCGCCGTGGTCGTACATGACGTGGCGGGCCCACAGGGGCCGGATGATCCAGTGCACCAGCCCTTCCCATTTCAGGCGCGCCTGGCCGTCGGGAAAGGTGGTCAGATACACCTCCCTGAGGGCGAGATCGGCCGGCACGTCTGGATCGAGCAGGCGGCCGTGTCCGTCCATCTGCACGGTCTGCTCGCCGGGGCCGGACCAGACCAGCGCGGCCCGCGGGTCGTGCATCAGGTTGGGGTGTTTGCGGGTCGCCGAGAGGGTATCGAAGACGAGCTCAAGGCTCTCCGAGACCGCCACGCCCACCAGCGCGGCGCTGGGGCCGCCTTCGGAATCGATGGAGGCGACGACCGCGTGGTGGTTGTTGCGCAGATAGGCGTGCAGATCCTGGCGCGTGAACGGTTCGGGCATGGGCTGGGGTCCATCTGAGCGTGGTCGAGGTCCGGCGTGCCAGTGTGGCATCGCGCCGGCCGGCGCGGCAAGGGCGGCGCGGCGCCTGAATGCGGCGTTCGGCGAAGGCCCGCCGGCGCCGCGGGCGCGGGCCGTTTGTCCGAAGCGGGGCCGGTGGGCTAGTGTTGCGTTCCGCCGACGGAGGCACCGATGCCCATATTCATGGATCGCCACCAACTCGAAGGCGTGACCGCCGAGCAGATCGCGAAATTGCACGAGATGGATCTGCAGATCGAGGACAAGGTCGGCGTGCGGATGCTCACCTACTGGTTCGATGAAGCGCGGGGGACCGGGTTCTGCCTGATCGAGGCCCCGAACAAGCAGACCGCCGTGAAGGTGCACGCCCTCTCGCACGGCAATATCGCCGCCGAAATCATCGAGATCGAGCTGTCGGCGGTGGAAGCGTTTCTGGGCCGCATTGCCGATCCGGTTGCCGAAACGGGGCCCAAGCGGCCGAGTGCCGATCCCGCCGTCGATCCCGCCTTCCGGGCGATCATGTTCACAGACATCGTGGAATCGACGGCGATGACGGCCCGGCTCGGCGACAAGCAGTCGGTGGAAATGGTGCGCAGCCACGACTCCATCGTGCGGCGCAAGCTCAAGGAAACGGGCGGCCGCGAGGTCAAGCACACCGGGGACGGCATCATGGCCTCGTTCGACGACGTGGTGGCGTCGGTCGAGTGCTCGTGTGCGATCCAGCGCGGTCTGCAGTCATTCAACCGCGACAGCCGGGAAGAGCTGCATGTGCGCATCGGGGTGGATTGCGGCGAGCCGGTCGAGGACAGCAACGATCTGTTCGGCGGCACCGTGCAGATGGCGGCGCGGCTGTGCGAGCGGGCCACCGCCGACGCCATTGTGGTGTCGGACAGGGTCGGCGACGAGCTGCCCCGGCGCTTCGCCGTCAAATCCCTGGGAACGAGCAGCCTGAAGGGGTTTTCGGCGCCGGTGCCGGTGTTCGAAGTCGACTGGCGATAGCCCGGCCAACCCCCGCCGGGGTCTAGTAGGTATCCTCCTCGACCCCGATCCTCGCGATGTCGAACGGGCAGGTCTGGTAGATCTCGTTGATCCAGTTCTGGAACAACAGGTGCCCATGTGAACGCCAGCGGTTGAGCGGCTCGCGGGACGGATCGTCGTCGGGGAAATAGTCGACGGGGGGCGCGGTCTCGAGCCCGGCCTTGATGTCACGCTCGTATTCGTCGGCGAGCGAGCGGGCGTCGTATTCGAGATGGTTGAGCATCATCAGCGCCCGGTGCTTCGGATCGCCGAGCATGCAGATGCCGACCTCGTCGGAATCGATGAGGATTTCGAGCGAGCCGTCCTTCGGGAGGGTCGCCGGATCGATGTCGTTGTAGCGCGAAACGGGAATGGCGATGTCGTCCGAGAACCCCCTCAGATAGGGCGAGGTGGTATTGACGACATGGTGCCGGAAGACGCCGAAAGCCTTGGCGGCGCGCCGGCGGCGTTCGATACCGTAGAAATGATAGAGGGCCGCCTGAACCCCCCAGCAGATGAACATCGTCCGGTGCACGTGGGTCTGGGTCCAGTTCATGATCTCGACCATCTCGTCCCAGTAGCGCACCTCTTCGAACTTCAGATGCGCGATCGGGGCGCCGGTGATGATGAAGCCGTCGAACTTGCGATCGCGGACGGCCTCCCAGGTCTCGTAGAAGGCGTCGAGATAAGCCTCGGGCGTGTTCTTCGACTTGTGGTCGGTGATCCGGACGAGCGAGAAATCGACCTGCAGCGGGGTGGCGCCGACGAGCCGGGTGAACTGGGTGTCGGTGCGCTCCTTGTTGGGCATCAGGTTGAGCAGCCCGATGTTCATCGCGCGGATGTCCTGGCGGGCGGCGCGCGATGAATCCATGACCATCACGCCCTCGGCCTCGAGGATCTTTCGGGCCGGCAGATGGTCGGGGATCTTGATGGGCATGGTGGGTTTCCAGAGTGGTATCGGCGGCGCGTCGCCCGGTGCAAGCGGACCGGTGGGTCAGGCCGCCTTGCGGCGGGAAATGGCCTTGCGCATCAGATCGTTGAAATCGGCGCTGTCGCGGACCGAGGCGAGATCGGCGGCGCCGACGGTATAGCCGTGGCGGCGGGCCAGCGCCTGATAGCGCGGTGTGCGGTCCGCCAGGATGGCCTGGAAGCCGAAGATGCCGAACTCGGCCGGGTCGACGTCTTCGTCCCGATCGATGCCCTGCAGGGCCTTGAATTCGGCCCACTTCTCATCGAGCAGCACCGGCCGGTAGTACATCGGCTTGGGATTGGCGCGGAAGCGCTCGAGAAGCTCCTCGCCGCGCTCGTGGGCGTCCTCGATATAGACCAGCACGGTGTGCTCGGTCAGGGTCTTGACGGTCGGGTCGTCCGGGTCGTCGAGGTCCATGACCTCGATCAGGGAGCCGCCGGAATCGACGATGAGATTGTCGTATCCATAAAGCGATTTGGCCCGCTCGATGAAATAGGGGACATCCTGCACCGCCAGGATCTCCGCCTTGCGGTGCTGCTCCTGGCGCCGCTGATATTCGGCGAGCGGCAACCCGCCCTTGGCGGGGTCCCCGGGCAGGCCGAGATAGGCCGAAAGCGGCTCGAGATTGTCGAAGGTGATGTTGGAGCAGATGTAGATGGAATCGTTGCGCAACAGCTCCCTGAGCAGCGGCACCTTCATCGCCTCGCGCTTGCAGTTGTCGACGATGTAGTCGCCCATGTAGCGGGTGCCGATGCGGTAATCGACCGAGAAGTGGAACCAGCCGTCCCAGCGCAGGCGCGAGGCGAGCCGGGTCTTGCCGGCGCCGGCCATGCCGAAGACGGTGACCGCATGGCGATCGGCGTTGACGTAGTCGTCGGCGCTCTCGAACAGCATCGATGAAGTCTCCGCGGAGCGTCGAGTGATTAGACGAGAAGCGGGGGGCGGGCAAGCGGGGCGGGGGGCTCAGCGGCGGATGGCGGGGCGCAGCGCACGGGCAGGGGTGGGCCACGGAACATCGGCCGGAATATCGGCCAAAGCCAGGGGTGTCTTGTTAATGTGATTGTGATATCAGGTTGTTGTCAGAAATGAAGATCGGCCAGTTCTTCGGCCAGCGACTATTCGCGAGATCGGCCACGCGATCGGTCACAGACTGCCGTCGATGCGGATTATGCGTTGAAATGCAGCGAGCTTGGCGATGAGGAGACCGGCCAAAACCGAAGTCGAAAGCCTCGACCGCATCGAGCCGACGCGCCTCGAAGACATCCCGGAACGCCTGGCCGATCTGGCGGCTCAGGTAGCGGAATCTGCAGCGGTCTTGGGGCACCATCTGCACACCAGGACGGCGGCGCATCTTGCCGGTCTCGTGCGCATCATGAACGCATATTACAGCAACCTGATTGAGGGTCATGACACCCGACCGCGCGACATCGAGCGCGCACTTGCCGGCGAGTTGGACATCGACACGGGTCGCCGCAATCTGCAGCAGGAGGCGGCGGCGCACGTGCGCGTGCAAGCGGCGATCGACGCCAAGGCGCTTGACGGGACGTTGGCCGAACCCGCCACCAGAACCTTCGTCCGCTGGCTGCACGAGGAATTCTACAGGGATGCGCCGGATGCGTTCGTGCAAATTGGGGAGGGCCTGGCGGCATTCACCATGGAGCCTGGAAGGTGGCGCAGCCGCCCCGAGCACGACAACGTGGTCGGCCGTCACATTCCGCCTTCGAGCCACCGAGTGGAAGCGTTCATGGTCCGGTTCGAACAACGCTATCGATTGGATGGCCTCGGCAAGGCGGCGCGCATTCTGGCCATCGCATCGGCCCACCATCGCTTCAACTACATTCATCCATTTCCCGACGGCAACGGCCGCGTCAGCAGATTGATGAGCCATGCGATGGCGTACAAGGCTGGGATCGGTGCCGGCGGGTTGTGGTCGATTTCACGAGGGCTGGCGCGCGGGATCGACAGCCGTCTGGAATACAGGCGGATGATGGATATGGCGGATACGCCGCGCGAGGGAGATTATGATGGCAGGGGAAATCTCTCCCTCAGAGCACTGATCGAATTCACCGAGTGGTTTCTCAGGGTGTGCGTCGATCAGATAGGTTTCATGTCGACGCAGTTCGACCTCGACAATCTGGCTGCCCGACTCTCCGAATTTGTCGCGCGCACCCCCGATCTCAAGCCGGAAGCGGCCAGACTGCTGCACGAAGCCCTGTCACGCGGTGAATTCGAGCGCGGCGAAGTCTCGCGAATATCGGGTCTGCCCGAACGCTCGGCGCGCCGCCTGCTGAGTGAACTTGTCGAGGCTGGCGTTTTGGCGTCGTCTACGCCCAAGGGACCGGTCTCTCTGCGGTTTCCGCAGTCGGCGCTCGAAATCCTGTTTCCGCGCCTGTATCCCCACACCTGACTTCCCGCCCGGGTAGGCAAAGGTTGCCGCCTGGCGGGGAAGCGGCTGCCGTTGCCGCGGGTTTTGCCGGCCGGGCCAGGGGGCTTTTCCCCGGAATCCCGGGCATTCGCGGGTTGGCATCGCACTTGCAACGATTTCGGGCCAAGGGCGGCGTGTGCGCCTGGACGAGTTGAGGAGAGTAAGATGGGAATCTATGGCGCGCTGGCGACCGCGGTCACCGGGCTGAGGGCGCAATCGTTCGCGCTCGAGCACATTTCCGGCAACATCGCGAATTCGCAGACGATCGGCTACAAGCGGATCGAAACCGACTTCGTCGACCTCATTCCCGACGCGCCGCCCCGCCGGCAGATCGCCGGCGCGGTGCTGGCGCAGTCGCGTTCGACCAATGACGTGCAGGGCGACATCCAGGTCGCTTCCCAGGACACCTACATGGCGATCAACGGCCCCGGCTTCTTCATCGTCGAGAACCAGATCGGTTTCAACGACGGGGCGGCGATCTTCTCGGGCACCGATTACTACACCCGGCGCGGGGACTTCGACATCAACAAGGACGGCTACCTGGTCAACGGGGCCGGGTATTTCCTCAAGGGCCTGCCGATCGACCCCTCAACCGGGAACATCTCGGGCTCGATCCCGGAGGTCATTCGGCTGTCCAACTCCTTCCTGCCGGCCGAAGGCACCGACCGGATCGACTATCAGCTCAACCTGCCGGAACTGCCGAAGACGCCCGCCTACGATCCGAACATCCCGGACTCCGAGCTGCTGGTTCCGGGCGACTTCGCAGCCGACCCGACCACCGGCGGCGGTGGGGTGGTCGAGGGCGACGACGTGCCGATCTTCCTCGACCAGTCGATTTCCGGCGGCGCGATCACCGTTTACGCCGACAATGGCGCCCCGGTGAACGTGCAGCTGAGATGGGCGAAGATCGACAGCGCCGCCTCGGGCGGGTCCGACACGTGGAACCTGTTCTACCTCACCGACGCCGACGCCACGGGCACCGACCCGGCCTGGATCAATGTCGGCACCGACTACACGTTCGGCGCCGACGGCTCGCTGAGCCCGGCGGTGACCTCGTCGACCGTCACGGGCATGACCGTCAACTCGGTGTCGCTGGGGGACGTGGATTTGTTCCATTCCTCCAACGGGGTGACCCAGTTCGCCGACGCCAACGGCACCGCGCAGGTCACGCAGCTTTCCCAGAACGGCTACGGGGCCGGCGAATTCGTCTCGGTCGAGGTCAACAACTCCGGACGGATCGTCGCCAGCTATTCGAACGGCCAGCGGGTTGAGCTCGCGCAGGTGGTGACGGCCAACTTCAACGCCGCCAACGAACTGCGCCGGCAGGACGGGGGCATCTTCAGGGCGACCTCGGAATCCGGCGATGCGATCCTGGACCTGGACGGCTCGATCGTCGGCTCGGCGCTTGAGAATTCCAACACCGACATTTCCGAGGAATTCACCAAGCTGATCGTCACCCAGCAGGCCTACGCCGCCGGTACGCGGATCGTCTCGACTTCCGACCAGATGCTGCAGGAAGCGCTGAACATGGTCCGCTAGCGGACCGCACAGATCCCGCCGGCCCGGTTGTGAGATCGGGCCGGCCCCCCGCCCGGGAGTGAACCGATGGGCCTGAGTGTATCGCTGGCCAATGCGCTGACCGGGATGCTGACGAGCCAGTCCGGGCTCGAAGTCCTTTCGCGCAACGTCGCCAACGCCGGCACTCCGGGGTACCACAAGCAGTCGCTCACCATCGACGAGCGGTTCACGGGCGTCTCCTCTTACGTCCGCGAAGCCGGCGTCGAACGCGCCTTCACGGCGGCGCTGGAGGCGCAGGCCCAAACCGAGACCGGCCGCATGGGCTATGCCGATGTGCGCGCCGATTTCCTCAGCCGTCTCGAGCTCTATCTCGGGATGCCGGGGGACGCCAATTCCATCGATACGCGTCTTGCCGACTTCCAGAGCGCCCTGCAGGCGCTCACCACCAGCCCCGACGACTACGCCACCCGCGCCCAGGTGCTGGCCCAGGCGCAGGGCATGGCCGAGACGCTGAATTCGCTGTCGACCAACGTGCAGACCATGCGGCGGGAGGCCGAGGGCCAGATCGCCGACGCCGTGGGCAATCTCAACCAGTCGCTGAGCTCGCTCGAGCGCATCAACGGCCAGCTTGCGGACACCACCCGCGACGGGGGGTCGCGGGCGGCCCTGATGGATGAGCGTGACCGTTTGGTCACCTCGATTTCCGAGCTCATCGACGTCAGGGCGCAATATGGCGGCGACGGGCGGGTGGCCCTGTTCACGCGTTCCGGGATCGGCCTGATCGACGAGAAGGCATCGCAGTTCGTGTTTTCCTCGGGCGGTAATCTGTCGCCCAATTCGCTCTATTCGCCGGACGACGCCGCGAACGGCGTCGGCACGCTGGCGCTCAGGACCCCGGCCGGGTTCGAGATCGATCTCATCGACAATCGCGTGCTCAATTCCGGGCGCCTGGCGGCGCTCGTGGAGCTGCGCGACGACACGCTGGTGGCCGCACAGGGACAGCTCGACGAAATCGCCGCCGGGCTGGCGTTGGCGATGTCGACGGTGGAGACCGACGGGACTGCGGTCTCGAGCGGCGGGGCGGACGGATTCGAGGTCGATCTTGCAGCCCTGCAGGCCGGCAACGACTTCGTCGTCTCCTATACCGAGGGCGGCACCGACAAGATCGTGCGCGTGGTCAGGGTTGACGATCCGGCCAAGCTGCCGATGGATCAGACAGGCTCCGACGGGGTCAGAACCATCGGTCTGGATTTCTCGGGGGGCATCGGCGCGGTTGCAGCGGCGCTGGACGCGGCGCTGGGGGCGGCGGTGACTGTGAGCAACCCGGCCGGCACCACGATCCGCATCCTCGACGACGGGGCAGCGGGGACGACGGACATCACCTCGCTGGTGGGGCGGGCGACCGCGACGGGCACGCAAGGGGAGGGGCTCGGTGTGTCCCTGTTCGTCGACTCGGACGGTTCGGCCTTCACCGACAGCCTGGACGGCGCAACCCAGAAGCTCGGTTTTGCGTCCCGCATCCGGATCAATTCGGCGGTGGCGAGCGACAACACGTTGCTCGTCAAATACGCCACCGACACGCCACTGGGGGAATCGGCCCGCCCCGACTACCTCGCCGATCGGCTGGCATCGCTGAGCTTCCAGGCGAGCGAGGCGAGCGGGTTCACGCAGGGCAACTTCGTGCTCTCGGGAACCGTGCGGCAGTTCGTCGAGCAGATGTTCAATCATCAGGGCAACGCGATTGCGGCGGCCAAGCAGAGCTATGACGCGCAATCGAGCACGATGGAGGCGCTCGCCCAGCGCGCCGAGCGGGACCACGGCGTCAATATCGACGAGGAGATGGCGCGTCTGATCGAGTTGCAGAACGCCTATGCCGCCAACGCGCGGGTCGTCTCGATCGCGCGCGACCTGATCGAACAGCTGATGTCGATCTGAGGCGCGCGCAATGATCGTCAACTCCACGATGTTCCCGGTCCGCTCCGACTTCGCCGCCATATCCAGGATGAGCGAGCGGCTCGGCGTGCTGCAGGAGCAGCTCGCGACCGGCAAACGGGCCAGCTCGCTTTCCGAGCTCGGCAGTAACCGGGTCATCGACCTGACGCTGAGGGCGCGGCTGGCGGCGATGGACGCCTACCAGCAGACCATCACCCTGGTGGGGCTGCGGCTCGAGCTTATGGACCAGGCAATCACGCGGTTGGACGGCCTGGAGGCGGAGACCCGCGCCGACGTGCTTGTCGGCAGTCGTGATATCGACGGCACCCATCTGCCGGTGGCACAGTTTCTGGCGCAGAACCGGCTGAGCGAGGCGATCGAACTTCTCAACTCCCAGGTCAACGGCCGACACCTCATGGCCGGCAATGCCACCGAGGCGCCGCCGGTCGGATCCTTCGACGAGGTGATGAACGGCACCGGCTCCCTGGCGGGTTTCCGCGAGGTGCTGGCCGAACGCCGCGACGCGGATCTGGGGGCGGCGGGCCTGGGGCGGGTCGCGACTTCGCTGGCCGGCGCGACGGTGACGCTGAGCGAGGACGGGGTGCATCCGTTCGGGTTCAAGCTCAGCGCGCTGGCCACGACCGGCGGGGCGCTGACGCCGACCGGTCCCACCGGTTCGCCCGCGACGCTCGATGTCGACTTCGCCGCGCAGCCGGCGGCCGGCGACCGGGTGTTGATCGGGTTGACGCTGCCGGACGGCTCGACCCGGACCCTGGAGCTGACCGCGACCAGTGCCGCGCCGACCTCATCGGGCGAGTTCGAAATCGGCGCGACGACGGCGGCGACGGCTGCGAATTTCGAGACGGCGCTCAATTCGCTCCTCGCAGAGACCGCCCAGACCGAGCTCGCGGCGGCTTCCGCCTTCGCGGCGGCGGAAATGTTCTTTGCCGGTGCCGGGCAGACCGCGATGCGGGTTGACGGGCCGCCCTACGACAGCGCCACGGCGCTGGTCGCGGCGACCGACGCGGACACGGTGATGTGGTATCGCGGCGAGGACGCGCCGGCGCCGCGCAACACTGTGACGGCGCGTATCGACGACACGCAGCAGGTCTCCTACGGGGTGC
>Ga0315550_1001075_pt1 | contig 16883 bp, 9 predicted proteins | sample SalMarSW160190MG_2_FD_203100 | JGI IMG/M metagenome (GOLD analysis project Ga0315550, IMG submission 203100) | Salt marsh sediment microbial communities from the Plum Island Ecosystem LTER, Massachusetts, United States - Salt Marsh Sediment SW1601-90 ... | reverse complement strand
GAATACGAATTCAAGATATCAGAGATTATTAATCTATTACAAGAGATTCCTTAAATGACTAAATTATTTTAAAACAATAAAAAAAAAGAAAAAAATAATCTTAGAGTTTTTTCTGTAATTTCAAATGAATAGCTTGAAGAAATCAATATCGTTACTTTAACGCAACTTTTTGTAACAATCACAAAATGTTTTTAGAGAGCGTAAAAATGAATTTTATGAATTTTTTTCGAAGAATTTTTAAGTGTGCAAGAATTCACAAAGAAGAGGTAAGAAAATGTATATTGATACTCATTTACATCTTTGCAATCGTTGGTGTGATGATATTCGTCGTCCAAAAGCAATTGTAGATATAGATAAAAACGAGATAATCACTTGGGCACAATCTTGGGACATACCTTCATATACAGCTGCTTTGGAATATTCAAAACAATCTAAATATATCTTTCCGGCTTTTGGTGTTTTGCCATGGGAAGCTTTTGATTACAAGGATAGATTTGATGAAATAACTAAACTCTGTGAAGATGCTCTCATGTTGGGAGAGATAGGATGGGATGAGATGAATGCTCAAGATAAAAGAAGTTTACCTTTTCAAAAACCAATGCTCGAAATTTTTCTAGAAGCAGCAGAAAAACACAATTTAATTATGAACCTTCATTTTAGAGGAGGTTTAGAGAGAGATGGATTTGAGCTTCTAAAAAGTTATAATAGTAAAAAAGTAATTATACACTCTTATTCAGGCTCTCCTAAAATGATTAAAGAGATTAATGAGCAAGGATTCTTTGTTTCATATGGTTCAGCTCGGTTTGATTTATTAAATAAAACTCAATATGGTTATTTTAGAAATAGAATAGCTGAAGTACATGAGGATTTACTTATAATTGAAATAGATGTGCTTCAAAGAGATAAAGATTTCAGACCACCTTCTGAAGTTTATCCAGGAATCTTGAAAACAATGGCAGAGATAAGAAAAACAACTTCTGAAGAGATTGAAGCAATGAATCAGAGAAATGTTTTGAGACTGATAAGAGATGATCCTAAGTTAGAGAAAATGAGAAAATTGATAAAATAGAAAAAATAAAATTAAGGGAGAGATTTAATCAACTTAAATTCATTTTTACATGGTCTCCCTGCACATAGAAGTGATTCTTTTTCTCCTAGTTGTAGAATGTATGACCAACAAATTTCTAATCCTTCTGGACCATGCGAGCACATTTGGTGCTCATGATTTCTCAGTACATCTTGAATCATCTGGTTGTTGATACTTCCTTTGTTTTCTTTAAACCAATTCTGAAGATATGTTTGTCTTTTTGCATGTACTTCTGAACAACCATCAAAGCTATCATTAACTAGAGCCAATAACTCTGGTGAATCATACTGCAATGTTGCACTCTCAAATCCTCTCTTAGAATAGTCTACGATGGTTTTAGTAGCATGACTTTGAACTTTAGCGATAGTATTGTTCTTGTCTACGATAATATAAACTTCTCCCCACACTTTAGGAATCTTCTTGAAGAACTCTACAGCTTCTTCAGTAGTTTTACAGTTATCTATTATCCATCTTATAGCTATGTTGAGTATTATACCAGGTCCTGAATTCTTGAAAGTTGCTGAAGCACCAGAAATTGCTAGTCCAGCTTCATTCATTCCACCATATCTAGAAACAAGTGGCCAGTAGAATGTGAATCCTAAGCTTTTCAATTTTCCTTCAGGTTTAGTATAACACACAGTTAAGTACTCACTCTCCTCTTCTTTCCACTCATGATTACGTCCAAGAATAGGTAAACCGCTTTGTGTGTGCTCTCCTGAGACTGCGAAAACTAAGCATTGAGCTTGAAATCTGTAAGGAGTCAACTCATTTGCAAGAGGTACATAATAATCTATGTCGAGTTCATCTGATAATCCTCTGAATTCTTCAAGTAAATCTGGCGTATACTTCTTTGCTTCTTCTTCATAAGGAAGAGTTTTCTCTAGCACCTCTTTAGAAAATTTTGGTGGATAACTTGTATCTGTCGATAAAGCTTTTCCTATCTGTCTACCGATCTCATAATAAGATCCTTTTAATTCTAGTGTATACATAATATCCTGTCCCTTTTCAAACATTAATATAAGTTGTCATAAAAAGAAAAACTACCAAATTTAGTTTTGTAAACACACTAAAATACGTTTTTAGTTTTTTCAATTCTGATAAAAAATGCAACGAAATTAACGATTAATTTCTAGTTTTTTTATTGTTATACACAGATATAAAAACAGAAATTATTATGAAAAATGTTGGAAAAATAGTCATTCCACTTTCTTCAGTTGATAAATCTATAGGGACATGACCTTCGACTATTGCGAAATTTATATAATCTGTTGGTGCAGGATAGGATATCAACGGAGCCATTGGTGATTCTTTCATCAAACTCGTTATGACATATGCATAATCAATATCATCACCTGAACAGAAATAACTAAACATGTCATCTTCTGCAAATACTAAAGATTGAGTGATATTCCAGCCATTCTTATCATGAATTGCTACAACAATTCCCATACCGTATGGATCTCTGGGAGAGGATATTTGTAAGGTGAATTTATTTGAAGGCTCAAGTAGTTTCTTCACTTGAAAGCCATAATATTTGTACAGAGCATTGGTTTCATGATATCTAGTATCTAGAACCTCGTAATAGTTATTAATAGTAAAATTTGCATTATCAAAAGAATATAAGTTATTCTCCACACCTTCCAAATCTAAAGTACAAGCTGTTATCCAGTCTAAATATACATCATTAAAAGACACATTATATCCTAAATTTGTTAAAACTAATTCTATTGCTTGAACTCCGTCCGCTTCTGTGTGTATTAATTGTTGAGCTGCTTCCAAACCATACTTTTCAGCAAAGTAGAAGAAGAACATATAAGAGCTACCATAGTGAACTCTAGTGTCATCATTCTCTCTATCAAAACAAAGAAGGGAAAGTTGAGGATTGGTTTGAAAGAAAGGTGTTAAATCTGTAAGATTGTAATCTTGACCAGCTATTAAGTAAGAGGAGTTTGCTAAATAACCTGTGAAATAGGTTGCATATTCTGCTCCTCCTTCCATTAAGAACATAGCATCTTCTTCTTCGTTATTCCCCCAAATTAGGTGATTAAACTCATGAGGTAAGGTTATCATAACTTCAAATAAATTAATTGTAGTATCAATAAATATCATCTCTCTATTGTTTGAATAGTAAAATACTGGCATTTCATTAACATGAGCATAATATCCTGTAGCACCATAAATTGGAGAAAAAACTAAAGTTACATGTGGATCACCATCAATGTCCCCAAAATTACCATCAGGACTACCAGCAAATTCTACAGCTTTTGGATAAATAGTAGAATCAAATTCATCCCTGTAAAAATTACAATTTTTTATCCATAAATCTATTCCATCTTGTTCGATAGTAGTGTTTTCCACATAAATATAGCACCAAGTTCCTACAGCTAAAAGTGTTGTATTTATCTGATAATTAGTTTCTGTTAAAAAATTATATGTCCAAAAAACTTCTTGATTACCAAATTCTTCATAATTCATGGAAAAATCTTGTTTTACTTTAGTATCTTGTACTTGAACCTTGAAATCTTCATCACAATCCATCTTTATAGGGATGTTAAGATTAGTTTCAATCATATTGTTTGGAGTTTTGAAACTAATTAAAATAAGAATAATAAAAATAAGTACTGATTTCCTTTTAAGATTCATCAATATTCTGGTTCACTAAACACTAATAAAAGTTAGGTATTTTAATGGTTAATTCTCTCTTCTCTTTATCTGCTCGATATTAGCATTAATCAGTCTTTTCATGTTTGGTGTTATAGCTGATGTATCAACATCAAATACAAGGAAAGGCACTCCATGTTCCAAATAAATTGGTTTTAGTATTGCTTGTGAGATTTTATAGGGGAGACAGTTTATCGGACCTGTTAATATCAAAGAGTCAAAATAACCATTTTCTAAAGTTTCCATTCCTTTTCCAATTGTTGGGATAGCTTCACCAAAAATTAAAGGACTTATTAGAGGTTTGGAAAGTTTATTTATTTCTCTGAGATTATTTCTTCCTGCAAATAGAAGACCTGTTTTCTTGAACTTCTTTCTGAATCTCTTCTCAATAGTATGCATTAGAGGAACAGCTATAATACCGGTGATGTATAGTTTTGAATTTCTTTGCCAGAATGTTGAAAATGCTTTAAGTTTAGTAGTGAACTTATATGGATCCCTTTTCCACGCTTGAGAGATTAGCAATCTCAAATTTATATTTCCATAGAGTGTGAGTTCGTAAAGATCTGTAGATTTAACCAAAATACCATGCTTAGCATAAAGATCTTTTAATTCACCTAGGAAGAAAGGACTGAATCTGACAAAGAAATCTCCACTAACTAGCACTTTAGGCAAGTTTTCTGGATTTTCTTTTCTAGGTATTTTGGAGATCTTAGTTGCTAGTTTTTTTACATTATTATGAAATTGATTCAACTCAGTTGTACTTGTTAAGAATTCTTGCCAATATTTCTGAAGAGTCTCACGACTACCTTTGGTTCCAACTACCTGTAAAGCACTATCTATCTCCAACATTACATCACCGAGTAACGCAGTAGCAGGTGCAAATCTTGCTATGGTGATCCTATCAATTCCAAGAAAATCGGTAAATTGATCAAATCTATATAGAAACACATCTTTGAGCTGATTCTTCTCGATAAAGTGTTCTAAATAATTAAAGTAGCTATAGACAGCACATGGAGCACCACCTCTTATCATAAAGAAACCAACTAATTCTCCAGGTTTTCTTTTCTCAAGAACTGATTGAATATGTCCAATAACTATTGGTAGTGGTATACATTCCTTTCCTGAACTATATCTCAGTCCTATAACTGGATAGTCTATCATCATCCCAGTTGTTTCTCCAGTGTGAAATCCAAATAAATCAAATACCTTTGTCATAACATCTGTATGAAACTGAGAAAATGGAAACAAGTGTAATTTTACTCTTGGATCCTTAATATCCAGTTGTTGATTATCGGAAGAAATTACTACAATTTTTCCACCTCTCTTCTTCACTTTAGCAATTTGAAAAGGTTTGTCTTCTTCTTTTTTCTTGCTTTTTTGGAAATTTTTAATTATTTCAAGAAAAGCTTCTAATCGGGTTTGAGTACCAGCATCAGCTGTATGAGCATCAAGTTCCAGAATCAGATAAGGTTTGGTATCCATCTCATTTCTTACATGATTTTGAACAAATGCATCTATAGTACAACTAAAACTGTTGATATAGAGTAAAAAGAGGTTATCATATTCTTGTGTTAATTCTAGAGCTTTTTGAGCGTAATTTGCAAAGAACCAAGGCATATCTTCTGCTGTATCCTTATCCAAGAAATCGAATGGAATAACAGTTACTCCCATACTTGCCAATTTCTTGGGAATAGATTGTGAGGTTTCTACTGGAAATGCATTGTAGCTTCTCCCAACTAGTATGATACCTATTTCACCTGATTCTTTAAGATTGTCTAAGGTATCTCTACCTATTCTTAGGAATTTGTTTTCTATTTGTTTTTGTACCTCAACTGCAGTAGTATACGCTTTTTTAACAAGATTCTTTGGTTGCTTCAATTTACTTATGGTCATATCAATAAGTGACTCATTTTTCTCATATCCTTGTCTGAAATCAAGTACTGGACTAAGAAATTCAGCTTCTTGAAATGTTTGAGAAATGAAATAAGGGCTTGCTTGAGTTATTGGACAGAGCGTAGAATCTACCCAATTTTCGCCAGGTGTTCCAGCATGAACATGTGGCAGAAAAATAAATGAAACATCACTTTTAATTAAATCTAGAACAGCGCCATGTAATATTTGAACAGGATAGCAAAATGAAGCATTTGTCATTAATTCTTTATCTTCATCTATTCCAGATAATACGACTTCATACCCCAGTTCTTCAAAAAATGTAGAGAACAAAGGATAAAGTGAATGGGTTAACAACGCTCTAGGAATTCCAATTTTCTCAGTTTGAGTAATTTCTCTTTTCTCTGTTTCAGAATTTATATTAAATAATAAATCGTTTCGGATAAGAACTAGATCTTCCTTTTCCTCAATTTTATCTGAACCTTTCCACTGATGTTCGTACCTAGAACATCTTCCCCCAAATGGGAATTTTCTCCCACCTACTTCATATCTTTCAATCTGACAATAGTTGGTACATGCTTTACATGTGAAACTTCCTAAATGTTTCATTTCTTCTTTAACAAGCAGTTCTAAAGTCGTATTTTGAGGCATTGGTTTAATTTCATGTTGTTCATATTTTGTCTTAGCTATCAAGGAAATTCCAAATGCACCTATCAACTCAGGATTTGGAGGTATAATGATTTGCTTTCCTGTCGTTTGAGCAAAAGCGTATCCAACAGAATTGTTTTTCGCAACTCCACCTTGGAAAAAGATTTTCTGTCCAACAGGTCTTAATCCTTTTACTTTATTCAGATAATTGTTAGCTATAGAATAAACCAATCCACCGACTATATTATCAGTTTCATATCCTTCTTGAGCAGCAGTACGAATATCAGTGTTAATAAAGGCAGCACAATCTGCTTTGAATCTAACAGGATTATTTGCTTTCATAGCTACATCTGAGATACTAAAAACATCAATTCCAAGATCCCCTTGAGAGCTTTCTTCAAGAAATGAACCGGTTCCAGCAGAACAGCTTGCATTCATTGCATAATCGACTGGAACACCATTTTGTAGAAACATATACTTGGAATCTTGTCCTCCAATTTCGAAGATTGTATCTACTTCTTCATCATAGTAAACAGCTCCTTTAGAGTGAGCTGATATTTCATTAAAAACTGCTGGAGTCCCTAAATATGCACCAACAATTTGTCTGCCTGAACCTGTAACTCCAACTAAATTTACTTTGCAATTCCCTACTTGACTGATAATCTCTGTAATACACTTTCTTGTAGCTTTTATAGGATTACCACTTGTTCGTCCATAATATGAAGCAACTACTGCATCGTCAGTAGGATCAACCAAAACAGCTTTTGTTGTTGTAGAACCAACATCTACTCCCAGTAACAGATGAGAGTTTCTGTCAAAATCCTTTTTGTATCCATTTGCTTCTATTATTGTAACTTGATCACTAAATTGTTCAAGTGAAGGTAATTGTGAGAAAGTTCGACTTTTTATCAATTTATACTTTTCATGTTTTGGTGATTCTTTAACTAAAAGAGAAGTACCATATGCTTCAAAGACTGGACTAACATCTTTAATAACTACTTCTACATTCCCTATTTCCTCTCTCAAAATTTTAACAAAAGATCCATTAAGAGAGATACCACCTATTAATAAAAGCCTTTTTACATCAACTCTAGATTGAGTAATCAATCCTAACACTTTGTTGACCATACTTGCTAATACTGAAGCTAAAATGTCTTCTACAGAAGCTTCACCTTTATTTAGTTTGTGAGTGACATCTGATTTACAATGAACACTACATCGTGAAGCTAATTCTATTTTTTTACCTTTTTCTGCTAATTTAATAGATTCTTCTAAACCAAGATTCAATCTTCCTATTTGTTGAACAAAAAACTCTCCACTTCCTGCTGCACACTTATCATGAGAGAGAACATTAACAATATAGCCATCATCATCGAGAACGTATAAAACAAAAGATTCTCCTCCTAATGAGAGAACAATATCAAACTTCTCATCCAAAGAACTGATACCTTTCTCAACAGCAACAACTTCTGAAATCTCTCCAAAAGAACCACTTACATCATAATAACATTTATTGCATTTTAGTTCATCACTAAGAATTTTTTCAAGTGTTTCTTCTGGTTTTCCAAGATGTGGTCTCTTAACAATGATCTTGTGCCCAGATTCGTCAATTGAAACTACATTAACTGAAACTGAACCAATATTTACTCCCACGAATTTATCAGTAATATGGAACACCTTATAGATTGTATAGATATGATGAGTATTTTTCAAGAAAAATCAAGACTTTAAAAAACTTACCTATGAATAATTACAAGAAAATGGAAAGAGTATTTAAGAATCAATCGAGAGGATTGGTAGCTAGAGGATATAAGTCATCAACAACTCTTTCCACATAATCGACAGGATAACTTCCAGTTCCATCCCAAGTGTTCCAAAAATTACCTTCTAGAGATAAAGTATCATACCAAAAATTCAAACCTGTTCTATCCATCGCTTGAGAACTACCTTCGAGATTATTATTAATAAAAGCATTGTGATGAATATTATTATCATATGAGAGAGAATATATTTCTATTGCATATCCTTGATTATTTTGGAATAGACTATAGGTTATATTGCAATTGTGATTTGTTCCAGAAAGGAGTATACCTCGATTAAGATTATCTCTAAACGTGTTATTATAAACAATTATTGAGTTAGAAACATAAATTCGAAGACCATCATTATTTTCAAAACAGGTATTATTTTCGAAAATACTGCCATCAGCTGTAGCTAAATAAACACCTAACAGATTCTTGAAGAAAATAGAATCTCGTATTTCTATCTGACTTGAACTTTCTATCTCAAATCCTATATTGGAACAATTAGAAATCGATAATTTTTGAAAAGCGGAATGAGGAGAATTTCCTACAGTAAAACCATTATAACAATTTTCTATTTCTATATTTGAGAAATTAATATAATTTGATTGATATACAAACAAGCCAATACTGGTGTTGTTTATCCTTAAATTACTAATCTGAGCATTTGTGCAATTTACTATTATCAATTGACCAAATATTTGGTTGTCCAGAACTAAATTTACTTCATCTTTGAAAAATCCTAAAGGATTGGAATTTACAGTATTATTTTCGAAGTAATATCCTGTAATAAGATTCATACCTGCAACTAAATTGAAACCACATTTTTCTCCTGTAAGAGTGTTGTTTGTAAAGACTATCTGTTCAGAGAGAATGAATCTTGGACCTACATCATAAGCTTCTAAGAACTGATTATTTGTTATAAACAGCTCAACAGAATTACTGTCAGTTATTCCATATCTACATTGGCTGAAAATGTTAGAACTAAAAGTCACATTCTGATTTTGATATGAATCAACTTCTCCATTGAGGAAATAGTTATCATTAATATATGCATCCCATGATTCTATTAGTGAGAATTCAGTTTCTATAAAACTATTATTTATAACTTCTAAATCATCTATATTTGAACAATATACATCTGTTTCTGTAAAAGTATTATTTTGTAGAAGAAGATTATTTGAATCATCCGCATAAAATACCATTTGACTTGTATCATAGAACGTAATTACATTTGAGTCTTTAAAATAGAAAGATATGTCTAAATTTGAATGAGATACTTCAATAGTTGAACAGAAGATCATATCAATTTTTAGATTATCAAAAATAGAGGAATGAGCACCAATCAGCCAGATATTTGAGCAATTTACTAAAATTATTTGAGAATTTATCGTTAGAGAAACTCCTAAATCGATAAAGTCTGAGCTAACAATTAGAGCAAACAAACCTAATCCTGCTAAGTTAGAATTGCAAATATAAGATGCATAATTTTCAATAGTTAATTCTCGGACAGAATAAGATTCAAAAGAGTTGTATTCTATTCTAGAATTAGGAGATCTAAATGTACTGAGATTTAATCCCTCATTAAAGGTCATATTTGAGTAAGGAGAGTAGAATACTAAAAGGTTGAATTCAACTCCTGTATTATTTGTAATAACACATCTTTCCGAGTATAAAATATAAAACGAAGCATTGATCAGATAATTTCTTATAAAAACTGATTCTTCACAGTGATCGATATTGATAAGACTATTCGTACCATCGAAGCTGTTTTCAGAGATGTTAAGTTTATAAGAATCTGTTGCAAACATATGATAGAAAAAACTTTCTTTTGGATTGTAGAAATTATTTTTGTAAATTGTAGTAAAATCAGCTAAAGTGAGGGAAATAGCGTACTGGCAGTATTTGAAATAGTTCTCTATAATTTGTGTTTTATCAGTGTTAGAAATAAGTAATCCAGTATCACAATCAACTATTGTATTGCTAAATATTGAAGCTGTATTCTCACCAACATTTTCAAGATAAATTCCAACACCATCGGAATGCGATGACTTTAGGAAGCAGTTTCGAATAATGAAATAATCAGTCGTACCAAAAATGTAAATAGCGTTAGAAGTGGTAGTGGTTATATTGAAGAATTCTAGCAAGTATGGATCTTCTTGAGTACCGACTCCTTTAAAGTTATAATCTAAGAAATCTTCATCGTTCCATATAATAATAGGATCATGTCTAACTAAACCATGTGGATTTGGTCTAATTATTCCATATTCCACCAATAAAACAGGAACAATTATAGCTGTAGTAACTATTAAAGCAGTAAAAACTCCAATAAGATATTTCCATACTTTTTTCATGCTTTCACCTATTATTATTTATATCTTCTTTGTTTATGAGATGTTTCTTTATCCAATTTCGAGATAATTTTTTGACAGTTTCCTCATACATCATTCTATCACTTTCTCCCCAGATTTTGTGAGGTAAACAATCGCATTACGCCCCCATTTCTCCTTTCGTATCAAACCTTGTTCTTCTAATAAGAGAAGATTTCTAGAAGTTTTAGCTCGCGTAAAAGCAGCTTTTCTACCTAAATCACTTTGAGCTATTTTACCACCAGATTCTTTTAAAATTGTTAATAGTATTTTTTGAGATTCATTAAGGAATAACACTCCCATATCTTTCATCGATTTTCCTTCTCGACGTCTCATCAGAAAGTATGTACTAGCTACACCTATAGAAATGCCAGCTAACGGACCAACAATAAAAGCCCATATAGGTAAATTTGATTTTTCTAGTGAAGGAGGATCGAATCTTAAAATATAAATTGGATTAACAGTTGGATTAAGATTATGTAATGACCAGGAGATAATTAGTCTTTTTCCTGCTACATTTTGTGTATGATTTGAAGGATATATAGAAGTTAACCCAGCTTCTTCATGTATATAGCTATTTTCTGGTAATTTAACTGAGAGATAATGGTTTAAAGTTACGAAATTAATAGTGGATGAGTATTCAAAGTAAAAATAATCAGTAGCATCTACGTACAAAGGCATCAAATCGAGATTATAGTAGACATAAAAGACTGTAGATTCATTCATTTCTAAAGGCTGCCTTAAATCCAGTGAAACAAGACAATGAGCAGTTGTTTGAACCAATTCATAAAAATCTAAATTGCCTGTTCCATCTTGAACAGTAATATTACTACAAGAGTGATTTAACCAAAGATCTACAGAGGAAATTGAAACGTTTTCTTGGTTTTCTATATTGTAAATTTCTGTAACATAAATTTCTTCAGATGTCTGTATATCAATCTGGATAATGTGTGATTTTACTAGAATTAAATCTGATGCTGAGAGATAAGGTTGTATTTCTGAATTATCTAAACCAAATACTTCACACCTATTATCTGGTTTAAACAATAGGAGTGTAGATATAATCACTAAGCAAATAATCGAAATCTCTCTTCTCTGCAACACCATAGTAATCTCTCAAGCGTTCAAAAGAATTTCCCTTGAAATTCTAAATATATTATTTCTCTTAGATATATTTTACAAATTCTCTAATATATTTTGTTGATAATTCATTGAAAATAAATGAGAAATGTTCTAATTAGAGAGGATTGCTAGAAAGAGGATAAAAATCGTAAGCTAAGGCACTTCCATCGATTTGATAATTTCCAGATATCCATTCGTTCCAATAGTTCCCAGATAAGGTAGTTGCATTATACCACAGATTTGTACCAGAAGCATCAAAAGCTTGAGAAGATCCTCCTTCATTATTATCTATAAAAGCGTTAAATGCTATTACATTGTAGTAACTTACAGAAAGATAAATTCCATGTAATCGATTATTTGCTATGAGATTCATAAAAACAAGATTATTACCTCCATTTTGTTCTTCTCCACTCGGAGGTAAGTCTATTCCATAAAGAGTATTATCTTGAATAGAATTATATGAGATTACTGTATTCCTTGTTCCATACATAGTTATACCATTATATCCATTTGAATCAAAGAAATTAGCTGTTAAAGTGATATTAAAAGAAAATCTATCTGTAAAACCATAGTAATTATTGAAACTACAGTTATTTCCTGAGATAAAAGAATAATTAGAAGAAAATACTGCTATTCCTCTGTTTATATTTTGAGTGCAAGTGTTATTTATTGCAGTACTGAAAGGCGAGTTATAGAGTGAGATGCCATCGTCACCATTTGAAGAACATGTGTTATTGATTATGTAGGTATATTGAGATTCAATCACCAAAATACCGTCTCTATCATCAAAACTTCCAGCTCTGTTGTTAGAATTACAGAAATTATCTTTTATTGTATTATTAAAAGAACCATAAAGTAAGATACCATCTCTACTGTTGTAAGTACAAGTGTTGTTTAATACTTGGCTATCTTTTGTGTTAAACAAAATAATTCCATTTCCCATACTATTTGTAATAAGATTATCTTGAACAAGAATATTTTCACAAAACCATGTTAAGAAACCTGGAGAAGGAATATTTGTAATATAATTATGTTCTATAGTGATATTTTCACAAAAAGAAAACACTAGTCCAACACTGTTAATAATACTAGAACTAGTTAAGGTGATATTTTTACAATTTACGAAGAAGATTTGACCTAAATCTCCTGAAATAATGGTTTCATTTTCTAGACCAACTTCAAAGGAAAGTGGTCTATTATTAGCTATATTGTTAGTAATCTTATATGAGATGTATGTTGTAACCTCTTCATCAATAATTCGAAGTCCAGTTTCTTCAAAATTATTATCATAAATTGTTGAATTTTCAGACAATCCTAATACTAATCCATTAATGGTATTATCACTTAATATATTCTGTCCAACTTGACTATTTGAAGATGAAAGAAGAACTATTCCGGTATCTTTGTTGAAGAAACATTCATTTTTAGTGACATTTGAAAATGGACTATTGTCTATGTTTATTCCATATAATTCATGACCATAGCAGGAATTTTCTTCTAAAGTAGCATTCTTTGAAAAGGAAATGGAAATTCCTTGACTAGTTTTTAAACTTGAAGAACTGACACAAGTATTGTTTTGTACTACAACAAAATCAGAATTAACCACTCTAATTCCGTAATCAATATTATTTGTACAATAGTTATTAAGAATTTTAATTGTACCATCTGCTGTGTTTAATATTTTAATTCCTGTAGTTTTAGCATCAACATAGCAGTTCTCAATAATTACAAATTTAGAAGTTCCAGAAATGAAGATTCCTTCATTACTACCAGTAGTGATATTGAAATTACTTATCAAATAAGGAGAAGAAATTGTACCATTGCCTTCAAAATCATATTTCTGAAAATCTTCATCGCTCCATATCAGAATTGATTCTAAAGGTTTCTTAGTAGGTAAATTGGTTAAAACTATTGGTAAGATTATTCCAGCAAGGAGGAGAACTGAAATAATTATAATTGATATTGTTCTGTACACATTCTTCATAATCTCACCACTTCTTCTTCTCCAATCTACATAATTCAAATCTTGTTCTCATTTTATTTGAAACAGATGTGCAACTTATCACTCAATCACCTTTTTACCTTGATCAGTTATCGAAACCTTGTACTGATTCCCCCATTTTTCTCTTTCGATAAAGTTATTTTCTTCGAGAGGAGCAAGATTTCTTGATACTTTGGATTTAGAAAAACCTGTTAATCTCACTAAATCTCCTTGCGTAATTGTTCCTCCTCTCTCTGTTATAATTATTAACAATGTTTTTTGTGCTTCTGTAAGAAAAATGTTACCAATCTTTTGCATAGTTTTTCTTTGATTTCTTTTAACAATTAAGTAAGTTATTCCAGCTCCAGCAAAAACACAACTTGATGAACTTATTACAAATACCCAAACAGGCGTGTTATTAGAATGAGGAGCATCATATTTCACATAGACACTTCTTTGTTCTTGATAATACAGATTTCTTATTACCCAACTGAGATGTATTCGATTATGTATAGGGGTAACCACTGCATTTGGTGAGTAAGGATTGCTGACATCAGAAATAAAACTCTGTACTGGAAGTAGTATGTCAAGATTGTAGCGAGCTGTATCAAAAGAGATTTGAAATGCGAATGTAAAAGAATATGAAGCTGGTTTACTTTCTATTATTTCAACATAGTATTCTTGAAAGAGATCATAATAGAGAGTAAAATAGGTTGAATCGTTTCTACTAAGAGATAAGGCTAGTTCTACAGATAGAATATCAGAAGTATTCGAATAGCTCAGTAATCCATATTCTTTATCTAAAATTATAAGATTCTTAAAGTAATGAGGGAAATATAAGTCAATTTCTGAAACAGGATTACTTTCAAGATTTTCAATTGCTATTGATTCTTCTACTTTTATTTTATCTACGTCATCAAAAGTAATTTGTGTTTCATGTAATGAACAATACAACGAATCATTATTAATTGTATAATTTGAACCGTTATCTCTTAAACAGATAGCAGTTGAATTTACTCTAGAAAAAGAAAACAATAGAGATATTGAGATTAATAATGCTAAAGTTAGTAATTTTTTTCTATTATTCAACAAAGATATTTTATCTTACTACTAAAAAAAAATTTCTCAAAAAAAGAGAGAGAGACTAATCTCTCTTTCTTAATTTTGATAAAAATCTGTAAACAGAAAGCAATAATATAGGTAAAAGAGCAAAGTAATAGCTACTTTCATCATCTATCGTACAAATGTCATTTATTTTTAATGAATGATTCATTAAGTATACGAAATATTGCATTATATTTGATAATATATCGTAATCTTGTGTTAATTCTGTAGTAAAAGCTCCTTGATTAACAAAAAGGATAACACCTATACCTTCTGTAAAGAACATGAATGATGTATATCCTGGACCATTTCCGAGATAACCTTTCCAACCTTTATCTTCCCAGTTTACAAATATTCCTAAACCATGACCTGCACCTTGGTGATTGAACATATAGCTTTGAATCGAAGTAGCATTGAGTAAGGTTGAGTTTCCATAAGAATAACCACACATTAAATCTGTTAGGAATTTTGCAAGGTCATTTGAAGTGCTTTTGAGAGTAAGACTGGTTCCAACATCAAACAGTTCCATAGGATGAGTCGAACTTGCTATTGGATCCCAGAGGTAAGGTATTGCAATATCACTAATATCATAATTAAAGAAACTATTTTTTGTATTACTCATTCCAAGAGGATCTAAGATATTAGATTGAACATATTCCAATATTGTTGTTCCAGTAACAATTTCAATGATATAACTTAGAATCTCGAAGTCCAGAGTTGCATAAGTATAGTCTTCTCCTGGCTCATATTCCCAATAATTAGGATCATACAATGAACCATTTACGTTGAGAAAATCATAGATATAATCCGGGAAAGGAATAGTTGAGTTTTGAATAGTGTTTAAAAAGGTTATATTTGCTCTATCATTTATTCCAGCTCTGTGTGCCAAAAGATTTTTACATGTAATTGGTGTATCTGGAAAATTAGGATTTTCAATAATGTAAGGTAAATAGGAATTTATATCTGCATTAATATCAATTAAACCCTCTTCTACTAGTTGTAAAGTTGCAACACCTATCAAGACTTTATTAATAGAATGTAGTGGATAAACTAAATTTAAGCTACTTTGTTCACCATAACTTTTAGCAAAAACAACTTCTGTTCTATTAATTACAGTCATAGTACTAGTTTTAATTTGAGCTAGAGCCATTTTAGAAACTACTTGACTATCAAAATCTGTATCAAAAACTTCTGAGATTGGACAAGCATTAGCTCTTAATGAAAACAAAATTATTGTCATTAAAGAAAACATGGTCACCCAATTCTTGATTTTATTTTGTTTATTTTTATTCATTTTTTCACCTCAAAGTCACAATGACTTTGAAGTACTACAGAAAACAAACTAGTAAAGATATCACCATAATTTTAGGTGAAACAACTTTGCAACAACATTTAAGGTAGAGAATATATACATCTTGTTTTTTGGTTGTGTTATAAGGAACAAAATTATTTGCCTTTCACTTCTAATTTTTCATATCCGTATTTTTCTCTATATTCATCCCAATGTTTGTTCACTCTATTTATAACATCATCATCTGTAACATGATCATTTGGTTTATAGTCTCGTTTTTGAGATTCTGCATAAGCAATTATGTTATCCTTATATTCATCCCACCCATCTAATTTCAGTGTTTTATAGATATGTTCCATCGTTTCTGAAGGTTTTTCTATGAATTCTTCATATTTAACATGTACAATATTTTCTTTTGGTATAAGATCTAAATCTCTCTCATGACACTCATATAGAAGTTTGAAATTCCTTAGTATATCTTGTTTCATTTTCTCTTTATCCCAGTTTTGAAGTGTATAAATTGCAAAAACTTCATCAAAAAACTTCACTGTACTCGAATATACTTTGTAGGGATTACGGTAAGTATGGATAAATTTAGCGTTCGGAAACATTTCTAAAATGTCTCTAATTCTATAACTAAGAGTAGGATTTTTTAGAAACAGTGGTTTTCCACCGTGTCCTAGAGTTAACATTTGAACGAGATAATAATATTTCTTTTTCCATTTTTTATGATCTTCTGGTCTCTTATCAAAAGTCAGGAAATCAGAATAGAGGTCAAAATTTCGAGGAAAAACAAATCCAGTATAGTAACCATAAGGTGAAAAGGTACCTATACAATATTCCTCTTCAGTTGGCTCATCAGCTCCAAGAATCACATTATCCATTGGTCTAACATCAGGCAAAGAAGTCTCTATTATCCACCTAGTGA
>Ga0315550_1001072_pt1 | contig 16900 bp, 15 predicted proteins | sample SalMarSW160190MG_2_FD_203100 | JGI IMG/M metagenome (GOLD analysis project Ga0315550, IMG submission 203100) | Salt marsh sediment microbial communities from the Plum Island Ecosystem LTER, Massachusetts, United States - Salt Marsh Sediment SW1601-90 ... | reverse complement strand
TTCAACGAACGGCCATTTCCTCTCACAGAATAATGCTGAAAAGATTATCAGATCCGGATTAAATAAACTGATTATCTCTATTGACGGTACTGACCAGGAAACCTATTCATCCTACCGGATCAATGGAGATCTGACAAGGGTAATGGACGGGATAAGTAACCTGTTTGAAGCCAGGGAAAAAGTATCTTCTCCGTTAAAGGTTGAAATTCAATTTCTTGTAAACCGGAAGAATGAACACCAGATATCTTCTGCAAAGCGTTTAGCCCGAAAAATGAATGCTTCCCTGATACTGAAATCAATGCAGATAATCAACCAGGAAGATGCTGAGACCTGGCTCCCTTCAAAACAAGAATTTGTAAGATACAAAAAGAAGGAAGAGGTATATTTAATAAAAAACCGGCTTCCCAACAGGTGCGCCAGATTATGGTTCAACCCGGTCATAACATGGGATGGGAAAGTGATACCCTGCTGCTTTGATAAAAATGCTGATCATATTATGGGTGACCTGAATGAAAACTCCTTCAGGGATATCTGGGAAGGCCCGGAATACAGAACCTTCAGGAAAAAGATCCTCTCAGATCGTAATGCTATAGAAATTTGCAGAAACTGTACATCAGGACTCAAAGGTGTCAGATATTGATAATTCTGTTAAAATTGTATATTAGTATTATTAAACTCCAATGACATGAAAATATTTAAAACAATCCTTTACTCACTATTAACTCTCATAGTGCTGGCAGTTATTGTGGGATTAATCCTCCTGCGTGGTATTAAAAGGGGAGCCCTGCCGGAATATGAGGGAGAACTTACTCTTTCAGGACTTACTGGTGAGGTTACTGTTTACAGGGATAATAGAGGTATGCCTCATCTTTATGCCGGGAATGAACATGACCTCTATTTAGCCACAGGTTATATTATGGCACAGGAAAGACTGTGGCAGATGGATCTTATCCGGAGAGCAACAACAGGGCGGCTTTCTGAAATCTTCGGTGAAGAATATATACAGACAGATCTCTTCCTGCGCAGCCTTGAAATGACGGCCAAATCCAAAATGGTATTGAGCAGCGAGGAACCTGCCATACTGGATTGCATGCAGGCTTATGCCGATGGTGTAAATGCCTATATTTCAAATGCAGGGAAAAAACTTCCACCCGAATTCAGGATTCTCGGCTATAAGCCCGATCCCTGGAAACTGGAAGATATGGCTAACATAATAGGTTATATGGGTTGGGATCTTGCCTCAGATAATCTGTCATCAGATATTTTCTATTACAGGCTTGCTAAAAAATTTGGGCAGGAGAAAGCAGCGGAACTGATCCCCGACTGGAAAGCAGTAAATTCATTTGTTTTTCCGGGGTTCACATTAAGCGACGAAGTACTTAAAAGTGCTCAGGAATTCATTTCTTCAATGGATAAGCTTAAAGCGCTGGGTATAGTATCTTTCTCGGGAAGCAACAACTGGGCGGTGACAGGAAAGAGGACCGAAACAGGCAAACCGATACTTTCAAACGATATGCACCTGAGCTTCGGATCACCCGGAATATGGTTCCAGATGCACCATGTAGTGCCCGGGAAAGTGAATGTAACGGGTGTTATTGTACCCGGACAACCGTTTGTTGTTGCAGGTCATAATGAGAGGATTGCATGGGGAATGACAAACCTGATGGTGGATGATATTGATCTCTTTGCAGAAAAAATCAATCCTGAAAATGAAAACCAGTATTTCTTCAATGATGAATGGAAGAACATGGTAGTAAAAGATGAGATAATAAGGATCAAAGGGGGAGATATCGATACACTTAAGATTAAATTCACCCATCGCGGACCAGTTGTCTCAGGATTCAGAGACGTAAAGGATGTGTCGCTTACAATGAGATGGGCCGGATATGACTACAGCGATGAGATAAAAGCCGTATACCTGCTTAACAGAGCGGCAAACTGGGATGAATTCAGGACAGCAATCAGCAACTTCAGATCAGTAAGCCAGAACTTTGTTTATGCTGATGTGGACGATAACATAGGATTGAATACAGGCGGCGGCATTGCAATAAGAAAAGGGATCGGGACATCCGTGCGCAACGGCGAAAGTGATGAGTTTGACTGGAAAGGTTATGTCCCTTTTGAACAACTTCCTTCGAGCTTCAATCCTGAGAATGGTTATGTCTCTTCAGCCAATAATAAGACAGTATCTGATGATTATCCTTATTATATAAGTGCCGGATTTGCATTGCCATACAGGATAAACAGGATACGTCAGATGCTGGGTCAAAAAGATATTTTTAATATGGAGGATTTCAAAAGGATGATAACGGATCAGCATTCCGACTATGCTGCACTGATGACTCCCTTTATTCTCAGACTGAATGAAAGGAAAGATGAGCTTACAAGTGCTGAGGCTGAGGCCTTAACGAATCTGTCAGGATGGGATTATGATATGAATGCCGGCCTTGTAGCTCCTGCAGTATTCGAATATTTCAGGATAAGCTTTAACAAGAACCTGTTGTCTGATGAATTGTCGGAGTTGTTTGACCAGCTGTTCTATCTGGCTAAGGATTACTACATATACCGAATACTTAGTACCGAACCTGACTCCTGGGTAGATGATATTTCTACACCTGAAATGGAGACACTTGATGATATAATCCTGAAAAGCTTCAAAGACTGTGTGGCATCTATGACAGATCAGCTTGGGGAGGACCAGGCAAAATGGACATGGGGTAATGTTCATAGGATAATTATTGCACATCCCATGGGATCAGTTAAGCTTCTTGACAGGATTTTTGGATTTAATTCGGATGAATATCCGGTCGGGGGAAGCAATCATACAGTAAGTCCATACTCTTTTGACCCGGGATTTATAGTGGATCATGGTGCTTCGGAAAGACATATCTTCAATACAGCAGACTGGGATGAGTCACTGACAGTTATACCTACAGGTGCATCAGGAATACCTGCAAGCGAGTTTTATTTGTCACAGACCGGAGCCTATATAAATAAGGAGTTTTATAAAGATGCATTTAGTGAAGAGGCCGTTAAGGCCGCAGCGAAATATACTTTAAAGCTTAAACCGTCATAACCTCTTTTTCTTTCAGGTCCATCACCTTATCGACTTTACTGTTGTATTCGGATGTAAGGTCCTGAACCTTTGTTTCAGAGTCCTTTTCAGTATCTTCGGGAAGGCCATCTTTGAGAAGCTGCTTTAATTCATCATTTGCCCATTTCCTGGCATTACGGATACTTATTTTGGCAGTTTCACCCTCATTCCTGACCTGTTTTACAAGCTGATGCCGCCTCTCTTCTGTAAGCGGGGGGATATTTATCCGTAATACTTCGCCGTTGTTAACCGGAGTAAGTCCTATATTTGCTGCCATTATAGCTTTTTCTATGGTTGCCAGCATAGATTTTTCCCAGGGCTGTACCAGGATCGTTTTCGGATCAGGAGTGCTTATATTCGAAACCTGGGATAATGGTGTGTTAACTCCGTAATAGTCGACTGTGATCCCATCCAGAAGGGCAGGGTTTGACCTTCCTGCACGCAGCCTGGCGAGTTCATGTTCAAGATGACCAAGGGCCTTTTCCATCCTGTCCCTTGTCTCCTCTATTATCAGTTCAACTTCTTCATTCATATTATTCAGGTTGTCTGGATTAAATTACTTGGTTCCTGTTATTTGCCATAAAAATGTTACCGAAATAACAAAAATAATAAATTAGGCGGAAATGCAATCCCTTTCAATTATAAATAAGAGTTCCTGTTTTTGAGCCTGTAACAACTTTCATAAGATTACCGGGCCTGTTTATATCAAATACTATTACCGGCATATTATTTTCCCGGCACATGGTAAATGCTGTGGAATCCATAATCTTAAGCCTTAGAGCAATTGCCTCTTCAAATGTAATTTTATCGAATTTTCTGGCTTTATTGTCTTTCTCAGGATCAGAGGTATATACTCCGTCAACCCTTGTGCCCTTAAGGAGTATATGAGCACCTGTTTCAACTGCTCTGAGAGCTGAAGCTGTATCAGTTGTGAAAAAGGGATTTCCGGTTCCTCCTGATAGTATACAGACAATCCCTTTTTTCATCTCCTCAATTACTTTATCCCTGTTGTATAGTACTCCTACGGGTTCCATCCTTATTGAGGTGAAGACCATTGCCCTGCCACCCAGCTTTTTGATTGCGCTTTCCAGGGCAAGACTGTTTATCACCGTTGCAAGCATCCCCATTTGGTCGCCTTTAACCCTGTCAAACCCTGACTCTGTCCCCATAAATCCACGGAAAATGTTTCCTCCCCCGATAACAATGGACACCTCACATTTTTTATTTACCACATCAACTATCTGTTTTGCATATTCATCAAGAATGGTCTCATTTATAATGTGATTTCCCTTCCCGGCCAGTGATTCACCGCTGAGTTTTAATAAGATCCTTGAGTATTTCATGATATCAGGTGCTTTGTGTAAAGATAAGATAATAACGAATTAAAAAAAAGATGGCGCCCCTGAGCGCCACCTTTGATATTGAATCATGAACCTGAGTTAAAGGTTAAGAGTATATCTTGTAAAGGAAGTTACTGCCAGATCCTTATCAACAGAATTCAGATACTGAACTATGGTCAGCTTGTTGTCCTTAATAAATTCCTGGTTCATCAATGTGCTCTCCTTAAAGAATTTACCAAGTTTCCCCTGGGCGATTTTTTCAAGCATCTCTTCAGGTTTGCCGTCACGTCTTGCCTGTTCTTTACCTATTTCGATTTCCTGGGCAATAACTTCCTGAGGGACATCATCCTTACCAACTGCAACAGGATTCATGGCAGCTACCTGCATAGCCACATTTTTGTAAACCTGGAGGTCCAGTCCGGATTTTGTAAAGCCCACAAGAGCAGCAAGCTTGTTCCCGGGATGAATATATGCCTGAACGTGAGCAGCTTCAATTTTATCATAGTATGACAATTCAAGCTTCTCCCCGATAATACCAATAAATTCAACAACCTTATCTTCTATTTTCACTCCCTCGAGAGGAATGGATTTGAGAGTTTCAAGATCGGCCGGATTATTTTTCAGAGCGGTATCAAGTATTTTATTGGCAAGGCCGAGAAAGTCGGCATTCTTGGCAACAAAATCTGTTTCGCTGTTCAGCACGATCATTACTCCCAGCTTGCCATTTGCTGTTGTTTTTGATAGAACAACACCCTCGGTTGCCTCTCTGTCGGCTCTTTTACTGGCAACAGCCTGTCCTTTCTTACGTATTATTTCAATTGCTTTGTCGAAATTGCCTTCTGCCTCCTCAAGAGCTTTTTTACAGTCCATCATACCTGCGAGGGTCACTTTTCTCAGTTTTGCAACATCAGCAGCACTTATTGTAGCCATTATTATTAATTATTTATTGGTTTTTAAAAAGTATTTTATAAATCTTCCTTTTCTGATTCTTCATCTGAATCGGTAACACCCTCAGTATCAACTTGTTCTTCATGGGAATCTTCATGTTTGGATTTCTCCTCCTCTTCGTCATCTGTATCTTCTTCATGGGAATCGGAAGTATCTGCTGCTTCAACATCTTTTCTGGTAATGCTCTTCTCTTTTGGAAGGGGCTCTTTATCTTTTTCAATTTTCCTTTCATTCAAACCTTCATCGATAGACTGGCACAGTATGTCAACGATCAGTGAAATAGATTTTGATGCATCATCATTTGCCGGTATCGGAAAATCTATTTCTGAAGGATCAGAATTGGTATCAACCATTGCAAAGACAGGAATACCGAGTCTTTTAGCCTCTCTGACTGCAATATGTTCTTTACAGACATCAACAACAAAAAGTGCCGATGGAAGGCGGGTCAGGTCAGCAATACTGCCAAGGTTCTTTTCAAGTTTAGCTCGCTGCCTCGTGATCTGTAGTTTTTCACGTTTGGAAAGATTCATGAAGGTGCCGTCTGAGGCCATCTTATCAATTGATCCCATTTTTTTGACGGCCTTCCTGATAGTCGGGAAATTGGTAAGCATCCCTCCGGGCCATCGCTCAGTAACATAAGGCATATTAACCTTTTTTACCTTTTCGGCAACAATCTCCTTGGCCTGTTTCTTAGTGGCGACAAACAGCACTTTTTTTCCCGATTTTGCTATGTGCTTCATGGCTGAGGCAGCTTCGTCGAGTTTGGTAATTGTTTTTTCGAGATCAATGATATGGATACCGTTGCGCTCCATGAATATGTAGGGAGCCATTGCAGGATTCCATTTTCTTTTGAGGTGTCCGAAATGAACACCGGCATCGAGTAATTCTTTAAAAGTTGTTCTTGGCATTTATTGATATTTAAGTTTACATTCTTTCAATCAATTGCAAAGTAGCTCCTATTGAGGAAGTCTTTGCAATTTTGATACTAAACTTGCATCTCTATAGATTGTACTAAAATTCTTAACGTTTACTGAACTGGAATCTCTTACGGGCTTTAGGTCTGCCAGATTTTTTCCTTTCGACCTCCCGCGGATCCCGGGTAATAAAGCCATTTGCCTTAAGGATTTTCTTGTTTTCCTCATCAATCTTTACAAGGGCCCTTGTTATACCAAGGCGCAGAGCTTCAGCCTGTCCCTTAACACCCCCTCCTTCAAGATTCACATTGATATCATATTTATCGGCAACATTTAAAAGATGCAGGGGTTGGGTAACAACGTAATTGAGGATATCGGAGCCGAAATACTCTTTATAATCCCGGCCGTTAATGGTGATTTTGCCTTTGCCCTCACTTAAAAATACCCTGGCAACGGCGGCTTTCCTTCTTCCAATGGCATTAATTACTTCCATATTTATACCTTAGTTGTTGAGTTCAATTTTTTTTGGTTTCTGTGCTTCATGCGGGTGGGAGGTCCCTGCGTATACGTGCATGTTCCTGAAAAGAGCTCTTCCGAGACGGTTTTTTGGCAGCATCCCTCTTACAGCATTCTCAACCAGTCCTATGGGATTCTTCTTCAGCAGCTCCTCTGCAGATGTAAACCTCTGCCCGCCAGGGTAACCTGTATGCCTTACATATTGTTTATCAGTCAATTTCTCGCCTGTCAATACAACTTTTTCAGCATTGATGACAATAACATTATCGCCGCAGTCGACATGCGGTGTGAAGTTTGTCTTGTGCTTCCCCCTCAGCAGACTGGCAACCAGGGTTGCAAGACGACCAAGAATTGCACCTTCAGCATCAACCATGATCCACTCCTTGTCAACTGTGGACTTATTTGCCGAAACTGTCCTGTAGCTTAAGGTGTTCACTTGTTATTAATTTTTAATTGATATATTTATTAATTAATGTAAAAACCCTCGGATTTAGGGTGTGCAAAAATACAACATATTTCATAAAAAAAAAGAATATTGAACAGAATTTAATAGTGTAAGCAAAACTTAACCTAATTTTATCAGCTGACAATTGAAAAAGACAGGAAATAAAGGTAAAATAATGGGAAATGAGAGGTCCCTGCTAATGCATGCCATTAATCTGGCAAAAAACGGGATATTCCAGGGGGGCGGACCATTTGGAGCAGTAATATCAAAGAGGGGGAAGATAGTATCAGAGGCATTCAATATGGTTGTCCTTTCCAATGACCCGACAGCCCATGCCGAGATCATTGCCATAAGAAAAGCTGCTGTTGCTTTGGGATCATATGATCTTTCCGGATGTGTAATTTACTCTTCATGCGAGCCATGCCCGATGTGCCTCGGGGCCATCTACTGGTCAGGAATAAAGAGAGTAGTTTATGCTTCTGACCGCTCTCATGCTGCATCTTACGGATTCAGTGACAGCCTTATCTATGATGAAATTAACCGGGATCCTGATGTGAGGAAGATAGACTTCATTCAAATCCCTGATACCGGGGCAGAAGAAGTGTTCAGGAAATGGGACAAATATGAGAAGAGGGTCAGATACTGAAATGAAGCCGGAGAAACGATTATCACGAAGTTTTTATATACGTGATGTTCTTGATGTTGCCCCGGAGCTGATCGGGAAAACACTTGTTGTCAAAAATGAGAATAACATAATCCGGCAATTCATGATAACTGAAACAGAAGCATACCGGGGAACTGAAGACCTCGCCTGTCATGCCTGCAGGGGAAAGACCTCAAGGAATGGGATTATGTTCGGACAGGGAGGGATGCTTTATGTATATTTTGTTTACGGAATGTACTGGATGCTAAATATAGTGACAGGTGAGAAAGATAACCCCCAGGCTGCACTGATAAGGGGAATAAAAGGTTTCAACGGACCGGGGAAACTGACAAGGGAACTCGGTATTAACAGATCATTTTACGGTGAAGATCTGACTGTCTCAGAAAGAATATGGGTTGAGGATAGAATACTGAAGCCTGTTTTTAAGAGCGGACCAAGAATAGGGATTGATTATGCAGGGGAAATATGGAAAAACAAACCCTGGAGATATTATATCACAGACCTTTCCAGGTAATGTACAGATAACACAAAAGAACTCTGTGTAACTATTTATTCTTACTGTACCCTGTCTGCCGGTTAAAATGGTGTTAAATAGAAAATCAGTTGATACCATATAATATTTTTTTACGTTATTTGTTCTTTCATTAAATAAACACATATGGATTCAGTATGGGGCACCTTTCGCCGCTGGAATAACATTACAGGCTGGTTCATGTTCCTGTTTTCATCTGTTGTATTTCTGTTGACAGTAGAACCGACCGTCAGTTTCTGGGATTGCGGTGAATTTATTCTTTCGGGATTCAGGCTGCAGGTGGGCCATCCGCCAGGAGCACCCCTGTTTCTCATGGTAGCCAGAATTGCCACCCTTTTCGCCGGCAGTGATACATCAAGGGCCGCTCTGATGGTCAATCGCCTGTCAGCAATTACAAGCGCATTTGCAATCATGTTCCTTTTCTGGACAATAACTCATCTTGTCCGAAGGGTTTTTACACGGAACTCTTCACTTGAATTAAATCAGATCCCGTCTATTATCGCTAGCGGCCTCCTGGGAGCAATGGCTTTTACATTTTCCGACACTTTCTGGTTTTCAGCCGTCGAGGGAGAGGTTTATGCCATGTCGTCACTCTGTCTGGGTATGGTGGTCTGGGCCATGCTTAAATGGGAAGAACAGGCTGACGAACCAGTATCGGGCCGGTGGATAGTACTGATAGCATATATTATGGGGATCGGTTTAGGCATTCACCGTCTGAACCTGCTTGTACTCCCTGTCCTTGTATTTATCTTTTACTTCAGGAAATATAAAGTGACAACAAAGGGTGTAATTTATACACTTATTCTGGCTGTTATTCTGTTGGGATTTATGATTTTTATCCTTATCCCGGGTATTCCTAAAGCTGCCGGCTGGTTCGAATTGTTATTTGTAAATGTCTTCGGTATGCCCTATAACAGTGGACTTATTGTTTTTCTGGCAGCTCTTGCCGCCCTGCTGGTCTTTGGAATAAAATACTCTGTAAAGAATAAGAAAATTCTGCTTAATTACATAATGACCTGTCTGACAGTTATAATGATCGGTTATTCATCATATGCTTTGATTATAATACGTTCATCGGCAAAGCCACCCATGAATCAGAATAACCCTTCAGATATCTTTGCATTGTCCTACTATATAAATATGCAGCAGTACGGGAGTTCTCCAAAATTTCACGGACCCTATTATAACGCTCCTCCTGTCCATGTAAAAAGAATCATTGCAGGATACAATAAAGTCGAGGGGAAATATACTCCTTATTATCGTCCTGAGTATGAATATAATAAAGAATTTACAACAATTTTCCCCCGCATGTACAGCCCCGATCCGGAGCATGAGGATGCTTATAAATACTGGGGAAAAATTAAGGGCAGAAGATATACTGTTAGTACAAGCTCCGGAAGAGAAACAATTATCTGTCCGACTTTTGGCGAGAACCTGCGTTTCTTTTTCAGGTACCAGGCAGGATTCATGTACCTGAGATATTTCATGTGGAACTTTACCGGCAGGCAGAATGATATACAGGGGAACGGTAATAGTCTGCACGGGAACTGGATAAGCGGTATTAAATTCATAGATGAGGCCCGCCTGGGCTTAAATGACAACCTTCCGGATGATCTTAAAAATAACCCGGGCCATAATAAATACTATTTTCTTCCGCTCCTGATAGGAATAGCCGGCATGATATGGCAGTACAGGAGAGATAATAAAGGATTCTGGCTTATCCTGGCATTTTTCTTTATGACAGGCATTGCCATAATACTTTACCTGAACCAGTCTCCAAATCAACCCAGGGAGCGCGACTATGCATATGTAGGATCATTTTATGCATTCGCCATATGGATCGGAATAGGGTTTATGTATCTGTATGAACAGTTCCGGAGGTTCATGGATCATAAGATTTCCACGGTCATTACACTGGTTCTTCTTTTAGCTGCATGCCCTCTTCTAATGGCTTTCCAGAACTGGGATGACCATGACAGATCCGGACGCTATACTGCCAGGGATATCGGGGCCAGTTACCTGGAATCTTGCGCCCCCAACAGCATTCTTTTCACCTATGGCGACAATGATTCCTTTCCTGTATGGTATGTACAGGATGTGGAAGAGGTTAGAACAGATGTGAGGGTGGCAAATCTTAGCTATATCCAGGCAGGTTGGTATATTGATATGATGAGGCAGAAAGCTTTCCTGTCTGATCCGCTGCCACTTAGCCTTGAGCCTGATAAATACGTTGAAGGTAAACGAACCCAGCTGCCGGTTAATAAAAGAGTTGATAAACCGGTCAACCTGAAAGAGATAGTCAGGTTTGCCAGCATGGATGATAAGAAATACATGATTGATTACAGCGGAATGGGTGATTATCTTAATTACATTCCTGCAAATAAATTCATAATTGATGTCGACACCTCTGTAGTTCTTTCAAACGGTACTGTCAAGGAATACTATAAAGACAGAATTGTCTCACCAATGATCTGGGAATTTTCAGATAATGATGCTTTCAAAGGTGATCTCGCAATAATGGACCTGCTTTCGACAAATGAATGGGAAAGACCTGTATATTTTTCCACCACTGTTCCTTCAAACCAGTACAAAGGGCTTGAAAAATACTTTATCCAGGAAGGAATGGCTTACAGAATTGTGCCGATAAGAACGGATAGGTCAGAACAGGGTGAATTTGGCATGATCGATTCCCATGTGATGTATGATAATATGATGAATAAATTTAAATGGGGCAATGCATCCGATCCTTCAGTATATCTTGATGAAAATAACAGGAGGATGTTCAGCAATTTCAGAAGGATTTTTGGAAACCTCGGAAGGGAGTTAATTCTTGCAGGTGATACTGTCAGAGCACTTAAGGCTGCTCACAGGGGTCTTGATATAGTTCCTCCGGAAAAGATGCCATATGACTTTTTTGCCATAGGCCCGGCAGAGGTGCTGATCATGGCCGGAGAGAGAGAAGAAGGAGAAAAAATCATCAGTGATATCATAAATTATTCAAAAGCATATCTTGATTATTCAATAAGCCTGGGTGCTAAAAAGAGATACGGCCTCGATTATGCAACCGGTATAAATATGCAGTCCCTTCTTGATATTTACAATATGTCGGTTGACCTTCAGATTGACTCACTGACAGGTGTAATTGAACCTATGATGAATCTTTATTACAACAGGCTTTACTCAGGTAACTAAAAGATTATGAGGTTCATAAGGCCATGGTTATTCTCAGGCTTTCTGTACCCTGATGCCCTTTTCAGGATAAAGACTGAAAAGAAAATCCTTTGTCTTACTTTTGATGACGGACCTGATCCGGAATCCACTCCGGAATTACTGTCTGTACTTGATAAGCATTTTGTTAAAGCTGTTTTCTTCTGCACCGGAAGAGCTGCAGAAAAGTATTCAGGACTGGTTGCAACAATAAAAAAGAAAGGACATCTGATCGGTAATCATGGTTATGATCATCCTGATGGATGGAAGACATCGTGTAAAAAATATTGCAATAATGTGAATAGGGCGGCCGGTTTAACTTCAGACAAGCTGTTTCGTCCTCCTTACGGCCATTTACGCATGAACCAGTACAGAAGCCTCAGGGAAACCTATAAAATAATCTTCTGGGATATCATGCCGTATGATTTTGATTCTGAATACGGGGCTTCAGGATCATTTGAGCTTCTTAAGAAAAAAATAAGACCGGGTTCTGTAATTGTACTGCATGATTCTCAGGATTCGAGTTGTAAATATTTCCTGGAAGATTTTATAGAGAGTTCGGTCAGTAAAGGATACGAATTTGAATTACCTTTCTAACAACATTGTTCCCTTGTGTTCCGGTTTTGTTTTTCAGATTGAAATATTACTTTTGGCTTACTTAAATTATCCATAAAATGAATATCCTCATTCTTGGGTCAGGAGGCAGGGAACATGCTCTTGCATGGAAGCTGAAGCAAAGCAAAAAAATAAACAGGATTTTTACAGGACCAGGCAATGCCGGAACCTTTCAGGAGGGAATCAACCTGCCGGTAAATCCCGAAAATTTTGAGGAGGTAAAAAGGGCAGTCAGAGATAATAGCATAGAGATGGTGGTTGTTGGACCTGAAGCACCACTGGTTGCAGGGATACATGATTTTTTCAGAAACGACCCCCTGCTTAAGAATATCCCTGTCATCGGCCCTGACAGAACAGCTGCGCGACTTGAGGGAAGCAAGGCATATGCAAAGGATTTCATGACACGACATAATATTCCCACAGCTTCATATAAAAGCTTTGACCGGTCAACAATACATGGAGCTCAGGAATTTCTTAGATCCTTTAAACCTCCTTATGTTATTAAAGCTGACGGACTGGCGGCAGGTAAGGGTGTCCTGATATTTGATAATATCGGTGATGCTGAAAAAGAAGTCATTGCTATGATGGGTGGAAAATTCGGGACAGCGGGACAAAAGGTGGTGATAGAGCAGTTTCTTGAAGGGATAGAATTATCAGTCTTCATTGTTACCGACGGAAATTCATATAAACTGCTTCCTGAAGCAAAAGATTACAAAAGAATAGGGGTAGGTGATAAGGGTTTGAATACAGGCGGCATGGGTGCAGTTTCTCCGGTTCCTTTTGCAGATACAGGTTTTATGGAGAGGGTTAAACAAAGAATCATCGATCCTACAATAAAAGGGCTATCAGATGACGGTATCGTTTATAAGGGATTTATTTTCTTTGGTCTTATGAATGTAAAAGGCGATCCTTATGTTGTAGAATATAATGTCAGGTTAGGTGATCCTGAATCTGAAGCAACAATACCGAGGATCAAATCAGATCTGTTCGAGTTGCTTGAAGGTGTGGCGGAAGGCAATTTATCAGAGAGGGTTCTTGAAATTGATGAAAGATTTGTGACAACGGTTATAATTGCTTCAGGAGGTTACCCCGGGTATTATAAGAAGGGCAGGGATATCAGGGGACTTCAGCATACTGAAGAATGTGTTTTATTTCATTCAGGAACAAAAATATCAGATAATAAGATAGTTACGTCAGGAGGACGAGTGCTTGCTGTGAGTGCCTGGGGGAAAACCATGAGGGAAGCACTGAATGGTTCGTACAGTAATGCCAGACTAATCGCATTTGACGATATGTATTACAGAACAGATATTGGATTTGATCTTCAGTAAGGATGCTGTTAAAATTATTCAGGGGAATCAGCCCGGGAGTTATTTTCCTGATAGCCCTCACACTGGGAGCTTTATGGATCAGTGCATTCCTGAATCCGCAGATGCCTGCACCGGCTGTATATGAAACAAGCCCGATGCCATTATATGGAATAATTAAACAGATAGCAGGGAATAGTCCCCTTGGCGGTGTGATTTTTTCTTTCCTGGCTGTAACGGTAATTATATTTCTTCTTGTCAGTTTTAACACTTCCGTTTTCTTCATAAATGAAAGGACCTTTCTTCCTGCTCTGTTCTACATTTTATTCAGTGCGTTGTTTCCTCAGCAACAGGTAATTAATCCTGTTATTCCGGCATCAATATTTCTGATGATTGCACTGATGCGAATTATGAAAGCCTACAGAAAACAGGGAACTGCGTTCAATTTCTTCGATGCAGGAATACTAATAAGCATCGGCAGCCTGTTTTATATAAATATTCTCTGGTTTGGTCTTCTTTTGATAATTGGCATTGCCTTGCTAAGAACCGGCAATATTAAGGAGATTGCAATCTCAATTGTCGGACTGCTTACACCGTATATACTTATAATAGGACTATACTATGTATTAGGGAAGGATATCGGAGCTTTTCTGGAAGATATAAATTATAACCTTTTTGGAAAAACCACAGGATATTTCTTCTCAAGGCTGACAATAATCGTTCTGATATTAACAGGTATAATTATTTTGGTCAGTACTGCTTTTCTGCTGATGCGGATGAGTTCCCAAAAAATAAAATCGCGTAAGACATTTTACCTGCTTTTGTGGGCGTTATTTATTTCACTGGTGCTGTACCTTCTACTACCCTCTGTTTCAGTCGAAATGATCTGGGTAACAGGCATTCCTGCCAGTTATATTCTGGCACATCATTTTGTATTTGTCAGGAGAAAAATAATACCTGAGATTATGTTCTCAGGTATGTTTGTGCTTGTTATACTATTACAGGCATTCTATATTTTCTGACAGGTCATTTGACCATAGAGACAACACCCACTCCGGAACCCTGTTGCCCGTCAATGAAATCAAAACTAAGCTGGTAAATACCGCTCTTGTTACATATAAAATCGACGTAGGAATATATTTTTCCGGTTTTCTGGTCAAAAGAAGAGAGTACAACTTTATTGGTATTATCTTTTATCCTCAGGATTAGTTTTCCCTGTGAATCATCGGAATTACACATTGTAAACCTGTACCTTGTGTTCTTCCAGAGCGACATCTGGGTTTTGTATCTTAATTCACCGGGTTCAGATGTTTTGCCTAACTGAACCCTGAAGTCTTTCAGATATTTTGAATTTGGTCCCGCACTGGCAATACAACTACTTATAAGAGGATCTGTTGCCTGTCCGGATAACATTGCCCAGGATGTAAATAACAGAATAAGAGTGATAAAGTGTTTATTCATCATATAATAATTTATTTTAATTGTATGATGGAACCCACATATAGCTGATTATTATAATATTGTGTTTAGCTTCGCTGAGCTCGCAAGCTCGGTTGTGTAATCAAATACATGTGGGTTTCATATGTTAATAATATATTTTCAAAGGTCACACGGAAGTGTCATACTAATTATTTAAAATCTGAATGTCGCGAATCTCTTTAGTAACGTCAATGACTCCAGTTAATTGTTCATCAGTCATTTCCACAACACTTGTTTCAGTTTGTTCTATGATCAGCCCGCCATCCTTTTCAACACTTATCGGTTCACCAAGAGTATAGGTGATTCTTATGTTTCTGTACATCTCCTTGATTTTCTGAAGATCCCGGCAAAGATCGCTGTATTCGGAATCCTTGTTACAGTATGGACTTGCCAGCAATATCAGGTCATTCAGTATGATCTTCTGTTCGCCTATTCTGTCCCTTAGCATCTGATCGGGATATCTCTTTACCACCTGTGTGGCAAGATACTGACCCTCAATCCACACACCGATGATCATAAGCGAAGAGAGTTGCCCCCTGTTATCGTTGCGGAGATAAGTGTCGATTTGTGTATAAGAGTCAATGGAAAGGAACAGGAGTGAATCGAGATTTGATTTATTCAGTGACAGCCTCTTAATTGTTTCAAAATCAAAAAACTGGCCAACCCTGAGTCCCTCGGCAAGTTTACGGATAGATGAAAGAATATCGATGGAGGTCCCTGTCTTTTCATACATATTAAGATATCCGAGATCGGCACCAAGAATTCCAAGAGTCAGTGCCCTGTCGAATGCTGTATTCTGCTTATTGGCATCTATTGATGAGGCAAGATATTCTGGAGAGAAAGGAACTTCCAGAAGCTGCAGCAGGTTAGCAATTTCAACAGGGGAGGTTATGTTTTTTGTAATATCGGCAATAGCTTCGGCGCTTAACTTCTCAGCTTCTCCGGCCGGTACACTATCAGCTTCGGGAAAGATAAATTCCTTAGAACTGTTTGATGCATTCCTGCAGGAAAAACATGCAATTACCGCAGCCAGTAAAAAAATAAATAGTCTCCCTCTCATAAGGATGAAGCAATAATAACTAATACAAAAATATAAAAATTACGTCTTAAACTCTTACTATTTGTTTACGTATTTTTAAATTTTCAAAAAATTTCACGGCCCTGGCAAGCAGTTCATAGTATAATGCCAGGTAGAGCAGTATTGTGCTAAGGAGGACAAGGGTAATATTAAAGGTAAGAGTGTCTGTCCTTATCCCGAAAATGTTCTTTGAAGGCGCATAAAAATGGGTTCTGAATCTCAGGAATCCATTATAATAGGGATCAAGATAGATCGGGTCGATATTCTGTACGATAGTATTATTATAGATAAGTATTTTTTCCCTTTCATAATATTTTGTTACTATCTCCTCAAGCTTGTAATTGTAATAGTCATTCCTAAGCTGGTTGAGATTCTCCTGGTTCAGATTGTAGAAACTGTCCTTCTTATCGCTTGCTCTGTTGGAAGCAATGCTGAAAATGCCGTCCAGTGTTTTCAGGTAAGCATTAACAGAATCAGCAATAGCAGGATTAAATGCAGAAGGTGTGAGGGATTCTATATATTTGAACCTGGGGACATTGTAGATTTCAGCCATCCTTGAAAGCTCATTTTTTAGAAGAGGGAGCCTGGTGTACTTTTGGTATGAATTATCAGAGAAAGGCTCTTTTCTGCTGCCGTTGTTAATCTGCAATGTTTTGTATTCATCCACGCTTATTTCAAGTGCCCTTATCAATTCAGGGATTCTGTACACCTTGTTAAAGTCAGCCACGCTGATCTTCTTCTGAAGAATATAGAAAGTCTCC
>Ga0315550_1001071_pt1 | contig 16908 bp, 11 predicted proteins | sample SalMarSW160190MG_2_FD_203100 | JGI IMG/M metagenome (GOLD analysis project Ga0315550, IMG submission 203100) | Salt marsh sediment microbial communities from the Plum Island Ecosystem LTER, Massachusetts, United States - Salt Marsh Sediment SW1601-90 ... | reverse complement strand
GCTATTGTTATGATAGACTATATCAATAGATTAAAAAAGAGCGGGATTGAATTTGGAGCAGCTATTGTAGAAGGGGCATCAGTGAGGGTTCGCCCCATTCTGGTCACTGCCATTACCACCATACTTGGAATGCTTCCAATGGCCTTAAGTCATACGGAAGGAGCGGAACTGAGATCACCCATGGCTGTGGCGGTAGCTTCAGGGTTGCTGTTTTCTACCTTTCTTACCTTATTTATTATTCCTATTGTCTACAGCATTGTGAACAGGGTTTCATATAGGAAGGGTTAAACGGCTCTTTTTGTATGTTGTGGAAAACCAATTCCTCTGGGCGTGGTTAGAGTTCTCTGGCTATGCATGGAAATCAAACAAGGACTGTTGGAGTATTGGAGAACTGGAGTATTGGAATGAAAATAGAAGAGTATGATGTTTTTATGTTTTTGTATTTAGCATTACTCCATTACTCCATTATTCCAGAAATACCCTGAAATAAAAGGCATCACGAAAGCCCTCTGAGGCTAAATCAAAGCCACATTATTTGGTCGTTGATTCTTTATTCCTTTCCTGTCTCTTTGAGGGCATCCATAAATATCTTATAAAATTTTTCATTATCAAGGATGGCCTTGTTGAGTATGAGGCGTAACTTAGAAAGATCAGCAGGGTGTATTACAAGATTGGCGCTTAACGTAAAGGCCATCATATTATCCATGGTCTTGAATTTGTCGCTTACCAGAGCCAGAAAGATCTTTCTCCTCACACTCATAGAAAGATGATTCAGATAATGAGTGACTGGGCTGCCTTCAAGGCTCTGTCCACCAAAACCTTCAGAAAGGATAATCAGGTCAAAGTGATGAAGGCGGAGTTTACCCATTGCATCTTGAATTGATGGGGCTACAATAGGTTTATAGGATAATTTCCCCAAAGCAGAACTAATATCCTTTATCTGCCCATCATCTCCATTCAACACGAGAGCCAATTTGGTTCCTTCCTCAAAGAGCTCAAGAGGGCTGCTGTCTTGCTCAAATTCCTCTGTTTCCCCTGAAACTGTATCCTTATCAGGTTTCTTTGTGTCTACCGTTATTTTACCCTTACACTTTGGGCAGGCAATACTTACCACTTGATTGGGTGGTAACTTTTCATCCGGTATCTTGAATGCTGCCCCACACGCATCGCATGTCACATCCATAACTCACTCTCCTGTTTTAGGTAGGTACTGCATAGTGAGACAAGGTATGGATCATTGAATCGTTTTTCCGTATTCCTTGTCTATATCAAGTCCTTTTATAGATGTTGTCTCTTCTCCCTTGGCTGCCTTGATGGAATCGATTTCTCTTCCAACGACTGCTTTATGTGATGCATAGCCGAGAGCTGTTTCTTCAGTAATCAGGCCATTTTTATAATGTTCTGCAATACATTGATCAAATGTCATCATGCCAAAGGCCTGGCTATTTTCCATAATATCATAAAATGTATTTTCCTCAGTTTCGCCATGGAGGATAAGGTCTTTTACCCTCATGTTTGTCCCTAATATCTCAAAGGCAGCCACACGGTCACCTTGGATTTTAGGCATGAGTCTTTGACATACTATCCACCTGATAGTGTCGACCAGCCGAATTCTTATCTGTTTTTCCTCAGCTGTGTCAAACATGCCGATAATCCTGTTTATTGTTTGCCCTGCATCCACTGTATGAAGGGTGCTCAAGACAAGATGCCCGGTCTCGGCGGCAGACAGGGCTATCTCTACTGTCTCCCTGTCTCTCATTTCACCTACCAGGATGATCTTTGGTGCCTGACGCAGTGCAGCCCTTAGTCCGGAGCCGAATTCATCAAAGTCGGTACCCATTTCTCTCTGGTTAAATGTGGCAGTTTTCTGGGAATGGATATATTCAACCGGATCCTCTAGAGTAACAACATGGGCTGATCTTTTTTCATTTACCTCATTTAAAAAGGCAGCAAGAGATGTAGTCTTTCCACTTCCGGTAGCTCCGGTAACAAGGATTATGCCATTCAATACCTCTGTCATCTTGTAGAAGGCATCCGGAAGTTTCATTTCCTCAATAGTTGGCACCCTGGTTGCTAATTGTCTCATCACCACAGAATAGTATCCTTTTTGAGAAAATACATTTACCCTGAAACGTGCCTTTCCAGCCAACTGATATGATAAGTCACAAGAGCCTTCAGTGAGAAGGGTTTTGGTGAGCCTTCTGTCATTACTAATCATATTAAGAGCAAATATTTCTGCCTGAAAGGGAGTTAATCGGCCAACAGGAGGCTTAAGAGAAACAGGTTTCAAATCTCCAGATGATTCTACCTGAAATGGTTTGTCTACTGTGATATTCAGATCGGAGACATTTTCATATGACTCCAGCATAGCCCCTAGGATATGATCTATCTGTTGTTTTCTCATTTCTATGCTCCTTTATGTTTAGACCTCTGTAAAATCTTCAGGAGGTTTTTTGAGAAATGGAAGAAATTTAGACTTGTCGTTACATTTTGCATATGCCTCTTCTGCGCTAATCCTCTTTTTGCTTAAATGTTCCATTATAGAATCATCTAATGATTGCATTCCGTGTTTCTTTCCTGTCTGGATAGCAGATGGGATCTGAAATGTTTTTCTCTCCCGTATCAGGTTTCTCACTGCTGGGGTGGCAATCATAATCTCGAGTGCTGCAACGCGGCCCATCGAATCTATACCTGCTGCATCAACCCTTCGAAAAAGACTCTGGCATACCACTGCCCTGAGCCCATCTGATAAGGTACTTCGTATCTGTTCCTGTTGTTCGTTAGGAAACACATCAATCACCCTGTCCACGGTCTTAGCAGCAGAGGATGTATGGAGGGTGCTAAATACAAGGTGGCCTGTTGAGGAGGCCTCGACTGCAAGCTCGATTGTCTCCAGATCCCTCATCTCGCCAACCAGTATAATATCCGGATCCTCCCGAAGCGCCCCCCTCAATGCAGCGGAAAATGTTCGTGTATGCAATCCGACCTCTCTGTGGTTTATTACGGCCTTCTGACTGACATGGACGAACTCGATTGGATCTTCAACGGTAATGATATGATCTTTCCTTGTCTTGTTGGCCTCATTGATAATGGCTGCAAGCGTAGTTGACTTTCCACTCCCGGTTGGGCCTGTTACCAGGACGAGCCCTCTGGGCAGGGTTGCAAGCTGTCGAATCACTGGTGGAAGACCGAGATCTTCGCAGGAAAGAATTTTATCAGGTATCTCTCTAAACACAGCACCCACACCATTTTTCTGTCGAAAGAAATTTGCCCTGTAACGAGCTAATCCCGGTATCTCATAGGCAAAGTCAACATCTCCTGTCTCTTCAAATATCTTGATTTTGTGCTCAGGGGCTATTTCGTAGAGCATGGTTTTGAGGTTATCGTCATCCAATTCCTTGTATTTTACCCTTTCCAGATCCCCCCTGATTCTCAAAATGGGTTGTTGACCGGCTGCCAGATGAAGGTCTGAGGCTCTTTGATCATTCATGAGCTTAAAAAAGGCATCAATTTGGGCCATAATTATCTCCCTTTAAATATAGCAATTAAACAAGCCACCTATCCTTATATTTTTTATGTATATCATATAGATGATTGTGTTCAAACATAATTTTTTATGCGATTAAGGAAATTCGTCGTATTGCTATGCAGCGTTCCTTTGAAAAGCGAGAAACCCTTGACACGAGTTTAAATGTAAAATATAAAAAAACATCCCTCAACGTATACCATGTATCACAGTGAGAAGGAGAAAGGGGTATCATGAAAGAATTAGAAGGAATTCTTATACCATTCAAGAGAAAATCACAACAGACAATACCGGCACTTCAGGCAGTGCAAGAAAAATTAGGGTATTTGCCAAAAGAAGCAATAGAAGATGTTGCTCAGACCTTAGGTTTACCTGCTGGGGAAGTGTATGGAGTGGCTACCTTCTATGCCCAGTTCCGTTTAAAACCAATAGGGAAACATATCATCACCGTATGCAGAGGGACTGCCTGTCATGTAAGCGGTAGTTTAGGTATATTAAAGGAGCTTGAAAGAATACTCGGTATATGTGCAGGTGAGACAGACGAAAACAGAGAGTTTACATTGCAGACAGTAGCCTGCTTTGGCGCCTGCGCGATAGCGCCGATAACAGTGATAGAAACATTAGGCATACCAGGAAGAAAGGTTCATGGATACATGTCAAAGGTAAAGGCAGCCGATCTCGTTGATGCGATCAAAGGAGAAATTACTGAAGAAGCTGCGCAGGCTGTTTAACATGAGGGAACTATGACCATTGAAGAATTACAACACAGGGCTCAAAAAAAATACAAAGAGATAGAAGAGGGCCCTCGTTCATTAATTCGTGTTGGTGCTGCAACATGTGGCCTGGCAGCAGGTGCAGGAGAGATAATAGGGGCAATAGAAAAGGAGGTAAAAAAATTTCATCTAGATGTAACAATGCTCCACGTAGGATGTATTGGCTGCTGTTATGCCGAACCTCTTGTTGACATCAAAAAACCTGGAAAACCAAGAATAATGTATCGCAATGTTACACCAGATACGATACGGGAGATAATTAAAGATTATGTAGTTGATAATAATCCACGACCTGACTTGGCAATGGGTACTATTGGCAATGGAGAGGTTGATGATATTCCCACCTTTTTTAACTTACCATACTATACACCTCAAGTACGACTTATTACTGAAAATTGCGGCACTATCGATCCCAGAGATATAGACCAATATATTGCCAATGGCGGTTTTGAGGGTTTAAACACGGCATTGTCTATGAAACCCGAAGAGGTAATAGCGGCAGTAAAGACATCAGGCCTCAGGGGGCGCGGTGGTGCAGGGTTTCCCACGGGGTTAAAATGGGATTTCTGCCGCAAAGCACACGGTTCGCCGAAATACCTGATATGTAATGCCGATGAGGGAGACCCTGGGGCATTTATGGATCGCTCCGTATTAGAAGGTGATTGTTATCGTGTATTAGAAGGAATGTTAATTGGAGGATATGCCATTGGTGCGTCTGAGGGGTATATCTATTGTAGGGCAGAATATCCATTGGCTGTGGAATTGATTACAAATGCCATAGATCAGATGAAAAAAGATGGTCTTGTTGGTGATACTATTTTGGGAAGTGATTTTAGCTTTAAGTTTTATTTATTTTTAGGAGCAGGAGCATTTGTCTGTGGCGAAGAAACGGCCCTGATAAATTCCATTATGGGAAAGGCTGGTCGTCCTCGACCTCGTCCACCATTTCCAGCAGAATCCGGCTTGTTTGGTAAACCTACGAATATCAACAACGTAGAAACATGGGGCAATGTTCCATGGATTTTACGGCATGGTGCTGATGCATTTGCCTCGTACGGTACAGAAAAAAGTAAGGGTACAAAGACGCTCTCTCTCACCGGGAAGGTACAACGCACAGGGCTCATAGAGGTTCCTCTGGGTATCACCATTAATGAAATTGTCTATGAAATTGGTGGTGGCATGAAGGACAATGCTGAGTTCAAGGCCGTACAGACAGGTGGGCCCTCTGGGGGAAGCATTCCTTATTATTTGGGTGATACCCCGGTTGATTATGAAACCTTAACTGCATTAGGGACTATTATGGGTTCTGGTGGACTGGTTGCAATGGATGACAGAACCTGTATGGTAGATATGGCACGATACTTTTTAGAATTTACGCGAAGTGAGTCCTGCGGTCAATGTACACCCTGTCGGGAAGGCACCAAACAGATGTACAGAATTCTCAATAGAATATGTAAAGGGGAAGGAAAACCAGAAGATATCCCTCTTCTAAAAGAGATGTCAGAAATAGTCATAGACAGTTCTCTGTGTGGACTAGGTCAAACATTAGGAAAAACTCCGCTGACTACCCTTGCCTATTTTCTTGAGGAATACGAAGAACATATCAATAAAAAATATTGTAGGGCACGTGTATGCAAAAGACTCTCACCAGCGCCTTGTCAGGCAGCCTGCCCTGTAGGCATTGATGTGCCAACATATAATGCACTCATTGCCTGGGGTAGATTTGATGATGCACTGGAAGTGATTAGAGAGGATAATCCATTTCCTGCTGTGTCTGGATGGATGTGTCCACACCCCTGCGAGAACGATTGTGTGCGTTCAGAAATAGATACGGCAATATCTATTTGCGCATTGAAACGATTTGTAGCGGACCATGAACTCAAAAGAGGCGTAAGAAGGAAGGTAGTTACGCCGAATCCACTACTATATGAAGAAAAGATAGCCATCATTGGAGCAGGTTTAACTGGATTATCTGCTGCTCATGACCTGAGGAAAGAAGGGTATCCGGTAACGGTTTTTGAATCCAAGCCATTTGCTGGCGGGATGCTACAAATCGCTGTTCCAGATTACAAACTTCCTCCCCATATTATTGATTATGAAGCCAGGGTAATAGAGAGAGATGTAGGTGTAGAGATCAGAACAAATGTTACCATTGGTAAGGATGTGACAATCGAAGATTTGAAACAACAGGGGTATAAAGCACTCCTTATTGCAACAGGAGCTCACAAACCGGTTGATTTAACATTACCCGGTTCCGAGGGTAAAGATTACATCCATGCGATAGAGTTTTTAAAACGAGTAAAGGCTGGCAGCCGTGAGAAACCAGGGGACGTGGTAGTGGTGATCGGCTTTGATCATACGGCAAGAGATGCAGCTCGAACAGCAGTACGCCTGGGCTCAAAGGTTACAATAATTTATCCTCGCTCAAGAGATCAACTCCCTTTCAAAGAAGATATTCTAAAAGAGGTAGAGGATGAACATATTACATTTCAATATTTAGCACTACCCACCGAAATTGTAAGAAGAAGAGACGGGAGCATTGAGGCAGTAAAATGTAGGCACACTGAATTGCAAGAACCATATTTAGATACGACCGGCAGACGAAGGGTAGTGCCAATTGAAGATTCAGAGCATCTCGTACCTGCAACCACAGTCATGGTATCTATTGGAATGGAAAGTGATCTATCTGGTTTGTCATATAATCTGCCAACCAATGAGTTAGGTTTGATAATCACTGATCCTGTAACCCTTGAGACAAGTGAAAAGGGCATCTTTGCCGCAGGTGATGCAGTAACTGGTCCAGCTACAATAATAGAGGCGATAGCAGCCGGTCAGAAAGCAGCAGCTTCAATGAGGTGTTATTTACGTGAAGAAGAATTTAAAGAGCCGTATAAATTGGTCAAACCGAGAATGCGCATTGCGCCTGCAGAGGTTGAAGAAGGGGTAGAAATATTTCAAAGACCAGATGAATTGACTCGTGCGCCTGAAGAAAGGCTCTTGGACTTTGATGCAGTGCGATCAGGGCTCACAGAGACACTGGCAGTTTGTGAAGCAAAGCGGTGTTTGCGCTGTGATTATGAGGAAGAAGAGGAAGTAAAGTAAAGAAAAAAACAGTGAGGCAAAAGACAATGGTGAGCCAGATCGACCCTGCGACGATTGATACAATCATAGACAAATACCAGAGTGAGGAAGGTATCCTTATCCAGGTGTTGCTGGATGTTCAGCATGAATATAACTGGTTACCTCAAGAGGCGCTAAAGCAAATTAGTGACAGGTTAGGGATTGCCTTTAGCGAGGTATATCGGGTAGCCAGCTTTTATAAGGCGATGAGCCTAACCCCAAGAGGCGATCATCTGATCAGGGTATGCTTGGGCACCGCATGCCATGTTCGAGGAGCCCCAAGAATTCTAGACAATGTTGAGCAGTCCCTTAACATAAAAGCTGGAGAGACAACCCAGGATATGAAATTCAGCTTAGAGAGGGTAAACTGCCTCGGATGCTGCGCCTTAGGCCCGGTGATGGTGATTGATGGTGAGGCACATGGCAATCTGGTGCCAGCAAAGGTGGAAGAGATTCTTAATAAATATGATTAGGTTTTAGGAGAAGGTTTGTGGTGCGATTACAATCACCTGCTGAATTAGAAGAACTTAGAAAGCATATGCTTGCTAAAAGAAACACAGAGAGGTCTTGTATTACAATCTGCTCTGGGACTGGCTGCCGTGCTTACGCCAGTGAGAAGGTCAGCACTGCCTTTGAAGAGGAGATCAAAAAACAGGGCTTAGACAATACGGTCGATGTAAAGACAACAGGCTGCCATGGTTTTTGTGAAAAAGGGCCCTTGGTCGTTATCCTTCCAGGGGAGATCTGCTACATTCAGGTAAAACCCACAGATGTCGCCCAGATTATCTCCCAGACAGTAGCAGAAAGCAAAATCGTTGATCACCTGCTCTACGCTGACCCTGTTACCGGTGAGAAAGCGGTTCACGAATCCGACATACCCTTCTACAAGAATCAGACTCGGCTTGTCTTTGGCAACAATAGCAAGATCGACCCTACAAACATTGATGACTACATCGTCCTTGGCGGGTACTCAGCTCTGTCAAAGGCCCTTTTCACAATGGCACCTGAAGAGATAATCAAGGAAGTAAAAGACTCCGGTCTTCGTGGTCGGGGAGGGGGTGGATTTCCTACGGGAAGGAAGTGGGAAGAATGCCGCCATGCACCAGGGGATATCAAATATGTGATTGTAAATGCAGATGAAGGTGACCCGGGAGCATATATGGACAGAAGCCTTCTCGAAGGTAACCCCCACAGCGTTTTAGAAGGCCTGATTATTGGAGCCTATGCCATTGGTTCCCATGTTGGGTATATCTATGTCCGTGAGGAGTATCCTCTGGCAGTAGAAAATGTTTTTATCGCACTCAAACAGGCTGAGGAATATGGATTCCTTGGCACTGATATACTCGGCTCAGGATTTGATTTCTCTATCAAGGTACATCGTGGGGCAGGAGCCTTTGTATCTGGCGAATCAAGCGCCCTGATGACTGCGTTAGAGGGTAGAGTAGGAGAGCCCAGACCGAAGTATATACACACGGTGATGAGCGGGATATGGGATAGGCCCAGCACCCTCAACAATGTTGAGACTTGGGCTAATGTGCCTCTCATTATTAACAATGGTGCTGCGTGGTATACCTCTATAGGAACTGAAGGGAGCAAAGGAACAAAGATATTTTCTCTCGTGGGCAAGGTTAATAATACCGGGCTGGTTGAGGTGCCAATGGGTACTTCCTTGCGGGACATTATCTACACGATAGGTGGAGGTATCCCTGAGGGTAAGAAGTTCAAGGCAGTACAAACTGGTGGTCCATCTGGCGGGTGTATTCCAGAAAGCCTTATCGATTCACCTGTGGATTTCGACGAATTGAGCGCATTGGGATCCATGATGGGCTCTGGTGGAATGATTGTCATGGATGAAGACACCTGTATGGTTGATACAGCCAGATACTTCCTTGATTTTCTGGCTGATGAATCCTGCGGTAAATGCACCCCTTGCCGCGAGGGCATTGATCAAATGCTCGCAATTCTCACTCATATCACTGAAGGAAAAGGGCAGGATGGTGACATCGAACTGCTGGAAGAAATAGCCGAGGTAACAAAAAATGCCTCTTTGTGTGCCCTGGGACAAACTGCTGCAAACCCAGTATCGAGTACCCTACGCTATTTTAGGGACGAGTACGAGGCGCATATAGTAGAGAAACGCTGCCCGGCTGGGGTATGCAAGGCACTCATCTCTTATTATATACAGCCAGATAAATGCCAGGCCTGCCTTATCTGTCTTAAGAACTGTCCTTCTGGTGCAATTACCGGGGCTAAAAAACAGATACATGTCATTGACCAGGACGCATGCATCAAGTGCGGAATCTGTTTTGATGTGTGCCCGCAACGCTTTTCTGCGGTCAAAAAGATCTCAGGTCGTTCCGTACCCCCACCCCCTCCGCTTGAAGCGAGGGCTATCAAAGAAAGGAAACCCAGGAGAAAGCGGTGAAGGAAATCACGTTAACAATAGACGGGAAAGAATGCAAAGCTCAGGAGGGCATGACAATTCTTGAGGTAGCCCAGAAAGCTAATATCACAATACCTACCTTATGCTATCATAAGGCAGTTACTCCCTCAGGTTCGTGCCGTCTTTGTACTGTAGAGATAATCAGGGGTGGAAAATCAAGATTGGTAACTGCCTGCACCTATCCGGTGGAAGAAGGCATAGTGGTAACAACCAATTCAGCCACGGTGAGAAAAACTCGGAAAATGCTCCTTGAGTTGCTCTTGGCCAGGTGCCCGAATGTACCAATACTACAACAGCTGGGCCAGGACTATGGAGTTGAAAAACCAAGACTTAAAAAGATAAAAGATGAGAATTGTATCCTGTGTGGTTTATGCACGCAGGTCTGTCAGGAGAGAATGGGGGTGAGTGCCATTAACTTTGTTGGCAGGGGAGTGAACCGCACGGTTGATTTTCCATTTGAACGCATGTGGGATGTATGTGTAGCGTGCGGGGCATGTACGTATGTGTGCCCTACCGGCCACATTCAGAATGAGGCACACAAAGTTGCGCAGCTGAAAAGGAAGTTAGGAATTGAGCGAAAATGCCGCTATATGCTTATGGGTGCTGTTTCCAATAAGCTTTGCCCTCACAATTATGAATGCTGGAGATGCGAGTATGATCAAAGAACAGAATACCGCCTGGGTGAGCATCCAGTGTTATCTCTAAAACTCAATTGAAGGCAGGGGAGATACTCTATACTACAATGGAAAGTAGTCGGGAAGAACAAGAAAGAGAAATGGTACATATAACCATTGATGATAAGCCAATAAAGGCGCGAGAGGGCTCCACAATCTTGGAGGCAGCCTTAGAAAATGGCATTGATATTCCCCATCTCTGTTATCAAAAGGGACTGAGCAGCTCAGGCGCTTGTCGGTTGTGTGGAGTGAAGGTTACAATTGGAGATCGCTGTCTTAACAAGCAAGGGCATGCTCCACAGTCAATGCATGTAACTGCCTGTACAACAAAGGTAGAGGAGGGGATGGAGGTTGTCGTATATGATGAGGATCTCAATAAGGCTCGGCGATTAATCATAGAACTACTTTTAGCACAAAGCAAACATGACTGTATGGTCTGTGAATCGAATGGTGTATGTGAACTACAGAAATATGCCTACCAGTTTGGTGTGGATCCAAAAAATTTGCGTTTTCCTAGCCCGGAATATACTGAGGCTGTTGATGATTCCAGCGAGGTAATTATACGAGACCTTAATAAATGTATACTCTGTGGACGATGTGTGCGTGCCTGTTACGAGACGAGCGTTCAGAAGGTGTTACACTTCTATGGTCGGGGTGGGATTGATGATTTCTCACCCAAGATGAATCTTATTGCCGGATTTGACCAGCCTTTGTCAGAAACGGACTGTGTTGCTTGTGGGGCCTGTGTGCAAGCATGTCCAACAGGTGCAATAACGGAAAAACTGGCCCATTTTCAGGGGAGAGCGTGGGAATTTGAGAAAATACGCACCACGTGTCCATATTGCGGTGTGGGCTGCCAGATGGAGTTATGGGTTAAAGACAACACAATTATCAGGGTATATGGGTGTGAAGATGGGCCTGACAATAAGGGTGCGTTATGTGTTAAAGGAAGATTTGGGCTCGATTTTGTTGACCATCCAGACCGCTTGACCAAACCTTTGATCAAGCAAAATGGAAAATTTGAAGAAGCGAGCTGGGATGAGGCGTTCAACCTTATTGCGACTAAATTTAACAAATTACGGGATACATACGGTGGCGATTCATTGACAGGCCTTTCTTCTGCGAAATGTAGTAATGAGGAAAATTACCTGTTTCAGAAGTTCATTCGTACCTGTTTTGGCACCAACAGTGTTGATCACTGTGCGAGGCTGTGCCATGCTTCCACAGTAGCTGGACTCGCAAAGGCCTTTGGGAGCGGTGCAATGACAAATTCTGTAAGAGATTGCATAGAAAAGGCACATGTCATTCTTATTATTGGCTCCAATACCACTGAACAGCATCCGGTGATGGGCTATCTCATCAAACATGCGGTCGAATACAACAGCACACAGCTCATTGTGGCGGATCCACGAAAGATAGAGTTGACAGACTATGCTGATATTTGGATGCAACACACATGCGGCACTGATGTTGCGTTGCTCAACGGTCTTATGAATGTCATCCTGAATGAAGATCTTTATGACCATGAATTTGTCAAGAATCGTACAGAAAACTTTGAAGAATTGAAAAAGGTGGTCTCTACCTACACGCCAGAAAAGACAGAAGAGATTACCGGTGTTTCAAAGGAAACAATTATCACAGCAGCGAGACTATATGCACAGGCAGACAGGGCCTCCATTCTTTATTCTATGGGCATTACCCAGCATACAACAGGAACAGATAATGTGTTGTCTGTCGCGAATTTGGCTATGCTCACAGGTAATGCGGGAAAAGAAGGGACCGGCGTTAATCCACTCCGTGGACAGAATAACGTTCAGGGTGCCTGTGACATGGGTGCCTTGCCCCCAACCTTGCCTGGCTATCAGATAGTTTCTGTTTCTGAGGTACGAGAAAAATTTGAGAGGGCATGGGGGGCGAAACTTCCTTCGAATGCAGGGCTGACTGTGGTGGAGATGATAGGTGCAGCGAGTGAGGGGAAAGTAAAAGGCATGTATATTATGGGTGAAAATCCCATGCTGAGTGACCCTGATATCAATCATGTAGAGGAAGGATTAACAAATCTGGAATTCTTAGTTGTGCAGGATATCTTTTTAACAGAGACAGCCCAGCTCGCTGATGTTGTGTTACCCGGCTGCTGCTTTGCCGAGAAAGACGGAACATTTACCAATACCGGACGACGGGTCCAACTCCTGCATCAAGCAGTGAATCCTCCAGGAGAAAGTAAGCAGGACTGGGAAATCATCTGTGAAGTGAGCAAAAGAATGGGCTGTGACATGACCTACGCGTCACCAAAAGAGATAATGGAGGAAATCGCCTCTCTCACGCCTTCGTATGGTGGTATTCATTATGAAAGATTGGAGGATGAAGGATTACCATGGCCGTGCTTGGATGCAGAGCACCCGGGCACACCTATTTTGCACAAGGGAACATTTACCAGAGGAAAGGGATTATTTACCGGCGTAGAGTATAAACCACCAGTAGAGTTGCCAGACAAAGAGTATCCATTTATCCTTACCACAGGAAGACTCCTCTATCACTTCCATACTGCTACCATGACCAGACATTCCAAACCACTCAGCGCTATTGAACCGGAAGGATTTGTAGAGATCAACCCGGATGATGCACGACAATTAGGAATACAAGATAAGGAGTTGGTAGAAGTGATCTCACGGAGAGGAAAAATACAGACCAAAGCGCGGTTTACAAACAGAGTTCCTTCTAAGACTCTCTTTATGCCCTTTCACTTTGCTGAGGGGCCGGCAAATAGATTGACGAACCCTGCACTTGATCCGATCGCTAAAATACCAGAGTTAAAGGTATGTGCTGTTGCTGTGAAAACCCTTTAATGTAAGGATTTGCACAAAACCGTTATCCCTCTTGTAATGATTCATTCTCAAGTATCGTCATGCTTTAATTGAGGAACCAGTAAGGAGTATTTTGTATGAGCTCTACCAACCGAAGTGAAGGTATGCACTACGAGGGGATGTGTATTCGACCTCCAAGTGAGGCAAATAGCATTCTGCTTCAGGCTACCGTTGGTTGTTCCCATAACAAGTGTGCCTTTTGCGGCACATACAAGGATAAACGATTTCGAATCAAGGATAATGATATTATCTTGAGCGATATCCTTTTTGCGTCACGGTATATGCGGGGCATTAAAAGACTTTTTATCATGGATGGTGATGCCTTGATCATTCCGTATCGCCGTTTGACGTGGATTCTTGATACAATAAAGGAGCATCTCCCATGGGTTACACGGGTCGGTGTTTATGCGAACACCAAAGGAATAAAGATGAAGAGCCAGGAGGAATTAGTTCATTTAAAAGAAATGGGCCTGGGAATTATCTATATGGGAATAGAGACAGGCGATGATCAGACACTAACGGCTATCAGAAAAGGGGCTGATGCACAAAAAATTATAGATATGGGCAAAAAGGTTAAAGAGGCAGGGATTACACTTTCTGTTACTGTTCTTTTGGGGATTGCCGGCAAAGAAAGGTCACTCATCCATGCAAAGGCAACAGGAGAACTCCTGAGCGCAATTGATCCCGACTATGTTGGTGCCCTGACATTAATGATAATGCCAGGGACAACTCTGGCGAATGATCTTTCATCTGGTCAATTTGAACTTCCTGATAACGCTGGATTGCTCATGGAACTAAGAGAAATGATAGCTTCCACTCACCTATCGAGAGGCCTTTTCTTTTCAAATCATGCATCAAACTATTTGCCGGTGAAGGTCAGGTACCCGGAAGGGAAAGAGCAGGCACTTCATTTAATAGATATGGCCCTTCAAGGAAAGGTTGGCCTCAGACCTGAATGGATGAGGGCACTTTAGATGAAAAAATCAGGAATAAATGATTGTATATATGCGGTTATAATGGCCGGGGGAAGTGGCACCAGGTTCTGGCCACGAAGCAGAAAAAACAGGCCGAAGCAACTCCTTAATATAACCGGGGATGAGATTCTTCTCAAGAAAACAATTGAACTTATTGCACCCATTGTACCTGTCAGTAGGATAACAATAGTCACTACCTCCCTCCAGGCAGATTCTGTGAAAAGCACAGTTCCCCAGATACCGGAAAAAAATATCATAATTGAACCTTTTGGAAAAAATACTGCCCCTGCAATAGGTATTGCTGCCCTTTTCATAGAAAAAGATTTTAAGGATGCTGTTATGGTCGTTCTGCCTGCAGATCACTATATTGAGGATAAAAAAAAGTTTCATCAGACCATAATGGCAGGCGCATCTCAGGCCTTGCAAGGGGATTGTATCGTTACCATAGGGATACCTCCACGGGGACCGGAAACTGGGTATGGGTATATAGAGGCAGGTGAGAAAACAGATGCCAAAAATGGTATCTATGCTGTTACATCCTTTCATGAGAAGCCTGACATAGAAACGGCCGAGCGTTTTATCAAGCAGGGCACCTTTTTTTGGAATAGCGGTATCTTTATTGTGAAAACCTCGAGCATGCTCAAAGAAATCGAGGAATACCTTCCCCATAATTATCAAGGGCTTATGAAGATAAAGGCATCCCTTGGTACAGACAAAGAATCAGATGTTATCAACACCGTCTACCAGGAAATGGAAGCCATCTCTATTGACTATGGTGTTATAGAAAAATCAAAACATGTATACATGATAAAGGGGGATTTTGGGTGGAATGATGTGGGATCGTGGCCATCTGCAGCTCAATATTGGCCGAAGGATAGCAACAAAAACTCCTTCATAGGAGACGTGATTAGTCTTGATTCTTCTCAATGTATTGTGTACAGCCCGAAAAAACCGGTTGCACTTCTGGGTGTAAAGGATCTGGTCATTGTAGAAGATGAGGATGCCCTGTTGGTATGCAAAAAAGAACGGTCTCAGGATGTAAAAAAGCTTGTTGAGATGCTGAAATCAAAGGGGAGGGATGAGATTTTGTAACTCTCAATAAATAGAGAGTGTCCGTAGTCAGTTGTTATTGGTCAGTTGATGTTTTCGACCATTAAAAAACACAAAAATAATTGGTATATTCATCACTACGTATTTGAGTGGAATTTTTTTACAATATCACCTTTAGGAAACAGGCCTGCCCGCACATAATGGCAGAAAGTTTCCATGGCTTCCGAGTTCCGGAATTCGGAAACAACGGACAACGATCTACTGAAAACACTTTGATGGAGGGTATATGAACCCAGAAATTTATAGAGAATACGATATACGGGGCGTCATCGGGAAAGATATTAAAGAGGATGAATTCGTTACCATAGGAAGGGGTTTTGGCACCTATTTCAACCAGGTAGGGGAAAAGACAATTGTGGTAGCAAGGGATTGTCGGCTGAGCTCACCCACAATACAAGATGACGTGGTCGAGGGCCTTATAAGCAGTGGCTGTAATGTTGTAGATATAGGCATTTGCCCCACCCCAATCCTTTATTTTGCCCTCCGGCACCTCAAGGCTGATGGAGGGATTATGATTACTGCAAGCCATAATCCCCCTGAATACAACGGCTTTAAGGTATGCAGCGGTTTTGAAACTATCTACGGGAAAGAAATTCAGAAATTGCGAGGGATTATCGAAAAGGCAGATTTTGTCAGCGGAAAAGGAACATATTCGTCACATGAAGTCATTAAGCCATATATAGAGAGGATTACAGGGGATATTACCGTCAATCCAGGAATCAAAGTCGGTTTTGATGCTGGAAATGGAACAGCAGGGCCGGTAGGGGTAGAGATTTTACAATCACTCGGCTGTGACCTTCACGATCTTTATTGTGATATGGATGGCTCCTTTCCTAATCATGAACCAGACCCCACTGTGCTGGATAATATGAGAGATCTGATTAAAGAGGTGAGAGAGCATAGCCTTAATGTGGGGATTGGAGTTGATGGAGATGGAGACAGGATTGGAGTGGTAGATAGCTCAGGTAATATTGTATATGGAGATATGCTGTTGCTGCTGTTTGCACGAGATGTTTTAGAAAATCATCCTGGAGCAACAATTATTTCTGAGGTTAAATGTTCGGACAGGATGTATAAAGACATCGAGGCCCACGGCGGAAATGGGATTATGTGGAAGACAGGACATTCTTTGATAAAGAGCAAAATGAAGGAGACTGAGGCGCTTTTGGCAGGAGAGATGAGTGGCCACATGTTTTTTGCAGATAGGTATTTTGGGTATGATGATGCTATCTACGCATCATGCAGGCTGTTAGAGATACTCTCCAAGACAGGTAAATCATTACAAGAGCTTTTAGCGGATGTCCCTCAATCATATACGACGCCTGAAATTAGAGTAGATTGCCCCGATTCTAAGAAATTTGAGCTTGTCAATAGGCTAAAAGATGAATTCAGCAAACACTATACAATAATTGATGTAGATGGTG
>Ga0315550_1001069_pt1 | contig 16932 bp, 15 predicted proteins | sample SalMarSW160190MG_2_FD_203100 | JGI IMG/M metagenome (GOLD analysis project Ga0315550, IMG submission 203100) | Salt marsh sediment microbial communities from the Plum Island Ecosystem LTER, Massachusetts, United States - Salt Marsh Sediment SW1601-90 ... | reverse complement strand
GACAATTCTCTTCTTGGGAGCATCCAGTAGCAACACCTGCCCACCTCCTTGAGTGAGTTTGGCAGGTATTGTACCCCGTATCCGCCTCCTTGCACGGCTATGCTACCCCACAAATCTGAGTAGACCCTATCCGATTTGCCTCGAAAGTGTGTAGGGCAAATTGCCAATTTGCCCTACAGGTGTTCCAGGATTTCTTGCGCCCGGAGCAAACCCTCACTGGTGAGCGTCAGCGACTTGGCGCGGCGCGTCTGGCTGATGTAGCCCTTCTCCTCCAGCGCATCCAGCACCTCAAAAAGGTATCCCTTCCAGGCCCGGTGGACGGTGCGGCGTGAGAGTCTCCTCCCACGAGGATAGGTAGATGACCAAAAAGGTCAGGTTCTCTAACAAAGCCTCGTGACTCTCCTTATCAATTGCCTCGGATTCGGCTACCTCCGGCAGTTCTATGGGATTGGTCGGTTCGATGTCCTCGCTCTCCAACCACCAGGAGATGCGCTCATAGAGGCAGCGATCGCTGAAGGTAAACCACCGCTCCCGCTCGGCCGGGTGCTCGGCCAGGACGTCCTTGAAGTAGCGGAACGCGCCCCGGCCCGGGATCGCCTGCCACAGCCGTTCCCGCAGGCGGTCGTTCTCCACCGTGGTGGTAAAGCGCTCCATGTCGCGATAGTCCTCGTGGGTTTCCGATCCCGGAATGCGGACGTAACGCTTGGGATAGCCCTCCTCGATTTGCTCCGTTTTTTTTACCTCCTCCTGCATCCATTCCGGCAGTTCGTATCCCGGCTCTTCCTCCAGGTAATCGTAGGCCTCCCTAGAGATCGAGACGACCTCGCCCGTCTCCAGGTCGAGAAAACTGCGCACCTCTAGCATATCCATCGAGCTGGTTTGGAATGCGAGCGCCAACTCATCCCAATCGATCTTGAGCTTGTGAGTCATTTGCACTTCTGGTGATTTTTTATCAACGCGACCAGGGCGGCCCCGTATTGCTCCAACCTCTTGGGGCCGATTCCCTTCACCTTGGCCAGCGCCTCCAGCGTGGTGGGCCGTTGCGCGGCGATGGCGCGCAGGTGCCTGTCGTGAAAGACGACGTAGGGGGGCACGTTCCGCGCGCGCGCCTGCTCCGACCGCCACGCGCGCAGCGCCTGCAACAGCGCGCCGTCCACCTCTAGATCCTCCTCGCCCTTCTCGGGCTTGCGCGACGGCGGCTCCTCCGCCACGCTGACCAAGTCCTCCAGCGCGGCATAGTTCTGCAGTGCCGCTTCGCCCGTCTGCGTGAGATCGAGCACCTCGCCGCCGTGGTCGAGCCGTCGCGCCTGTAAAAAGCCGCCGCTCTCCAGACGGGCCAGCATGCGCTTTACCGCCGTCCCCGAGCGAAAGGACAGCGTGCCAAAGCCGGCATGGCTGCGGGCCTTGGCCGGCGCGCGCTCGTCGCCGCGCAGGATGCGCGCCAGGCTCACTCGCCCCCAGCTCCACGGCGCGGCCGCCACGCAACCCAGGATCGCCTGCAACTGCTCCCCCTCGTCAGGCAAACGGGCGTCCGGCGGCGGCGCGATCTCGACGCAGTTGTCGCAGGCTGTGCAGCGATCGATAGTGCGGCCGCCCAGGTAGGCGTTGAGGTGGCCGTGGCGGCAGCGAACCGTCCGCACATAGGCGGCGATCTCGTCCACGCGCTGGGCCTGTACCGTCTCGTACCGCTCCAACTGGGCGGCGATCCGCTCGGCGACGTCCTGCGGCGGCGGAAGCAGCTCCAATACCATATCCCGCCCAGCCGGCCGATAGTCCAGCAGGCCGGCATCGGCCCACTCCAGCGCCAACTGCTCTACGTCGTCGATCGGCAGCCCGGCCTCCTGCGCCGCGTCCATCAGGTTCAGCGTCAGCGGCTGGCCCGGGCGCAGCCGGGCGGCCTGGCAAAAGGCGGTCAGGTCGTGGGGCAAGATGTCATCTTGCCCTACAGCCGTCAGGCACACGATGGCGGCGCGGGGCAGGTCGGGGCCACGCCGCAGCAGATCCACCTTCTCCAGCAGGCTCAGGGCGACCCGCACGCGCGTGCCATCTGCCTGCAGGTCGCGCTCCAGGTCACCCAGGGCGACCAGCCCGGCCGAGGTCCCATTCAGGCCGCGTTTGACGGCGGCATAGACGGCGCGCAGGAACTCGACCGGCAGCATGTCCTGGTGCAGCCGGCGGGTCAGCGTGCCTCGGTCGGAGGAGGCGTACATCAGCAGGCACCGGGCAGGCAACCCATCCCGCCCGGCCCGTCCAGCCTCCTGGTAGTAGGCCTCCAGCGAGGGCGGCGGGACAAAGTGGACGACGAAGCGGATGTCGGGTTTGTCGATGCCCAGGCCAAAGGCGACGGTCGCCACAACCACGCGCGTGTGCCCGGCCATAAAGTCGTCCTGCACCCGGGCGCGATCTCCGATCCCGGCGTGATAGTGCTCGGCGACGACGCCGCGGGCGCGCAGCAGGGCGGCCAACTCCTCGCAGCGGGCACGCGTGCCGGCGTAGACGACGCCGCTGCCGCCTTCGGTTAAGCAAAAGGCCAGCAGGCGGTGCAGCTTGTCGTCGGTGTCGCGCGCGTAAAAGACCTCCAACTGCAAGTTGGGCCGGGTCACGTCCCCGGCGACGATGCGCATACCGCCCAGTTGGTTGAGGATGTCGCGCCGCACGCGCGATGGAGCCGTGGCCGTCATCGCCAATAGCGGCGGACTGCCCAACGCCTCCCGCGCCTGCCCGATGGCCAGGTAGTCGGGCCGAAAGTCGTGGCCCCACACGCTGACGCAGTGCGCCTCGTCGATCACCAGCCGGTTCAACTCCGCGCGCCGCAGCGCGTGCAGGAACGTCGGCTGGCGCAGCCGCTCCGGGGCCGCATAGACCAGGCGGTAGGCGCCCTGGGCGGTCTGTTCCAACCGGTAGCGCAGTTCATCCCCGGCCAGTTTGCTGTTGATGGTGGTGGCCCGGCCCCGCAGGCCGGCGGGCAGCGAGTCGATCTGATCCTTCATCAGCGCGATGAGGGGCGAGATGACGAACGTCGTGCCGCGCTCGGCCATCAGCGCCGGGAGTTGGTAGCACAGCGACTTGCCGCCGCCGGTGGGCAGGATGGTCAGCACGTCCTCGCCGCGCAGGACGCAGACGATGGTCTCCAGTTGGCCGGGCAGCAGGTCGTCGAAGCCAAACAGCCTCTCGGCGGCCTGCAGAATGCGCGCCCGCTCCTCCTCGGAGACGTCTATCTCGTTGAAAGCGGGGAGCGGTTCGGTTTCTCTCTCCCTTTTCTGCCCCAGTGGCGGGGCGGGGCGAACGCCTGGTGCAGTCGGGTGTCGGTCGGGGACAAAGCTATCACGCAACTCGCTCAGCTCCGCGGCGTAGCGCCGCGCCAGCTGCGCCTCGATCTCGGCGACGCGAGTCTCCTCGCCGCTGGCCCGGAAATAGTCGCGCAGGCGGCGCAGATAGGGAACGGGTAGCGGGCTATCCTCGTCGGCGACGCGCAGCAGGCGCACGACGTAGCCGCTGGCGGTGACCCAATCGTCGTAGGCGCGGTAGAGATCGGCCATGCCCAGCAGGTAGGCGCGGCTGTGCGGGCTCAGGTCGCTCAGGCGGCGGTAGGCGGCCAGCGCGGCCCCCTTGTCCCCGCGCGCCAGCTCGACCTCGCCTAGCAGCGCCCAGGCTGTCGCGCTGTCCTCCCGCTCCTCGACCAGCGCGTGAGCGATCCGGCGGGCGGCCTCGGCGTCGCCCCGCGCCAGGTGGACGCGGGCCAGAAGTGTCTGCGCCGTGAGCGAGGTCCCGAGTTGCAACCGCTGCTCCATCGCGGCCAGCGCAGCATCGGCGCGGCCCTGCGCCAGGAGCGCTTTTGCGCGCAGGTCGAGCAGGGAAACGAGCGTGGGGTTCGCCGGCACGAGCAGGTCGAGGCAGGCGTGCGCCTCTTGGACGCGCTCCCAGCGCAGGAGAAAATTCAGCAGGCGGCTGCGCTGGTGGCTGTCCAATCGAACCGTGTGCCGGGGTTCGATTCCAATCTCTGACAATACGTCGTCCATCCGTTCATCCCTCCATTCGCTTATTCGTTCATTCGCACATTCGCTCTACATAATCCGGCACCGCGTGCACGCCGATGACCAGCGGCCAATACTGCCCCTGCCAGCTTCGGCTCAACCCGATGGCCAGGTAGAGCGCCTCGGCGTTCAATCGCTCGAAAAGCGCGTCGTGATCCAGCACCAGACGGCCGCCCGAATCGCCCAGCCAGGCACGCCCCAGCGCCCGCCACTTGAGATCGGTGACGGCGACGCCGCGCCGGCTCGCTGCCCGGGGACACCTCACGTCGCCCGCCAGGATGAACCCCATGCGCGCCTCGTACTTGCCGGAGTAGGCGTCCAGCGAGAACTGGGCCCACACCTGCTCGGGCTGCGCCAGGCACAGGGAGCGGGTGTGGCGGACGAGCACGTCCTCCGGCGCGCGGTCGAGGTGGTGGGCAAAGAAGCGCGCCCGCTTCTCCCCCTCTAGGCGGTGCAGCATTCGCGGCCTGTGGCGTACAAAGTCGGCGGTCCAGTCCTCAACGTGGGGCGGGTCGGGGCGCGGGGTCAGCAGGTGCAGCTCGACCACGTCGCAGCACTGCACCATGCGGCCGTCGGCGTCCCTCATGTCGCCTGGCAAGACGGTGTCGAACTCGCGCACCGGGCGCACCCAGCGCAGGCCGGTCACGGGGTCCGGCTCGCGCGTGACCCCGGCCGTGCAGATGCCGCTGAGCATGCGCGTCATCGCCAGAATGAGGACCTCCTGTTTTGGCATACCCTCCTTGGTAGGTCGGATTTGCTTATCCGACCGAGCGCTTCAAAGAACCGAGGCGATTAGAAAAACCGCCCTACAGATGTACGATGGTCAGCTCCGGCAGTCGTTCGGCCCAGTACTCGGCGACCAGGCGGCGGTGGCACCTTTCGGCGGTCGGTTCGGAGCACAGGAGGCATGGCCTGCCGTATCGCGCCAGTATCTCGCGCCCGATCTCCTCGGCGGCCCGTTCCTCCAGGAGCGGCAGGAAGGCGGCCGCGTAGGCTGCCCAGTCCACCTTGTCCCGGTACGATTCAAATATCTCCCGCGTGGGGGCCAGTTCGGGGCGGTGCTCGTAGGCGATGCCGAACCCCTCACGCAGCAGGAACGCCAGGTCGTCCCGCTTGGTGTAGCCCGCCAGGTGGGACGTGTTGCGCAGGCGCACGTCGATCACCCCATCCACGCCGGCTTCGCGCAGTTGATCGATGAAAGCCTCCAGCGACTTGCCCTTGTAGCCGATGGTATAGATGATGGCCACGACGCTCCCCTTCAAAGCAACGACAACTGCTGAACCACCGGCTCGCCCTTGACCGTCGTTCCGTCCGGCTGGATGTGGCGCACGTGCGCGCCGCGCCGGAGCAGGGTCTGGGTGATGAGCAGATGCCGGTGGCACTGACGGTGGTCGCCCTCGCCGCACATCACGGCCACGCGGTCGGCGCGGGCCAGGTCGAGCAGGCGATCGATCCCGGCCTGGTACGCCGGAGACTGCGCCACACGTGCATAGTTGGGGTGATCCTGGCCGGGATCATACAGACTGGGATCGGTTGGCCGGCCGCCGAGGGCGTCTCCCATAAAGCGATAGGCGATGCCGGCAACCTCCAGATCGTGAGCCAAAAGCTCGCGGTTGAACTGGGACGCCCAGCGGCTGTAAGGCTGGCTGCGCACGTCCACGACTAGGGAAATCGCGTGCTGACGCAACATGTCGATGAAGTCAGCTACCTCGTGGTTGGCGTGGCCGATTGTATAGATCAACGGGTCTTGTGTCATGGTCGTTCGTCTCCCAACGCAGTAAAAGTATAGCCAAATCCGCGCAAATGACAACCGCCTTGACGGCCTGGGGCTTCGTGGTACACTTTCGCTGTGAGTGAAAATCCGGAAACTTTTCCCCCCAATTACCGTTGGAACTTTGGCGCTTTCCTGGTGGACTATGTCTCTTTCAGCATAGCGTTCAATTTTTTCAACCCCAACAGCATCCTGCCCGCGTTCGTCAGCGAGCTGACCGACTCGGCTCTCGTGATCGGCTCGGTCAGCACGGTGTTCAGCGGCGGCTGGCTGCTGCCCCAACTGGTGTCTGCCCGCATCGTCAACGACAAACCGCGCAAAAAGCCCTACCTGCTCGCCGGGATCAGCGGCCGGGTCCTGTTTTGGTTGATCGCGCTGGGGCTGGGCCTGGGGCTGGGGCAGAAAAGCCCCACAGGTATGATGGTGCTGTTCTTTGCCTGCCTCCTGCTGTGGGCGATGAGCGATGGCGTTGGGAGCGTGGCCTGGTTCGAGATCATGGCGCAGGCCATTCCCTCGCGGCGGCGCGGGCGGCTGCTGGGCACGGCGCAGGTCATCGGTGGGCTGGCGGGGATCGGGGCCGGCGTGTTGATCGGGCAGATCCTGGGCCGGCTCTCTTTTCCGAGCAACTATACGCTGATCTTTGCCCTGGCGAGCACGCTACTCATTCCCTCCACGGTCGCGCTCTTTCTGCTGCGCGAAGTTCCATCTACCGCGATGTCTCAGGAGACGGACGCGGCCGCCGAAAAAGAGCCCCGCTTCAGGCGGCTGATCGCCTGGCTGAAGTTGCCGTTCGCCAACCCCGCATTCCGTCACCTGATGCTGTGCCGCATCATGGTCGCCATGATGGGGCTGGCGACGCCGTTCTACGTCCAGCACGCGACCAAAGAACTGGCCCTGCCGGAGGCCATCGTCGGCAGCTTTGTCATCGCTCAGACGATGGGGAGCGTTGCGGCCAGCGCGTTACTGGGGTGGGTGTGCGAGCGGTGGGGGACGCGCCCCGTCATCTGCATTGGAAGCGCGGCGGCCATCCTGGGCCCCCTGTTCGCGCTGGTCGCGCACCTGGCGGACGGTCAATTGGCCCCGGCCTACCCCTTGGTCTATGTATCCCTCGGCACGATCAATAGCGCGTGGCTCATGGGTTTCTTCAACTATGTCCTCGAGATCGCTCCGGAAGGCATGCGCCCGACCTACATCGGTATCAGTAACTTTGTCATGGGCATTCTGACGGTGGTACCCGTGATCGGTGGGTGGCTGCTGGAGATGACCTCGTACAGCGTGCTCTTTGGATTAGCGACGGTGCTCGTAGCGATAGGGTTCCTGCTCAGCCTGGGATTGAAGCCATCTCTGCCGGTCGCCCTGGCGGAGGCTCAATCGTGACCCCTTCCAGGAACGACAAGCGTGTGTGGATACAGATCGCGCTCTTGGCCGCGTTCATCCTCGCCGTCAGCGCGGCGCTGTGGTACTGGCGCGAGCCGGTGTGGCAGTTTTTCAACAACCAGGAGCGCGTTCGGACGTGGATACGCGGCTTTGGGCCGTGGGCGCCCATGGTCAGCATCGCGTTGAACGCCGCACAGGTGCTGGCGGCCCCCCTGCCTGGCCAGATTATCGGCATAGCAAACGGCTACCTGTACGGCCTGTGGTTGGGCACGCTGTACAGCATGATCGGATTGATCGTGGGTCGGGCGCTGGCCATGCTGCTGGGGCACTGGCTTGGCCGGCCGCTGGTGGAGCGGCTGGTCAGACCGGAGCAATTGGCCAAATGGGACGGCATAGCGCACCGTCGGGGGGCAATGTTCTTCTTCCTCGTCTTCCTGCTCCCCTTCCTGCCCGACGACGTGGTTTGCTTCCTGGTTGGCCTCAGCCCGCTGCCAATCCTGCGCATGAGCGTGCTGTCGGCACTGGGAGGACTGCCGGGGGTGTTCGTCTCCTGTTGGGTGGGAGCCAAAGCGAGTGACTTGCCGTGGTGGGCGTGGATTCCCCTGATCGGCGGCGCAGCCGTGCTGGGGTGGGCCTTTTGGCGCTACGAAGCGCGGTTCGAGGAGGCGATGGTCGGCCTGGCCGAGACGCTGGCTCCGGGGCGTACGCCAGAGGCGGACGAGGAACGAGAGGCGCCAAAGTGACATCGAATGAGAAACGAATAAACGAATGTCTGCGCTGTCCATTCGTTTATTCGTTGCCCAATTCGTTGACAAAAGGCAGTCATGGTATAATCCGCGACAGGCAAATGAATAAGGCGACGATTCTCATCCTTTGCGTATCACTCGCCGTGACGCTGGCGGCCTGCGGTACGGTGGTCACCCCTCAGCCGACGCCGGGGCCATCGCCCACGAACACGCCGCCTTCCGGTCCCACGCTCGTCGTCGGCCCGGCGGGCACGGCGCCCGCCCTCCCGCTGGCCGACACGGCCACGCCCACCGTCAGCCCCATGCCCATCGTGTACGTCATCCGATCGGGGGACACGTTGCTGGAGATCGCCCAGGAGTACGGGGTGAGCGTGGAGGCAATCCAGCGGGCCAACGGCATCGAGGATCCCCGGTTCCTGCGCGTGGGGCAGGAGGTGCTCATTCCCACCGGGGAGGAAGAGGAGGGTGAGGAGGCCTCCGGTAGTTTGTTAATCCCGACGCCTACGCCGATCCCGTTCGACGTGCAGGGCGTCGCTTGCTATGAGACACCCGTCGGCAGCCTGTGGTGCCTGGGGGAGGTGGTCAACATGACTGCCGCCCCGGTGACCAATGTGCATGTGCTGGTGACACTGTTTGACGCAGGCGGCCAGCGCGTGGCCGAGAAGGATACGTTCGTGGCCGCCGATCTGATCCCGCCAGGCGCGCGCGCGCCCTTTGGCGCGCTGTTCATCGACCCGCCGCCGGGTCGGGTCGTTCCCCAGGTTTCTCTCATACGAGGGCAGGCAGCCGGAGAGTTGGCCGCCTCCTACGTCTCTATGTCGGCAGTCGAGACGCAGGGCCGGCCAGCCGGCCCGCGGTTCGAGGTGAGCGGTACGGTGCATAACGATGGCGATCTGGCTGCCGGCAGCGTGAGTGTCATCGCCACCACCTACGACGCCGACGGGCTGGTGACGGGCTTTCGGCACGAGGTAGTGGCGCTAGAGTCCCCCCTCGCGTCGGGAGAGACGGTGCCGTTTTCGCTGCTGCTCATCTGTTATGGCGACATCCCGGCTGATTTCAGCGTCGTCGCGCTGGGAAGCGTCTCGACCGGATAGTTCATCGTTCAGAAATGGAGTCATCATCTTGACTACGCTATTCCTCAACTTTATGCGCGTCGTGCTCAACATCATGTTCGCCCTGATATCGCGCCGGGAGGTGATTGGGAAAGAGAACTTTCCCGAGCCGCCCTACATCGCGGCGATCAACCACCTGGCCATGTTCGATACCCCGCTGATGGCGACCGTGTGTCCGCACAACATCCGTGCCTTTGCGGCGGCCAAGCACAAGCGCAATCCACTGTACGCCCCGATCCTGGCGGGAGGCGGAGCGATCTGGGTGCGCCGGGGTGAAATAGATCGTCAAGCGCTGCGCAAGGCGCTTAACCTGTTGAAGAAAGAGGGCGAGGTGCTGGGGCTGGCGCCGGAAGGCACCCGCGCTCGCGAGACCTCCGCGCTCCAAAAAGCCAAGACGGGGATCGCTTACCTGGCCACCCGCGCCGATGTGCCCGTCGTTCCGATCGGGATCGCGGGCACGGAAAAGGTCAAGAAAAACCTGCCCCGGTTGCGCCGCACCGACATCCGCGTCGTCATCGGCAAGCCCTTCCGCCTGCCCGAAAGCGGCCGCGTGAGAGGGGAAAAGCTGGAAGAATACACCGATCTGATCATGCACCGCATCGCCGAGTTACTGCCGGAGGAATACCGGGGGGTGTACGCCTGAGAGGAGGCGATATGACCAAGCAAGTAATCCAAGCCACTGTGCTAGCGCTGATCCTGATGGCCACCGGCTGCATGTGCGCACCCAAGCGCGACGTGCCGACCGCCACGACCCCGCCTGCCACGCTCTTGCCGACCGCAACCCAGACCCCTCAGCCCACTGCCGCTTCCCCCACCTCAGCGCCGCCTTCGCCAACCTCCGAGCCGACCAGTGTGCCAAGCTTGGACTATGTGGGGGTGAAGAAGCAGGGTGGGGCGCTGGGTGGCACGTGGACGCTGACGGACGTGCGGGTCGGCGCGCACGAGGAGCGCTTCCGGGTGGTCATCGAGGTGGCCGAGGCCCGGGATCGCGCCCCCTTCTTCGAAGCCATCGAGGTGGATAACGCCGCCACCCCTTTCCCCTCGGGACACGACCCGGCGTGGGGCGCGGCGCGCATCGACCTGATCATCAGCGACCTGTACCTGTTTGACTTTCCCGTCAGCGAGCGGCTGCCCATCGCCGCGCCGGAGAACCCCGTGGTCACCCGCGTCGGCCGCTACCCCACCGAGTCCGACGCCCACATCGGCTTTTCCATCGGCCTGCGCGAGCCAGCGGCGTACGAGGCGTATTACCTGACGGAACCCGTGCGCGTCGTGATCGACGTGTTGTATCCTTGAGACCTGTTAAGAACTCGGAGGTCTTCTAGACCCAAGTTCTATTAGTACTGAACCACCACCGGCGTTCCGATGTCGGCCCAGTAGTAGAGCGTGCGTGCGTTCTCCGTGCTGAGGATGATGCAGCCGAAGGAGGCCGGCGTGCCCAGGTATCCTGCCCACAGCGTCTGTCCGTTGGAAAGGATGGGCAGCGCGTGGATGCCGTTCTCCAAGGACCCCGACCAGTAGATGCCCATAAAGTACGGCATCTGCAGATCCCAGGTGGAGGCATAGGCGTTGGGGTATTTATCCAGGATGCTAAAATTGCCCGTACGTGTGCGCGAGCCGGCCTTACCAGACGAGATGACGAATGAGTAAACCAGCGCGCCGTTCTGGTAGGCGTACAGGTGCTGCTCCGAGAGATTGATCACGATGCGCTTGCCGCCGCCACCGGGGGCGGGCGCCGGGTTGCTTGAGCCGGGGATGACGAGCACCTGCCCCGGCACGATCAACCCCGGGTTGGCCAGGCTGTTGGCCCGCGCCAGCACCCACACAGAGGCGCCGTAGCGCCGGGCGATGGCCGAGAGCGTCTCGCCGCGTCGGACGGTATGCGTCTGCCCGGCTGCCGGCGGCGGCGAACCGGGCACCGGCGGCGCGGACGAGCCGCCGGGGATGACGAGCGTCTGGCCGACGCGAATCTGGGTGGGTTCGGAGATGCCGTTAGCCGAGGCCAGCACCGGGATGGTGGTGCCGTAGCGCAGGGCGATGCGGTACAGGTTCTCTCCCGGTTGGACGACGTGCGTAGCTGCGGCGGTGGAACCGCTCGGCGGGGCAGGTGCGCCGCCCGCGATGGGGATCACCAGCCGCTGCCCGGCATAGATCAGGCGTGGGTTGGCGATGCTGTTGGCCGCGCAGATCGCGCCCACCGGCACGCCATAGCGCCGGGCGATGCCATAGAGCGTCTCGCCTCGCTGAACGACGTGGACTGTGGTAGCTTGAGCATACGCCGGTACGACGGTCAACGATACCTGCGCCAGCAGCGCTCCTAGCAGAACCAGAGAAACCCACCTGCGCATTGTCCTCTCTCCTCCCCGTTATCGGCACAACATTAGCAGAGAATGCGCCCGGTGTCAAACGAAAAAGACCTCCGAGGTTGTGCGACCTGCGGTCGCCAGAAACCTCGGAGGTCTGGGTCCGCTCACTCGCTCCCATCCATCAGGGGCTCGCCGGTGATCTCGATGCGGGCGACGTCGATGGTGCAGCCGTTCACATCCATGACACCACACGTCACCTCTCCCCATATCTGAATGGGGGTCATCGTGTTGCGCAGTCTCTCCAACTGGGCAGCGATGGCGGGATCGGTGCTGCCGATGCCGTAGAATATCAAAAAATCACCTGATAGGATAAAGTGATCGTCGTACTGGGAAAGCGGCGGCTCTCTGACGACGACGCCATGCCACCCTTCGACCGGCTCCGGCTCGGTGATCTCGGTCCCGACCCGCAGGTGGGTCGCCAAAAGCTGGCAGCCACCGTAATCGGGCACGTCGCAGGTGAGTGTGCCCCAAAAGTGGGCGTACTTGCCCGGCTCTGCCTGATCGCGCAGGGCCACGATCTGGGCCTCGATTTCCTCGTCCGCACCGGCGATGCCAATCTCCCCGACCCCCTCCGGCGCCAGGACGAGATAGTCGTCGTACTCGCTGTCCGGGGGCAGGCTGACGACGTGACCATACCAGCCCACGACCTCGGCCCCCCCCCGCGGCGCCTCGGCCAACTGAGCCTGGATCAGAGGGTTGAGTTGGGCCGGCAGCTCGGCATCATACCCCTGCCAAAAGTCCTGCCCGCCGCGCACGAAGGTCGGATTCTCGGCGTCACACGCCAGGTCCAACGCCTCCACCGAACCATCGGCCAGGCGGAAGTGCAGCCTGTACCATGACGGACAGCGGGCACGCGCGTGCAGTCGCAGGTCCACATCGAGCGCGGCGACGATCTGAGCGATGACGTCGGGATCAGAGATGGTCAGCCGACTGACATAGCCGGTGGATGCATCCATGTTCAGCTCCAGGATCTCGATCTCCACTGTGCCTTCCAGCCCGGCCTGCTGCGCCGGATTGCCCCATATCTCCTCCGTCGGCGCAACCGTGGGCGCTGCGGTGGGCCGTGCTTGCGCCTCTTGCTCCGCCTCCTCCTGGGGACCACACTCGCCGCGGTAAAAGGCCCATTCGTCGCACTCGGTGCCATCGGGAAAGACGCACACGCCGTACTGGCCGCCATCTTCGTCCGTGCGTATCTCCAGGGTATATCCCTGTTCCTTGCAATAGACGGACGCCGGGTTTCCCAGCTCTGCCCCGCCGGTGTCCTGCGGTGGGCAACAGGCGCTGAGCATCAGAACACATCCTGTAATTAGCATTTGTTTTCTCATCACTGCCTCCTTGTGAGGTCTTGACGAACTGGGGCACACAAAGGTTCCAGCGGGCAACGGGACTGCACGACCTTGGTGTTCAGCTTTCTACGCGGGCCGATACAGCGCCTGCGACATGTCACCCACGAACTGCGGCAGGTCGGGGTGGCCCAGCATCTGCCGGATGGCGTGGGCTTCACCTAAATGGAACCAGTAGTGGTATATGTTGCGCAGGAGCAACGTGCCCACGCTCTCCCCGATGGGCTGGCCTTGCCACTCAAAGTACGTTTGCAGCACATCCGAGGTCAGTGTGTCCAGGTAGGCGTCGGCTGCGGCGGTTACCTGGCGCCACACGTCCCGCATCTCGTCCAGCGGCGGTGCACTCGGGGCACATCCATATCCCATCGATTCCTGCAGGCCTTCTATCAACTCGCGGCCCTGTGCCCACGTCACCCAGTACTTTTGCTCCTGGGCCGCCAAGTGGCCCACGATCCAACTGATGCAGTTCATCGGCTCGAGCCGGCGGCGCGCGTCCGCGCCGGAGACGCCTGCCAGGCAGCGCTCCAACTCGCTGCGGGCGAAACGCAATTGGTCAACCAACGGGTGTGTCATCTCAAGCTCCTTTCTTCCAGACGATCGAATAGCGCCACAGCAGCCTGCGCACCTCTGCCCCTGGCAGCACGCGTGCGCACACCTGCCGCACTTGGGCCAGCGGGAGATACGTTTCGTGTAGCCCGTGTTGGGCCCACGCCTGGCGCGCCTCGCGTGACTGCCTCAGTCGGCCGGTCTTGATCAGGCGCAGAACGAGGTTCACCGGCACCGCCAGCGCGCTCACAAGTAGGTCGGTCAGGTCCTGCTGCTGGTATAGATCGAGGACCAGCAGCGTCCCGCCGACCTTGAGTGCATCCCGCGCCTTGATCAACATCTCGTCCAACGGCAGGTGGTGAAAAGCGGCGATGGACGCGATGCAGTCAAAGTGCGCCCATGGGAACGTCCACGTCGTCACGTCGGTGACCTGAAAGTCGATGTTGGGATACTGCTGCGAGCGCTCCCGGGCCAGCCGGATCATCTGTGGCGAAAGGTCAAGGCCCAACACGTGATCGGCACGCTCTGCCAGGAGACGTGCGAACGTGCCTGTGCCGCAACCGATATCGAGCGCCTGCGCGCAGGGCGCGGGAACGCGCGCCAGGAGAAAGTCGTGGTAGTGGCCGTTTTGCCCCCACCCCTCGCCCGAGATCAGGGCGATGCGATCGAAATCGGCCTGAATCGTGGAAGTATCTGTCATGAGAAACGGAGACCAGTGTAGCATAAAAAGCCCCCTGCGCAAGGGTGGGGGTTCTAGAATCCGAAACTTGTTTTTGCCCTTGCCTGAACGAGTTCAGGACCCCAGTAGCTTCACTATCTTGCCCCCGGCAGCCACACGGTGAACGTCGTGCCCTGGCCCAGGGTGCTCTCGACGGTAATCTCGCCGCCGTGGCGTTCGATCACATTGTGGCTGACGGTCAGACCCAGGCCGGTGCCGTCCTCACGGGTGGAAAAGAAGGGCTCAAAGACACGCTCGAGATCCTCAGGGGCGATGCCGTGGCCGGTATCGGAGAAGGCCACCGCCAGGCGGCCGTCCTCGCCCTGCCAGCTCGCCACGTGCAGCGTGCCGCCCTCGGGCATGGCGTCCACGGCGTTGAGCACCAGGTTGATGAACACCTGCTCCAGCTCGTCGGGGGCCACCACGACGGACGGCAGATCGGGAGCGAGGGTGCGCTTGACCGCCACGCGACGGTGTTGCAGGTACTTGGACGCCAGCGCCAGCACTCGCTCGACGACGTCGTTCAGATTCGTCGTCCGCATCTCGCGTTGCGGCGGCCGGGCGAACTCGAGAATGCTGGCCACCAGATTCATCAGCCGCTCGATCTCCTCGTCGGCAATCTTTAGGTACTCTTGCTGCTCCTGGGCCTCCAATTGGAAGGAGAGCATCAGTTGCAGGCTGTTGTGGATGGCCTGCAGGGGGTTGTTGATCTCGTGGGCCAGCGAGGCGGCCAGGCGGCCGGTGGCGGCGAGCTTTTCCGTCTGCACGAGCTGCATCTGTGATTGCTCCACCAGCTTGCGCAGCTCGCGCTCCGCTTGGTACAGGCGCGCATTCTCGATGGCGATGGCGGTCGAACCGGACAGGGTATTCAAGAGCTCCTGGTCGTGCGCGTCAAAGTCGCCCTCTGTCTTGTTGACCGCCGCGATGGCGCCGATGGTGTTCTCCCGGTACGTCAGCGGCACGGCGAGCAGGGAGCGAGGTTCCGGGCCGGCGAGCGTACACACCCGGTCGCCAGAGCAGCGGGGATCGATCTGAATGTCGCTGACGGTGGCGGGCTGCACGTTCTGCACCACCCAGCCGATGATGCCCGCATCTGCCGGCGCACGGGTGCCGACGGGCAGGGCGGCGCTCGCTCCGGCGGAGGCGGCGAGCCGCAACTCGTCGCTGGCAGGATCGAGCAGAAAGATGGCCGTCGCCTCGGCGTCCAGCATGGTCCTGGCCTCGGACATGGCCAGCCTCAACACCTGATCCGGGTCAAGTGTGGCAATCATCGCCTGGGTGGCCCGGTTCAACGCGGTCAGGCGCAGGCGGAAGCGGTGCTTTTCTGCGGCTCGCCGGGTGGTGGACTGGATGACGGAGGCATCGAATGGCTTGGTGACGTAATCGTAGGCCCCGATGCGCAGGGCGTTGACGGCGCTTTCCAGCGAGGCGTAGCCGGTGAGCACGATCACCTCTGTCTCGGGCCGTTGTTGGCGAATGTCCCTGAACACCCTGATACCCTCGATATCGGGCAGCATGAGGTCGAGGAGCACCACGCTAAACGGCTCGGCCTCGATCTGTTCCAGTGCCTGCTGTCCACCTTCGGCTTGGATGACGTCGTACCCCAGGGGAGCGAGACATTCGAACAGCAGCTCGCGCATCTTGGGGTCGTCGTCTATGATCAGGATCTTGTCTAGCCTGGCCATTGCTCTGTCTCCTCGCGTGCAATCGGGAGAGGCCGACTATCTCTGGCTCACGGGAATGAACACGCGGAAGGGAAGTAGGTCGTAGGATTGGTTCAGGCTCAGGTAGCCGCCGCTCCAGCCTCCGATGGCGTGGATGGTGTCTTCGACCGTCACCACACCCGGGCTGCGCCACGCTTCGATCAGAGGGGTTTCGATGGCGTTCCAAGCATCCTCGGCGGGGTCGTACCGTTCGTTAAAGCCCAGGTAGCTGCTCCAACCGCCCCCACCGATAGCGTAGAGGTTTTCGTCCAGATTGACCAGTCCCAAACCGCCTCTTCCCACGGTCAAGGGGGCGCATTCTCGCCACTGGTCTGTCTCCGGTTCGTAGATGGTACACGAGGCCAGCTCTTTCTCGTCATCGTATCCCCCCACGACGTAGAGGCGGCCGTTCAAAGGGGCGGCTGCGGCAAATCCACGTGCTATGGGCATCGGCGTCGCCTCGTCCCACGTATCTGTCTGCGGATCGCAGGTGTAGACGTCGGCGACGTACTGCCTCCCATCCCATCCTCCAAAGAGGTAGAGCTTTTTCCCCAGCGTCGCCAATGCGTAGGCACACAGGGGCTTGGGCAGCGGATTGGCCTGCCGCCAAGTGTCGGCTGCGGTGTCGTACACCTCGACGGTTCGCATCGGCGTTCCAGCAGCGTCGCATCCCCCCGGCACGTACACCTCCGCGCCAATGGCAGCGCCCGAGACGTAGGTCACGGGGATGGGCTTGTCACGGCCGCGTGCCCAGATGTCGTCGGCAGGGTCGTATATCTCGACCGCGGCCGTGACATCCTCGGGGTCCTGACCGGCGATGGCAAAGATGCGCCCATCGACAGCGGCAAGTGCCAGGTGCGCCCGGCGCGTGGGCATCTGGGCGTGCTCCTGCCAGCGGGATTCGCCTGATTCGGAGAGGACAACGCGTGGCTGCTCCCTGGGTTGGTTGAACGGCAGACCGTCGTCGTTTCCCTCTTGAGGCTGTGTGGGCCACGTCAGGGCGATTCCGCTCACCACCAACAGCAGTGCACAGACCAGCAGGATGCGCTTGGTCCAGGGTAGGGGAGGCGGCGGGGGCTGGGATATCTCTGTAGGTAGGGCGCTTTCGGCCGGCAGCGCTTGATCGGCGCCTTCGACCACCACCCATCCTTCCTGCACGGCGATCATCGTCGCCTCGGTGCGCGACTCGGCCCCCAGCTTGGTAAAGATATTGCGC
>Ga0315550_1001067_pt1 | contig 16955 bp, 18 predicted proteins | sample SalMarSW160190MG_2_FD_203100 | JGI IMG/M metagenome (GOLD analysis project Ga0315550, IMG submission 203100) | Salt marsh sediment microbial communities from the Plum Island Ecosystem LTER, Massachusetts, United States - Salt Marsh Sediment SW1601-90 ... | reverse complement strand
AGTTCGACCCAAGTTGGGCGTTACGGTCTAGACCAAAAAGGGTTATTGTAATTTGCAACTGGTCGAACCTACTCTTTGACGATTGAAAATAGATTGGGCATTTCTTAAGTCTTTCTGAGCGCGCGCATTTTTTGCGATATTAGTTGTATTTGATTTGCTAGCTTGATTATTAGAAGTGACAAAAAGGGGATGCTTTGGAAGTATATGAGATAGAAGTAACCTATCTCCTAATGTTATACGTTCTTATGCAGGGGGCACTACAAAATTGTTGCTTATAACACCAATCTTATCAAATACCCTATGAGAAAAGTGATGCCTCCTAAAGCCGCCATTTTAACACCCTTTAGAATAGCATTTTCTTTTCCCTTTCGACCAACAATTACCCCTGTAACCATAAGTGTGCTTAACGCGATTGCAATTGAGGCCCAAGCTGCCATCTTTACTCCAATAATCCCCGCGTAAGCCACTGCAAGCGGACAGATGTATAAAGCGCAAACAAGGAAAGGCGTTAGTAAATTTACCGCTGCGACAATTATCGTTATGTTTCTAGCTGAGTTCATAATTTGTGTATCTTCAAGGCTTTTCAACATTGCTTTTTCCAATTCGTGGACTTCCCGCTCCCTCTCTAAGCTTTCCGCCTCGTAAACACTAACTCCACTAGAAATGCCCAATCCGAGACTGATGGTGATCATGGTTCCTAAAATCACTTCAATTTCGGGTTTAGCAACAAAAGCAGACCCGACAATGACTCCTAACAATGTAAATGTTGAGTCAAACAATGTGTTTATGAAGAATCTTCTGAGGGATGGACCAATATCCATACTCGTTAGTTAATTATTTAGACTAACCAATTTTGCCACATTCACCTATCTAACGTATATTTGTTGTATAGGACTTATATATACATCTGATATATACATGTAGTAAACAGTAAAAGAAGCGATCTTATGACCGAAGCAAAGCCATAATGGCCTCAACTACCTAACCCATGAAATAACCTTTGAAACAGGAGAGGAAAACTAAAGGTGGAACCATTGCGAGGAACCTCTCAGGCTGGAGCTGAGACACTTTGCAAGCTGCATATCCGGCGGCAAAGAACCGTTAGTCACGGCATCTACGGCTCAAAGTCTCTTCTAATAGCTGAGGCTGCTTTAAAATCCGCCTCAAAACATAGAACAATCGAACTCAGGGAGATAATTGATGAACGTTTTATTCCTCCGCCCTCAGCCGGGCATACGAAGTTTGAAGTATATACTAGCTTTTAGAAACGTAGGATTTGATGTCAACATCATCCACGGTTATGTATGCAAGACCTTAACCGAATACTATGGATATGGCGATGAATACTTCAAGGAATTCGTTAAACTAGACCTAGAAAACTTAGAAAGAGACATCAGAAGGGTGGTGGATAGATATCACGTCGATCTCATACACAGTCAAAACGCTCCGGATTACTTGACAGTCTCAGCAATAAGGGCGGTAGATGACCTACCAATTATACATGAGAATCAGGATGCAATTTCCCTCCGAAAAACACCATACTCTCCAGGTGCTTATCCAGGCAATGATGTAAAAGATCAGTTGAAGAACGAAAGGATTGCAAACGAGAAATGTGACGCTAGAATAAACGTTTCCGAGGAGTTACGTGATTACATCCAGAAAACCTATGGATCGAAGATGGATCTAGTGTTCTACAACTATGGTTCAATGCAAATGTTGCCCAGTTCTTTCAAGGAGAAGCTGTCAAAGAAGGATGGTCAAGTACACATTGTTTACGAAGGCACTCTCGCAAGTTTTGATGGTGACCACTACGATCTAGCAGAAATATTTGAGGGCATCGCCAGTCATCAACTGCACGTTCACATCTACGCTGCAAACGCAAATCTAGACTATAAAAAGCTAGCTGAAAAAAATAGTTTCATCCACTATCACGGGCATTCAGATCCGAGGAAATTGTTTGAGGAGATAACACGTTATGATTTTGGTTGGGCAGGATTTAACAATGCGAAAAACAAACCGCACATGGACGTTGCACTACCAAACAAAACAATGGAATACCTTGCATGTGGCTTACCAACACTATCTTTTCCTCACAAAGCTCAGAAAAGTTTCATCCAGAAACATGGGGTTGGCATAGTCATTGAAGACCTCGAAAATTTGCCAGAAAAGTTGTCGGACAAGAACCTATTGAAAAACATACGTGAAAACATTATGAGAAAAAGACTTCAATTTACCTTTGAAAAAAACCTAGATAAGATAATCGATCTTTATCAAGATCTAGCTTAAGCGGAGTCAAGAAGCACATATGGGCAAAATGACCACCAAAATCTTGGAGGAAAGCCTTGGAAAAATTGTTCTTGTGCGACTGAGAGGTGGAAAGAAGTTGCGGGGGAAACTGAAGGGGTTCGATCAACACCTCAATTTGTTGTTGGAGGAAACAGCGGATATAACAAATGCAGAGAAAGCTAGAAAACTTGGCACGATCATATTGAGAGGAGACAATGTTATCATCATGTCCTTCACCGAGGTGAAAACGTGGAGTTGAACGACATGATTGGGCGGGATAGTAGTAAATGAGAATTCGCGTCGTACATCTTTGGTTACTTGCAACTATTTTATGCATGTTATCAGTATTCATGGGTTTTAGCGGAAAGCCCCTAGGAACCATCTTTTTTGTAGCTTTGTGGATATTTGTACTGTTTTGCACAAAATGGGTAAGTGATTAATAGAAAATGAATGATGAAATGATTGGTGAAAGCCTCGTTGAGAGAGCCAAATTCGTCTTTGCGGTTAGAGAATATCAAATAAAGAGAACGCCCAAGAAAGAAAACATAGTAGATTTTTCAGTTTCACCAGCAGAATCAGATGACAGAATATTTGTACGAGTCATAACTGAACCTAGAACAAGCTCGGGATCTGTTAGGGCAGATACCGTATTGAAGATCAGTCAAATTCTACATAAGAAACATTACGACAAGGGCATACTGATCGGCAAACGGTTCACACAGGCTGCGATAAAAGAAATCAACAAAAAAGATATAGAAATCGTCACAAAGGAAATCCCAAATTTTAGACCAGAACGCCTTTATTCTGCGATACAAGATCACGTAAACAAGTTGTGCAAAGAAAAGTGCGGTCGAATCCCGAGAAAAGAATCTGAATGCAAAGGCTACTCTGATGGCGGCTATTCTTGCAATGTCAGGTTAATTAGCGATGATGCTTACTTCCACTTTAAACACGGCTGGACAAGCCTTTTGGAAAGAGATTTAGCGAAACTTCTTGCAAAAGAAGAAGACCTAAGCGGTTAAAGGTTTAATTTGGGAAAAAAGATGTAATTGAAAGGGCTTCGTGCATCGTCTGCACATTATCGTTAGGTTCCGTGCAAAATATGTGGTCATAACATGAGAAATATAGGGAGAAAAGTCTGGTAGGACACGTTCTTGTCCATTCAATCCTGATACAATCAACTTCTCTTCTGTTAATTGATGTCTTCGATTCAAAGTCTTTATATTTTGTTAATCCATTAACATTCGTGGTTAGTAGAAAGTGAGTTGTTTTAGCAGCAGATAACCCCATCTGGTTTTTCAACTCTTTTCATGCGCCATCAAACCAAGATTATCATTAGGGAGGTGAAGTTGTGCCATCACATGGTTCACTATCTAAAGCGGGTAAAATTAGATCTATAACTCCCAAAGTAGACTCAAAAGAGAGGCACTCAGCGATCCCAAGAGTTAACAATTATAAAAAATACCATACGGTTTGTCTTAGATAGAGGAATTGGTCAATATAAATCTGGTAAGTATCGTAGGTGTCGGAGACGACGCAGATAGTTCACTTGATACATTCAACTCTATCTTCCTAGTTTTATCGAACACAAGGTTTCTCTATTCAACCTTAAACATTCTTATTCAGTAAAAATATTGTATACACGAAAAGGAGTACAAAGAATAATTGATGAATCTACTATAACCTAAGTTATTTTCTCATAACAGCTCTTGCGAATTTATTAACTTCTTTTTTGTCTTTGGGAACCTCTATTTCTTTATTATATACGAAATGATGCTTTAGCTCGTGTAAAACATTTCTTTCATGGAACTTTCTAGGCGAAGCAAAACCACTTAAAGAATTACTATTGAAGATAATAGTCTAGGCTGACAAGCTGTGTAGTCTATCAGGCTGTAGTTTCATGTTTTTATAAAAAATTCGATAAGGTTCTCTTAGTCGTCTCTTCATCCATAAATTTAATGTTCATGGGTTTGAAGACTTGACTTAGAGCAGTCCTGAGATTCCTTACATAATCATCAACATTGATTTCACTAAAGCTTTTCATATGTCCTGTAGGCTTAACAGTGAAAGTTTTTCCCTGATAATTGAAAGGTTTAACTTTCACGAAATTCATCACAGCTCCCTTTTTTACCTTTTTTCCTGAGTTTATGAGTTGAATAGCACATTGATATGGCTGATGCAGTACCTTTCCCTGCAGTCTTTCCTCTGGGTTCTCATGAATCATGACGTTATATTCCAAATCTTTGACCGGTACTTTTCCAGCCTTAAGATCGTTAATGGCCTCTCGAACGACTTTTTTTATTTCATCTTTAGCCTTAATGAATTCTGATTGATTTTTTACACTCGTTAACTCCTGAACGCAATCATTAAAGACATTGTAAATAAAATCTGGAGAATTAGATTTGATGGCGGTTAAACCTTTGATATCAACGGTTCCGTCTTTCCTAATACCGAAATAGGCTTTTGCAGCTTCAGGAAGAACACAAAGGTTGTATCTTTCTTCCACAGACAGATCTAACTTTAAGCGATCTTTGACAGTCTTAATTAGCCCTTCAACCTCTTCTTCGCTAGGATTTTCCAGAAAGAGCGAATCCGTATCTCCTGCTACAACATGAAGACCCTTGTCCTCTGCAATTTTACGCGCAGTTCTAAAAGTATATCGTCCATAAGCGGTAATAGATTCTCCTAAAGAAGGACGCGATATACCATTTATTCTCACCACCACTCCATAACTTGAAACCAAAATCAATTTGAGAAGTTTTGAAGTAGCTTCAGCAAGTTTTACCTCTTCCGATGATAACGATTTGTCTTTTGATCGAGGTTTAAACCAATGAATTCTCAGATCTTTTAATGATCCAATTAGTATAGAATAGACTCCTCTTCTTTTAGTGCACACATGATGCTCAAGTTCGGGTACCTTGTTGCTCTGGCACTCTTTATGGTCGCAGTCTATTGTTTCATGAGAAAGATTGTACGAATCAATCAGGCTCGGATACATGCTGTCAAAATCAACTACAACCGTGTTGAAGTGGACGCCAGGTTCAGGAGTTAATGTAAGCGCTCCCTTAACTCGGTGTGTTTTTTCTCCTCTTCTCAACTCTCTAGCTGTTGGAATCAGAATGTTGTTCTTTCTCAGATAATTATGAAGCATTGATTTTATCCAAACACTGACCTGTCGAGAATGGTAAGTTAAGGGAACCGGTATGTTAGCTACTCTTGCCAGCGTAAACATTGAATGCAGTTCATCTGAATCAAGCTTTTTCTTTATTCCAAATCTTTCAAGATTAACCTCTGGAACAGGTTGAGAACAAAGAATAAACAGCCTTTTCGAGAGCTTGTATTTTTCAGGATCAGTTTTTCTAATCTCAGAAAAGGCTCTTTTGAAAGCCTTCAAGTATTCTTTTGAAACACTTCGAAGAGGTATAATCTTTTTGCCCTTGATTTTGTACTTAGCTCCAAAAACTAGACTCTTATCGTACATGTAGCTTGAAACTACGGGGATATCTTTTTCCCATGACTTGCTGAACTTTCTTGATATTTGCAGAGGATCGGAGAAATCTTTCAAATTTACTTTTGTTAATTTAACAGGTTCCCTACTGAAAAGATCTGTTTTCTCTACTATGCTTATTCCCAATTCTAGTTCTTGGATTACTTTGAAATCATCTTCAGGTATCGGATAAGGGATGAAAAAATAGGGTCGATAATCATTGTCTACTATCTGTTTCCATTTGTTCTTAGATGGGTTGTAAAACGTCAGCTTTATGCTCTGTTCCTTTTCTGAAACAGCAGCATCCAACAGATAATAGATCGCCACGCAACCCACCTCAATAACTCGTTAATGCTCTTAACATTTTCATTACGCGGTTTGCGAACCTTTCAGCTTCTCTTTCTTCCTTCTTTTCAGGAATCTCAAGTTCTAGATTATCTATTATATGATGGTATAGCTCATGCAAAACATTTTGCCTGTTTAAGCCACTCTTGGTAAAACATGCAACATACTCGAAATAGTCACAATCACAACCTCTCATAACCCGTCTACCGTTTAAAATAATCTTCATCTTTGGAATTCGGTAATACTTGGTCAGAACGTCTATTCCTTTCTGTGCCCCTTTCAATTCGTACGTTAAACGAAATCTTTCTAAAACTCGTTTTGAAGGAACACGAACTCGCATTCCTGTTCCCTCACAGCTTAGCTATTCTGGGAACCCAACTCTTTCTTTCGTCTCTAAGATATTTTGCTAAAAGTAATGCTTCTTCATCTATTAGAGTTTCCAGCTTCTGCCTTTTTCCAACTTTGATTCTAGGAATTTCCACTCTTTTTTCAAAATAGGCATTTAGTTTCTTGATAAGCTTGTTAGTTAGTTCTTCAGTGAGGTATTGTCTTTTGCCTTTTCGTCTCTTAGAGTAGTCTTCTGATTTAACGACAAAATCTCTGGGAGTAAGGTTTCTGGCATAATCGATCAGAAAATTATCAACTTGATAGCGATACAATTCTATAAAGTCACAAACTAGAGAAGGCTTTCCAAATTGTATACCATGAAGAAAGCCCAAGAAAGGTTCCAGTTTAGCTTTGATTAGAGCAACATGAACTTTGGAAGTGAGAATTCTGTATGCGAGATTGAACAGGTTGTTCACCCCGTCAAATGCTTTAAATTTTTTCCTACAAGAAGGTCTTATCGATTCTTGGAATAAGCTAAAGATTTGGTCAAAGTATCTCTCTGAACATTTACCTTCCAAACCCATAATCCGCCTTCTCAGTTTTTGAAAATCATCAGCATCCGCATTTTTTACTGCCTCAATTACTGAGAAATCAATTCGTTTCAAGCCATACTTTTTGAGAACTTGATTTTGTCCTTCAAGTTTAGAAATAACAAACTGTTTAGCAATAGCCATGCCTTTTGGGCTGTTATATGCTTCATACTGACACAATCGGGTTTTAACGTGGCTGTCATCATATAGAGATTTTAAAACGGCAACTGGCGAACCTCGACCAGAAAGCACGATTAAATCAATACCCCAGTATCCACAAGTGACAAGTGCCCCACTCGAAATTCCATTTCCGCTACGTATTTGAATTTCTTTGAGTTGGTTGTCAAAGAGGGGGAAGCGTTTTTCTGTTTTTCCTTTTTTTCTAACGACTAAGCAGCCTTCTTCACGTCCAATGAATTCGCCAAATCCATTTACGTACAATTTGTCAGGTTTTGCTTTTAACATCAAAAACACCTATAGATACTATAGTCTAGTATAGTATCCATAGCATATAAGCGTTATGACTGCCATAGTAATATATAATAACACATAATTACACTTAGTTGATTGATGAGTTAAAATGGTAAAAAATGAAGAAATCACAACTATTCAGATAACTAAAGCTACTAGAGATGAACTTAAAAAACATGGAATAAAAGGCGATACCTACGATGACATAATCAGAAGATTTTTGGAACTTGCAAAGAAAACCTCGAAGACATACAAACTCTGACAGATCAAACAAGAAAAATATCTAAAATTTTCTCAAAAAAAGGGAAATGAATCCTGTTTTGTGCAAACTAGGTTCTCCTAGTTCACACCGCATCTGTTTCTGTTGACTCTGGCTCTGTTGACTCCGGCTCTTCTTCAACTCTTTTTCCAGTATTGTAGGATATTGATTCAATTTCGTTTGGGCCATAAGGTCGTTTGAGGTCAATTTTGACGCCAAAATTCAGCAGATAATTGGCGTGACCCAAAGACTGCAGGTTTTTGCCTTCATGTGGTGATTCGACTTTGTAGATGTATTTTGGTGCGTCGCGATTTTTGCCTTTCTTTGTATAGCGTATTACCCAAGAGCGATACTCGTTGAGTCGAGGACCCCGTTTGTACGCTATGTCGCATGAGCTATAGTCAACAATGTCTTTTACATCACGGAATCGGAGAGCATCAATGCAAACCGCGTGGCGCCCGTTTCTTCGAGTTTGGAAAACGTAAAAATTGCCGATCTTTTTTTCGTCCTGTATATGCTGCAATTCTTCCAATAGGCGATAATCGTTGATGTCATCATAGTCCAAAAACGTAACATGCCGGGTAGTGCCTACTACTCTGGATGCTGCGCCTTCAGCCCTTGTTTCTAGCTTTTTCAGAATCTGAACTTTGAGAAATACAGTATAGTTATGGATCATAAATAGATGTGACCAACGCATTTTTTCTTTCACCTCGTACCCTTTCTTTTATATTTGCGATCCAAACGCCATTCACTTAGCTGTTTGAACTTTGCTTCGGCTTTGTCTCTTCCATGGCGTAGATATTGCGCAATTAGTCCAGTGGGTTTTGCGTGTGCTTCAGCAATCACCTTTACACCAAAAGCCGGAACTAATCTTCGATATTTTCCTGATGTACTTGCTGCGCGCAGTATATCCAACGGGTCATCGCGTGGAACATACATTTCTTTCCTATCTTTCTGCACAAGTCGCCCGTTAACGTCTGCTGGAGTTCTGCAACCCTTGAAAGAAACTATTCTCGCAATTCTTCGGAATAAGCGATGGAATTCTTTGTCAGTCATGTCCAAGTCATTCAACTCCTTCGTTATCGCTTTCGTCAGTCTTTTGAGATTGTGATTCAGAGTGTAGTTCCTTGATTTTCGCTAGTAATCGCTGGTTTATTTCTTCAGGAGTTTTGCAACCTCTAAGATCGACTTTTGTGCAAAATGTTTCAAAAATTTTGCGAAAATCCCTATCGTTTATGGATGTCATTCATTGTTTCCTCCAAATGCAGCTACTAAATCGCGTCTCATCAAAATGGATAATCGTCTTTCAATGGGTTCATCTTCAAGTTCAGCCAGTGAGAAAGATAGGTAATGCGGTCTACATCATGGGAGTTAACGATTCTTCGTCCATCTCTGAGCGCACTCGCTTTGACTAAAGCGATGAGAATTTTTTGGAGTCTGAAACCTGTAAGCGTATGGTCTTTGAGGTCTTTACTGTATTCTTCCGCTACTTTAACTGTAAGATCCCTGATTTTTTTTGCGTACTTTTTTGGCAGTTTCACTTGATGTCTTTTCTTAGGAAAATTTTCAATGATCTCATCCCTGAACTTTTTGTCAGGTCGGTAGTCACCTCGAGTTATGCTATCAAAGATTCTTTTTTTCTGTTCGTTTGTAGTTGTAAATGACGCTACTGGTATTCTACTGATGCATCCTCCTTTGTATAAACTTGCTTTGACGTTTCTTGTTTTTTCTGACGTGAAAAAGCCAAAGGGATTGGTGGCAGCAATTATTCCTCCTTTTAGATCCAAAAATTCTTCAAGAGCATCTCCCTCTATCCAATATAAGCTTTCGTTTGCTAGTCCTTCTTCTGTAAAGGCATTGAGCATTTCAATTGTAGAGTTGACAGAATCTGATTTGTAAGTAAACGTGTTCGCGAATTCGTAATTTAATATATGACCAAGGATCTTCGATTTCTTGAACAGCAGTACCATTCTACCAGCCAACAGGTCTTTTATAAAGCCGCAAGCTGTGAATCGACGCAAAACATGGACGCCTTTGTTGTTTCGAACTTTTTTCATCAATACTGTTTTTCCCGATTCTGGTGGTGCCAAAATCAAAAGACTAACGATCTTTTCTCCAAGAATATAAGATGTCCAAAGAGCCAGTATGATGAGGTCCAGTATCGCTTCTAGACCTTTTAGCTCTGTCTCTGGAACCTTATATCCTGCGGGTTGTTTTTTCTTTCTAAATTTTTTTTCATTTTATCACTTCCTATTTTTTTAAAAAATCTTCAAGTCTTTTAGGAACGAAATTTAGTTGAAAAAATATTGAATTACCAAAGTTACTACTAAGAGACTGTTAAGCAAAAAAACTCTTGCAGTAGCTGAGGAAAAATTTAATTATTTTTTTCTCTCAAAACTTTGGTAATATTAAAAAAATTTATTTTTCATTTTTTTAAAAAAAATATTTATCAACTTTTTCGGATCCTAGTGTCCCGAAGAGTGTAATAACCTATACCACATGTACTATATAAATGTTTGCAATGATTGTGTATTTATATATCTTATTAATTAAAAATAAATTAAAATTGAATTGTTATTTTGCATTTTTTGGCAAAGTCCAGAGACTATATATCTATATGATCTGGTCTTTGCCAAAAATTCATAGATAATTAATCAAAAATCTTTTCTCTTTAATCTGGGCGTCAAAACCAATAAGGTGTCGACTGTCAGCTTAGCGCGCATTTCAATTTGTCCCTCTTATTTCTATTTGCTTTTACAAATGCTTACATAGACTTATGTATATGATTGAAATATCAGATGATTAGGGGTAAATTATGTCGAAACTTATCTTTTTAGCTGGTATTGATGATGCAGGAAAAAGTAAGACCATAAGAAACGCAATTAAATATCTTGGAGTTAATAATAAAATAGTTCAAAAGTTTCTTAAACAAATAAATCCGCCTAAGCACTTCAAAATAAACAAAACTCCAATATCTGTGTACATAACTTCACCTCAGGAAGTTACAGGGGGAGAAATTGCTGAATCTGTAGAAAGAATGTGTGAAAGACTTTCTGGAAATAATGAAGATTCAATATTTATCATGACTTTGAACCTTGAAGGTAAATATAAACAGAGCATTGAAGCGTGTCTTAAAGAATTGAATATGAAGGGATTGAAGGATTCAACCTTTTTTATTTTTCTTAATGCTGATTTAAAGAAAATGATGAAAGAGAATGAGCAGGCCAAAATAATGGTAGGAGAATTAATCAGAAAAGGATACAATTTTATTGGGGAGATACATCGGACAAACAAGACAACAGAAGAGCAACAAGGATGGAAATTTGCTTTTCTAATAAATCAAAATTTTCTAAAATCACTAGATAACATATAGGGTGAACAATAATTGCGTTTCAAGATTAGGATTGAATTCAACCAAAACGATTTCATTAGGATGAAAAATGTTTTAGACGAGAATCCAAGTGCATCACTTGAGCTTTTACCAAAAGAGGACTTTGAGTTTATTAGAATTTCTCCATTGGTAATTAGTGTTGAAGGTTTTGAGTATTCTATTATTGGTGTGGTGTCATTTCAACAACCAATCGGATTGAAGGTTTTTGATCAATTAGAATTAGATGAAAAAACAAGTAGAAATCTCGTAGTCAATTATAGAAACATAAAATTATCGAAAATTGTTACGGAACCAAGTGAACTTGAAAGCGACCTAAAGGAGTGTTTGAACCTTTGGGAAAGAATCTTCAACCAAGTTTGTAATATACAGAATCAACTGATTGAGAAAACGTTAACCATTAACACTGAAAGTTTGGATAAACAATTAGATTTGATTATTAGAGTTGAAGAGTTGGAGAAACGAGGTGAAGTTGCTAAACCTTTTGGCTCAATTCACGCAAAAGGCAGAAAAGAGGCTGTGGAACGAGTTGGTACGGATTTGGTCCCAATCTATATGGAGAGGGATAAAGCATATTTGTACGAAGACAAGAAAATGTACATACTTTTACCAAGAGATTTTGTTATGAATTTACTCAAGATGGATGATTCTACTCTATTACCATCGGATCAATTCACAGATAAAGAAAATGAAGTATTAAGAAAATTTTCTATGCGAAAATACCTCAAGAAAATGAAAGTGGCCGGTAAAACATTCTATTATGGTCTTGACGAAAAAACACGCCAACTCCTATTAAAAGGAATGAAAAAAATTTGAATGTTATGATTTTCTAATTTCTAAATTCTAACCTAGAGCAGAAAAATAGAATTCCGACTAAAACGTAATTTAATGCCAAAGATAGTTTTTTACGGTAGTTAAACCATCAAAAACTGTTTTATCCCATGAAATACTCCGCCCTTTTTTTCCCCTCGTATCTTTTTCGTTGAAGGGAAAATTTTTTTCTTCTGAGTTTTTACCCCTCACACATTATTTACCCCCCATCATCATACAATAATTACCCCCCGTACATCCTTGTACATTCCTATTCCATTATGGTACCATTCCATATACGGGGGGTAAAAAGTGGTATACTACCCGTCGTCCGTCGTATGGCCCGTCCGTTGTTGTTGTTGGTTAAATTTTAACCCCAAACCAAAATACACATGCTCATATGCGTGAGCATTGTCTAAAACGGAGTTACGAATCTAAAAGCCCTTTTAAGTAAGCACCGACGAACATAGCAGCAATTCCGAGTAAAACTGGTAAATTCCCAGTACCAAGACTTGCTACTGCAGAACCTGGACATTGACCAGAGAGTCCCCAACCAATTCCAAAGATAACAGCGCCAATTATGGTCTTCCATGACAGAATTCTACGTCTTGGATTGAATTCGCCTCCAAGAACTGGCTTTTTTTGATATTTTGCTAATACATTAATTGCAAATGCTCCAACCAAGGCTGCTCCCCCTAAGACGAATATTAGGCCCAAATCCTCTAATTGGAGGAAACTTAGGACGATTTCTTGTTTGGTCATTCCACTATATGATAGCCCAAAACCAAACAATATTCCACCAATGAGTACTATTATGTTTCTTTTGTTCATGGTGAAACCCCCAACATCTGAACAATGCTTGCGGTTACGATTGCCACACCCATGAAGACGATTACAGCATAAAGAGAAGTTTTAGAAAGTGATGCTAATCCACTTATACCATGCCCTGAGGTGCATCCACTAGATAGTCTTGTTCCAAAGCCCACTAATAATCCACCGAGAATTAATCGCCACAATTGAACTGAGGTTGTCCAAAATCCTGTTGGTGAAAGGGTAAGAGTGTGAATTAAAGCTCCAATTACTAAACCAGTGGCTAAGGTTAATCTCCAACCCCTTTCTTTTAGGTTTTTGTCTTTCTGGAAATTTTTTCTTTTAGAGAACCAAGATAATGTTGTCGTGAAAAAGCTGCTTTGCGTTGCATGTAGCCCTGTCACCAGATATATTAGTGCTACTCCAATTCCAATTATTATTCCACCCACTAAATAAGGTTCTATTCCAAGAGGAAACATGAATATCTTTGATGTTTGGTTTTTAATTTAAGGTTTTTCAGGTGCTCTGTTTTATGATTTAGTTATTGAAACCAGCTTTGACCCAAGCTTCTATGCCACCCAAACAGTTATAGACGTTTTCAAATCCTGCTCTAAGCAATATACTAGTTCCAAAGCTGGACCGGTTCCCTGTTTTACAAATAACAACTATTGGTTTATCCTTAGGAATTTTATCGGTTTGTCTAGGAAGGTGCCCAAGATAAATGCGCATTGCTCCTCTTATATGCCCATCATTCCATTCATTTTCACGACGAACATCTAAGATTGTAATTTCTTGATTTGTATCAATCAATTTCTTCAGTTCATGAACCGATAATAGCCCATTTTTCGTGATCGGAAAACCTTGCTTATACCAAGCTTCTATTCCACCTTCTAAATATCCTGCAATTTTATCTAATCCTAACCTGAACAAATTATCTGTTGCAAAGTCCAACGCTTCTAAGTCTTCAACAACCAGTAAAATTGGTTTCTTGTAGTCTGCAACCCAGCCTACATTTAATAACCGTTTAGGAGTAAGACTGAAGGAATTTTTTATATGAGCAGCTCCAAAAGCCGCTGGAGTTCTTGTATCAATAATGTAAGCCTTCTCAGAAATTTTCTGAAATTCTGAAGCGGTTAAAGGATGAGGAATATGTATTTCACCCAATACTGGGGGACCATTAAGATTGTAAGCCTCCATTTGCTTGAAATATGGTGGAGTTTGATGCTGTTCATTTGTTTTTTCTGTGACAAAATCGTCTTTGCTCAGAGCTAACATTGGGTTTGTTTTCTTTTCGATTCCAATTGTACTTATTTCTCTTTGTCGTATATTGCCGCCGCACACTGACCCTGAACCATGAGCTGGACACACTATTACTCCATCACCTAAGAAGAAAAGTTTGTCATTTATGCTGTCATACAATTTCCCAGCCATTACGGGAGTCATTTTTTCTCCAAGAAAATCGGTTCGACCTACATCTCCAACGAAAAGCGTATCTCCTGTGAAAACCATTACAGGTTCTTCTCCACTTTCTAGGTCGTATAGTACATAACTTGTGCTGTCTGGAGAGTGACCTGGAGTGTGCAATGCTTTAATTTTCAGTGTTCCTACATTGATTTCTTGGTTGTCTTTGATGATTTTGCCGAACCCCCAAGGTAGTCCTGGACCATGAAATATTGTGGCACCTGTAATCTTCTCTAGTTCCAAAGAGCCAGTCACATAGTCTTCGTTTCTATGGGTTTCAAAAATGTAGTTTATTTTTGCGCCCCAGTTCTTGGCAATTCTTTGATAGATTTTGCAGTCTCGTCTCGGGTCGATTACTGCTGCTTCATTGTTGTTACCTATGATGTATGAAAGGTGTGAGACTATTTCGGATTTTACTGTTTGAATTAACATTGTGACAGAACCCTTTTTTGTATTTAAGCATAGTTTTACTTAAGATTTTTCAGTTGTTTATCAACGTAATTTTTTCTATGGAACTGGAAAAATATAAACTACAGCAAGAACGATTAACAATGCGGGTATTGCGGCTATAATTCCTGTTTTGATTAGTTTATTTCTCGGAATAATTCCTGTTGAATAGATTAAGGCTGTAGAGGGCACACCTACTGGTGTTATGAATGCTATGGTTGCTGTTAGAGCTACTGCCATTACAAAAGGAACCGGTGTCGTCCCTAAAATGTTCGCAGTTTCGATTGCTATGGGTATCAAAATGGCGGCAGTTGCGCTGTTTGAAATGAAATTTGTTAAGAGAAGCGAAATCAGGCTCAAGACAACTAGTATTAATATTGTGGGAGCTGAACCTTGTATAGATGCTAAGGCGCTACTTATGCCGCCGGCTGCACCTGAGACAATCATTGCTTCGCCTAATAGAATCCCTCCTCCGACGAGAAATATTAGTTCCCATTGAATTGATTGTAAATCTTTAAGGTCAAGTAGGTTTAGCCCGAACATGATTAGCACTGCGAGTACAGACACTATGGCAACATTTGATACTGAAGTAGGCAATCCTAGCCAGATTTCAAACTGACTACCCATGAACCAGAGTAATATGGTTCCCAAAAAAATTAGAAGTATTTTTTTCTGTGTGGTGTTTAGTTTTTCAATTTGTTTCTTTTGTTCAACTATCGCATCTAGATTTAGTGTTATTTTTGGAGAGGGATACAACGTTTTCAATAACAAAAAGGATGTTACTAATATCAGTAGAGAAACAGGTAAACCATAGTATGCCCATTCAATGAATCCAAAGGGAATCGTTTCCCCTAGTAATGCTCCTGCTATCATTGCAGGGGTGCTTCCTGTGAGCATTGCAGTGCCACCGATTGAGGTGCTTATGGAGACTCCTAAAAGCATCTTGCGTTTAAGATTAACAAGTTCTTCAGGCATTGCTGCCAGTATTGAGAGAATAACAGGTAATATTACTGCAATTGCCACAGTGTTTGACATCCACATACTTAGGAAGGCAGTGGCAACCATAACAAGCAAAATTAATCTATCTATTTTGCCTCTGGAGTAAGTTAGTAAGTTATATCCAATCCATTTATCCAGTTCATGTTTTTTTATTGATTGACCTAAGACAAGTCCTCCAATCATGAGGAATATGATTGAGTTTGAAAAAGGCGCGAATGCTTCTCTGGGGTTAAATACTCCTAACAAAGTTAGCAATACCGGTATTGTCAGTCCAGTTATTGGTAAAGGAAATACTTCAAGCATCCAACAACCTGCTGCAAAAACAAAAGTTGTTAAAGTTCTTCTTACAATCTCTGGTTGACTAAAGGTTATGAAATAAACTATTACTGCAATAATTAGAACAAAAAACAAGTTTTTCTTGGAGTAAAGGAATTTGGAAAGTTTTGGCGGTACTTCAAAGGCAGTCCATTTAATTGGTTTACAAAAGTAGCATTTTTTCCTCTTTTCAGAGTCTACGTTTTGACTGTTTTTTTCAAGGTCTCCCATCCCTCATAATCTCCATTAGAAGTAGAACTTTTATGATTATCGATAGCATTTAACTGTTTTAGGTAATATGCGCGCGCGAGAACACTTTAAACACGAGTATCCCAGTGTTTTCCACAAAAACAAGGGAATATAGACATATGATTATTTAATATATAATGATTGGCGGTCTGGATGGATAAAATTTGGTTTGATATATAAGGATAATAAAACGTATGTTTAATTACATTGTCGTAGAAAATATCCAAGAAAAATACTGCTTTTTTGGAAAGACCTGTTTTTTGCCATTTTCTTGCGGCTGTGAAATGTGGCAACTCCACGATTCTACCCGATTTTACCCTAAATTCTACATTTACCCAGTGGTTTTACATCTAAAATCCATGTTGGTTTTTGGTGCCGGGTAAAATGTAGAATTTCTGGGTAGAATTTAGCCGCCGAAAAACAGGTATTTCAGCAAACCGTGTGCGATTCTACCTTATTCTACCCAGATGTAGAATCTACCTGAAATCGTAAAATTTTTGTATTAAAAAAATGCGCGTGCGCGCGCATCAGAAATAGGATTTAATGAAGGATTAATCTATTATTATTTTTTATATTTATAGGTTAACCTTAGTCTCCTAATATAATTGCGGAAACGTGTTTTTGTCTGTGTGGTGGGCCGAGCAGGATTTGAACCTGCGACCTCAGCCGCGTAAGGGCTGCATCCTAGCCAACTAGACAACCGGCCCGTCT
>Ga0315550_1001063_pt1 | contig 16982 bp, 10 predicted proteins | sample SalMarSW160190MG_2_FD_203100 | JGI IMG/M metagenome (GOLD analysis project Ga0315550, IMG submission 203100) | Salt marsh sediment microbial communities from the Plum Island Ecosystem LTER, Massachusetts, United States - Salt Marsh Sediment SW1601-90 ... | reverse complement strand
TATCGTGGCAGGGTCGTTCCGCGCTGTCTGGGCGCCTGCACTCGGAAGAGGCCCGAATCAAGTGTGCCACCTCGTATTTCGATGAACTTGAACAGGCTGTGCAGCGACCCCAATTCACTTTGAATCGAGGTGTGTCGAATCCCAGCCTGGCATCTTGCTTCGAGCCAGGCTTGCAGATCAGCCCGCTGGAAGTTTTCCCAACCCGTAATCTGGCGGTGAGCCGCCAGCCAGGTCCAGACCCGCCGAACGAGGCGCAGAACGTTACATCCCACTTGATACGCTGTCTGAGCGCGCCAAGTAGGCCAGCGCCAGCTCAGATAAGCGTCCACGGCATCCTCCAGCCAGTCGGGCAGCCCGGCAGCGATCAGCCGCTCTCGCAACTTCTGCAATTCGGTCCGGGAGGCGGTCCGATCCCGCTCAGCAGGGACTTTCTTGCTTTGGGACGAGCGCTTGGGTTTTGAGTGAACCGTCAGCGGCTTTTCTTCGTTGCTGAGAGTAAATTCCAGCGCTGTCATTGCGGCCGTGAAGTCGGCCCGCAACGTCGGGTCTGCGCCATCGATATAGCGCTGAGTGCTCTGTAAGTCGTTGTGCCCCAGCAGCTTGGCGAGGCTATCCACCGGCAGACCGTTTTCGACCATGCGACGTGCAAACGTGTGCCGAAGCTGATGGCAGGTCAGGGTCACTCCAGAAGTTTGACAATACTGCCGGAGCAGATACTGGATACCAGCCACACTGATCGGAGAACCACGTTGGCTGAGAAACAGATGCTCGCTTTCAACGACTGGTCGCACTTGAAGCCAGGCCTGCAGCGTCTCCCAGAGCGAGGGCGTGAGCCATACCATGCGCTCCTTCTGTCTTTTTCCGCAAACCCTCACCTTCGTCAATCCGTCGGTATTCGCGGGGACTTCCAGACTATCCATACGCAACGCGGCTACTTCCGCAACTCTGAGACCGGCTCCGATCATCAGGCCAAACATCGCCTGGTCTCGCTCAGCTGTGATGATGGAAAATAACCGTGTGACCTCGTCCTCCGGCGCGTCGCGCGGCAGACGCGAGCCCCGTTTGAGCTTGTGGCGACGCCAGGTGACCGGATTGGGCCAATGCTGATCCGGGCATTCGCTGGCCAGGTACTCGAAAAAGGTATGGATCGTTACCAGACGGCGATTAATGGTGATGGGACTAAGACCGGCTGCGAGTTGGCCGTCTATGAAGACATCCACATCCGCTGCGGTTACCGCTTCAGGCTCTTTGTCGCCGATTGTTCTGAGGAATATATTGAGGTCGCTGGCATAGCATTTTGGTGTGGTGCTTTGACCATAGCAACGGTTGAGGTACTGGTCGAAGCGGCGACGAGCCTGGTCCATGTTGGTCTCCAATGAACATCCGGAGCCTGGATGTTACCTCAGGAATGACCAACTCAATATAATTAGCGAAAACGGAAGTAAATAATCTCATGCCAACGTAATAATCTTTACCGTTGTTAAACTTATGGATTCGCATATTTGGGCTGTTTAATTGTTATTCATTGCAGATTTGAGGTCCCCAGTCTCAATAACTATGACATGAGTCTCAATAACTATGAAATCCTACACTACAACTAAGGCTCAAAGCGGAATTGGAGACAATAGTGGTGGTGGATATTACTGACCCAGGCATTACCCATGCCATAGGGCGCAAGGGGGATGTTGTCCTGCACCCAAACACGCTCATCTTTAAGGGTGTACACATCGGCGAGATTGCGAGCCACATCCCAGGCGAGCGGGTAAATCGTCCCTTTCTTCTTAACGTTCTTCAATATCACGGTCAAGTATGAGCGAGGTCGCATGTAGGATTTGAGGCCAGCGTAGATCTGGACTAGGCGATCGAGGAACTCATCATAGTCAGCAATGTTTCCAAGGTCGGCAGGTTCATCTGAATAGGTTACATCAAGGTCAGAAGAATCCCGCCGATGGCGCTGCGTCTCAGCCCCTCGCGCGTGGAGTATGTCCCAATACGGTGGAGAAGTTAGGACATAGTCGATCTGAGGTAAATTGAAGGATGGGAGGTCGGCTGCATCACCGGTGATAACCTCGATGTGGAGATCGCTGACAGACGGACCCAGGAGCTCGCGCTCCTCAGCGATCAGCTCTCGGGCGATTTCAGCATAACCGGTATTCAACTCCAATCCAATACCACTTCTGCCACTTCGCAGGCAGGCGAGAAGTGTTGAGCCGGTTCCAACCATCGGGTCGAAGACCATCTGGCCGCGTTTCGTAAAGAATTCGATGAACTCCTGTGCGAGCGTCTCTGGAAATTTCGCTGGATGGCGGAGGACATCCTTTCGTCTGGGAGGGGGGTTGTGCCTAAACCAGGATTTTTGGAATTTGATCCAATCCTTCGGTGATAAGTCGTTCAGGCGGTTGTGAAAGGTTCTTTTTTTTGCCATCAAATTTCGCTCAGGGTGTCGGTGTGTGCGTTGGAGTAGGAGTGGGCAGCAGCGTACGGACGATGAAGTTATCGAAAGAAGCGGTTGTCTGTCCACTGCGTCTGGCGTGAACAATCAAGCCAAGCCGTCCCCAGCGTAGTCCAGGGTCGTGCGCGCTAAAAACTTCCTCACTGTTGATGAAGAAGCGGAAGCGGTCGCCATCGGCGATGACGCCTAAGCGGTTGTCGATGAGCAATCCGGGGATTAAGGCATTGGTGATTGTCTTTGGAATGACAGCAACTTCCGAACCATCAGAGACACGCGTTACACGAGCTTCCCCTTGACATGTCAGGGTGAAACGGTAGTGTCCGCCTGATGGGTCGACGCGGAACATCAAACCGAATTCATCATCATCTGTACATAGCAAAGCTCGAACTACTACCTCAAGATAACCGTCCGTGAATTCTTTAACGGGACTCAGGGCGGTGTAAAAAGCGTGTGCCTGTCGGACGGATAGGCTGAAGCGACCGTCGTATAAACTCGACCCACCGAGGTTCGAGTTTAGTGCTAGCCAGCCTTGATCCTGGCTAAAGTCATCATGGAAAAGGATCGTGCCCAATCCTGAGGCGATATCCGCTGTGGGGGATGGTATGGGCTCGGGTGTAAATGTTGGTGTAGGGACTAAAGTGGGGAAGAAAACAGTGGATGTGGGCGCAGGGAGTGTTGGCATTGGAGTGCGCGTGGGAGCGGGCCTTGTGCTCACGCAAGATGAAAGAAGCATGGTGCACGCGGTTAAGCAAATTGCTAGAAACCGGAATCGCTTGCTTCCGCTCTCCGAATCCCTCTCCGCTTCGCTTCGGGGGCGCATGGCGAAACGGGGGACTTCGCTCCCCTGGTGGGTGATGAGATGACGCATCCTTCTTCCCTTAAAGAAAGTGTGATTTGCATGAGGATACAACAATCTATGTGATTGTGGGAAATCTCGCGGGTTGGAGAGAAAAGGGCATCCGTCAGGGATTTATGTACCAAAGCTTGAAATCGTCGAAGTAGACCGTTAAACCTGGCGTGGATGCGGCGTCGGAGAAGAGGCCGAAGTTCCCTTTGAAGAAAGAGTTATCTTCAATTGAGTCTAAGACTTCGCCGTTCGCAAAGACGGTCAAGGTTGTGCCGCGGGCGAGGAATCCGAGCACATTCGTTGTGTCCGACCCGGAGAGAATCGAATCATTGGGTGTCCAATCGAGCAAGGTTTGTACTGTGCCGGCAAAAAGTTTGCGTATTCGATAAGATCCGTCACAGGAGAATTCGAGTGTGTACCCGCTGTCGCGATTCTCCGGTTCAACCCTAACGGCCAGGCCGATGGCGTCTTTCCCGGAGCACTCTCCGACTTCGGCAGTCACTTCGACGTAGAGTTCTCCTGCGTCGACGTCCGGTATGGTTGTGCTCCACCATAGGTACTTATCTGTCAGGAAATCAGTGGCCCGCAGGCGTCCATCCTCCCATACGTTCATCGCCCCATCGAAATTAGGACCGACCCAGGTCAGGTTGGATGAGAAATCATCCCAATAGTGCGGCGCAGCGAGGTTGATCCCGTAGCGCGGATCATCAGGCGAAAGAGGGGGCGGGGTAGGTGTAATCGTCAGTTCAGGTGTTGGTGTTAAGGTGAGTATCGCAGTAGGTGTGGTGATATTCGTTGCGCTGGGAGGAGCCGTCAACGATGGAAGCGCGTTAACCAGGGCGGAATCCATGGTCTGGTTGACGTCACCAGGCAGCTCGCGCACAGGGGCTGGCCGGGTGCATGACCCGGCCAGCCAGGTTATTACAACGACGGTTCCAAGTCTTTTTGACAAGCTCACGGGATAAAAGGGATGTGCCAGAAAGCGAAATCGTCGAAGGTTGCCGATAACGGGTATGTATATTCAGCGCGGACATACGCTGCGAAATACCCGTAAGCCCATGGCATCCCTGCATCCCAATGTTCTCCGACCTGGAAGCCGTTAATGAAGATATAAAACTTGCCGTCGTACCCCCAGATGCCCAGTCTATTGGTGGCATCCTTCCCCGTTCGAATCACATCTGAAGGAGTCCAATCGACCTGTGTTGCTGTGGCTCCTCCAGCTGGACGGAAGCGTATTAAGCGCCAGGCACCGTCGCAGGAAACCTCAAGTGCATATCCGCTGGGGGTCTGTTCGGGATCGATCCGAATAACGAGTCCAACGGCATCTTTTGAGATGCAATCACCGTTGGTAGCAGATATTTCAGCATACAAACGACCGGATTGAACGGATGTGTAGGACCAGTAAAGCCCTTCCTGGGCAACGTTATCTGTGCCAACAAGTTTCCCGTCTTGAATTGAGTAAGAAGCTCCCGCCGCTTCGTAGTCGTACCAAGTGTCAGGATTTATGAAGTAATCCGTGTGATCGGGATGGGCGAGATCGAGATATTTAACACGTGGATCGCTCTCATCGGTAATGACGAAAGGTGTTGGGGTCGGTGGGACTTCCAACCTCTGAACAGAAGATGTGGGCTCAGCGGTGGGTGGTTCTACGACCGGTTCCACCACCATAGGTTCAGTCGGAAGCGCCACAACAGGTTGCTCCTCAGCAGGCTCGACTGGCACCACTTCGGGGGGCGGTGCTTCTTGCCCACGGCGAACAAGTGCAGAGACGCCGAGATATGCAAGTAATATTACCAGCAATGCGGATACGATAATCAAGAGAATACGTTCGATACTGAGAGATTTCCCTTTTTCCTCACTCATCTTGGTTCCTCCTTCAAGGGGTTAGCATGACCTTGCCGGACTCGCCGGAGGTCATGGTCTCAAAGGCTTTATCAAATTCATCCATTTTAAAGTGGTGGGTAACGAGTGGCGCGAGATCAACAGCACCAGAGCGGATAAGACCACGAGCCTGATACCAGGTTTGCCAAAGCTTGCGACCACTGATGCCCAGAACGCGCGCGGCTTTGAAGACGATGTGATGATCCCAATCGAATTCAATCGACCCAGGTGTGACACCCAGAAGCGCCGCTTCACCACCGGGCTTCAACAGCGTGAACCCCTGATCGATCGCTGACGGTGAGCCGGACATCTCCAGGAGCACATCGACCCCCTCACCGTCGGTTGCATCGCGAATCAACTCGATTACCGGGTCATCAACGGCATGCAGCGCCAGATCCGCTCCCATCCGGCGCGCGAAGTCAATACGGTAGGCGCTGATGTCGGTGGCATAAATGGATCGAGCGCCGATGGCGCGGGCGACAGCGATGGTCATCAACCCAACAGGACCACAGCCTGTGACGAGGACTTTCTTCGCCCTTAAGTCGGCCGCAAACGCGGTATGAACTGCGTTGCCGAAGTTCTCCTGCAGTACAGCGATTTCCACGGGAAGATCTTCAGGGTTTGGCCAAGCGTTCTGCGCGTGAATGGCGATGTACTCGGCGAAACCGCCATCGCGATCGACGCCGATTAGCCGCGTGTTCTCACAAATGTGACCAAGACCTGTGCGACAGAAGGAACATTGATTGCAGATGACATGTGATTCTAAAGAGACAAAATCTCCTATCTCCGGTGTCTCGACCATGGATCCGCGATCAACGATATCTCCACAGATCTCATGTCCGACGATCACGGGTGGGTGCATTCGACCTGCTGCCCAAGAATCCCAGTTGTAGATATGTAAATCGGTACCACAAATGGAAGCCGCGCGTACCTTAACGAGCACTTCGTCGCGTTTGATACTTGGGATGGGTACTTGCTGGACTTCAAGACCTGGATTGGCGTGGGCTTTAACCACTGCCTGCATCATTTCGGCCATGTTACGGAGTGCCTCCGGGAAAGATAGTTAATTCGGAGTATAGCATTAACACCGCAAACTCAATCTTGTGCGAGTTATAATGCTTTGACTATGGTTCTCATGTACCAAGGCAAGGGATAGGAGTGGATGATGGAATACCGCAGAATGGGATGTTCTGGATTGAAGTTGAGCGCTATCTCCTTAGGATCTTGGATTACCTTTGGCGACCAGATTGATGAAATCGTTGTTGAAAAGCTCATACAAAGGGCATACGAAGCAGGTGTCAATTTCTTTGACAACGCCGATATTTATGCAAATGGAGAGTCCGAACAAGTAATGGGAGAGGCGATTAAGGATTTCTCTCGAGAGAGCCTTGTAGTCTCGAGTAAAGTTTATTGGCCCACGATGCCCGGCCCCAACGGTCGCGGTCTCTCCAGAAAGCATATTATGGAATCCTGCCACGCTTCGTTGAAGCGAATGAATCTGGAATATCTGGATCTATATTTCTGCCATCGTTACGACCCCGAGACGCCGCTGGAGGAGGTGGTGCGAGCGATGGATGACCTTGTCTGTCAGGGTAAGGTGTTGTATTGGGGCACATCCGAATGGCGCGCGGGTCAGATTGCACGCTCCTATGCCATTGCCCGTGAGTGGAACTCTTATCCACCAGTTGTTGAGCAACCGCAATACAATATGTTTGTCCGTCGTAAAGTCGAGGACGAACTGGTTCCGGCTGCGAGAGATCTTGGATTCGGCTTAGTGACATATAGTCCTCTGAAGTACGGACTTTTAAGCGGAAAATACAACAACGGCCAACCTGATGAGAAGACTCGTCTTACGCGGGAACCGGAATGGGGTACAAAAGTCATAACGGAAGAACGGGTGGAGGTAGTTCGCGGCTTGACTGCACTTGCGGACGAAATCGGAGCGACGACCGCTCAACTAGCGATCGCCTGGCTCCTTCGCATTCCTGAGGTGAGCAGCGTGATCACAGGAGCGTCGCGGCTTAAGCATCTAGATGACAACTTGAAAGCGTTGGATTATATAGCAATGCTTTCGCCTGAGATCTTAAATAAGATCGAGGTGATATTGGAAAACGCTCCCGGTGAAACTGAATAAACCAAACGCCCGGGACTTTTAAATACCCCCAGAGTTTCAGAGCATCCCCCACCCTGCGACGTCAAGCGCTTAAAATTTTATATTTAAATGACGGGATGTATACTCCCAATCATCACAGGAGTCGGATATTATCCGGCACCAAGCAGCAATTTGTGCTGTTTGTAAAAAGGAGAGATTGACAAAATGGCTAACGAGATACAGATAGACGCTTTTCCACCGGCAAAGATGGCGAGCAGGATGGAGAGTGTCGGCGTCGCAAAATCAGAACTCAGGGCGAACACGATGTTCGCCTTGGCTGTTCTGGCGGGAGCATTTATCGGTTGTGGGGCGATCTTTGCCACGGTCGTCACAACTGGCCTGGGAGCCGTCGGTATGGGCTTCGGGGTCATCAAACTGCTGGGAGGGCTGGTCTTCTGCCTCGGCCTTGTCGGCGTCGTTGTGGCTGGGGCCGAGCTCTTCACCGGAAACAACCTGATCATCATGGCATTTGCCAGCGGTAGGGTTCCTCTAGCCAAGCTACTACGCAACTGGGGCATCGTGTATGCGGGCAACTTTGTGGGCTCGATATTGACTGCGATGATCATGCTAGTGACAAAGCAGTACATGTTTTCCAACGGTTCCTTGGGCGCCAATGCTCTCGGTATCGCCAATGCCAAGACCGGTCTAGGCTTTTTCCAAGCCATCGCCCTGGGCATCATGTGCAATGCCCTGGTATGTCTGGCTGTGTGGCTCTGTTCCTCGGCACGATCAACCACTGACAAAATCCTGGCAATTATCTTCCCCATTACCGCCTTCGTCGCTGCCGGATTTGAGCACTCTGTGGCTAACATGTACTTCATCCCCATAGGCTTGTTCATTAAAAGCACCGCTGGCGCGGGATTCTGGGAAGCCATCGGTAGGACAGCTACAGATTATGGAAACCTGACGTGGGGAGCTTTCTTTATCAAGAACCTGTTGCCGGTGACTATCGGTAACATCATAGGTGGCGCCGGATTTGTGGGATTGGTTTACTGGTTTATCTACTTACGACCCCAGAAGGTGGTAGAAGTTGCGAAAGAAGCCGCGGTCCAAATCCTGGTCGTGGACGACGATCCCGACATGATCGAGTTTACGCGCACCGTTCTCACCAAAGATGGCGGCTACGAAGTGTTCTCTGCAGCAAATGGAGCACAAGCTCTCGAGATCATGAAAGCGGAACCGCCGGATCTGGTCCTGCTTGACGTGATGATGGATTCACCACTCGACGGCGTCAACCTGGCCCGAAAAATGACCTTGGATACGATCCTATCGGAGATTCCAGTCATTATGGTTTCCAGTATCGAGCATAGCGAGTATGCCGATCGCCTTCCAGACGACATGAGAATTCCCATTGATGCCTGGATTAGCAAACCGGTGGATCCCGATCATCTCCTGAGGACTGTCCGACGCTTCCTGGCCTGAGCGACTCGAAGGTCAGGCGCAGAATACTTGGGTGGCATATTCAAGCGTACGCTATTCGCACTTGTCTGGATCGAACGTGTAGGACGGCCTATGCCGCTGCGTTATACCCCGCGGGTCGAAATTCATCCAGATGGGATGCGAGGCTGCGAATTACGATTCTATTCGTGGATAATGCCCCCCACTTCGTCTCGGAGCGGCACATCAACCGCAGCGTAACGGGGGGGGCGCGCGAGAAGTATGTATAGATGAGGTAATCCTGAGTCGTCATTTACACACTTTGGTCTCCCCTATGCCGCTATAAAGCTTCCGCGTGCTATCGAGCACCTATCCGGCTCTCTCGCAGTGGTTACGGATAGGTGGCTGTACTACACGCTTCGGCACAGGTATTGCAGGGAGTTTAGTTACGCAATCATTTACGGGTAGAATTCGAATATGGCGAAGGCGACGGATGTAAGGCGGTTTCGACGCCGCCGGGAGATCCAATCTGGAGGAGAGAAGCTGCTTGGGCGGCTTGGTTTTATATCTTCCCTTCTGCTGGTTATTGGAATTGGAATTGTAAGCCTCCTGGTGGCTATATCTTATGCCGATTTAACTTCAAACCTTCCCCCGGCGGAAGATCTGGATCTGATCTTCGGCTCCACGGGGCGGGAGTCTTTCCGTCCGGTCAAGTTCTATGATCGAACAGGCGATAAACTTCTTTTGGATGTACTTCACCCGCAGGCACAGAGCCGACGTTGGTTGTACCTCGACCCGGATGGGCCGATCGATTTACCTGAGTACGCGCTTGAGGCTACGATCGCGATCCAAGACGAAACCTTCTGGGTAAACTCTGGATATAACCCCCAAGAGGTAATTCAAGCGGCGCTGAGCTATCTCGAGCTTCAGCAACCTAAAGAGATAACAACCTCGATAAGTCAGCAATTAGTCCAGTCGCAACTGTTGCCACTCGGGGGGGGAGTTCGTTCTCCCGAGAAGCAATCCTTACAAAGAATGATTCTAGCGGCTGAGGTCACCCAGAAGTATCCCAAGGAAAAAATCCTCGAGTGGCATATCAACAGCGCCGACTATGGAAACTATGCCTATGGGATTGATGCCGCGGCGCTGGTGTATTTCGCCAAGCATGCGTCAGCTCTCACCCTCCCCGAAAGCGCGATGTTAGCGGCCATCCCTCTTAATCCATCACTGAACCCAGTTGATGCTCCAAAAGAGGCGAAGGAACGGCAGGCGGAAACCTTGAGGGCGATGGTGAGTATGGGAGCAATCACGCCCCATGAAGCAGAACTGGCCCTTGCTCAGCCTTTGGAGATCATGCATGAGACCATTGAGCGACCGGACCACCTACACGCAATAATTGAGTATCTCCAGAGCGAAGTGCTTGAGATGTTTGGCGATGATGCCCTGAGACGAAGTGGATTGTGGATTCAAACCACGGTGGATTACGACCTGCAGCTGCAATCCCACTGCACACTCCAAACTCATGCCGCCCGTCTGTCCGGGTTTGAACCAAGCGCCATTCTCCCTGCGGCAGATGGAACGGGATGCCTCGCTGCGGGATTTCTCCCTCCAGTTCGCCCAAGCGACGCAAATCTCGATCACAATATTGAAGCGGGAGGCTTTGTAGTTCTCGATGCAGAAAATGGGGAGATTCTAGCGATGGCGGGGCCCATCACAGAAACGAGATCTACCGGCACTATGTTCTCCCCATTTGTCTATCTGACAGCTTTCGCCCAAGGCTATTCACCGGGGAGCATGGTCCTGGATATTCCTCCTGAAGGCGAGTTAGAAAATGGAATGTCAGGAGAGCAGGCTTCACAATATAGCGGACCGGTGCGGATCCGCACCGCGCTGGCGAATGGGTATGAAGCAGCGAGTGATAGGGTCCAGTCTTTGATAGGTGTGGACAGCATCGAGCGAACGGCACGTTCAATGGGTGTCTCGTCAGCAACTTACAATGCAAAAGCGTATCGCATATCCAGTGATCTAAATTGGGAGGCTTCTCTGCTGGATCTAACCAGTGCCTTTGCCGTTCTTGCGAATCAAGGAACGATGGTCGGTGAGTCATCTCCACAGGATAACGCTGCAAGAGATTCTTTGCGGCCATCGATCATTTCGATGATTGAAGATGGTGTGGGGAGGCTAGCGTTTGGCTTTGAACCAGATCATAAGGCAGTTCTCAGCGCTCAGCTGGCTTATTTGATGACGGATGTGCTGACGGATGAGACGGCACGCCGGTCAGCCCTAGGGCAGTCAAATGCCTTGGAGATCGGCCGGCCAGCGGGAGCCATTGCCTCTGTTGGGGATGGACACGACTTCTGGAGTTTAGGATACACTCCGAGCCGAGTTGTCGGTGTTTGGCTTGGAAATCTGAACGGCGCCGAGCCAGTTGGACTACATGAGATGAACAGTGCCGCCCCTGTATGGCATGCCCTTATTCGCTATACAACAAAGGAGCTACCGAACACTGGATGGCAGATACCACCGGGTGTGAGCCGGATAGATGTCTGTGACCCCTCTGGTCTGCTGCCCACGGTCTACTGCCCTTCGGTTGTGACCGAGGTTTTCCTAAGCGGAACTGAGCCGATAACCTTCGATAATCTTTTCCAGCCCTACCTGGTGAACAAAGAAACGGGCAAGCTTGCGACTCTGAATACACCAATCGATCTTGTTGAAGAGCGGATATATCTCGTCCCGCCTCCAGAGACTGCGGAGTGGGTACGGATGATCGGTCTCGAAAGACCCCCTCAAGAATATGACACCCTCACCGATCTGGAACGTCAGGATCCAGACGTACGCATTACAACGCCGGCACCTTTTTCCTATCTTCGTGGCGATATTATGGTGCGAGGGTATGCAAGTCCGACGAATTTTGACTATTACCGGCTTCAATATGGCAGCGGACTAAACCCCACGCGCTGGGTGCAAATTGGGGATGACAGTGGCAAGCAAGTACGGGGCGGGACTTTGGCGCTTTGGACGACCGAAGGACTCAACGGGTTATATACGCTTCAACTCGTTGTTGTCGACCTCGACGGGCATATCTCAACCCATGCCATCCATGTTACAGTGGACAACCAACCCCCAGAGGTAGCGATACTATTGCCCAAACCCGACCAGGTCCTGAGCGGCATGAGCACACAGGAGATGGTGATTGAGGTTGAGGTGGACGATAACTTTGGGGTTGAGCGGGTCGAGTTCTATATTGACGGCATTAAGGTTGAAACGGTGACCACGCCGCCGTATTCGATCCGCTGGCGTATGCGTATGGTTGGTGAACATGAGGTCTATGTTCAAGCGATCGATCTCGCTGGGAACGTGGCGGAAAGTGACCGCGGCCTATTCATGGTAGAACGGCCATAATCAGGATTCATACAGTCGATTCCGTTGCATTAAACCAATTTCTGTGAGAATCGCACAGCTCCCCATGAGCGGCGCCCACGGGGAGCTGGTAGATTACGGATTATGCTGTTAGCAGGGTCCTTGCACGTAGAAACCAAAATCGACACCGCCCACATGTGCACCTGAACCAACTGTAACCGATCTGGGATGGGTGGTGCTGGGACAATCGCCTCCACACGAACCACAAGAGTGACCCACGGATACGCAATAATTCCCTGGCGGAACATTGGAGAAGCCGTATTCACCGCCGCCAAACGTGGTCGTCGAGTCGACTACGGAACCGCTGCATCCACCGGACCTGAGCGTCACCGTCCATCCGCCAATACCGCCATCACCGATGTCGCGGGTCCCGTCGTGATCGATATCCCGCCAAACCATACCGGATATCGAGCCGGGAAGGACGGGCGTTGGGGTTGGTGGGACGTAGCACACACCAGGCTCGGAGCCGGTTGGGATGAAGCCGTAACCCCAGCGGCAGGTGTTGTCCAGCGATGCCATCGCCTTAACGGGGTATTGGCTGCTCTCAGAGGCGGGTGAACCGGCTTCAATCAATGTGAAGTGGTCGTGGTAGTCGAACCAGGCAGGATCCTTGATGCTTTCGTCGCTCCACGCACCCCACATGAACTCACCGTCATTGCCGATGAGTGAATAGAGGAAAGCAATCTGAATGCGATCGGCATTTCCGGGGTCGCGGCGGATCCAGGCTTCGTCAGGTCCGATCCCGTACCCGTTCTCGAACACACAATCCTCATAGCCGTCTCGAGCAGAGTGTGGACTATCAGAAATCATCGGTGTGGGGCCGCCAACATCGCCGTTGGTATCACGGCAAGCTCGCACACCGTCCGTGGTCCACGCGCTGTCGGGCGGGGCATCAGCGAGGATCAACCAATCGCCATGACCGTCGATATCCAGGTCGACTTCCACACCGTAGGCAGCTTCTGACCCAGCAGGGGGTAGTCCTTCAAGAAAGATCGTGACGTAAACCCAGGGCGGGCCCATACTAATTTCCGCGCGGGTGATATCCAGATATTCCTGGTAATCCATCACCTGTGTAGTGAAGGGACGCTCGAGGAGATTGATGTCAAAAATGTCGGCGTTAGCTCGTCTCTCTGAAGCAAGAGATGCGCTCGAACGGTCGGTCATAAAGCTGCTCACCGAGCCAGGGCTCGAGGGTTGGATCTGGTGCTCAACGGTAGGTGAGGGCAGCGCCTCTTCGGTTGGCTCCGCAGGGAGCGGGGTCGCCTCAGCTGGGCTCGTCGCGTCAGGCACCTTTGTTGCCTCTCCTGATTGCAGGTTAGCCTCGACGATCGTTGCCAACGCTTCCATCGTCTGTGTGGCTGAGGGGCCGGCGCTGCCAGGTAGGCTGCAGGCCAGAGCCGACATCAACAACATGACGATTGGAAGGAGCATTCGTAACGAGCGTTTAGTATTCATGGTTTCCATCTCCTTAGAATGAAATCGTTTTACACTCTCCATATCTATAACGTAGATATCAAGCTTATGTGACACCTAATTCAAGAGTCAAGTGTTTCGTCGCGACGCATCATCTGGTTTTGCGTCGGCAATTCATTTATTAAACGTGAAAACTTAAACGTCTCTGGGTATTGGCATCCATTCGGCGTTATTCCCCACTTACCTGCGGTCGCTCAGGAGGACATTCCTTAGCCATTACTATTTAACGCTGGATCCATGTCTAAAAATTGGTATCCCAGGGTGTGTTCTTCGATCCAACACCATACAGTGCAGAGCGGATTGGTTCCTGCAGCGAGGGAATGTTGTCGGCTAGCGCAGCCAATACGCCAAAACATCCGGAGAGCATCATGTCACCATAAGGGGCTGCGTAATAACAATTAAGGCGAGATTCCGCCATCATCGATCGCCGCGGTCCTGTGACGATCACCTTAAACTCCTCCCCTTCCAAAGGGAGCGATTCCGGGATGATCGTAAGTGCACCATGACCATGGTCGTTGAAAACATCCTCGCACTTCAAAGTCCCAGCGGCGAATGACTCCAGCAGTGTATCCAGACGGACTTGGTCGAGCAAACCTGTGTGATGCTCAAAAACACCTTCAATGCCGCTGGGTCCGAGGCGGAAAGCCAATGTGTGTAAGTTACCGAGGTTAACGAAGAGAGCGCGAGCCTGCTTTGAAGCAATAGGATCGAGTGTGGCCCCGAGCACCGCCGCGGGGGCAGTGTCCATCAGCATCAAAGGGCAGTCGAGGCTCGACGCAGACGTAGATACAGCACGCATACGAGTAAGTATTTCGGGCACATGTTCTGCGGGATAAGCGAAGGCGCTTAGGTGGTTCTTCTCCAGAATACGCCGCTTGAGGTAGTCGAAACGGAACTTGCGGTCCGAGATATTGGGAGGGGCGGCACCGTGGTCAAAGACTGCCACACCAACCCCATCCAGATCGAGGTTAACGCCGAAGGCGGTGAAGGTTTGCCGTATGACCTCGAGATCGAAGTCCTGAAGTGTGATACGCCGAATGGACTCAAGAGACCACGCCTCGTCTTCGCTGATGAGTGTGACGCCCATTTCATATTCAACCCATTCGAGGTCGTCGTTGAAAGTCTGTGCAGCCTCCGGTGTTGCGAAAACTCGATGACCTTGCTTGAGATGGGTCTCAGCTGCCCAATGTGAGGGCCCTCCCCCCATCGTCACACCTGTGAGAAGGATGTCCTCGCCAAGGAAGGTCGCCTCTTGTATCTTCTCTCTCACCATCATCGTCGGTGAAGGCATGACTAGCTTGAGACCGTTCTCGATGTCTAGTCCTTCTTGTAAGAGGAAGATATCCTGCGTGCCAGTGCCAATATCAACCGTTAATACATGCTTCATTGCCGTTCCGTAGAGGTCAATCAGTGTGAATAGCTGGCGTGAGATATCACCAGGTTGAGCTAATCACCTGGATGGGGCTGCCAATCCGGATGCAGATCGCGCCCGGGGTTCTGAGTCAGGTTGAGCTGACCTGAGCCGTTGTTCGTCATGATGTAGATTTCAGGATTCTGGTCACGGGTGGACGTGAAAACAATCCACTGATTATTGGGTGAGAACATCGGTTCCTTGTTTCCCAGGGAGTTTGTGAGGGAGATGGGATCAAGACCCGGACTCTGTGCATAAGCGATGTAAATCTCCTGCTTGCCGTATTTTACGAGCCAGCTGAAGGCGATGAACTGACCATCTGATGACCAGGTTAATTGATCGGCACCGATTATTCTGTCCTGAACATCAAACCATGAGGGATCGCCGCCTCCTGCGGGTCTCAACACGATGCGGCCGGGGGCCTGGTTAATCGAAGCGATAACCGCGAGCGTCTTTCCGTCGGGTGACCACGCGGGGGCATATTCGATGGCATATCCTGCGGTGACATTCCGCGGTGGTTCAGTGATTGAGCAGTTATCAGGCGCCGGGTTGCACTCAACGCTCATGACGAACACCTGCTTCAATGAATTTACGCGCGTACTTGTAAAGGCGATTTGACTGCCATCGGGGGACCACATGGGATCGAAATCATCGCCGAGGCTCTTGGTAAGATTGATCGGTTCACCGGAGCGATCGGTGTTGATTACAAAAAGATCAAGCCCTAGATCATTTCCGTACACATCACTGCCACCCGGAGCCGTATAGATGATTTTCTTTCCGTCGGTTGACCATCTGGGCTGACCCTTGTCGCCAGGACCGTAGGTTAACTGTCGCGGATCGCTTCCGTCAGCATTCATCGTCCATATTTGTAAGGTACGTCCGTCTTCGCGGTCGCTCACAAAGGCGATCCTGCCGCCACCACCAAGGATGATGGTGGTGGCTGTAGGTGTTGGCATTTGGGTTGGAGTGGACGATGGTTCGGGGACGGGTGTTGGCGTGTAGGGAGTTGGGGTCTGTGTAGTCGGGGGGCTTGTGTTCACCGCTTGGACGAAAGCGGTAACGGTGGTTTCGGTTGGCTGGGAGCGACTTCCGCCGAAGGGGAGAACGCCACCGAGAGCGAGTGCCCCTCCACCACCGATTAAGATCAAGGCGAGAACTCCGAGACCGATCCACCGACCTGTATTTCGGGATTTGGGCGGAGCGGGAGGCTTGAGCGGGGCGCGAATCGTCTCCAACTGCATGCGACCTGCCAGCGCCATGCAGAAACTGGCCATCTCTGGGAAGCGGTCCTCCTGTTTCAAGGCCAGCGCCCTTTCTAGTGCAGCCTCCACATGTTCAGGTACAGCGGGATTCAGATTGCGGATTGGTTGAAGGATTTCCTTGCCAAGCATGCGTTGGATACTATCCGCTGGGCGTTGATTGGTTAAAAGAGAGTAAAGCGTTGCAGCCAATGAATACTGATCGCTGCGCGCGTCTGTGCGTTGTCCACCGTATTGCTCAGGAGGTGAGAAACCGGGCGTTAGCCCTCGTGCACCGGTCGTAGTCCGTGACTGGTCGAAGACCTTGGCGATACCGAAATCGACGAGGACGATGTTCCCACCAGGCTGCAATTTGAGATTAGCTGGTTTTATATCGCGGTGGATCACAGGCGGTTTGCGTGAGTGGAGGTAACTCAACGCGTCGCAGATGGATTTGGCCCACGTCAACACAACATCGGGGGTTGGTGGCTGTTTCGCAACCTGTGTGTTTAGATCGACCCCCTCGACGAAGTCCATCACCAGGTATTGGCGATCCTCAAGGATGAAATGGTCCGTCACTCGAGGGAGATTGGGGTGACGCAGTGTAGCCAGCAGGCGCGCTTCACGCCGGAACTGTCGTTCTGATTCTGGGCTTGGGTTGAGGTTTTCCTTGACAGCGACTTTGAGATCTAATGTCATGTCATGCGCAAGGAAAACTGCGCCCATTCCAC
>Ga0315550_1001061_pt1 | contig 16987 bp, 15 predicted proteins | sample SalMarSW160190MG_2_FD_203100 | JGI IMG/M metagenome (GOLD analysis project Ga0315550, IMG submission 203100) | Salt marsh sediment microbial communities from the Plum Island Ecosystem LTER, Massachusetts, United States - Salt Marsh Sediment SW1601-90 ... | reverse complement strand
GACTGGCAAGAAAAGTTGGTCCCTGGACATAGGCAGTGATATGGTCACCGCCGCGATTGGCAGTAGCAAAGGCAAGACCAGTAATCTTTGCGGCTCTTGAATCATATGCTGCCAGTTCAAGGCCCTTGACATTCATAGCAAATCTTTCTGATCCCTGACCCAGTCTTTGAGCAATTCGTCTGGTCCCCTCGGCCAATAAATCTCCAATGCCTTCCCGTTTGGCAATTTTGTGAACAAGTTGTATCATGGTATCGGAATTGCCAAAATATATTTCCATGCCTTCGACACTCCCCTTTGTTATAATTCCTTTTTCAAAGCATTCCATTATAAAAGCAATCGTACTGCCAGTTGAAATAGTATCCAGACCATAATCATTACAGAGATAATGAGCCATTGTAATTGCTTCAAGGTCGGAGATATCACACATTGCCCCAAAAGTTCCGACGCTTTCGTATTCCGGGCCCTCACCTTTTTGCCCAGCATACGGGCCTTTTCTGATTTCTGAATCCCGGCCACATTTGATTGGACAGGCAAAGCAACCCACTGGGCGTACCAAGACCTTTTCACTCAAGGCCTCTCCATTTATCTTCTCAACAAACGAGCAGACTCCAGTCTGCCAGTTTCTGGTTGGCAAGCCCCCACAGACATTGACCATATCCAAAACCAAGTTTGTCCCGTATGCCTCTAAGCCTGCACTTAAGATAGATTCACCCAGAAGTTCAAATTGTTTATCAGTTACTTTTTTAAAGGCCCTTTCATCGGCAATTTGGATTTTTCTTGATCCCCTCACTGCAATAGCCTTTAATCTCTTGGAGCCCATTACAGCGCCCACGCCACATCGTCCAGCTGCCCGGTGAAAATCATTCATAATTGCTGCGTATCTAACCAGATTTTCTCCAGCTATGCCAATACTGGCAACATTGAATGTCTCACCTAATTGTTGTTTAAGCAGTCCAGTCGTTTCTGAAACATTCTTCCCCCACAAATCAGTTGCATCTTTAATTTGAGCCACTTCATCATCAATAACTAGATACACTGGTTTCTCTGAAATACCTTCGAAAATAATGCCATCATAACCTGATTGTTTAAGATCAACACCCCACCTACCGCCTGAACTGGACTGAGCCCAGATATTGGTTAAAGGAGATTTAGTAACAACACTGTAACGGCTGGCACTAGGAGAGGCGGTTCCGGTCACGAGACCGGAAAAAAAGATAAGCTTATTTTCTGGCCCTAAAGGATCTATTCCTGGTCTATTTTCATCAAATAAATATTTACTGGCTAACCCTCGACCACCTAAAAATTTCCTTGCCATCTCTTCAGGTATCTCTTCTTTGAGCACTTTCCCATCTGTTAAATTCACTCTTAAAATTTTTCCCATCAACCCAAACATCTTTTCACCTCCCTACATCGCATAGTGCGTGGCGTCATGTCGTTTTACTCCGTACTCTTTACCCTGTGCACAGCTACCTTTTGTGCTCAAATGCCAAATTGAGCCTTCAGGTCCTTGTACATGGCCTTGAACGACTGGAATTCCTCTACTTCCAATTCATCAGAAAATTTGTCACTTACCTCACCCGCAAGGGCCACGAGCCTGATAGCCGCTTGAGTAGCGGCCGCAAGCTTTGCCGCTTTCTTTACGTTGAAGGGAACGAGTTTCAGTTTCAAAGTAGCGATCTCTTTAACCACGTTAAGCTCTTTTCTCAATATCTTTTTCCATCGCTCATACTCGGCTTCAAGCACATAATCCCCGGTTCTTCCAACTTCAGCAGGGACGATTCTTGATGAATGGCATTCGCCATGCCATAGATCCATGAAAACAAAAACATCGTCTTCAAATCCGGCCTCAGGATTTGCCTTAAAGACCAGAACCACTGATCCCTCCCAGGTCCTTGCGGCGGCCTTGTATCGGTCATCCCCTTGTATCTTATTTTCGAATTCAGAGGCCCATTCAGGTGTACCAATGATGTAAGGTTGGGGCTCCGATTTTTTTCTTTCTTCAACCAGCCTGGCATAATTCTCATCCCATTCTTTGGTCCCGGCTTGATACATGATTTATCCTCCTTATATAAAATCTATTAATCCCATGAAATCCTTACTGCCTCCCTCTCAAAACATTGCCAATTTATTAGGCATTTGCGACATAATATATTCTGCCATTGCGGTAATAGTTAGGCTCGGATTCACCCCAAGATTAACAGGTACGTTGGAGCCATCCACAATGTAGAGATTGTGATAACCATGGATTTCCCCAGTAAAATCTACTACTCCTTTTTCAGGGGTTTCGCCCATCACAGCTCCGCCTAATATATGGGCTGTGGTTGGGACGTCGAAAAGAACTTCTGGCCATGCACTCATGGGTTGACCGTCTATTTTTTCACCCATACGCCTCGCAATCTCGTTGGCGATGGGAATATATGATGGTATTTTTTTAGATCCAGGCATAAGTTCAGAATTCATGCTTCGTTTACCCAAACGCCACCAACGACGCTTATAATCAAAACGAATGTTATTCTCTAATGTCTGCATAACTAGCAGAATAGGCGTCCGCGCCCCCCAGCCAAAGATCCAAAGGGATTTCAAAAACTTTAATGGATGTTGCAATACATTACCAATAAATCTCACCCAGCGAGGCATGCGACCGCCGCCATCAGTAAGTAATGTTGCCAAAATCCCCAGAACATCCGAGCCTTTATTAAACCGCACAACTTCGACATGAGTACTTTCATCTGGATAAATCCCTGATGTAATTGAGATTTGATCGGAATAATCCGCGTGCTTATCATTGGCTTTTACACTAAGCAAAGCTTCAGAGTTGGTACGGACAAAGTTACCCAATTGATCAGAAAGTCTGGGCAGCAGGCTTTTACTTTTGCACTCCATGAGTAATTTGACAGATCCCATGACTCCCCCGCTGAACACAACACCATGAGCTTGGAAGATTTTTTTTGGGTGACGGAAACCAGTCGATTTTCTGCTAAGAACTTCATAGCCTTCATTGAAAGGACGAACGCCGATGACTTCCGTTTCAGGATAAATCGCAACACCATACTTATTTTCTGCCAGATAAAGGTAGTTTTTATCAAGTGTATTTTTACCACCAACTGGGCATCCAATCATACATGCACCGCAGAAAGTACAACCAGTTCTTTCCGGGCCTTCCCCATTGAAATAAGGATCGGGTACCGTTTTATCCGGTTCGCCGAAGAAAACACCTACCTCATTGATATGGAAAGTATCTTCCCTGCGGATTTCTTTTCCAATTTCCGCCAAAATTTCATCCGCCTTACCTATCTGAGGACAGGGGGTTGCTCCTAGCATCTGCTTAGCTCGATCATAAAAAGGTGCTAATTTCGCCTTCCAGTCGCCCGGTCCCCATTCCGGCTTCTTAAAAACCTCATCTGGCGGCACGAGGAGCTGGTTGCAATAGTTAAGGCTTCCGCCACCAACACCAGTGCCATGAAGAATAAAAACGTGTTTGAGTAACGAAAGAACCCAGATACCATAAAGCCCTAACTGAGATATCCACAAATTTTTACGAAGATTCCAATTGGTATGAGGAAAGTCTTTCGTACCATAGCGTTTGCCTTTCTCTAAAACTACTACCTTGTAACCTTTCTCAGCCAACCGCAATGCGGAAACACTTCCTCCAAAACCTGATCCAATAATAACATAATCGTACATTATTTCTCCTTAGCTATACATAACCATTTACGAACGTTCAAAAGCCGAGTCGCACTATGTATTTTTTTGGGTAAACTATGTAATGTTTAATAAGGCATACCCATATTTTGAGAGTTTTTGTAGGTTTGATCAAAAACTATTGTTACGTTTTTTATCCAAAAAAGCGGTAAGCCCTCTCTCATGATCCTTTGAGTAGGTAGAAAGAAGAAATTGATCTGCGTCCATATAGATACCTGCCCTATCAAGAGCAGCGCTTATAGTGGTTATGGCCTGTTTTGTCATAGAAACAGGTATAGGCGGTTTTTTGAGAATCTTCTTACCGAAAGCTATTGCAGTTTCCATGGTTGATCCATCCGAAACCACCTCTTCAGCAAGACCCCATGTCAGACATTTTTTTGCTGGCACCTGCTCACCCAATAGGATCATTTGCTTGGTCTTAGCAGGCCCTATAAGATGGATCAATCGAGGAATGGAACCCCAGCTATAATTTAATCCCAGTTCAATCTCAGGTATACGCATGAATGCAGACTGTCCTATGATGCGAAAATCACAAGAAATTACGAGTGAAACCCCACCTCCCACACAAAATCCCTCGATAGCTGCAATGGTAACCGGCTCCGTTTCTTCCCATGCACGACAGGCACGTGGTCCTAATATAACACGCTCTCGCCGTTCATCCATAGTCCCACGCACCATTTTTTGCACCTCTGGGTCTTTAAGGTCCAAGCCTGCACTGAAAACACCTGAAGCTCCTGTCAGGATAACAACACGGATACCTGGATCATCCTGAAAGCTTAAAGCGACTTCTTTGAGCTCCCTGAGCATACGCACAGATAGGGTGTTTAATGGATTCGGTCCGTCCAGCGTCACCGTGACCAAAGGTCCCTCTCTTTCAACGATCAGTTCACGATATTTCATCTAAAGCCTCCATTGTAATTAATGCCTTATATAACAAGCATGTGCTTGGTAAATGAGCATGGGAATGTCTTTTTTTAACCATGCCCTCTAACAGGGGCATCAGTGTGCCGCTTCACACCCTGTGCACGAGCACCTCGTCATTGTCTTCTAGGAACTCTGTACGTGTGCACTGGTGTGAAGCGGCCTTCCGACTCGTCTTTGTGAGGGCATGGTTAAAAAAAGACATTCCCATGCTCATGCGTATCTCCTATTCTCTGAAATAGTTATTAACGCCCTCAGGAGTTTAATTTCTTTCATTTTTGAGTTACTTTACTCATTAGCCTCTGAGGACCGAATTCGTTTCGGAGCGGGTGGAAAGTACAAAGAGAAAATAGTCCCACCTGAATGATAACAATCCTCCTTTTTTTTGCAAAAGGTACAAATGCTTATCCTGCCAGGGCAAATATCACTCTCTTTGGGTATAAATCCACACCTTGAAGACGTCATATCTATCTTGAAATTATATCGCTCGGAGAAAATTTTCATACGCAATAAGTCCGCCCCCTTTCCCCCGGCATTAAAATCATAGGGTCTTTTTGATGAATAGACCATTGCATCCTGTGTTGTAAAGAAACCTTCAAAAATCCGCCTCTGAGATTCTTCTATAATGCCAACCCCAAAGTCATGAACCAACAACTCAGAACCTTTTCCTTTTTTTTGGACAATGATTTCTACCTTCCCCTCATCAGGAGTATTTTCCACGGCATTTTTTATCAAACCATCAATCACCTTTTGCAAAGGATCTAAAGGCATATATATGGGTGGTGTAGAAACGAGGTTGTGAATAATTTCAACATGACGGTGTGAAAAAAAAGGTTTGTTGTGTTCAAGTCTTTCCTTGACATATTCAGCTAAAATAATTTCTTCTTGTACCATCTCCTTAGGCCCAAATATTTCTTCAATACGCTTTCTAACACGTTCAACTATATGAATATCTCCTGCCTCTTCAGTAATAAGGCTTTCCAATTCATCGGTGTATTGATCGAGTATTAAGGAAAGAAGACCATAGGTCTTGTGTTGCTTGTCCCGCATGATATCTTCCACTTCGTACTCAATGTCCTTTATGCGATCGAGGTTTCTTTGGGCCCTTTTTATGGATGGCTTCCATGTCTCTTCAGGAAGAGCTGACAATTTCCTTGTCAGTATATTTAAAGAGCTAGCCAGGACCGCAACAGGTGTTTTTAATTCATGGGATAGATGGGTGATAACATTGTCTTTCGCCCTATTTAGACTTGTAACCTCCTTGTATGCCTTCTTTAGCTCATTAGAAACTCTGGCATTTTCAACGGAAAGTGCAACGGTCCCTCCTATCATACTTAATAGATCAACATCTGTATTATCAAAGACTCCTTCTTTTTTATTAATGGCACATAAAACTCCAACAATTCGATCACTGCTTCTCAAAGGCACATCCAGCATAGTACGGGAATTATATCCAAGTTGCTCATCCACCACGGAATAATAATTCGGATCTTTTGAGGTATCAGGAACGATGATAGGTTCACCGGTTTCGATGACTTTCCCTGATACACCTTTATCTGCAGGATAACGAATCTCCTTTGCCCTCTTTTGAGTTGCGCTATCTTCATATGCCGTTCCTAAAAAAAAGAGCTCCTTCTTCTCCTCATCAAGCAATATGACAATAGCTCCATCTACATTCAAAAGGAGTTTAATCTCACTGCTAATATAATCCAGAACATCCTCTAAATCAGGATATGCAGGGAGCGCCATGCTTATACGAAGCAGTGCCTCATTGATGCGGGCTATCCTTTTTTCCTGTGTAATATCCCTAAAGATTATAAGTTCCAGGGCTGGTTCATCGCCATATTCAGAATGGCACACCGCCCTCATAGATACATCTAGAATACGACCATCCTTGGTAAGACGCCTTGTTTCTTGACGCTGCAATACCTTTTTTTTCAAAAGCCGTTTAAAATTATTGGCAGTCTCTTGGTTAAGTTCTGGAGGAACAAACGGAACAAATTTTCCTTCTAATTCATCCAGAGTCCACCCAAACATTTCGGTAAAGGCATGATTCAGGTAGTACACACGCCCATCAACAGTAAGTATCTCTATGGGGTAAGGGACAAAATCAATCAAAATTCCAAGGCGCCTTGTCGATTTTCGAAGAGCTCCCTCTACCTTCTTGCGCTTGGCAGCTTCTTTCTGCAAATCCCTGACCTTTTTTTCCAATTCTTCATAGGTCGGTTTCTTGGCCATGAACAAATCCTCCGTGTAGCCTAAAAAAAGCCTCCTGAGTTTATATACAAGGATATTATAGGTACAATGAAATCTCAACCTCATTTTTGGCATTCATTATCTCTCATTATCATACATCTATTAGCCAGAGATCCATTTTATTGATTGATATAGTATTTTGATCACAGTGACGCTGTTTGAATGGAATCTCTTGTCTTTTTACTCACAGTAATTCATCCTTGTTTTTTGATTAGTCTTTTGGCATGCTACATTGAAGGAAATGCGAATGTGATGCTATCCTGCACATTAGAGAAAGAGGAATTCTCATTTTTGAAGATATTCAGGTAATTGGGCTTGGTCAGGCATGTCTTGATTATTTAGGAAGAGTGAGTATCTATCCCGAGGAAGACAGCAAGTGCGAACTCATGGACCTCCACATTCAATGTGGGGGGCCTGCTTCTACCGCCCTTGTTACTCTTTCCCGCCTGGGCATACGAACATCCTTTTTAGGATCTATATCTGACGATTCACGTGGTATTGAAATAGTAAAGGAGCTTAAAAAGGAAAAAGTGGATTCTACCTTATTAAAGATTACTCCTGGTTATACGTCTCAGTTTGCCTTTATTGCAATAACAGAAAATGGAAACAGAACGATCTTCTGGCATAGGGGAAGTGTTCCCCACCTAAGACCACGTGATGTGAACCTGAGCCCTTTTTCAAAGGCCAAAATCCTGCACCTGGACAGCCTGATGATCGGAGCGGCTCAAGAGGCAGCACAACAGGCCAAACATATGGGGCTTACAATAGTTATGGATGCCGGAACAATGAGGGAAGGTTCCCGGGAATTGATGGCAATAGTGGATATCTTAATCGCTTCAGAAAGATTTGCGGAACCTCTGGTGGGAGACATTGCACCTCCTGAAAAAGCACTCAGAGCCCTTCATGAGTTAGGCCCAAAAGAGGTAATTATAACACGTGGTTCAAAAGGAAGCATTGGATTGAGTGGTAAAACAATCTATTTTCAGAAGGCCTTTTCCATTGATGTAGTGGACACCACTGGAGCTGGTGATGTGTATCATGGAGCATATATCTATGGACTGCTTCAGGGGTGGGATATGCAGAAATGCATGCGTTTTGCCTCGGTTGCCTCTGCCATCAAATGCACGCAAATAGGGGCACGTAAAGGGATTCCTTCACTTGAAGAAATAAAGGAATTTATGAGAGGAAAATAAAAAATTCGTTGAAAACTCACTCAATCTGTACATTTTTATCTCTTTGAACAAACTCTGAAGCGAAACGATACTTTTGTTTTTGAACCCTTCTTCATGAAAAAAGAAATTGATCCAAAAATGCATTCAGCAGAGCATATCCTGAACCAGACAATGGTCAGAATCTTTTCCTGTGGTCGCTGTTTTAGATCCCATATTGAAAAGAAAAAATCAAAATGTGATTATTATTTTGATCGTCCTTTAACTGAGCAAGAAATGAGACAAATCGAAAAAACTGTGAATAATGTTATTCATGCTGATATGGTAGTTACCCAAGAGTATATAACTAAAGAAGAATCGAAAAAGAACTACAATATAGAGCGTTTGCCGCGAAATGTAGATGGTGACATTAGAATTGTCAAAATTGGAGATTATGACGCCTGCCCCTGCAGTGGTATTCATGTCAATTCAACAGGAAAAATTGGTGAGTTTCAAATAGTTTCAGTGAGTTTTGACAATGGTGTGTTAAGGATAAGATACAAACTCACTCATTTAAATACGTAAGGAAAAGCCTTGAATAAAAATTCGCACTGCTGCCAAATGGATGAAAAACCTCTTGCCACGATTAGGAAATTTAAACATGAGGATATCAATCAAATAACTAACATTGAGGAGCAGGCATTTCCAAAGACAGCCTATTCAAAACAAACTTTTCTAAATTATGGAAACAGTTTCCCGGATACATTTTGTGTAATAGAAACAGAAGACGATATTGTGGGATACATACTATTTGATAGAGGTGGCCATATCCATTCCACTGCGGTTAAACGCACATACCGAATGAAGGGTTTTGGCAGGATGTTGTTCATGCATGCTCTAAAATATGCTCGGAAAAAATTATGGCTCGAGGTGAGGTCAAAAAACAGTGGAGCAATAGCTTTTTATGAAAGTCTGGGCATGAAAATAACTGGAAAAATTCCCGATTATTACAAAAGCGATGATGCCCTGATTATGATAATGAGCCAGAAAGAATTGGATTAATGCGCCTGAGGCTCATTAAAATCTCCTTTCTGCCTCTCAGGAGTTTTTTATAAAGGACAATTACACTAACGATAAAATGTAAAGGATAAACAGATGGATATAAACAAGCTTAAGCACACCAAGCTCCTGCTTCTTGATGTTGATGGTGTCCTTACTGATGGTTCAATCATTTATAACGACAACTGCACAGAAACGAAAATATTTAATGTAAAGGATGGCCTGGGTATAAGGCTGCTTATGGAAGCGGGTATAAAGGTTGGAATTGTTACTGGTAGAACGTCAAAAGCTTTGTATCACAGGTGTACAAATCTGGGTATTTCTCTCGTATTCGATGGGATTCATGAAAAGACTTCGGTACTGGAACTCATCTTGAAGAAGACAGGCCTCCTGTCTGAAGAAATTGCATTTGTTGGTGATGATTTAATCGACCTTCCACTCTTAAGAAGGGTTGGGCTCTCCATTGCTGTAGCTGATGCCCATGAAACCGTCATCAAGCATGCAGACATGATCACCTCTGCAAAAGGTGGAGCCGGAGCTGTGAGAGAAATCTGTGAAGCGATACTGAAAGCACAGGGATTATGGAACAAAATATTAGAAAATTTTCAATAGCGTTTCCCTTATAAATATCCTAAGTATTCTCTGATACGAGTGCAAAGGGCTGTCTTTTAATCTACTCTCCTTTTGCTTCAGAAATTATAAGTTTTTTCTTGAAATAAATTCAAGTGCAGTGGAGCGTAAGCAGATTAAATTGTTGAGTAATTGAAACAGGGAGGTCTGTCATGAATACACTAAGAAAATTGATTTTTTTACTTCTAATCATTGTTACTATTCATTTCACTGGCTGTTCTTTCCTGAACAGGTTTCAAAAGGAAGGGACCCTACATCTTTCTGGATTAAAGGAGCCGGTCACCGTTTTACGTGATGATAAAGGCATGGCTTACATTTATGCAAACAACATTGAAGATGCCCTTATGGCACAGGGCTTTGTTACAGCTCAGGACAGGTTGTTTCAGATGGAGCTCACTAAACTTTTTGCCACAGGAAGGATATCAGAGCTTGCTGGAGAGGCGGCAAAAGCAATTGATATCAGGATGAGGACAATCGGCTTTTTTCGCAATGCAAAAAAGCATGCGAAGATACTTGACAAAGAGACGAGACTTTTTTTTCAGAAATACCTGGACGGGGTTAATGCTTACATAAAGACCCGTTCAGATACTCATCATCTTGCATTCAAGCTTGCCGGCATCAAGCCCGGCCTATGGACAATTGCAGACTCGCTTGCCATTGCATACTATATGGGCTGGGACTCTGCGGCTAATCTTCATACCGAAATCATTGCGCAGATGTTGGTGGAGAAAGTGGGAAAAGAGCGTGCCAGAGAGATCTTTCCACTTAATATAAATCCTGATGATTTTGTCAAGACAATAAATGTTGCAAAGGGATCAGTTCAGGAATTTGCGCAACTGAATCTCGAAGCTGATAAAAAAATCATATCGTATGTTAAAGATGGCACTCTCCGTGTGGGAAGCAATAACTGGGCTGTAAGACCTCTACTCTCAATTAAAGGAAAGCCTATTGTGGCAAATGATCCTCATCTCGATTCCAGGATTCTGCCAGGCCCATGGTATCCAAGTGGTATTATTACTCCAGATTTTAGGGCAGTCGGAGTAATCATTCCTGGCACACCAGGGATGGTAGTTGGCAGGACCGACCATATTGCCGTAGGAGTAACCAATGCATATGGCGACGCACAAGATCTCTATATTGAGACCATAGATCCAGAAAACCCTGATAGATATATAGAGGGCAAGAATTCCCTGTCTTTTGAGATGATTGAAGAGACCCTTGCCATCAAAGACAAGGATGCACCGCAGGGAGTAAGAAAAGAAAATATCAAGATCAAGCTTACCAAGAGAGGACCTGTTATATCCGGAGTGCTTCCTGGGCTTAAGACTGACAAGGTGATTACCTTACGGTGGTCAGCTATTGAGAGTATGGAGCCTTCAATAGGTCTTAATCAATTTCTAACTGCCAAGTCTGTAAAAGATATTCGTGAAGCACTAAGCCATGTGAATTTTATCATGCTCAACTTTGTTTTTGCTGACGTAAAGGGAAATATCGGATGGCATGTGTCAAGCAAGCTCCCTATCCGATCACAAGGTGATGGAACGATACCCTATGTTGTAAAAGACAGCCGTGATAACTGGACTGGCTGGATTCCATTTGATGATATGCCCCAGCGCTACAATCCTCAAAGAGGCTGGGTCGGCACTTGCAATCATAAGACAGTAGGAATAAATTATCCCTATTACTACTCCTCCTGCTTATCGCCATCCTACCGCTACCAAAGGCTTACACAACTTCTTAACAGCCCTGGTAAAAAATCTGGTGATGAGCATTGGCAATTTCAAAGGGACACCATGAATCTCATGGCAAAGAAAATTGCCCCTCTCATGGCAAAGGTGCTCATTGCTCATAATGACACCAAAAAAATGGGTCAAATCCTCTCCCAATGGGATTACCTGGATAATATTGATAAAGCGGCCCCCACAATATTCCAGGCTATATACCGAAAATTTGCCCTCTTGGTATTTCAAGATGAGTTAGGAGAAGATCTTGCAAAGACCATGCTGGATCAGTGGTCCTTCTGGGAAGAAAGGCTTGAAAAAATGGTTACAAATGGTACATCGACTTGGTTCGACAACGTCCAAACCAAGGATATTAATGAAACCATGGATACACTCCTCCACCAGGCAGCCCTTGATGTGACTGAGACTCTTGGTTCCCGCATTGGTCAGGATCCTAAAAAATGGGTGTGGGGAAAACTACACAAGTTAGAATTCGTAAGCCCCATCAGGAGGGAAGGGTTTGGAAAGGGGCTGGTCGGTGGAGGATCTCACTCCTTCAATGGCTCTGGAGAAACCCTTTGTCGCGGCATTTATGATTTTAATGATCCCTTTGGTGTTACTGTGTCTGCATCTTTGCGTATGGTGGCAGATCTTGGTGATAATGACAAGGTTTTGGCAGTTCTTCCAGGGGGCGTCTCTGGACGGTTATTTGATCCTCACACAAAGGATCAGATCAAGGCTTTCATCCATGGTGATAAGGTATACTGGTGGTTTAGCGATGCGGCCATAAAGAAACATTCAAAGACTACCCTTGTCCTAAGCCCTGAATAAAATAAGTAATGAATAGCGTTTAACAAAACTCAGATGAAAAGCAAAAAGCCTTAATGTATTTTTTTATACTTGCCCTCATGGTGTGATTTTGCAAGGCACAGGTAATTCTGTGCCGCGTTTTCTATTCTCTTCAGATCCTCATCATTTGTTTTTCTCACAACTTTACCCGGAACACCCATAACAACCGACCGAGACGGTATTTTCGTGTTTTCCGCAACCACTGTTCCAGCCGCTAAAATCGAATCTTCTCCTATCTCCACATTATCAAGGAGCATCGCTCCCATACCGATGAGACAGTTCGATCCGACTCTCCGGCAATGTATTACAGCGCTGTGTCCTATCGTCACATTATCTCCTATTTCTAATGGGATGTGACGCTCTGTGTGCATTACGCACATATCTTGAATATTTGTTCCCTTTCCTATTCTAATAGATGAGCCATCACCTCGTATCACAGCCTTATTCCACACTGATGAATTCTCACCTATTGTAACATCGCCAACAATTTCTGCTGACTCCATTATATACACTTTATTTTCTTTAATCATTTTTCACCTCATCGTATTTTATCAAAGTTCACTTGTACGCAAAAAAGGTCACAAATTTAACGAGTCAATCAATAACAAGAACGACCAATGGTGTATAGTAAAAAATTGTGTGTTTTAAAAGTTTGATAGCAAAATGCTGGTAGCTCAATAGTCAGGACAATAGCAGTAAAGACAATATAACCGGGCTATGTAATAAATTGGTGAAACAGCATTCATGATAATCTCAATACAGCTATGTATTTGGCTTTTTCTACTTGAAGATCTCTGAGATACTGATAGAATTAATTGTAAAGAGAATCAGTCATGTGAAAAAGACAGCGAACAGGCCCTACAGAAAAAAAGATGTGCTGGCGTTAGCTTAATTATTCAAAGCTATACCAGAATCTTATACTTTTTAAGAGGGAGAATAAAAAATGAAAAAAGAGAATTTAGCTATTTTGCTGGCCTTTACTATACTCCTGTTTATTGCTATCATTCCTGGTGCACATGCAGAAAGGGGTGTCACAGATACTGAGATTCGCATCGGACAGTGGGGTCCCCAAACAGGGCCTGCTGCTCTCTGGGGTGCAGTTGCCCGTGGAACCGGTTGTTATTTTGACATGATCAATGCCGAAGGAGGAATTCATGGTCGTAAAATCACCTATTTTCTGAGGGACGACGCCTATCAACCTCCTAAGACAAAGGCCATTGCCAAAGAGCTTGTGGAGGACAAGAAGGTCTTTGCATTTGCATCTGGTGTAGGCACAGCAACGGGTATGGCCGTTAAAAAGTATCTGCATCATAAAAGGGTACCTTGGGTAGGGCCGGCAGCCGGATCCACCTATTGGGCATACCCTCCCACCAAATATCTTTTTTCTGATTACCCGCTCTATTGTGACGAGGCCGCTATTTTAATCAATTATGCAGTCAAAAAAATGGGTAAAAGAAGAGTCGCCTTCTTCTATCAGAACGACGATTATGGTAAATTGGGGCTTTACGGAGCAGAGGTTGCCCTTGAAAAACATGGCTTGAAATTAGTTGCAGCAGTATCTGCAGAACCTCTGGATACAGACCTCAGTTCCCATTGCATGAAGTTAAAGGCCGCAAATCCCGATTGTGTGCTTATGTGGGTGCTTCCAAAACATGGGGCCATTATGCTCGGAACTGCCGCCAAGACAGGCTTTAGACCCCAGTGGATGACTACGAGTACCCTAAGTGACACGCTTATCATGTACAAAATCAGCAAGGGTCTTTTCAAGAATGTGATCTTTGTTACCTTTGCTGAAGGCCCCGATTCTCAGCACCCCCTCATGAAAAAATACAAAAAGGCTCAAGAGAAATTTGCCCCTCGGGATAGGTGGGGGATCTTCTTCTATGCTGGCTTTGGTTTTGTGGAACCAATGGTGGAGGGCTTAAAGAGATGTGGCCGCGACCTTACAGTGGAAAACTTCGTTAAGGCCATGGAGTCCATTAAAAATTTGCAAGGTATAGGTCCAAAAATCACCTTTGGCCCCAATAAGAGACAAGGTACAAGATCTTCCTTCCTCGGTAGATGCGCGGAAGGAGGAAAATCTGTACGCCTCTCCGACTGGATGAGTTCTGATATTGATATCCAAAAAGTAATCACAATGCTCGGGAAATAATCATTTGTTAGTTTATATGCCATACCTTTGCCTCAAAAAAATTATACCTCTACAACCCTTGGAAAGGAGGATTAAATGAATAAGTTGATTCAAGGAAACCCGTGGGTCTGGGTGGTAGTGCTGGATCCTGGTGGAAATGAGCAGTTTTTAGGACAACATTACAAAGAAGAAGATGTATCGTTCATACCAACATTTCTGGAAAAAGAAGAAGCCCTGAAATGCCTCGACCATTTGATACGCGATAAAGGAAAGAAATATGAAGTACAGGCTATTCAGTATGAGGAATTGGTACATGATGCAGGTGAACATAAATTTATGCTTTTTATTTTAAATGGTGCAGGTGAGGTATTAGAAAAAATTACGCCGTGAGGGAGAATTCAGTAAAATATTGGTACACATCTAAGCACGATATATCTTGATGAGAAACCCCTGTTTCATAGAGGTAAAAGTGAAAATATCACTCACTTCTTTACCATGGATTAGATACTGGTTTGGCATAATCATCCTGCAGCTTTTTACCCCTGTGATGAGTTCTGCTTCCAAATATATGGAAACCAGTACCTCTCATTTTGTCTTCTATTTTTATTCACAGGATAAAAGGTTAATGAAATCATTGATTGATGATGCTGAGGCAATGAGAAGAGAAATTGTAAAGGATCTAGGCATTGACTTTAAGGAAAAAACCAAGGTCTATCTCGCTCCCTCATTCAGAAAATATCAAGAAATTCAACCAGGGGGAGAAGTCCCCTCCTGGTCTGCAGCGGTAGCATACCCCAGCTTAAACCTGATAATCATACAATCCCCCAGAGCAACTAAGAGAAAATCAATCGATTTGGGAAAGATTCTTAAACATGAGTTCACCCACATCGCCCTGGGAAAAGCCTTTAGCAAAAGAGAAGCAATTCCCCTGTGGTTGAATGAGGGATTGGCCATGTATGAATCCAGGGAATGGGACTTCTACAGAGTTTCTACAATAACGCGGGCTGTCCTTACAAACTCACTTATACCTCTCTCGGAGATCACTCGCTTGTTTCCCTTCGAGGCGGACAAGGCAGAGCTCGCCTATTCAGAGAGTTTTTACCTTATTTCTTTCTTGATAAGCGAATATGGTAAAGAGAGTTTCCATAGATTTTTAAAAGAATATAGTGGAGGCAAAGGACTGAAAGACGTTCTGAGAGAGGTGTATGGTATTAAATGGGAAGAGCTCGAGGAAAAGTGGAAAAATTATCTCAAAGTGAGGTTTAGCTGGCTTCCTATCATCACCAGCACCACAACTCTATGGTTTTTAGTCGCTATCGCCTTTATACTCGCGTATATAAAGAAGAAAAAGACAACAAGACTGAAATTTGAGCAATGGGAAAAGGAAGAAAGCACTTAAGCGTAAGAATTAAAGGTGGTATAGAAAGGCATGATTCATATCACTCAAACTATCGCAATTGACGAAAGTGAAATTAAACAGGAATTCATACGTGCATCTGGTCCTGGAGGGCAAAATGTAAATAAAGTCTCTACTGCTGTTCAGCTCCGGTTCCATGTAGCCAACTCCCCCTCTCTACCAGATGATATTCGTAAGCGTTTAGTTCATCTGGCTGGCAGAAGGATTACCGAAGATGGCGTGCTGATTATACACGCACAGCGATTCCGTACTCAGGAAAGAAACCGGCAAGATGCATTTGATCGGCTGGTCAAATTAATTCGCAAGGCGTCTGAAAGACCCAAAGTTCGCCACAAGACAAAACCAACGTTCGAATCGAAACGGCGCCGATTAGAGGCGAAACGTCACCGAAGTGAGGCAAAACGCATGAGACAGCCAGCTTCACCCTCTGAATGAAAACAGGCTTTGAATAGATTCACTCATTGCTCAATAAAGGATTATGCTTTTTACCTTTTTCGATTGAAAGCAAATTAAAAGGAGTACACACTGACCACACTATTTGCACCAAGTGAAATTAACGGTATAACAATTTCAAATCGTTTTGTGCGATCCGCCACCTGGTCGGGAATGGCAACTGATGATGGTGCAAGCACTCCTCAGTTAGTAGATTTAATGGGGGATCTCGCAAAAGGTGGCATCGGCCTCATTATTACCGGTCACGCCTATGTTCAACAAGATGGGCATGCAGGACCAAGGCAGCTCGGCATTTATAAGGATGAGCTTATCCCTGGCCTTAAGACTATTACTCAAGCAGTACACGAAAGTAGCGGAAAAATCATCTTGCAACTGGCACATGCCGGTTTTTATGCCCGATCTGCGCTCACAGGGCATACTCCTCTGGCCCCATCAAACATAGATGGACTTTCAAAAAAGCCCCGAAAGGAGATGCAAATTCAGGATATCAAGCAGATGGTCAACTCTTTTGGGGAGGCAGCCAGGCGCGCCAGGGATGCAGGATTTGATGGTGTTCAAATCCATTCGGCCCACGGGTATCTTCTCAGCCAGTTTCTCTCTTCATTCTTTAACCGTCGCACCGATGCATATGGCGGTAAAATCCAAAATCGGGCCAGAATCCTTCTCGAAGTGCTTGAGTCTATCAGAAATGTCGTGGGCC
>Ga0315550_1001057_pt1 | contig 17014 bp, 38 predicted proteins | sample SalMarSW160190MG_2_FD_203100 | JGI IMG/M metagenome (GOLD analysis project Ga0315550, IMG submission 203100) | Salt marsh sediment microbial communities from the Plum Island Ecosystem LTER, Massachusetts, United States - Salt Marsh Sediment SW1601-90 ... | reverse complement strand
CACTCGCGGCAGGCCCCGTACTCGCTCTCGAGCCGGTCCAGCTCGTCCCAGTAGTCGGGGTCGTCGCTCAGGCTCTCGAGGAGGCGCAGCTCGAGCTCGTCGTCGGCGGCGTCGAAGGGGTGGACATTGTTGAGGTGTTCCATGTCCCCGCTACCCGTATGACACAAGTGTTATTCCCGCAGAGCGCGCGCCTGGGGGGTACAAGCGAGGTGGGGATCGTGAAGATCATCTCGGGGGGCCAGACGGGGGTCGACCGCGGCGCGCTCGACCTGGCCATCGAGCTGGGGCTGGAGCACGGCGGGTTCTGTCCACAGGGTCGGCGGGCGGAAGACGGCGTGATCCCGGCCAGGTACGTGCTCGAGTCCACACGGTCCACAGGTTATCCACAGCGCACGCGGATGAACGTCCAGCTGGCCGACGCCACGCTCATCCTGACCCCCGAGCGGCACCCCCGCGGGGGCACCCGCATGACGGCCAAGATGGCCCACGAGCGTGGAACTCCGTGGCTCGCGGCCGATCCGACGCGTGAGGAACACGTGGTCAAGGTCGCGTCATGGCTCGAGAAAACGGACCCGGCCGTCCTGAACGTCGCGGGGCCGCGCGAGTCGAAGTGCCCCGGCGTCCAGCGAAGCACGACGGCCTTCCTGCGTATGGTGTTCGAGCGCCTTTCGTGAAACTCCGGGGCGCACCACGAACTGTCCCGCGCGGCCACAGCTCCGCGTAGAACCGGCGCCGGCACGCTCGCCGGCCCCCACCCCGAGCGAGAGCGAGACCACCACAATGAGCGACGAGAACTTGGGAGCAATCCTGGACGAAGGCTACCGCGCCCGCGCCCGCGAAGTGGCGCTGAAGAACCTCGGCAAGCGCACCTACCTCAACCTCGACCAGCTGGCGAAGCTCGTGGCGCACGAGACGCACGGCGAGACCGTCAAGGACATCACCCTGCAGGAGCTGATCGACGTCGCGCTGACGAGGGACGAGGGCGACGGCCAGGTCGAGGCACCGAAGGCGGCCAAGAAGAAGTCCGCCAAGAAGGCGGCGAAGAAGCCCGCGGCGGCGAAGAAGGCCAGCACCGCCAAGAAGCCCAGCACCGCCAAGAAGGCGGCGAAGAAGCCCGCCGCGAAGAAGTCGGCCAAGAAGGCCGCGAAGAGTCCCGCCGCCAAGAAGGCGGCGAAGAAGGGGCCGAAGGCCGACAAGGGGAAGCCGAAGCCCCGCCTGGATTACGACGTCGGCATGCGCGAGGTCCTGGCGGCCATCCGCGCGGCCGGCAAGCCCGTCGGGCGGGGCGACATCGAGCAGGCGACGGGCTACACGGGCGTCCAGGTCCGGACGTTCGCGAAGGCGCTGAACAAGGCCGGGAAGATCTCCATCCTCGGCCAGGGCGGCCGCTCGACGCAGTACGCGCTGCCGAGCTGAGCTCCCGCGCCCGAGACGACGAAGAGCCCCGGCCTCCTCGAGGTCCGGGGCTCTGGTTCGTCCGGCAGCTCAGTCGGCCAGGCTCATGCTCTTGAGCTGGACGTGGACGTGCTCGGGCTTCACCGTCACCGAGCCCTTGACCGGGACGCGCGGGAGCTTGGCGATGACCTTCTCCCTGAGCGTCTTCTCGAGGTCCGAGACCCCGCTCTCGTCCAGCAGCCTCTTCTGCCCGTCCTTGGGCATGTCGAGGGCCTGCGTCATCACCTCCTCGAAGATCTCGAGGGCGCGCTCGCGCTCGCCGGGGGCGAAGCGTCGCAGCAGCAGGGCGCACGTCGTGAGCAGCGGGATGCTGCACGTCGGGGCCTTGTCGGTGTCGGGGGCGACCCGCATCTCGTCCACCTCGATCTCGAGGAGCATCTTCATGCCCTTGTAGACGCCGGCGTCGGTCTCGTCGCGGGCGGCCTTGGCGTCCAGCCCCTTCTTGACGGCGGTGGTGATGGCGAGGGCGAACTTGGGGTCGATGTTGGCGTTGCTCATGGCTGTGTCCTTTCCGTGGCTGCTCGGCAGCTCGGGGTTGGTGTCACGCCTTATACCCGTCCCGGGTCGCGCCGGAACCCGGCCGCGTCCGGCACCTCAGCCGGCCAGCTGCTGGATGAGCGCGTCCAGCTGCTCGAGTTCGGCCGCGGTGAACGGCAGGCGCTCGGCCCCGCCGTGGTCGGTGATCTCCTCGCGCATGAGCCGCAGCTGCGCCAGCGCCTCGGGGGCGGGCAGGTGGTCGACCCCCCACTCCCGGGCGGCGTCGGACCGGAGCGCGCTCACGCGGCCTCCAGTGCGGCCCGGAGCTTCGCGCGGCCCCGGTGCAGCCGGGACATGACCGTCCCCTTGGGGACGCCCAGGGCGTCGGCGGCCTCGTAGTAGCCCATGCCCTCCAGGTCCACGGCCCGGACTACCTCCGCGAACTGGGGCGGGAGGGCGTCGACGGCCTCGCGGACGCGCGCCGCCACCTCCTCGGCCTCCATGGCCGCGTCGGCCGCGGGCACGGCCTCGTGGCCGAGCGCCTCGGTGTCGGCCCGGAGCGCCGCGTGGACGTCCCTCCGGCGGTTGAGCGCGTGGTAGCGGTTCACGAACGTGTTGCGCACGATCGTGTTGAGCCACGCCCGCGGCGGCTGGCTCGCGTCGTAGCTGTCGAAGAACTTGAACGCGCGGATCAGCGCCTCCTGCACGAGATCCTCCGCCTCGGCGGGGTTCTTCGTGAGGGCGAGCGCCTTCCCGTACATGGCATCCATGTGTGGGAGAATGGTGGACTCGAAAGCGCGGCGGTTGGTGTTGGTCATCGTGGGCACGTCTGTGAAACAGGTATGGCTCTGGTGTCATTCCCGGCCCCGGTCGATTTTTCCGAGAAATCGACCGGGCCGGTCGGCCGGCTAGCCGGCGTTGGCGGCGCCCTCGGGGGCGGCCTCGGGGGCGGCCTCGGGGGCCGGCTCGGGGGCCGACTCGGGCAGGTTGCTGCCCTGCGCGAGCACGGCAACCTCTCCGGTGGGGCTCACGCCGCCCCACTTGAAGCCGGGGGCCGACACGCGCTGCGCGGCCACGAGGCGCTCGGCGTCTTTCTGGGCCTTCTTGGACAGCTTGGGGTCGATGGACTTGGCCGCCTCCACGACCGCCTCCAGATCGATGCCGGTCAGGCCGGCCGCGGCGAGGCGCTCGTTGGCGAGCCCCCGCAGAGCCACGAGCAGGTCCCACGGGCGGGCGCGCTGCGCGTTCGCGGCGCTCGTGCTGGACTTGGCCACCTTCACGGTGCCCTTGGCCTGGAGCACGACCGTCTCGTCGACGGCGAACTCGCCGGCCGTCTGGCCGAGCCCCTCCCGGGTCTCCTTGCAGGCCCCCTCCAGGAGCTTCTTGAGAAGCTGGAGGGTGGCGGGGTTGAGGTCGGTCAGAGTCTTCATGGTCGGTTCCTTTCCTTGGCCCTGTGGGCTCCGGCTGCGTGGTTCGTGGGTGATACCGGTATGGTATCTGTTTCATTCCCTCCCCCGACCACGAACTCAGCCTAACCCGGGCACGTGATCTGGGGCGGATCATGTGCCCGGCGGGGACGGCGCACCTCGAGAAAACCGTCGGTGGCGGGAATGCGACGGCCGTGATACCTGTATCACCCGCGAGACGATGGCACGCAAGACCCACAAGCCCCTGACGATCGCGCCGACGGCGGACGAGCTGCTCGCGCAGCAGCGCCACACCGACTGGCAGATCGCCCACGAGCAGGGACGCACCCGCAACGGGCGCGCCTACCTCGGGCACCGGGTCCACGGCGCCGGCAAGACCAAGAAAGGCCGCGCCCGCAACGCGTGCCGGGGGAAGGTGCGCGACCACTGATGCTGAGTTTTATCCGACGTCTGTTCGCCCCGCGGGACCCGAACCAGCCGATCCCGGTGGAGGTCCCCATGGCCCCGCTCGTGCACGCCCGGCTGACCCGGCTCGCCCATCACACGAAACAGCCCGGGGCCCTGATCGTGGACATCGCGCTGCGCGAGTGGCTGGAGGAGCACGAGGACGCGCTCCTCCAGGGGACGGAGACCTTTCGGGAGAGGCGCCGCGGCGCCTAGGCCACGCATGGACGACCGCACCCTCATCGAGATCCTGGAGCGCGCGGGACTGGCCGTGGACGAGGGGGACCGCATATCCGGCCCCTTCATCCCGGACGGCACCGTCCGCATCTACGACCCCGAGACGGACAGCCTGCTCGCCTCCGGCAGCTCGCTGGCCGAGGCGTTCGAGAACGTCCAGCTGCTCCCCGATCTGGGCCTGGAATAGGACGAGCGCCATACCTGTACCACGGTCATGTTCACCACGTTTCTCCGCACCCTCCTGGCCGCCCGGCGCCAACCCGAACCGCTGCCGGTGTCGCTGTTGATGGACCCCATGGTGTACGCGCGCCTTGACCGGCTCGCGCGCCACACGGGGGAGCCGGGGGACGCGATCGTGAGCCTCGCGCTGCGCTCGTGGCTCGACGAGCACGAGGCGGCGCTGCTCGGAGGTTCCGAGGAGCTTCGGACGCGGGAATAGAGCCGACCCCATACCTGTACCAGGAGCGACCATGAAGATCATCCGCATCCCCGGCATCCCCACCCCCTTCGTGACCATGCACAAGCCCGGCTGCGGGGCGACCCTCGAGGTGGTCCCCGGCGACATCGTGCGCCACGGGGAGGACAGGGACGGTCCCTACGTGGTCGTGCGCTGCGCCCACTGCGACGAGGAGATGCTCCTCTCGTACATGGCGCTCCCCCACGACTGGAACGTGCGGGAACTGGGACGGCGCGCGGGCTGAGGGAATAGCCCGGGCGCGAGCCCTGTATCACCCACGACCATGCAACACCGCAACGTGATCGCCAAGATTCGACAGCTCACCGGCAGGCGCTACGAGGCGCTCGAGCACATGCTCGAGCTGGGGCAGCTGGACGACCGCCAGATGCGCGAGCTCTCCGCGCTGCTCGACGACGTGCGCGAGCAGGAGAACCGGCGCTGCCGGCAACAGGCGGACCGCATGGGCCTCCCGGGGGTCATCCGCTGATGGAGGCCCTCGTGCCGTACCTGCCGCTGCTGGCGCTGCTGGCCGTGGGAATGATCCTGGTGGCGATCCCCATGTGGCTCGTCGGCCAGTTCCTCATGTGGCGGTCCGGGCTCACGAAAGAGGAGATCGACCGGCTGTAGTCGGGAATAGAACGGACCCCATACCGGTATCACGGACGACCATGAAGCTACTCACCAAGGAAATCGAGAAGAAGATCCCCGCGCTCTACGCCCAGGAAAACAAGGGCGAGGAGGCGATCGTCCACGTCAAATTCTTCAACCCGTGCGGCGCCGCGACCTGGTTCCTGACGGAGTACGACCCCGAGCAGCGCATGTTCTTCGGACTGTGCGACCTGTTCGGGGACGGCGGCGAGCTGGGCTACGTCAGTCTGGACGAGCTGGAGTCCATCAGACTCCCGTTCGGGCTCGGCATCGAGCGGGACATCCACTGGACCCCCTGCACGCTGGCCGAGGCCAAGGCGGGGCACTACGGGAGGACCGGCTAGGGAACAACCCGGCCGCGATCTGCGGGTGCGCGGCAACTAGAGTTCAAGGCCCACGAACATCGCCCGGCGCTGGGATGCCCGGGCCGTCGTCCCCGCCGACGTAGGGCCACGCGGGGTTCGAATTCAGACGGTGGTGCGTGGTCGCCCCCCTCCCATTCCGGGAGGGGGGTTTTTTTCGTGAAACTCGCGGCGCGCGCCCCCGGTAGGGTGTCCCGAAGTGCCGGGAACAACTCCCGGCGGCACAACCCCGGCTCCCGAGCCGGGCACAGGAGACCGACATGCACACGACCGACAGCACAACTGAATCCCCCCGTCTCCGCTCCGTCAAGGAGCTGCTCGAGCAGCTCGGCTCGATGCGGACCAAGGGCCTCGGCGCGAGGGAGCGGCTCGACTTCCTGATGTCCCGCGGGCCCGAGCTCGTCAAGGACTTCAGCTGCGAGGACGCCTTCGACGTCGAGGCCAGGACCCGCGGCGCCAGGCTCCAGGAGCTCGAGGACCTGAGCCGGGACATGGACTGCCTCGAACGGACATGGCGCGGTGCCCCGCTGCTCGAGGACGTCCGGCAGGCCGGCCGCCAACTCTTCAAGCACCTCTCGGGCTTCGTCCGCGAGGCCGTGGCCGACGAGCGCAGGACCGAGATCGACATGCTCAGCGCCATGTGGCGCTCGGCCCCCGACATCCGGGCGCAGTACCCCTGGCTCACCGGCTGGACCGGGAAACCGGAGCCGGTCCCGAGCGATCCGGCAGCTCGAGACGTCGAGCTGAAGACCGACGTCGAGGAGACGATCCCGAAGACGGCGCCCGGACAGACCCCCGAGCTCGAGCAACCGGAACTCGAACTCGAGCAACCGGAACTCGAGACCCGGTTTCCCGGCGTCCGGCACGACGAGAGCCCGCTGTCCGCCGAGGACCTGCGGCGCCGCGACCTCCCGGTGGAGCTCGACGAGGGCACGAGCTCCGAGCCCGTGGTCATCAGGGACGCCCGAGCCCGGGCCTTCTCGGTGACCCGCGACCTCGAGGCGCCGTCCGGCAGCTCGCCCGAGGAGCTCGCGAGGCTGCGCCAGGACGCGTGGACCGACGCGCTGCGCTCCGTGTCCCTCGAAGCCTGGGACCTCCGCTTCGAGACCGAGGGGCACCTCGGCGAGTGGGGCATGGGGAGGGCCATCGTGTGGAAGCACGGCCACGAGCCCCACTCGAGCGCCAGGCTGGAGTGGGCCCCGGCCGGCGACCAGGTGAACGTCCGGCTGCTCGTGCAGAGCGACGAGCTCGGCACCCGGGATCGCCGTCTCCGGATGGACGGCGCCCGCTTCGACGAGCTGTGCATCGACCCGAGCTCCTTCGTGGCCGACGTCCTGGCCAGCTGAGCCTCGGTAGTCTTCCTGTGGGGGCCCCGTCTCCAGGAGGACGCCGATGAGTTGCTCGAACGATCCAGGCAGGCGCGGGCTCGAGGCCAGGTTCCAGGAGACCGACCCGGTCTCCTCCGCGCTCGAGGACGAGGACGTCCGGCAGCTCGATCTCGAGCTGGATCCCCCGGTCTCGAGCCGGGCGGAGATGGCCGAGCTGGAGCGCCTGCGCGCCAGGGCGCTCGCGCTCGAGCCGTACTTCGAGACCAGGCGCGAGCTCGCCAACTCGCTCATGGGTCGCGTCCGGCACCCCGAGTTGCCGGGGTTCCTCGAGCACGCCGTCGGGCTTCACCCCGACGTCACGCTCGGGCTTCTCGAGTCCCGAGACGTCGGGACCCCGTGCCTCCGGGCCTCGAACCTGACCGTGCACGTCGAGCGCGGGATCGTCCGCGCCTGGGGCTCGAGCGTCGCGGTCAGCATCGAGCCGACGGCGACGTCCGGCACCTGGCTCGTGTTCGCCAGCTGGAGCTGAAAAAAGGCCCGGACTCCCCCACCACAAGGGAGCCCGGGCCAGGATGCCGCGCCTCCGGGTAACCAGCCCGTGACGCGACCGCGGTTTCGTTTCTCACCGGGGGGACGACGCCGCCAGACCCCCTCCGTTGCCTCAGCCTTGAGTCTCGGTCTCCGGGTCGATGAGGGCGTTCATGACGGCCTCCTCCTCCTTGAGGTCGTACCCGGGACGCCTGTAGTCGCCGATGAAGTTGCTCATCGTGTCGAAGATGTGATCGAAGACCTCCTGTCGGGTCATTCCCTCGGGGAGCTTGGTGGTGTCGATGTTGATCTGCATGGCGACTCTGGTACAGGGATGGCGCGGGGTCTATTCCCTCAGCGGACGCCCATGAGCGCGATCGCGAGGGCCATGCGGGCGGCCGGGGGCAGCGGGCGCCTCCGCGCCGGCGCGGCCCTGTCGGTCCTCTCGTGGCTTTGCCGGCAGCTCGGGCACAGCCAGCGGGGGCTCGACTGCCCTCCGTCGCTCACGCGGAGCCAGCCGGCCTTGGCCGCGAGCGCGCGCCGCGGCCCCTCCTCGGGGCACTCCGCGCATCTGACGGGGAGGTTGGCCTGTCCCATCTACAGGCTCCACCCGTCCGCGCCGACGTGGTGGTCGCTCGCGTGCACGGCGCCCGTGTAGCGGTACCTGTAGGGGGTGACCTGGGTGACGCCCGCGGCCTCCAGCTTCTCGTCGCAGTCCTCGTCGCCCCGAAAGGTGACGGTGCCGTCGGGAAGGAAGAAGCCGGTGCCGCAGTGCTCGCCCGAGGACGACTCGTCGATCTCCAGCAGGGCGTGGCAGACGGTCCCGTCCGCGAAGCGGACCTCCCCGTTCACCATGACGTGGCCGATGCCGTCCCACTCCTCGGCCACGAGGTAGCGCTTGCGCCCCCCCGCGGTGAAGGTGGCGCGCCTGCGGCCGCCGAAGTCGATGCGGACCTTGTTGCCGCGGGTGCTGGGGCGGAGATCGTTAGCCATGCCCCCGGTACCGGTATCGCGTGACTGTTATTCCCCAGAGACGACGAGAGGCCGGCGCGGCACGTGCCGCCCGGCCTGTCCCTGGGAGCCTCAACCCTCTCCTGCCTCGGCAGGTTGTAGGCGCGCGCACGCGCCTCGTTCTTGGTCCCCGTGGGGAGTGCAGGTTGATGATGCCGGGAGAAGGACTCGAACCCACGGCCTCCAGGAGGTCATCATCCTCTTCGCCTCACCCCTCCAGCGCTAGCAGCTTTCTGAGGTGCACCCTGGAGGGAGATCAGCCCCTCCTGGTGGCGGCTCCGAGGACCCCCCGCGATCAAACGGGGGCTGGCGCTCTACCAACTGAGCTATCCCGGCCCAGTGTCTGCGTGTGATACCGGTATGACCTGGCTGCTATTCCACGGCCGACCGGTTTTTTTCTTTTCTCGATGCGGGAATGGGACCCGAGTGATAGGGGTATCAGGAGCATGGACGACGACATCGGACGCTACTACGACCGCAAGCGCGAGCAGGCCCGTCAGCTGGGCGACGAGCTGGCGCGTCTCCGGGCCGCCGACCCCCGGGACGAGGACGCGATCCGCCGGTGCCGCGAGCGGCTCGAGCGGGCCCGCTACGTGGGCGACTAGCCCTCCGGGGGCTTGAGCCCCTCGACGATCTCCACGAGCAGGTGGTGGTGCCTCCGGGCGGCCACCGCCTGGGCGTGCTCCACCTCGACCCGCCTGTCGGCCTCGCGCACCTCGGCCAGCGCCTCCTCCAGGAAGGCCACCTCGTACACGTTCTCGGGGTCGTCGTCCCCCCGGGCGATGATGCTCCGGGTGCGGGACTCCAGCGTCTCCAGCGCGCGCCGCAGCGCGTCGTTGCTGCTCTTCGCCCGCTCGTCGGCCCGCTCGGACTCCCGGGCGGCCTTGGCCATCTTGACGACCATCTCGGTGAAGTCGAGCGCCATCAGAACGCCTCCGCCTTCACGTCCGCCGCGGCCATCCGGTGCAGCTTCTCGTGCTCCCGGGCCACCCGCACGGCTCCCGCCGGGTCGTTGGCCTGGCGGCGGCGCAGCAGCTCCAGCAGCTCGTCGTTGTCGAAGCACTCGTCGATGCTCGAGCAGGTGCCTCGTCCGACCTCTCCGTCGGCGCGCACCGCGGCGATCATCACGGTCTCCAGGTCTGTCGCGGTCTTCATGGTCGTTTCCTCGTGCCTGATACCGGCATCACAAGAACATTATTCCCGCGCGAGACGCGCGCGCTCCGACTCGGGTAGTGTCGCCGGTGGTCCCAGAGGGACCGCCACACCAGACGGCGAGGCCAGAAGGTGACGAAATCGAAGGACAACAAGCGGCGCAAGGCCGACCTCCTGGGCATGCCCGTGGGCACTGCGGAGCGCAAGCTCCGCAAGGCGATCATCCACGAGCTCGCCAGGCAGCTCGGCAAGAACGCGTGTCGCTGGTGCGGTCTCGAGATCTCCGACCCGGACGAGCTCGCCGTCACCCACGTCGAGGACTGGGAGGAATCCCCCGACCGGTACTTCGACCTGGGCAACGTCGCCCTAAGCCATGCCAGCTGCGCAGCAGCTCGGGGTGGCCGACGGCAAGGAGACAGCGAGATGCGAGTAGAAGTCAGCGTCGAGGACGCGAACGGGAACAGGCTCCCCGGAGCCAGGCACGGGGGCGACCTGTACGTCGCCGCCGACAGGGACGAGCGCTACCAGGTCAGGGTCCGCAACAGGACCGGCGCCAGGGTGCTCGTCGTCGTCACCGTCGACGGGCGGAACGTCAACACCGGCGAGCCCGGCGACCACAGCGGGGCCGGGCACGTCCTGCAGCCGCACCAGAGCTGGGTCTTCACCGGGTGGCGCACCTCGGACGACGAGGTCGCCGCCTTCCGGCTCGGCTCGAAGAAGGACGCCTACTCGAGCCAGATGGGCTCGAAGGAGAACGTCGGGGTGATCGGCGTGGCCGTCTTCGAGGAGCGGGAGCCCGACCCGAAGATCATCACGATCAGGGAGACGCAGTACGTGCCCCTCCCCTACATCGTGGAGCGTCCGGCACCCCGGCCCTGGGGCACGCCGTGGGGGCCCTGGGCCACCTGGACGAGCTCGACCGCCGAGCTCTCGCACGAGCCGGCGAGCTCGAGCTTCGTCGTCAACGCGGTCGACCACGTCGACTCCACCCCGACGATGAGCTCCGTCAGCTGCTCGCTCGACTCGACGGTCTCGTCCGGCAGCTCGAGCTCGAGGTCGAGTTCGAGCTCGAGGTCGCGCTCGAGACGCAAGGGCCACGCCCGCCAGGAGCTCGGCACCGAGTTCGGCGAGGCGCTCCGCTCGAGCGTGGTGGCGACGAGCTTCGTCCGGGACACCGACGAGCCCGTCGAGGTCCACGTGGTCCGGTACGACTCCCGCGACGCGCTCAGGCGTCGGGGGATCAGCGTCGGGCGCCCCTCCGAGCGCCGGGAGCCGGCCCCGAGCCCGTTCCCGCGCAACGACGGGTACTGCGAGCCGCCGCCGCGCCGCCGGGCGTACAAGGGACGCTGAGGTCTCCCTCGGTTCGTTTCGTGTCAGCGGCCCGGCCGCGGCAGCTCGAGCTGCCGCAGCCGGGCCGTCTTCGGTAGGGTGTTCGGGATGCACGACGAGCCTCCCGAACAGCCCGCGTCCTTCGACGTCATCAAGTTCGAGCCGCCGGCGCACGTCCGGCTCGTCGACGCCGAGGACCTGGTGATCGACAAGGCCGTCATGCGGTGGGACCAGCTGGTCCCCGACATGCGCGCGGCCGTCCCGAACCCCTGGCACGAGGGCAAGTTCCTGCTGGGCCACGTCCGGGGGCAGGCGGGCATGATGCTGCTGGTCGTCGGGGAGTCGTTCGGCCAGCTCGAGTGGGTCGAGGGGACCGGGTGGATCTGCCACGGCCTCGTCAAGCAGAGCCAGATCTGGAACGCCCTGGGCGCCGCCGCGGCCGCCGACATCAAGGACAAGTCGTTCACGCAGCGCCTGACGCGACGGGCTGCCAAGAAGTCCAACAAATGACGACGCCCCAGCTCGAGAGCTGAGGCGTCCGGCAGCGCGCGCCCGGCCCGTCAGCGGTCCGTGAGATCGGTGTGGAGCTCCCAGAGCTGGAGCTTGGTCAGCATGCGGCCGAGTCGGGTGGCGGGGTGCGTGTTCACGCCTTCACCATCCCGAAGTCGGTGCCGTGGGTGCGGCGCATGGCATCCCGCACGCGGATCACCGCGTCGATGTGGTCGCGCCCCTGGGAGTCGATCAGCACGTGCTCGGTGCCGACGACGACCACGGCGAGGCCGGCCTCTCGCGCCTTGGCGCCGATCACCTCGACGTCGACGGGGCCGGTCCAGAAACGCAGGCGGTGCCGGGGCATGCTCTCCATGTCTGTGGTACCGGGCCGACGCCGATCCTATTCCGAGAGCAGCCGGTCGATCTCGGCCCACACACGGTCGCAGAGGCCGGGCCGGTAGGCCGCTCGGCGGAATTCCGCGTGCTCGCGCCGGTACATCTTCAGCTTGCCCGGGTGGTCCGCCACGCACGCGCGGACGTTGGCGAGCCTGTCGGCCGCCTTGACGAGCAGGGCCGTGCGCTCGGCCGGGCCGCCGTTCGGGTACTCCAGTCGGCTCAGGGTCTCGTGCAGGGCCGCCTTGCGGGCGCGCCGGTTCGGGTGCCCGGGCGGGTCGGTCAGGACCATCACGGCCGTGGCGACGCTTGGGCCGAACACCTCATAGATGTCGAGGGTGGTCGTCTCGGTGTCTTCCACGACATCGTGGAGCCACGCGACGGTCTCCGCCAACGGCGACGGGTCCACCTCCCGCACGATCTCGACCACGGCTTCCAGATGCACCGTGTAGGGCTCCGAGCCGTAGGTCTGGCCCTCGTGGGCCCGGGCGGCGTACGTGCGTGGGTCTTGCATGTGCTCCTGATACAGGGCTGGCGTGCGAGCTATTCCTACCGGTCGGCTATGCGGGTCACGCGGCGGCGCTCCACCACGTCGGTACGGCCGTCTCGCAGGTACCGGATCGAGTAGCGGGTGCCGCGGCTGCGCGTGACCCGGGCGTACCCCCTGCGTCCTATGTTCACGAACACTATCATCGTTCTCGGTACCGGGGTGACTCCGCTCCTATTCCCTAGCGGCGGTGGAACACCTCGACCATGCCGCGGTAGGCCCCTGCGGGCTCGGGCTCGTCCAACGTGGGCACGCAGGCCGGGCCTCCGCGCTGCGCGGAGGGGTCCGCGTGGTGCCAGCCGCAGGACGCGACCACGAGCTGCTCGCGGTGCGCCCACACGTAGAGCGCCTCCACGGTGGCGTTGACGGCCTGCTGGTCGTCGCCGTACACGCCGACCCCGAACGCCGTGCGGTCGCCCTTGTGGGTCCACAGGCGCACGAGGGACTTGCGGACCTGGAGCGCCCCCTCCGGGAGCCCCATCAGCTGCGCGAGCGCGGCCACCTTCTCGCGGGCGCGCTCCATCAGACGGTCGACCTTGTCGGGACGGCGCATGCGTCAGCCCTCCTCCCGGTAGGTGCGCGGGCTGAGGGTGGGCACGTCCCCGCTCGGGTCGCAGTAGATGGTGCCGTCCATCATCTCGGGCATGACGGACTCCAGCACGCCCTCCGGGGACGCGCCGAGCACGCCGGCCAGGACGGTGACGGCGATCCCCGCCTGCCCGACGCTGCGGGCGGTGCGGAGCAGGTTCCAGATTCGGTCGCGCATGGTGGGCTTCGGCATCGTACGGGGTACCGGGATGGGGCGGGTGCTATTCCACCGGCCCGGCGGATTTTCTCGAGCCCCCGTGCCGAGACGGGCCGAGCCCCGGGCCCTCGCGCGAGGCGGAGGGATCCGGGGCTCGTTCGGGCGGCCTCAGCCGCACTCGACAACGAGGCTGCCGACGTAGAGGGCCACGGGGACGAGGACGGCGTGGAACAGGATGGCTGCGAGCATGTTCGTCTCTCCTTTCGCCCCTTCCAACAGAATGGCGCCCGTGTCATTCCCACCCGACGGCGCTTTTTTCAATTTCTTTTCTCGGAATAGCACCGGGGCCATCCCGGTATCACCGGCAGATGCAAGCCGCCACCCAGACCACCCGGCACGAGGCCACCAGGATCGAGATCACCCGCGGGGAGGGCCCCGCGGTCCTGTGCGGGCGGACCCAGACCTTCGACGGCCCCGACTGCTGGGCCGAGGCGAACCGCTGGCTCTTCCGCCAGAGCACGACCTTCCCCAGGCACGGGGGCTACGACAAGCACGACTTCGTGGTCACGTTCGACAACGGCGAGACCTACGAGGGGCGCCTGGACTGCAAGCACGCCTCGTGCGGCGGCAACGACCTGAACGTGGCGAGCCACGTCCGCGGCTTCCAGGAGTTCTACGCGGGCGTGCGCCGCCCCGCGCACATGAGCCCGGAGCGCTACGAGGAGTTCATGCGCCACAACGCCCACGCGGAGGAGGCCCGGGACTTTCTGGCGAACTACGCGGTCCCCGGGCGGTAGCGCGCCTATGGCCGGCTCTCGGGTGAGATGCCGGCCAAGACCAAGCGCGACGAGGAGAAGTGGGCGAAGGCCAAGGCCGTCGCCGCCGAGCGGGGACAGGCGGGGAACTACGCCCTCATCATGGGGATCTACAAGAAGATGGATCCCGACTACTTCAAGAAGGCGGCAGCTCGCGTGGCGACCTCCTGGCTGAGGTCGGTACAATCGGGGCATGGCCAGGCGTCCGGCAGCTGAGTTCGAGCGCGACCTCGAGGGCGTGTTCGAGGACCGGGCTCGAGACTTCACCCCCGAGCTCCGCGAGCTCCTCGAGCAGCTGTGGCTCGAGGGCGTCCGGCACGGCCGCGAGCTCGAGCGCCTCGATGTCGAGCCGCGGCTGCTCGAGCGCCGCCTGGCACATCTCGCCCGAGAACGTCCGGCAGCTCGGCTCTTCGAGCCTGGTGCGACGGCGATCTCGAGCGCCGGCGCTCGAGAGCTCCAGGCCGGCGAGCTCACGCTCGAGCAGATCACCGAGGCCGTCGGGCGGCTTCCCGGCGTCCGGCAGCTCGAGCCGCGGTTCGGGCTCGGCCCGCGGTTCGGGCTCGGCCCCTGGCTCGAGGAGCTCGTCGAGCAGGGCGCCGGGCGCTCGAGCGAGAGGGTCACGTTCGGGACGTCCGGCATCGCCAGGCGGGAGATGTTCGGCTCCTGGGCCGAGGACGACTGATGCCGGTCGAGATGCCGGACGACGAGCTGGCGGAGCTCGCCGAGATCGTCGACGGCGGCGGGCTCCGCGTCCTCCGCGACCGCTTCGAGAGACCCCGGCACGTCCGGCAGGGGCTGCTGCGCTTCACCGACCGCGTCTGGCTGTTCCCCTTCGGGGTGCGCCCCGACATGGCGCAGCCGATCCGCGTCCTCGTCAACGGCGTCGGGCAGTACATGGGCGAGGAGGTCGCCGTCGCGAGGGTGGGCGTCGTCCGTCCCGTCACCGTGGCGGTCATGTGCCGCCCGCTGCGGCCCGACGAGGTCGTGCAGGCGATCTACGTCGCCGTGCCCGAGGAGGACGGCTGATGCTGCCGAGGTTCCTCTGGGCCTACCGGTGGGCGCGACGGCGCCACGGCGGCAAGTGGGAGCGATGGGGCGCCCGGTGGGTGCCCGTGGCCGACTGGTCCACGCCGTCCGAGCGCCCGGACGACTACGGCAGCGGGCACACGCCCGAGCGCGAGGACTGGACCGCAACCAAATGAAAAACCCCGCTCGCTTGGAGCGGGGGATTTGGTGGTGGGGACTCTGGCCCGAGTCCGTGGGGCCCTCCGAGGCACTCGGTTGCTCTTGTGGATGGTGGGGGCCTAGTACGCCCGGCACGCCTCCTTGCCCGCCTGACGCACCTTGGTCTCCGCCGCCTTCTCCGCCCGACCGGCCGAGGCTCGACGGCGACGGCCGCGACCCCCTCCCGCGCCGTGGCGGTGGACGAGGGTCTTGGCCAGATGATTCTGGCCCTGCGCCTTGGTGCCTCGTGCTCCGTTCACGCTTCTGATACCGGGCTCGCACATTTGTCATTCCCCACTCCCGCACTTTTCCTTGACAGGACGAGGGCGCCGCGTTAAACCCCCTTCACAGATGGCCCTCCTGCAACAGCAGCAACAGACGTAGCCGGCCGGGCCACCCCGGTCGGCACGGTACTCGTGCACGCCGGGAGCAGACAGGAAGCCTCGACGTGCGCGCACGCCGAGGCTTCTTCGCGTCTTGGGGCGTCGTCAGGTGGCTGCGCTCGGCTCTGACCCGGGCTCTCGTGGGTTCGATACCCACCGCCCCATCCAACCTCTCTCGGGTGTCGTCCAACGGTAGGACAGCTGGTTCTGGTCCAGCCAATCGGGGTTCGAATCCCTGCACCCGATCCACTGGGGCGAGACGGTCCTGGCGCTGGGCTTTGAACCCGGCAGCCGAGGGTTCGACTCCCTCCGCCCCATCCAAGAGACGTCCGGCAGCTCGCTCACGGCTGGCCCTTGTCGCTCTCCTTCTCGTTCTCGGGGCCGCGACGAAGGTGCCCGCCGTCGTTCAGGAACTTGCCGATGGCTATGAGGGACCCGATCACGGCCGCGGCGACCCAGATCGTCCAGTCTGAGCCCTCTGCAGTTGCGAGGAGGGTGGGGATGACGTCGTTCATGGTTCTGTGTCTCCTAACCCGACAGCCCCGTGCTCTTGCGAGCTACGGGGCGCGGGGTTGGATGCCTGCAGAGGGCCCGACACGGGTTCTTGCACACTCGTTCGAGCACCGCCCCTCGAGCACCCGCCCCTCGAGCAGCGCCCCTCGAGCACCGGGGTTTCGAGCGCGACCTGGTTTCGAACGTCCGGCAGCTCAGGCCGCGGCTTCCTCTTCTTCCTCCTCCTCGTGGAGTTCCCAGAGGAGCTTGGCCACCTTCCCGGCGGTCCACTTCTTCCCCGAGAGCTTCGTCAGGCGCTTCGCCTCCTTCTCCAGGGCCTTGAGGGTGTCGTGGTCGATGCGCATGCAGACGCTGGTCGTCTCCTCGGGCCCGTCGGGGACCTCCAGCTCGTCGCCGCTCTCCGCCCAGGTGTCCAGCACCTCGCGCATCGGGGTCCAGTCGCCGTCCATCTCCGCGGCCACGCGGAGGGGGAGTCGCCAAGTGACGGACGCGGTCGCGCCCTTTCCTTCTTTCGCCAGTGTCATCGTTCTTGTCCTTTCGGGTTTGCGGGGCCAGCTGACCCCGGAACTTGTGCGCCAGGCGCCTGTGGGTCTCGAACGTCCGGCAGCTCGAGCACCCGGATCCTCGAGACCTCGGGCACCTCGACCGGATCCTCGAGACCTCGGGTCTCGAACGGCTGGGCTCGAGGCGTCCGGCAGCTCGAGCACCTGGCCGTTCGAGCCGCGGGCTCGTCGAACCAGCGCTCGCGCCCCCGCGCGCGGCGGGGGCCTGTCGGCGGACGTCCGGCACCTCTCATCCGGTGCCTCCGGCCGCCTGATCGTCCTCGCGTCCGCGCGAGGCGGCGCGCTTGCCGTCCTCCCGGGCGCGGCGCTTGTTCCGGAGCCGGGCCCGGCCCTCGCCGCACACGCCGCAGTCGTGGTGCGTGCCGTGGCTGTGGGGCGGCCTGCCGGGGTTGGCGTGGGTCTTGTGTCCGTAGGGTTTCACGCGTCCTCCTCGCGCATGCCGGCGGCCTTCCGCATGGCGTGCTCCAAGGCGTACATCTGCCGG
>Ga0315550_1001056_pt1 | contig 17017 bp, 15 predicted proteins | sample SalMarSW160190MG_2_FD_203100 | JGI IMG/M metagenome (GOLD analysis project Ga0315550, IMG submission 203100) | Salt marsh sediment microbial communities from the Plum Island Ecosystem LTER, Massachusetts, United States - Salt Marsh Sediment SW1601-90 ... | reverse complement strand
GACGTGGTCGGCGGCACGGCCTGGGTCTGGTCCAGGCCCGAGTTCGTCTCGGCGCTGGACGTCCTGCTGGTCGACGAGGCCGGCCAGCTCTCGCTGGCCAACACGGTCGCCGTCTCGCCCGCGGCCCGCAGCCTGATCCTGCTCGGCGACCCGCAGCAGCTCGATCAGCCACTCCAGGGCTCGCATCCGCCCGGCGCGGAGGCCTCCGCCCTGGGCCACGTCCTGGGAGAGAACGTCACGATGCCCCCGGACAGGGGCCTCTTCCTGGAACACACCCGGCGGCTGCACCCGGACCTGTGCCGCTTCACCTCGGAGGTCTTCTACGAGGGCCGGCTCGAATCCAAGGCCGGGCTGGAAGCCCAGGCACTCGCGTCCGGGGGAGCGCTGACCGGCACGGGCATCCGGTTCGTGCCCGCCGTCCACGAGGGCAACTCCAACGAGTCGCCCGAGGAGGCGGAGCTGGTGGCCGGGCTGGTCCGAGCCCTCGTCGCCCGGGGTTCGACCTGGACCGATGAGGCGGGGGCTGTGCGCCCGGTCGGCTGGGCCGACGTCCTGGTCGTCACGCCCTACAACGCCCAGGTGGCCGAACTGGCCCGGCTGCTGCCGGACGCCCGCGTCGGCACGGTCGACAAGTTCCAGGGCCAGGAGGCGCCGGTTTCGATCTACTCCATGGCCACCTCCTCGCCGGAAGAGGCGCCGCGCGGCATGGAGTTCCTCTACAGCCTGAACCGCCTCAACGTTGCCACCTCACGGGCACGCTGCCTGGCGGCCCTGGTGGCCAGCCCGGCTCTGGTTCGCGTACGCGCCAGGACTCCGCGCCAGATGCAGCTGGCCAACGCCCTGTGCCGCTTCATCGAGCTGGCCGCCGAGGAGGGCGAGAAGGGCCAGGAGGCCGGCCCGCGCGGCCCGCGCCGCTAGAGGCGCTCGAGCACGACGACCGGGATCACCCGGTCGGTCTTCTGCTGGTACTCCAGGAAGGCCGGATAGCCCAGGGCGTGCTGGGCGTAGAGCCGGTCGCGCTCGGGGCCGCCTGTCACAGCCGTGGCCCGGGCCTCGAACGTCTCGCCCCCGACCTCGACCGTGACCGTGGGGCTGGCGACGACGTTGCCGTACCAGGCCGGGTTCGTCGGGGCGCCGCCCTTGGAGGCGGCGACGACGTAGCGCTCGCCGTCACGCGAGTAGACCAGGGGCACGGTCCGCTGCTCGCCGGTTCGCGCCCCGGCCGCGGTCAGCAGGAGCAGCTGGCGGCCGACGAACGGCCCGCTGCTGGCCTGTCCGCCGTGGGCCCGGAAGTCATCGATCAGGGCCGTGTTGAAGTCATAGGGGGAGCTTGCCATGGCGTTCGTTCCCTTCGGTCTCGGGCGTTCGGCCCGCATGGCTATCGTAGGGAGGCGCGCGTCGGGCGGGTCCGGGGGCGGCGGTCTGGTTCGACCAGCGAGACGGCGAGCGGTGCCGGCCGCGTGCCTCCGGCCCGGACCCCTAGCCTCGAAGTCCGTACCATTGACCGGGCCCGATCTGGCGGAAACGCGACCAGGCCATTCCCGGCTCATGCGCCAGTCGTTGCCTTCGAGAAGGAGACGGAACGATGCAGTACCGCAGGTTCGGCAAGACGGGTCGTGACGTCAGCGTCATCGGCTTTGGGGCCTGGGCCATCGGCGCCGACTGGGGCATGGTGGACGATGCCCAGAGCCTCCGCGCCCTGCACGCGGCCGCAGACGCGGGGGTGACGCTCATCGACACCGCCGACGTCTACGGCGACGGTCACTCGGAGCAGGTGATCGGCAAGTTCCTGCGCGACCGAAGCGGCGAGCAGTTCTTCGTCGCCACCAAGATGGGCCGGCGCGCTCCGGTCGAGATGGCCAGCTACAGCCCCGAGGCCTTCCGCGCCTGGGTGGACCGCAGCCGCGAGAAGCTGGGGGTCGAGACGCTGGACCTGGTCCAGCTTCACTGCCTGCACCGCGACATCTACTACAGCCCCGAGCTGTTCGCGGCCCTGGACGATCTGGTGGCCGCGGGCGCGATCGCCAACTACGGCGTCAGCGTCGAGAAGGTGGAGGAGGCGCTCAAGGCAATCGAGTTCCCGGGCGTGGCGACGGTCCAGATCATCTTCAACATGGTGCGCCAGCGGCCGGCCGAGCACTTCCTGGCGGAGGCGAAGCGTCGCGACGTCGGCGTGCTGGCCCGCGTGCCGCTGGCTTCAGGGCTGCTGACGGGGCGGATGAGCCGGGCGACCACTTTCGACAAGTCGGACCACCGCAACTACAACCGCCGCGGCGAGGCCTTCGACGTCGGGGAGACCTTCTCCGGGGTCGATTTCGAGACCGGACTGGCTCTGGTCGAGGAGCTGCGCGGCCTGGTGCCCGAGGGCGCGACGATGGCCCAGATGGCGCTGCGCTGGATCCTCACCTTCGACGGCGTGACGGCCGCCATCCCCGGTGCCAAGTCGCCCGAGCAGGCGAAGGCGAACGCCGCCGCGGCCGATCTGCCGGCCCTGCCCGCGGAGACGATGAAGCGCATCGAGAGCCTCTATGCCGAGCGCATCAAGCCCCTCGTCCACCAGCGCTGGTAGGCGCGGGCCCGCCGCTCTGGCCACCGGTAGCCTGGCGCCTTCTCGCTGCCTCCGCTCGCTCCGCGCCAAAGCAGTGGCTGGGCGCGCCGAGCGAGGCGGACGGGCGAGCTTCCCGGGCTGATCCGCGTGACTGCGTGGAGCCCGCCCCGCGCTACTTCTTCGGCAGGCGCTCGTAGAGTTCGCGGTAGGTGGCGGAGATGTCGCGGTAGATCTCCACGGCCGCCGGCTCGGGCTCCATCACCCGCGTGTCGGCAGGGAGCGGCGGAGTCCCCTCGGCCGTGGAGGGCAGCACACCCGCGGCCACGGCCCCGAGCAGTGCCGCGCCCCGGGCCGAACCGTGCTCCGTGGCACCCAGGGCCACCGGCAGGTTCAGCACGTCGGCGATGATCTGCTGCCACAGCCTGTGCACCCCGCCGCCGGCGACGACGCCCGCCTTGGGCTCTATGCCGATGCCGCGCAGCAGGTCCAGGCCCTCGGCCAGGGCGTAGGCCACTCCCTCCAGGACTGCCCGGGTCAGCTCGGCCGGGCCGTGGGTGACGTTCAGGCCCACCATCGCGCCCCGAGCGTGCGGATCGAAGTGGGGCGTCCGCTCGCCACGGAGGTAGGGCAGGAAGATCAGCCCGTCGCTGCCGGCCGGGGCTTTGGCCGCCAGGCCCAGCAGCTCCCGGACTCCGTTCGGGTCGTCGGGGCGAAGCGTCTTGACGATCCAGTCCAGCGACGCGGCCGCCGACAGGATGGCGGCCATGACGCACCACTGCTCGGGCACCACGTGCGCCAGGCCGTGTAGCCGGCCCTCCGGGTCGACCCGGGGCTCGTTGAGCGGCGCCAGGACCTGACCGCCCGTGCCGAGCGAGATCAGGACCGTGTCGTGGGCGTCGGCCGTGCGTCCCAGCCCCAGGCCGAGCGCGGCCGCGGGAGCGTCCGCGCCGCCCACGGCGACGGCGATCCCGGCCGGCAGGTCCAGGGCCTCGGCCGCGTCTTCGCGCAATGTCCCGGCTTTGGCCTCGGATTCGCTCAGCGGCGGCAGCTTCCCGGCATCGATGCCCAGCTTCTCGCACACGTCCTCCGCCCAGCGGCGGGCGTGCAGGTCGAAGAGCAACGTGGCTGAAGCGTCCGAGACGTCGCTGGCGACCTCGCCGGTCAGCCGGGCCCGCAGCGCGTCCTTGGGCTGCACGACCCAGCGGGTCTTCGCCCAGGCGTCGGGCTCGTTGGCGGCCAGCCACATGATCTTGGGCGCGGTGAAGCTCACCGAGGCGCGGTTGCCGGTCCTGGCCACGAGCTCCGGGCGCGGAATCCGGCGCTCGATCTCCGCCGTTTCGGCCTCCGCCCGCCCGTCGGACCACATCAGGGCCGGCCGTACCGGCATCCCCGTCTTGTCCAGGAAGACGGCGCTGTGCATCTGGCCGGTAAGGCCCAGGGCTACCACCTCGGCGTCCCGCAGCACCGGTCGGGCCAACAGCTCGGACATCGCCAGCCGCAGGGCGTCCCACCAGCGCTCCGGGTTCTGCTCAGCGTAGCCGGGCTTGTGCGATTCGGTCGGGTACGAGGCCAGCGTGACACCCAAGCATTCGCCCGCCTCGTTCATCGCGATCAGCTTCACCCGCGACGACCCAAGGTCGATACCGATCGAGACGCGCACCAAGACCTCCCTGGCCCCCGAGCTACCCGTAGGCCGCTAAGGGTACCCCCGGTCGGGCCGGCGCGGGAACCGCCTCGCCCGGAATCCGGCTCGACTGTCCGCCGCCGCCCTTCCCGGCTAGGCTGCCAGGTCGCGTCGCTCGAAGAACACCAGCGCGGCCGCGAGGAAGGCCACCGCCACGGCGGCCAGCACGACCACGTCGCCCCAGTCCAGCCCGTACTTCAGGACGTTGTGGCCCAGGTAGTAGTGGAACAGTGACAGGGGGTTGATGGTCCGCAGCGACTCGATGTTGGCCGACAGCGTCTGGACCAGGTACATCACCACCATCAGCCCGATGGGGATGCCTGCAGCGGCGCCGCGATTGCCGCTCCAGGCGGCAATGGCCAGGGCCATCGTCCCGAAGGCCAGCGACAGGATTACGGCCAGGAACAGGCCGGCCGCGATCTTGTCCAGGTCCACCGGGCTGTTGCTGGCCACCGCGCCGATCTGGATCCCCACCAGCATCACGGCCGCTGACACGAAAAGGGAGATGACCAGGGCGGCCATCTTGTCCAGGACCATCCGCCAGCGCGGGACGGGGTAGGAGAGAAGAACGTCGATCGTGCCGCGCGCCTCCTCGCCGGCGGTGAAGCCGCTGCACAGGGCCACGGCAAAGCCGGCCAGCAGGGCCGGCAGGATGAGTGGGAACAGCTCCACGTTCAGGAAGCCGGTGGCCGTGGAGAGGTCCATGTCCATGCCGCCGATTAGTGCTTTGATGCTCTCGGGCATCTTGGACATCATTTCTTCGAGGTCGAAGGCCTGGGTGTAGGTGGGGTAGAGCGCGGTGAAGTAGCCACCGCCGATGGCCAGCGAAATGGCGACCCAGAAGGTGGGCCAGCGCAGGTCGCGGATCGTCTTGCCGAAGACGCTACGCAGCAGCATCGCCCGACTCCTTTCCGGCGCTCAGCGCGGCGCCCTCGCCGTAGTAGCCCAGGAAGATCTCCTCCAGGCTGGTGTCGATGCTGCGCACGTTCTCCACCTGGTAGCGGGCGGCTTCCTTGATGAGCGCGTCCACGCTGCCCAGGACGGTGCAGCGGAGAGTGGCCTCGTCGATTGTCAGGTCCTCCACGCCGGGCAGACCGGCGAACTTCTTGGCCGGGACCGGCTTCGCGAAATCGATCTCCAGCCGCCGGCGCGCCTTGGCCTTCAGGACCGGGATCGATTCGACCGTCAGCAGCCGGCCTTCGCGGATGATGCCGACGCGATCGCACAGGTGCTCGACTTCGGGCAGCTGATGGGAGGAGATGAAGACGGTCCGGCCTTCCTTGCGAGCGTCCTCGCACAGGTCCTCGAAGACGAGCTGGATGAAGGGATCGAGGCCGGCCGTCGGCTCGTCCAGGATGAGCAACTCGGGCCGGATCATGAATGCCGCGACCAGCCCCACCTTCTGCTTGTTGCCGCGCGACAGGCCCTTGATGCGCTTGGTGGGATCCAGCTCCAGGCGCTCGACCAGTTCATCGCGATAGGCGGCGTCGACCTTGCCCTGCAGGTGGCCCAGGTAGGCCAGCAGTTGGCGGCCGGTCAGATCGCCGTAGAGCGACAGCTCGCCCGGGATGTAGCTGACGCGCCGGTCGATCGCCAGCCGATCGTGGCGGACGTCCATGCCCAGCACCCGGGCATGGCCCTTCGTCGGCCGGATGAGGTCCAGCAGCAGGCGAATGGTCGTCGACTTGCCGGCGCCGTTGGGGCCCAGGAAGCCGAAGATCTGGCCCGGCTCCACCACGAGGCTGACGTCGACGATGCCTCGCGATTTGCCGTAGTACTTGGTCAGGTTCTCGGTCTCGATCGCGTTAGCCATCAGCGAGCTTCCTTTCGGGTGTCGGCGTGCCATGTCTCGCCGAACCGGAATGGGCTGCCGTCCGCGTTCGTGGGGCGGCGCCAGGAGATCATCCGGCGAGTGTTCGGGGCCTGGTAGGTCTGCAGCCTCCGTTTGACGATGCGCAATGGCCTGTCCGATCGGGACGCTGGGATCATCGGATCATTCCCATTAGACCCCGTTGCCGGCCGGTAGGTTCGAGTGAACCTGCGGCCCGGATTGTCAGTCGAAGGAATGACGGCGATCCAGACGATATGATGACTACCCACCGGAGGCGGGAGGGCACTATCGCGCCATGGCTGTAATCGAGACCGTGGGTCTCAGCAAGCACTTCGGGCCGGTCAGGGCCCTGGACCAGCTGGACCTGGCCGTCGAGCCGGGGATCATCGGGCTCGTCGGCGCAAACGGCGCGGGCAAGAGCACGCTGATCAAGATCCTGCTGGGCCTGCTGCCCGCCACCGAGGGCAAGGCCTCCGTGCTGGGCATGGACGCGGCCCGCGAGACGCTCGAGATCCGCAAGGTTGTGGGCTACATGCCCGAGCATGACTGCCTGCCGCCGGATGTCAGTGCCACCGAGTTCGTTACCCACATGGCCCGTGTCTCGGGTTTGCCGCGGACCGCGGCCCGGGAGCGAACCGCCGACGTCCTGCGTCACGTGGGCCTGTACGAGGAACGCTATCGCCAGATCGGCGGCTACTCGACGGGCATGAAGCAGCGCGTGAAGCTGGCCCAGGCCCTGGCCCACGACCCTCAGCTGCTGCTCCTCGACGAGCCCACCAACGGCCTGGACCCCTCCGGCCGGGACGACATGCTGGATCTCATCAAGCGGACCGGCAACGAGTTCGGCATCTCGATCATGGTGGCCTCGCACCTGCTGGGCGAGATCGAGGAGGTCGGCGACTTCCTGCTGGCGATCGACGCCGGGCACCTGCTGCAGTCGGCTCCCATCTCCCACTTCACGAAGCGGACGCCGGTGCTGGCGGTCGAGGTCGAGGAGGACGCGGACAAGCTCGCCGCCCGGCTGACCAGCCGCAAGGTCAAGGCCCGCGTGGAAGGCGGCCGGGTTCTGGTGGCCATCGAAGGGGATTCGGTCTACGACGCCATTCGCGATGCCGTGGCTGATCTGGCCCTGTCGCTGGTTCGGATCGAGCAGGAGCGCGGGCGCCTCGAGGACTTGTTCAAGGTTCCGGCCAAGGCTCCGGCGAAGAGGAAGGCGCAATGACGACCAACAGCGCCACCGGCGCGCCGACGGGCAGCATCTACGATCTGGGCTACCGCCACTACGAAGGCGAGCGGCACGGCCGTGCCTACTCGCTCTACTCGCTCTACCTGGAGAGCCTTCGAAGCATCTTCGGCTTCGGCCGGTCGGCGTCGGCCAAGGCCTGGCCGCTCATCTTGCTCGGTCTCTACTCCCTTCTCGCCGTCCTGCAGCTGGCGTTCTCGTCGATCATCTCGCAGGCCATACAGCAAGGTGAGGACATCGGTCTGGCCACGTATGCCAACTACTTCGAAGGCCTGTGGATCCTGGTGTTGCTGTTCTGCGTTGCCCAGGCGCCCGAGCTCGTATGCCGCGACCAGCGCTATAGCGTTCTGCCGCTCTACTTCACTCGCTCTCTGCACCGCCTCGACTACGTCCTGGCCAAGGTGTCCGCTCTGACAACCGCTCTCTTCGTAGTGCTCATGGTGCCAATGGTCGCCCTGTTCGTCGGCGACATCTTGATGAAACAGGACGCCCTCCAGGCGATCGAGAACGAGTGGCCCAAGGCGTTGCCGGCCATCCCGGCCTGCCTGTGGACGGCCCTCGTCATGGCCTCGACCTCACTGGCGGTCTCGTCCTTCTCGCCGCGCCGCGCTTACGCCGCCATTTCACTCTTCGCGTATGTCATGGTCTATTGGGTGGTCGCCGAGATCGTCTGGGCCGTGGGCACGGAAGCGGGTTGGGATTGGGCGGACAAACCCCAGCTCTTCGGCCCTGCCAGATCGGCTGTCGGTGCCACGGCGTGGTTCTTCGGAGACCAGCTACCGACGAATCCGGGCCTCTCCTCCAGCCTGGGACCTGACGCCTACCTGCTGTCCTCGCTGACCCTGGTCCTCGTGTTCTGCGGCATCCTCATCTATCGCTACAGGAGGCTGGCCGCATGAAGCCCACCGGATCCGCGCCAGCCGGCCCCACCATCCAGCTGGACGGCGTCGCTCGCTGGTACGGCAATGTCGTTGCCGTAAACGACATTAGCTTCAAGCTCGAGCCGGGCGTGACCGGCCTGCTGGGCCCCAACGGCGCCGGCAAGACCACGCTGCTGCACATGCTGGCCGGCTTCCTCGCGCCGTCGGCGGGTGAGGTGAGGGTGCTGGGCCGCCGGCCGCACCTCGATCCTGCGGTCTATCGGCAAATCGGGCTGGTGCCGGAGCGTGAGGCCGTGTACCCATTCATGACCGGCCTGGAGTACGTCCGCTTCAACGGCCGGCTGCAGGGTCTGCCGGACCCGGACGTGGCTGCCCGCGCGGCGATCGCCCAGGTAGACCTCGTCGAGGCCCAGGACCGCGCCGTCGGCACCTACTCCAAGGGCATGCGCCAGCGGGTCAAGGTCGCGGGTGCTCTGGTCCACGACCCGCAGGTGCTGCTGCTCGACGAGCCGTTCAACGGCATGGACCCCCGTCAGCGCTTGGTCATGATGGACCTGCTGTGCGACATGGCGGAAGCCGGCAAGACGATCCTCTTCTCGTCGCACATCCTCGAGGAGGTCGAACGGGTCGGCTCGGAGATCCTGGTCATCGTGGCGGGCCGCCTGGCCGCATCGGGCGACTATCGGGCCATCAGGACGCTCATGACCGATCGACCTCACACGATCAACATCCGGTCCTCGGACAATCGGCGCCTGGCCACGAAACTCATGGCTGATCCGGCCATCTTTGCAGTGGAGCTCGGGCCCGAGTCAGTTGCCGTCCGCACGGCCCACCTGTCCATCTTCCGGCAGCTGATCGCCGGGGCCAGCAGGGACGCCGGCGTCAGGCTGCTCGAAGTGACGCCGGCAGACGAGTCTCTTGAAAGCGTCTTCGAGTACCTGGTGCGCCGATGACAGGACTGTCCACTACCAAGTCATTGGGCCTCGTTCCGACGATCGCGGGGGTCACGTTCCGTCAGCTTGTCGGCCGGCGACGGGCCCTGCTTCTTCTGCTGCTCTGCGCCGTGCCGGTTCTCGTGGCGCTCATGATGCGCGGTGCCGACGTCCGCGATGTGGACGCGGCGGCCGGTGGGGTCCTGGACCGCCTGATCGTGGGCCTTATCCTGCCCATTGTGGCGGTCCTGTTTGGGACAGCCGCCTTCGGGGCGGAGATCGAGGACGGCACGATCGTCTACTTGTTGGCCAAGCCCGTTCCTCGCTGGGCCATCGTGGCCGCGAAGATCCTCGCCGCGGTAGGCGCGACCGCCGCTCTCACCGTCGGCTCGGTGGCGCTTTCGTCCTTGATCGCCATCACCCGGCTGGGCGATGAGGCGACGCGCATCGCCGAGGTCTATCTCCTCGCGACCGCCGTTGGATCCATCTGCTATGTGGCTGTGTTCGTGGCCCTCAGCCTCTTCACGCGCCGCGCGCTGATGATCGGGTTCGCCTACGTGCTGATCTGGGAGGGAACGCTGTCCAGCCTGCTGCCCGGCATCGCCAACCTGTCGATCCGGCAGTACGCGCTGGGAGTCGGGCAGCTCGTCACGAAGGTGCCGTCAAGCTGGGGCGCGGAGCTGGAGCCGGAGACGGCTGTGCCGCTGGCGGTGATCGTGGTGGTCGCGGCCACGGTCCTGGCCACGCGCCGGTTGATGCGCCTCGAGATCTCGGGCGAGACCGACTAGGGGCCGTGTCCTTCCGGCGCGATCCGGGTCGCTGGCTGGCCGTTCTGGCCTGGGCGGGCTTCATCTTCGTTCTGTCGGCCCAGCCCGACCTGCGCGTCTCGCCTCTGGGGGACCTGGAGCTGGTCGTTCGAAAGGCCGGCCACCTGCTGGCCTTCGGCCTGCTGGCCGTTCTGGTGCTGTGGGCCCTGGCGGGTGCCGGCGTCCAGCGAGCCTGGCAGTGGAGCCTTGGACTGACCGTCCTCTACGCCGTCTCCGACGAGATCCACCAGGGATTCACCGCCGGGCGCCATCCCGCGGCCGCGGACGTGGCGATAGACGCTGCCGGCGCCGTGGCACTGCTGGCGGCCGCGGTCCTGTTGCCCCGGCTGCTGCGCTCGAGGCGGCAGCCGTAGGGCGCGCTAGTCGTCGGCGACGGGCAGAGCCAGGATATTGAAGCCGCCGTCGACGTAGATCACTTCGCCTGTGGTCTGGCGCGACAGCGGGCTGGCCAGGTACACGGCGGTGCCGGCCACGTCCTCGATGGTGATGTGAGACCGCAGCGGCGCCACGTCCTTGAAGCCGCCGTACATCAGCCGGAAGCCGGCGATGCCGTGGGCGGAGAGGGTTCGAACCGGGCCGGCGCTGATGGCGTTGATGCGGATGCCGTCCGGGCCCAGGTCGGCGGCCAGGTAGCGAGTCGTGGACTCGAGGGCGGACTTGGCCACGCCCATGACGTTGTAGCGGGGCACGACCTTCTGGGCGCCGTGGTAGGTGAGGGTCATCACCGCCGAGCCGGGCTTCATCAGCGGCCGGGCGCAGCGGACCATGGCGATCAGCGAGTAGACGCTGATGTCCATGGCGGTGTGGAAGCCGTCGCGGCTGGTGTCGGCGAAGTGACCGGCCAGGTCCTCCTTTTCGGCGAAGGCGACGGCATGGACCAGGATGTCCAGGTCGCCCTCCCTGGCCTTCCAGCGGTCGAAGACGCGGGCGATCTCGGAGTCGTCGCGGACGTCGGCGCCCTCGACGAAGGTGGAGCCGAGTGACGCGGCCAGGGGCCGGACCTTGCGCTTGATCAGCTGCGGCATGGAGCTGAAGCCGACGCAGGCCCCCTGGTCGTGGAGCGCCTTCGCGATCCCCCAGGCGATCGAATGGTCGTTGGCCACGCCGAAGACGAGGGCCTTCTTGCCGGCCAGGAGGCCAGTTCGCTCACACGGCTCGGGGCGCGCTAGGCGGCCACCACGGGGCCTGGTCGGCCGGGCGGCTACGGCGGGCCTGGCGGCGGCCTCCGTCCTGGATCCGGCCGCGGGCTTCTGCGCCGCTCGGGTCAGCTTCATCAGATGGTCGTCCTCCCTGAGGCCACGTATGCGGGTCGCGCCTCAGACTGTCCCAACCCCGCACCACGCCGGCCGTTACGCGGGTCGCGTCGCGCGCGACCCTACCCGGCCGGGGGAGGATAACTCATAGCGTTGCAGTACACAATCGCAGGGCCACGCCGGGGGACGCCTGGCCCCGACGTTCAGCGGCGGCCTGGTCGGCCGGCAAGGCCGCGCCCGCCGTTACACGGGTCGCGTGGGCTGGAGGGCGGCCGTTTGCGTCAGATTCACACCCCAGGAGCGGTACCCGCTATCTGGAGCCGTAGCAGCCACTCGAGGCACGGGATCGGCGGTTGAAGTACCTCTCCGGTGCCCGGCCTGGCGGTCCGGAGCGTGCTCAGCGTGGCATCGGCGATCGCGATCGCGCATAGCGCTCCCCCCATGTGAACCTGATCGAAACGGGTTCGGAACCGCGCCAGACGCTCCCCCCATATGAATCTGAGCGACACGGGTCGACGCGCTCGCCAAAGAGAACGGCCGCCGGCCCGGAGGCCGGCGGCCACTGAGAGGGCGCGGAACGGGTTATCCCAGCAGAACCGGGGCGGCCTCCAGCGGGGCCGGGTTGGCGCCGATGACCATCTCGGCGGCGGCCCGCATCCGCGGGGCGGCGGCGGCGATGTACGTCCGGGCGACGGGCTTCTTGCCTTCGGCCACGGCCGTGTCGCGCAGCACGAGCCACGAGCTGGTCAGCCAGATCGCCATCTCGACCAGGTCGCAGGCGTAGTAGTCGACCTTGTCACGGTCCTCCTGGGCCTTCATGGAGTCGGTGGCCTTGCGGAAGAGCGCGGTCAGCTCGACGAGATCGGCCTTCAGCGGAGCCATGTCGGCCGGGTACTCGGCAGCCGCCCATTCGTCCATCAGCGGATCGAGCGTTCTGTTGAGCAGCTTGCCGATGGCCGCGACTACCTGCAGCTGGCTCGTGCCTTCGTAGATGTTCGTGATCCGAACGTCCCGGTAGAGCCGCTCGACGTTGAACTCACGCATGTAGCCGACGCCGCCGTGGACCTGCATCGACTGGTAGCAGACCCGGTTGCCCATCTCGGTGGCGCAGTACTTCCACATCGGGGTGAGGCACTCGGCCAGGGCCTGGGCCTGCTTATGGCGAGCGCGCAGCTCGGCGCTCACCTCGGCCCCTTCGGCCGAGATCGCCTTCTCGTGGACCTTCCACGTATCGACCCACCCGGCGGTCTCGTAGAGGAGGGCACGGGCGGCCTCGATGTCGGTGCGCATCGACAGCAGGAGGCGCTGGACCGCCGGCAGGGCCCGAATGGGCTTGCCGAACTGGATGCGCTCCTTCGAATAGCGGTCGGCTTCCCGATAGGCGGCCTCGGCGATGCCGAGCGCCTGCGAACCGACCGCCAGGCGGGCGCCGTTCATGAGGTTCATGGCGTAGCGCATGAGACCGAAGCGGCGCTTGCCGATGAGGATGGCGGGCGTGTTGCAGTACTGGATCTCGCAGGTGGGGGAGGCGTGGATCCCCATCTTGTTCTCGATGCGGCGGATCTTGACCGTCTCGTCGCGCTCGACAAGGAACATCGACAGGCCTCGGGCGTCCGACGTGCCTTCCTCGCTGCGGGCCAGGACGACGGAGATGTCCGCCAGGCCGTTGGTGATGAAGCGCTTCACGCCGTTGAGGTGCCACTGGCCGGTGGCCTCGTCCAGCGTCGCGCGCGTGGCCACCGCGCCCAGGTCCGACCCGGCATCCGCCTCGGTCAGGACCATCGCCCCGGAGACCTCGCCGCGCGAGAAGCGGGGCAGGACGCGAGCCTTCGTCGCCTCGTCCGCGTACTCCTCGATCATGGCCGAGATCTCCTGCAGGCCGAAGATCGTCATCAGGCCGCTCTCGGCGCGGGACAGGATCTCGACCATTGAGGAGTAGACGGTCTCCGGCAGGTTGAGCCCGCCAAAACGCCGCTCCAGGATGGAGCCGAACAGATCGCCCTGGCGGAGGGCCTTGATGGCCTCCTGGGTCGGCTCGGCGTAGGAGACCTCGCCGTCCTTGAAGTGGGCGCCTTCCTCGTCCGCCTCGGTGGCGCGAGGGGCGACGACGTTGGCGCAGATGTCGCCGATGACCTCGAGGACGATGCGGCAGTTGTCTTTGGCGTCCTCGTAGTTGCGCGGTGCGCCCGGGTATTCGGCCGCCTCGGTGTAGCCTTGCTCCTTGAACTCGAAGACCTCGCGCAGGTCGGCCTGGTCGAGGCGGAAGGCGATGTCGGGGTTGTCCAGGAAGAAGTTGTCGCTCATGCCTCGTCCGCCTGTTCCATGGAGCGCTCGCGCAGGGTCTTGATGATCATCGGCAGGACCTCGGTCAGGTCGCCGACGATCTTGTAGTGGGCGATCTGGAACATCGGCGCGTTGGGGTCCGTGTTGATGGCGATGATCTTGCTCGACTGGTCCATGCCGGCCCGGTGCTGGATGGCACCCGAGATGCCGGCCGCGATGTAGAGCCTGGGCCGGACCGTCGTGCCCGTCTGGCCGACCTGGTGGGCCCGATCGACGAAGCCGGCGTCCACGGCCGCGCGCGAAGCGCCGACCTCGCCGCCCAGCAGGTTGGCCAGGTCGCGCAGCAGGGCGAACTCGTCGGACGCGCCGACGCCGGCGCCACCGGAGACGATGACCGGCGCCTCCTTGAGCTTGACCGTGGAGTGGCGCATCTGGCGGCTCAGGACTTCCAGGGCGAAGTCGCCGGGCTCGAACTCGAGGGCCAGCTCCTCTACCACGCCCCGGCGGTTCCGGCGGGCTGCCGGCATGCGCATCACGCCCTCCCGGACGGTGGCCATCTGTGGCCTGGTGTTCGGGTTGACGATGGTGGCGATGAGGTTGCCGCCGAAGGCCGGCCGAATCTGGAAGAGCAGGTTGGGGTAGGTCTTGTTCTCCTTCTTGACCGTGTACTCGCCGACCTGCAAGTCCGTGCAATCCGCCGTCAGGCCGCAGCGCAGGGCGCTGGCGACGCGTGGGGCGAAGTCGCGGCCGTTGGGCGAACCGCCGATGAGGAAGATCTCCGGTTGGCGCTTCTTCGCCTCGGCGATCGCCACGCGGGAATAGGGCAGGGTGCGGTACACGGCCAGCTGGGGATCATCAGCCAGCAGGACGCGGTCGACGCCGCGAGCTATGACCCGTTTCGCCAGCTTGCCGACGTTCTGGCCCATGAGAAGGCCCACGACTTCATAGCCGAGCGGATCGGCCAGCTCGCGAGCCTTGCCCGTCAGCTCCAGGCTGACGTCGGCGATCTTGCCGTCGGTCTGCTCGATGAAGACCCAGATTGCTTTCGTACTCATCTCGCGCCCTACCCGACGATGTACTCGTGGACCAGTTCCGCGATCATGGCCGCGATTCCGTCGGCAGTCGGCGAAACCTCCTTGCTTTCGGTGCTCCCGAGGACCACAAAGTTGATCTTGTGGACCTGGGTGGGGGAGCCGGCCAACCCGACCTGCTCCTCCTTGGCGCCGATCTCCTCGGCCGTCCAGACGGCGATCCGCAGATCGCGCGCGGCCAGGTAGGCGTCCAGCTCCTCGTCGCTCTTGAACTCGGGCCACTGCTGGCGCAGGGAGGCATACTCGCCCGGGGCGGCGGCCAGCTTCTGGGCCAGGCGGCGTCGCGCCGACTCGGGCCGCGGCGTGTTGGCCGACCCTACCACCGTCAGCAGGACGGGCAGCGAGCAGCGCACGATCTCCGACCCGTGGTCCAGGGCCCGCTCGGCGACGATGTGCTCGGAGTCGATCTCGACGATCGTCTCGGCGTAGGTGATCTGCGGGATGCCGAGCTTCTCGGCCAGCTGGGGGCCCACCTGGGCGGTGTCGCCATCGATCGCCTGGCGGCCGCACAACACGATGTCGAAAGGCCCGGCCTTCTGGACGGCGCACTGCAGGGTGTAGGAGGTGGCCAGCGTATCGGCGCCGGCGAACTTGCGGTCGGTCAGCAGGATCACCCGGTCGGCGCCCCGGAAGAGGGCCTCGCGCAGGACGCCCGCGGCCTTGGGCGGGCCCATGGTGATCACGGTCACGGTGCCCCCGCACCGCTCCTTGATCTGGAGGGCCATCTCCAGCGCGTTCAGGTCCTCGGGGTTGAAGATGGCCGGCAGCGCGTTGCGGTTCATGGTGCCGGCGTCGGTCATCACGTCGCCCGTGATGTTGTGCGTGTCCGGCACCTGCTTGACCAGCACTACCGAATCGAGAGGTTTCTGGTCGGTCATTCCTGTCCTGTTCTCCGGGGCCGCCCGGGTCGAGCCGGACGGGTGTACGCGGAAGGGTTCCCGGGTTGTGCTGCGTCCCGGGAGACGCATGTCGCGACGAGGGGTCCCTCCTCCGCGGCCCGCACAGGATAGCCGACTGAGGGGTCGGCTCGTTGGCTGCGCGGCGTATGTGCGACCATCCCCAACATGGCGACCGAATCGGACCTCTCCGAACTGCGCGCCCGGCTCGGCGGGGTGCGCGCTTTGCTGCTGGACCTGGACGGGGTGGTGGTGCTGAAGGGCCAGCTGCTTCCGGGGGCGGCCGAAGCCCTGGCCCGCCTGGACGCGGCCGGCATTCCCTTTGTCATCGGCACCAACATGTCGCTCCTGAGCCGGGTGGAGTTGGCCGGACACCTGGCCCGCGGCGGCGCGTCGGTGTCGCCGGACCGGATCATCAGCGCGGCGTCGGCGGCCGCGTCCCACGTGCGGCGCCGCTTCGGCGACGAGCCCGTGTACGTGCTGGTGGCGCCGGCGGCCCTGTCCGAGTTCGAGGGGCTGCGGCTGCTGTCCCACGAGGAGGCGGCGGCGCCGGGGGCGAAGGCGGCGGCCGTGGTAGTGGGCGACGCCGCCCGCGACTTCACCCCGGCCAACATGCAGAGCGCTTTCCGGCTGCTCCGGGGCGGGGCCCGCTTCATCGCCATGCACAAGAACCGCTGGTGGCTGACGCCCGCCGGAGAGGTGCTCGACGCCGGGGCCTACGTCGTGGGCCTCGAGTACGCCGCGGAGAGGCGGGCCCTGGTCACGGGCAAGCCGGCCCGGGCCTTCTTCGCCGAAGGGCTGCGGCGGCTGGAGGAGCTGGCAGGCCACTCTCTGGCGGGCGGCGAGGTGGCGATGGTCGGCGACGACCTGCTCAACGACGTTCGCGGCGCCCAGCGGACCGGCCTGCGTGGCGTCCTGGTCAAGACCGGCAAGCACGGCGAGGCGGACGTGGCCCGGCTCTCGTCCGGGCGTAGCGCCGTCGTGCCGGACGCCGTGGCGCCGTCCCTCGCCGAGGTCGCCGAGGCCCTCGTTCTGCCTCGCGGCCGCCGACCCTCCTAGGGAGCGCCGGCCACCAGGGGCCCGCGACCGAAGAGAGCTCGAGTGGGGGTCAGGTTGAGGTATCCAATGGCGCCTGCGTGGACCACGAGGCCGAGGATGCTTCTGGCCTCGAATTCCCAGATGATGCCCGCGGCGACGGTGATGGCCAGCACTCCGACACTCAGCGCGATGGCCGCCGGCCAGGCGTCCTTGCGCATCGACCATAGACGCCAGGCGACGGCCGCGCCGCCTCCCGCAATGGCCAGATAGCCCACGGCCATGCCCAAGTCCACGGCGGCCCAGTCCATCTCGTCGAACCGGGCGCGCCAGCCGAACCAGTACCAGAAGTCGGCGGCCACGCTCAGGCAGATGAGCGCGGTCACGACCTCGACGACCACCAGCACGACGACGCCGAACGGACGAGTGGCGGCCGCCCGGTAGCCTGGCGCGCCGGGGCTCGCGGCACCGGGTTGAGGCGTAGCCGGGTGGGCCGCGCTGCCGGGCTTGGGC
>Ga0315550_1001055_pt1 | contig 17019 bp, 9 predicted proteins | sample SalMarSW160190MG_2_FD_203100 | JGI IMG/M metagenome (GOLD analysis project Ga0315550, IMG submission 203100) | Salt marsh sediment microbial communities from the Plum Island Ecosystem LTER, Massachusetts, United States - Salt Marsh Sediment SW1601-90 ... | reverse complement strand
TCCCTTTACCCTCTGCATGGGTATAAATTTGCAGGCGGAACACCGGCAGCACATCTCCATATCGCCTTTATATTGTTCCAGTCCCATCTTCGCTACCTCCTATTTTCATTCAATAATTAATTACTTCTTTTAATGCACTTTAGAAGCACACCTTCCCCGGATTCATGACATGGTTGGGGTCAAACATATTCTTGAGTTTATTTAAAACCCCGACGGTAGCCGCATCTCTGTTTAGAATCATCCCGGCACTTTCACCGTAAGGCCTTGAGAAGAAGGCGCCCTTGGCCATTAAGCTCTTGATGGCCGAAGCGGACAGCTCCTTAATTCGATTTCGCTCACTTGAATTTCCGGGGTCATAAAACAGATTAAACTCACAGTGATAGCCGGTGCCCTGTACTATCGGCTGAATGTAAATACCCATGTCTGAAGAAGAGTAGCCAGCTTTATCAGCCAGGTCATTCATCTCCCCGATCAGACCCTCGAGTTTATCATGGATGGTTAAAAGGTACAGGTCCTCGCAGGCCCCTTTATAACGGAGCTTCCAGTAGGGCTCTGCTGAAGGCTGCTGGACCGCTTTTAGTATTTCATTTGCCGAAACTTCACCGACTGCCTTTACCGCTTCCACGCCCAGTCGCTGGGTTATCTCATTGATGTCGGTAATATAAGAGCTAATCCTTTCCTCCGGGAGATACTCGTACCCCGCTAAATTATAGAAAAGAATCCAAGTGGGTAAGACATCCTTGATGGTCTGATAGTCCTTGGGCCATTTCTTGGCGAAGATAGCCGCCAGGTTGGTATTATTGAGTATAAAGCATTCGTTGACCATCCTCAGTCTTATCAGCCAGGAAGTCATTTCGAGCAGCGTCTCGAGGTTGGAGGAGCCAACCACGAAAGGCTCTTCGAGACTGGGGAGTATTTCACATCTCATCGATGCCCATGTGACGATACCCATGGTCCCCTGAGAGCCCTGGATAAGCCGGTGCCAGGACGCGATACCGGGTCCGTACGGCGCTTTTTGGATACCCCCGACGTCCCACTGCTCCTTTACCGTACCCGGACCAGCCGCCTGCCCGGTTCTAAACTCGTCTCCACTTCCAAAGATAACCTCAACACAAGCTAACGGGTCCGATATATCCCATTGATACTTGGGCATTATTACCGGCTCTCTCTCCAGCATACTGCCAATGACGGTCTTCGACTTCCTCGGCAGCAGCGGCATATTGAGTCTGATGCCCTCCTTTTCCGCCGCTGGTATAAGTTCACCGAAGGTCACTCCGGGCTCTATCATGGCAACACGGCGCGCCCGGTCGACAAATATTATCTTTTTCATACCGCCTAAATCCACGATAACGGCCCCACCAGTACCGGGAACGGTATCACCCCGGAAATGGGGAGGGCCCGAACTCACCGGAACCAGTGGTGTTTGAGTTTTATTGGCCAGTTTTACCAGCTTTTGTATAGCATCCGTGTTCTTGGGCTTGACCACGTATGCTGGCCTGACGGGATTCACGAAACTGATATCACTGGAATATTCGTCCAACGCAGCCTGTTTGTCACTAACGTTGGCTGCCCCGACAATTTTCACCAGCTTTTCTTTGGCAACCATTTTTGCCCCCTTTCACTTTATTCAAGAATAAGCTACTCTATTTTTAAGCACGCACCTGAAACGCAGAACCAGGTTTTACTGGAAAGTTGGATGTTTTTCGGTCAACGCTGAGATTTTTGTCCCCCAAAATAGTATGCTTGTTCTACATCCCTTGTCAAGTTTGGGAGACTCCAATATTACGTTGTATTCACTCACTCGATTTTCCGAATATTAGCCCCAGCATTAATGGAAATGAATATGAAACTTTATACTGGCAAACGCATTAGCTTCCTGGCATTGTCCTCGTAGATTTTCTTTTTATCCTCTTCGGTGATATCCATCTGTTCTATCGCATTTATCGTCTGTCGGTAATTCCTGTCGCCGTGCTCGGTATCGCCTAACGGGAAATCAATCCCGAACAATATACGGTCCGGCCCGAAGAAATCATGTCCGCACTCCAGAGCCTTGGGATTGCCGTAAATAGCCGTATCGGCATAAAACATCTTGAAGTAGTCAACGATGTCTTTCCGGAAGAAAGGCTCGGCATCTCCTGCTCTCCGGGAATAAAATACCTGGGTAAACTGCTTTATACGTTCCCCGTAGAACGGTACCATACCGCCGCAGTGGTGCGTTACTACCTTCAGGTTGGGATATTTCTCCATGATACCGCTGAACACCAGACGCGCCATGGCCGATGTCGTATCATAGGGCCATCCGAAAAGGCTGAACATATTATACTTAGACTCTTTTTCCGTCAGGTAGTCCGGGTGGCTGACCTTTCTCATGGGGTGGATGACTATCGGTAAATCGTACTCAACCATTTTCTCGTAGAGGGGCAAGAATTCCGGATTATCCAGCGGCTTTTCATCCACCGGCGTATGCAGATAGACACCCCTGAATTTAAGTTCTCTTATGGTGCGGTCGGTTTCCTCCAGGGCAGCATCCATATTGTTCATGGCCAGGGATGTTAAAGCCGCCACAAATCTGTCAGGATATCTGGCGACAAGTTCCGCCATTTCATCGTCAGCCAGCTTCGCCAGCTCGGCTGCTTTTTCCGGTCCGGCGACGTGCTCGACGGGAATCCGTCCCAGAGTTAGTACCTGCTTTATAGGCTCGTATTTATCCATTATACGGAAACGGCTTTCCAGGTCCCAGAGCGGCCGACTGTACAGCACCTGCTCTTCGTACATCTTGGGGGCAACCTTGTGGAGGGCTTCCCCGTACTTCGGCGGTATGATGTGGGCATAGGCATCGATTTTCAATTCGTAAGGAAGTTTCATGATTTACTCCTTGTTTCCGGTGACAGACTATCCGGCTACGTCACGTTTGCGGAAGACGTAAAAAGCTATTGCCAGGAAAGCCAGACTGTAAATAGTAAGCGTTATAAAGGCATGGGTCACTCCGGGCATCTGGAACGTAATGTCCCCGAAGCCGCCGCCCATATTAAATCCCTCGGGAAGACTGGCCAGTGCGGTAATAGCGTTTACATTGTTAGCCAGGAGATAATCAGGTACTCGCGCTACCCAGCCGCCGGCGAGGACCATGAATGTTGTAATCAGCGACTCCACGATATAGACACCGATACCCAGGCCAATGCCCGCCATGGCCGAGCGCCCCACAATGGCGAAGAGAAAAGCGAGCGTGGCGTAGGGTATCAGCACGAAAAAGGTACGCCAGAACTGAAGGAACTGCTCCCACAGGTATTCTCCGGTTAAAAAGTCGAAATTAAAAGCATAGCCTCCGATGGCTGTAGTAATCAGGCTCATCACGAAGCCAGTGATCACACCGATAACCATTCCTATCAGTACTAAAATAGCCGCCGAAATCAGCTTGGCACCGAGCAGCTTGAACCTGCTTTCGCTGGAAATGACCATCGTCCGGATGGTACGCCAGTTGTACTCGTTCCCTATCGAGCTGGCGACGAGTATCACCGCCAGTAAGGTGCCAAAACCAGCAATCATCGATAACGCAAAGGGGATAGCCACCGGAAGCCCCAGGAGATTCTGGATGTCGCCGAGGCGGGGATTACTGCCTGTCGGAAGCGCCTGAGAGACCGCTAACAATATGAGATAAAATACGACCAGGACGCCGACCAGGACATACAGCAGCACCCTCGACATGAGTCGCTTGCGTAACTTAAAGAGTTCGGCTGCAATAAGTTTAGTCACCGCTCTCACCGCCAGTTAACTGCAAGAATACGCTCTCGAGGCTTACGTTTCGGCTTACCAGCTCGGAGGCATAGATACCATGTTCGGCCAGAGCCTTGTTTACTTCCGAGTCACTTTCCTTGGGTACATCCACGATAAGGTAGTCGTCTTCTATTTTTACCGAGTTTACCCAGGATATGTTTTCCAGAATGGAAGCAGCCTCACCGGGATTGTCTACTTTGATCTGCAGTAGCTGCCCCTTCGTCAGCAGCTCGCGAACCGGGGCATTAGCAATCATAATCCCCTCTTTAATAATCGCTACTCTATCACAAACCAGCTCAACTTCATGCAGCAGGTGACTGCATAGAAAGACAGCCCGGTGTTCATGTGCCAGCTGCGGAATCAGGTCACGCACTTCCTTGGTCCCGGCGGGGTCGAGTCCGCTGGTCGGCTCATCGAGAATAATTAGTTCCGGGTCGCGAAGTAATGTCGATGCGATTCCCAGTCTTTGTTTCATACCCATGGAATAATGGCTATAGCGGTCATCGGCACGGTCCGCAAGATTTACCCGCTCCAGTACCTCAGGTATTTTGGCGGCAGGAATGTCCCCGATAGCCCTTGCCAGGGCTTTAAGATTATTCCTCCCGGAAAGATAGGGGTAAAAGGCGGGCTCCTCAATAATGGCTCCTACGCGCCTTAAAACTGACCACCGGTGTTTATCAAGCCTCTGTCCGAATAGTTCCAGACTGCCGGAGGTAGGGGTAATGAGTCCCAGAATCATACCTACGGTGGTACTTTTACCGGCGCCGTTGGGACCCAGGAAACCAAACACCTCTCCCCGGTATATCTCTAAATCAAGGTCTTTAACCGCTTCCAGTTTACCGAAGCGTTTTGTCAGACCGATAGTCCGCAGGATGATATCTTTTTCCTGCTTTGAATCCGTATTTACTTCCGTGTTTACCGGGGTGGTCATGTGTTTTACCGAACGCTCTTTCAGTTATTTGTATAATTTATAATAAATTATAACAAACATTTAAAATATATTCACTAAATATCGCCCTCGACCCAGGAATTAAAACGTAGTCCCGAGGCCGGGTCGTATTCTCTCTCAAAGGCTTCGGGATATTGTTGTCGCCACTCTTCCATTTGTACCATACTAACTCTCTCGGCTTCAACCAAGTAACCGCTGCTGGCCATACCAACGCAGTTCTTGGATACGGTTTTTTCCGGAGATATCAGGTTAATAGCGCCTCCCCGGTCGAGTTCTCCGGGCAGTATCCAATCGACTCTTGAGCCGTGGTCGACGTAAGCCACCCCGGGCATGATTCTTTCCCAGACGCGCGCGCCGCAGAGAACCGACCCTCTCTCATTATGCGCCCGGACGATATCACCATCGCTGATGCCTCTCTCGGCAGCCGTTTGGGGATGAATCCAGAGAGGCTCGTACATGTAGCCGTCCCAGGCCCTGACCTTACAGGTCGGGATTTCCCTTGTCCAGCTGATGTCATCGCACTGGGCATGCATCCTCCATCGTCCGTGGTTAGACATCATCAGCAGTGGGTATTTTGAGGCCCTTTCACCGGAGAGCCTTTCGTCATGCCATTCACTCTTTTCAATCCACTTCGGTATCGGCGGTCTTTCCAAGTCATCGGGGAAATGCTCGGCTAGCCTCGCCGAGTAGAACTCCAGCTTACCCGTCGGTGTGGGGAGGGGGGTTTTCTCCGGGTCATCGTAAAACAATCTGAAACCGGGCGAGTCTTTCTCCCAGTCATTAGCTATCGGGAAAACGTAGTATTCCTTCTCTTTAAAATCCTCCCAACTTATCACGTCAGGTAGCCCGAGGCTTTCATAAGTCCACTTAAACCATTCATCCAGACTCTTGCCCTCGGTAACAAGTTCTTCTTTTCCCAGCTTTCTGGCAATCTCGACAGCTATTTCGTAATCGCTCTTTGATTCTCCGATGGGTTTGACCGCCTGCTTCATATACATCATATTACTAAACTGCAGGCCCGGCCAGTAGTTCGGCATCATATCGTCTACTTCGTAGGTGGTACAGGCGGGTAAAATAACATCGGCAAAAAGAGTGTCGTTTTCAAGCCATGGATGCTGGTGCACCACGAACTCAATCTTGGGATTTCTTAGAGCTTCGACATTCTTGGTCCCCTGATTCCAGCAGGTCGACATACAGGGACTATCGGTCCAAATCATGTGTATTTCGGGGCAGCCGTCAGCCGGATATTTATACTGGATAAACTGGTCTTCAGGCGGCGCCGAGCACTGGCTCTTGCCATACCAGTTGCAGGGCGGATTAAGGATGGCTTCGTGGAACATCGTCTTGGGGAAGAACTGTTTCTGGTTAACGCGGCTGTTTCCCCTCATGGGATACATCACTCTGTTCTCAAAGTCGTATTCGGTGCCGGCACTGGATGAGCCGAAAGTGTAGAGTTTGTTCCTCTGTATTTTTTCGCTTCGGGGCATGCCGTGCCAGGTTATCTGGCACTGGTGAACGCCGGGACCGCCCAGTCCCTGCATTCCCAGCATGATACATTCCAATCGGGCCGGTTCGCTGGACCACGGTCCGCGTATCAGACCGCCGCCGAAGAAGTGTACTATCGAAGTTATCCTGGCGGCGAACTCTCGCGCCAGTGCTTTAATCGTCCATTCCGGGACACCGCATTTAGGGGAAGCCCATTCGGGCGTCTTGGGGACGCCATCTTCTTTACCCATGACATAAGCTTCTACCTTGTCGAGGCCGACAGCATGGGTAGCCACATATTCCTTGTTATAAGTGCCTTCCTTTATCCAGGTGTAGATAATCGCTAATTGCAGGGCGGCATCGGTATTGGGCAGCACCGGAATCCACTTATCGGCATGAACGGCGGCGCCGTAATTCAACTCGGGGCAGATATATACCTGTTTTATGCCGATTTCCGTCCAGAAATAGGATATGCGGCTGGCAAGCTGACCGCAAAAGCCCCAGGTTGTCGTTTCCGGGTCGCCTCCCCAGACCAGCAGCAGAGAAGAGTTATCGATAATATCCTTGATAACGTTATTAGCCGGGAACATATGACCGAAAAGTCCCTGTCCCCACACATGCTCGGCGCCATAGTACCACCCCTCCCAGCTATCGGCGTTCCTGATTTGCTGCGTATAGCCGCCCATCTTCCTGAGAAGCAGCGTAGGCATACCGTGAGGGCCCTGCAGCCACTTGTTTTCACCATGTCCTTCCTGCTGGGTCAGTATGGACAGCGGACCGTACTCTTGATGAATCCTCTTTATTTCACCGGCAACGATTTCGGCAGCTTCGTCCCAGGAGATTCGCTTGTACTTGCTCTTCCCCCTATTTTGCGGGTTCCTCTCGCCATCGGGATTCCAGTCGACCCTCTTTAAGGGGTATTTAATCCGGTTGGGAGAATACACTCGTTTCTTATAAGCCAGCGAAAATGTGCCGGGCAGCGATTTCATCAGCGGTTCCAGGGTTTTACCGTTCTTCTCCAGCTTCCACGGATTCAATTTATTCTTATCGTATTTCCAGTCGTAGTGCAGCGGTCTTATCCTGACTATTTTCCCGTTTTTAACGTCGACCGCTCCCTCGGCACCGCCACCGGGTAAGCCCAGAAAGCCAACCGACCTTACGTGCGTTTCTTCTGCATCCCGATTAATAATCCTGCTATTTTTATCTGCCATTTATGAATATCCCTCCATTATCTCGCGAGCATTTCGTAATTCTTTAAATACGCAATTCCTGTGTATTACGATTGGATTAATAGGACTCGTGGCAAGTATACAAAAGTTATAGATTCATGTCAAAACTAAGCTATCCCCGCGTAGTCTTTCTTGCTCATACGCACTCGTGAGTGTAAAATACGGTATCGAGAGGTGAATATGGAGAAAATAGTACGGAGTATTTGCCAGGCTTGCCATTGTAATTGCGGCGTACTGGTTCACGTAGAGGATGGAAAAGTAACCAGGGTAACGGGAGACCCCAGGCACCCCATGAACCGGGGTTTCGTTTGTGTCAAGGGACAGGCTCAGCCCGAGCTTCTCTACCATCCCGACCGTTTGAAATACCCCATGAAGCGTACCGGGGAGAGGGGAAGAGGAGAATGGCAGAGAATTTCCTGGGATGAAGCTTTAAATGAAATCGGCGCCAGGCTAACTGAAGTCCAGGAAAAATATGGCGCGGAGTCGATTGCCGTTATGACCGGCACCGGTCCCAGAACGGGAAATAATACCGCCCACCTGTTTTGTTTGATGCTGGGTACACCCAATAGAATAAGTGTTGATAATCACATCTGTTTCGCTCCCTCGACCGTAGCCGAAAGGAGCACGTATGGAGTAATGACAACCATGATGGAAATCGGGCCGGACTATCAGCATGCCAATTGCATAATGGCCTGGGGTGCCAATCCTACTGTCTCTCATCCGCCGCGTGGTGAGGAAATTGTGCAGGCCAAACGAAAAAGGGACGCCAGACTGATTGTCATTGACCCGCGCCGCACGACCCTGGCGGCGATGGCTGACCTGTGGTTACAGATACGACCCGGCACTGATTTAGCTCTGGCTCTCGGTATGATTAATATTATTATCAATGAAGGGCTCTACGATAAAGAATTCGTCAACAAGTGGTGCCACGGCTTCGAACAGTTACACGACCACGTACAGGCATTTACCCCAGAAAAAGTATCTGAAATAGCCTGGCTGTCGGTTGACAGTATCAAAGAAGCGGCCAGACTTTACGCTACCACCAGACCGGCCGTCCTGCACCATCGCATCGGCGTGGAACACAACATCAATTCAACTCAATCCAGCCGCGCCTTCGCCATTTTAATAGCCCTCACCGGAAACCTGGATGTAAAAGGCGGCAATCTATTTCAGTCGCTGCCCGAAGGATTTTCTAATCCCACCCACAAGTTGAGTCTCAAACCAGAAATCAGGGAGAAGCGTATCGGCAATAAGGAATTCCCGCTTGCGCAGGGATTCGTGCACTGCGCCCTAGCGGCCGAAGCCATGCTTGGCGAAGGCCCTTATTCAATCAAAGCGATGTATTGCACGACGGGTAATCCCGTGGTTAATATGCAAAACAGTAAAAAAATGTGGAGGGCATTGAAAAGTCTCGATTTACTGGTAGTTGCCGATTTCTTCATGCAGCCCACCGCCGAACTGGCCGATTTTGTACTCCCGGCATCGACCTGGCTGGAGAAAGACGACATGGGTGATTTCCCGAATCTAATGTATACCAATTACATCGCTGCCGGGCAGAAGGTTATAGAGCCGCTTTACGAGTGCTGGGACGATAGAAAAATGCTTATCGAGCTGGGAAAGAGAATAAACTGGCCGGATAGGACACCGATGCCCTGGCAAGACACCGATGAACTCAATAATGATATGGTCAAAAGTATGGGCATTACATTCCAGGACCTGCAAAAGAAGGGGTACATTGTAGAGCCCATGAAGTATCAGAAATACATCGAGAAAGGATTTAATACCCCGACGGGCAAGGTAGAACTGTATTCCACCACATTCGAGTCACACGGATATGACCCGTTACCCGTTTATCACGAGCCACCGGAAAGTCCGGTCAGTACACCGGAACTACTGCCTGAATATCCCCTGATTCTGATTACCGGAGGCAGAAGCATATCAAATTTCAACACCGAGGGACGCCAGATACCACGATTACGAAAGCTAAGACCGGACCCTCTCCTTGATATACATCCCGATACAGCCGCTGAAAACGGCATCGCCGAAGGCGACTGGGTCTGGCTGGAAACGCCGCAGGTAAAGGGAGAAAGAGTCAGGTTCAAAGCGAAGCTCACCACCGACGTGCACCCCGGAGTTGTCCATGCGCCGCACGGATGGTGGTTCCCGGAGAAACCGGCTCCGGAACACGGCTGCTTTGACTCGAATGTCAACGTCGTCTTATCCGGCGACCCGCCCCGGGAGCCCATCTGCGGCTCGGTAAGGACCAGGGGAACGCTGTGTAAAATTTACCGGGACACAGCTTAACGGCGACGGATTAACAGAGCACAAGCTGTATCCCGGTAATGAATCAAAGTAAATATATACTACTGCGGACCAGGTCCAGGCATCGACTCCGGCGGCCAGAGCTCTTGGGCTACATCGTTCATACCCAGTTCCAGCAGCTTTTCTTTACTCGGCTTGGTGGTTTTCCTGTCCCAGTCCAAGGCTCCGAGACACCAGTATACCTGGGCCTCGAGGTCAGCCGTTACACCGGCCAGAGGGCCTTCTTCCAGTGGTGGCACACCGATTATTCTGGGATGCACTTTCCAGTCCAGGGGATTAATCCCCTCGCGGAGGTTAAACAGATGCCTTATATTGGCAATTCTTTCGGCAATCTTATCCAGTTCCTCCTGGGTCAGGTCCCAGCCGGTAGCGGCTTTAATATTCTCCAGCGCGTAGTTCTTACCTCCGGGCGGTCCCATCGAACCGAACAAACAGAGTCCTGCGGCATTGGTGATGTGTCCCCGAAAGCTTTCGGGGCCAAAACCCGCTGTGTGCCGACCGGGCGTCGCGTCCATCTGATAACGGGCGGCGGCAAAATTACCCATGAATCCAACGAGCTTCGGGTCATGCATACCGAGTTCCTGACCGCCGATGTGAATAGCATATTTTTCGGCACCCTTGCCTATCTTTTCGGCAGCCACCTTGACGCCGTCGGCAAGGATAGCGCCCAGGCCTTCCCGCTTGCACATTTTTTCCGTCATGGCGACGATAGCCTGGTGGTTGCCCCAGGTCAGTTCGATACCGTCGGTATCTTTCTTGGTGATAATACCGTTTTCATAGCATTCGATGGCAAAAGCCATTACACAGCCACCGGAGATGGTATCTATTCCGTAGCTGTTGCAGAGATGGTTGCACATGTTCAGCGATTCGGTGTTGCTGTTTAAGCATAGCGTGCCGAAGGTCGCCTGGGTTTCGTACTCGATGCGGCGGGTGTCCTCGGGATACTTGTACTCACCCTCTCCAGCATATATCGATGCCTGGCAGGATATGGGACAACGCCAGCAGGGCTCGGCGCGCTTGCGGTTGTGGATGGCGGCATCTCCTTTAAGACCATCAACATCCGGCAGGTCCCTGACACCGACGCCGCCCCAGTTTTTCACCGGGGTATCACCGCTGTGGGCGTTCATGTCGGTCATGCCGGTGGTACCATACTTTCCCATGCTGGCGCTCATCGCGCCCATCGGTCCGGGCGGGGGATTCTGAATGTTGTGGATCTGTTCTTTCCGCAATTCGTCCATGCGGGCTTTGTCGGCTATGGGCACTTCCATTTTGCCGGTGACGGATACCGCTTTAAGCTTCTTGGAACCCATGACGGCACCCAGGCCTGACCGTCCCGCGGCGGCTCCCCTCTTGGTGATGATGCAGGATATCAGCGAACACATCTCACCGGCAGGGCCGATACAGGATACGTGGGTATCCTTGCCGTACTCGGCCTTCAGGGCATCCTCGGTTTCATAGGTATCCATGCCCCAGAGATGACCGGCGTCCTTGAGTTCCGCTTTACCGTTATCGATATGAAGGTATACCGGCTTTTCCGAGATTCCTTCGAAGAAAACAGCATCATAACCGGCGAACTTGAGGTAGGGACCGAAATAACCGCCGGAATTGGCATCTCCCCAGCCGCCGGTGATGGGTGATTTAGCCACGGCCACGTAGCGGGCACCGGTAACGGCGGGCGTACCGGTCAGCGGCCCGGTGACCAGGCCGAGAATGTTATCCGGCCCCAGCGGGTCGACACCACCTTTCTGTCGGTCATACAGAATCTTGGCGCCAAGACCATAACCCCCGAGGAAGTCCCGGTAGAGTTTTTCATCCGGGGTTTCCTCTTTTATTTCTCCCGTGGAAAGATTTACATATAAAATCTTCCCCATATATGCTCCGGCCATTATTAGCTCCTTTCATTAATAACAATATGAATACGATATAATTCTACTAACGACTTCGACTTAATGTCAACGAGGCAACCGCAAATGTGACGTTATCCAGACATTCTACTAATAAATATCAACGAGCCCCTGATTGAATCTCACTTAAGTCCATTTCTTTCTCAGAACGAAAGTGGCATTGCAACAGATTCAATCAAGAGCAAAGATAAGTAAGACCACTTCATATTGGTATTAAGCAGACTTCTCCAGACCGTATTTACCTGTTCTTCGGTGGGCTACTGTAACTATTTTATAGTTGACTATCAGTACTTGACATATCATAATTCAATTAATAATAATCCTAAAGATATTATCCTTTTTAGAAAAAGGGTGTGATGTTTATGATGTATTATCGTAGGATTTTATACAGTGGAGCCGTTTTAGGTAATGGGTACGGTTTGAGTATCGGAGGACTTAAATGAGCCATATATTCATCAGCCATGTTGAAGAAGATGCTGATGTTGCCTTAGAGATTGCTCTTAAGCTGGAGGAGGCAGGTTATTCGACCTGGTCTTACGAGCTGGACAGCATACCAGGTCCTTCGTACCTCCTGCAAACAGGAGCAGCGATTGAGCAATCCCAGGCCGTTATCCTGGTGATATCCCCGCATTCGCTCGGTTCCCGGCAGGTCACCAGAGAAGTCGTTAGAGCGCACGAAACCGGCATATACTTTATCCCGGTGCTGCGGGACATCAGCCATGTAGAATTTCAAAACCGCCAGCCGGAATGGCGGGAAGCCCTGGGCTCGGCCACATCGATACTCATTCCGCAGGAGGGAATCACCGGTATCTTGGACCGCATCGTCGATGGACTCAAAGCCCTGGACATTCACCCGACATCCAAACCTGATGTATCGCGACTGGAACGGATACGTAGGATGCTCCGCGAAACTCCGTCACCCGGCGTGATAAAGGGAGGCACCAAGCCTGACTTGCCGGCCTACGACTTGCCAATACCCAAAGCTGCTGGTAAGGCCGGCGGGAAGTGGCTAAACAAATTGAGAGGACGATGGGCCTGGGGGATAGCGTCGGTTTTCATCATAATTGTAGCTGTAATCGGCAGTTGGCTATATTTCAACACATCCGGCGAGGAGGATGCAGGAAGTGAGACAGCGACCGAGCTATCTCTTAATCATATAGGAACCTACAGCACTTCCCGCGAGGCAAATAGTGTCTTTGTCGTTGACAATATAGCCTATGTAGCCAACGGCGGTGACGGTTTACTGGTGCTGGATATCAGCCTGCCCTCTGAGCCAAAGAAGATAGGTCAGTACTCCCTTGAAATCGTCGAGAACAGTGTTGAGAACGTGGTGGTCGTTGATAACATCGCCTACGTAATCGAGCAAGGGGGAATACAGGGGAATAAAGCCCTGCGCGACAGGCTGCTGTTGTTAGATGTGGGCATTCCCTCCAATCCGGTAGAAGTAGGAGAGTACGAGCACGATGACTTTCGTTCCCTGAATAAGATTGCCGTGGTTGGTAATATTGTCTATTTAACCACCTCCGATAGCCTGACCCTCCTTGATACAAGCGTGCCTTCGAGCCCGGTTAAGCTCGGTGAATTTGAGTTTAATTCCAATGTTGCCTATCCCGGATTGGTCGTGGCGGATAATGTCGCCTACGTACTTGCAAATGATTTCCACCTGGTTGATGTCAGAAATCCCTCCGAGCCGGTGCAAATAGGGCAGTTCGATACCAGTGATTGGGGGTCGGGAATCGCCGTGGTGGGTAAAACAGCCTACGTGGTGGGATGGTCCGCAGGACTGGAGATAATTGATGTGAGCGTACCCTCACAACCCATTAAAATAGGGCGATACGTACCCGTGGGACCGCATGAGCTGATACCGCCGGGGGCCACCGGCCGGCTTACCACCATGCAGATTTCCATCACCGGTAACATCGCCTATGTGACGTATTCCTTCGGTATAGACCACGGCACCTGGACGGAAATTCTTGAGAGCGGGATTATGGCTATCGACATCAGCGACCCACAAAATCCGGTTATGATAGCTGACTACTCAGCCATGGAAGAGGTCAGCAGTGTGTTTGCGGTGGACGACCTGGCATTTTCCACGGACACAACCCGTGGAGTGTTTATCTTCAGCCTCGTTGAACCTGAGGGAGACCACTGACGGTACGATACAGGAGGATAAGTGCAGGAAAACGCCCAACAGGAATTATCGGAATTAGGTTGAAAAGGTGGAGAGCTTGTGGCTCTTGACTCAGACAGCGATGTGGTTTGAGAACCTCTATAAGGATTTCCGACGGTTCTTAGGTGATAGGGCCGATTAACAGCATAACAAAGGAGGCGGACATGAACAAGGGAAAGAGTGCGAAATTAGTTGTCGTGACCGGGGATGTCACCATCGACTGGAATATAGTTCGTATACAACGAAGAGATGTCCTTACGGAGGGTTGGAACGCTGAAGATCTAACTCGAGCCTGTTGCCAACGAGGGGGCGCAGCGATGTTGGCGGACATAATCAAAGCGGTTGCCAAGAACTTAGGTGAATCCAGGCGAACCATATTTGAAGTCCGAGAAACTAATATGCCCCAGGAGCCAGTAAGACCCGGCGACGATCGATTCCACCATTCCTATGCTACATGGGCACCATTTGAGCTCGATGAACGCAACGCGAGTCAGAAAAGAAAGGTCTGGCGTGTGCAGGAATTCCTGGGGCTGGACCGGGCAGGTGCCGATACAACTTCATCAGATGACTGGCAAAAAGTCGTTAATGACCCTCCGAACCCGGATCTTATTATCCTGGATGATGCCAACCTTGGATTTCGCGACCATCAGGAATACTGGCCTCGTGCTCTATCGAGTGACACTTCCCGTCCCTGGGTCCTCCTTAAAATCGCGCGACCCGTCGCCGAGGGCAAGCTCTGGAACCATTTGCAGGAACATCATGCCGACCAGCTTATAGCTGTCATGACCGCCAACGACCTTCGCTGCCATGCCGATGTCCATATAAGTCGCCAAATATCATGGGAGAGGACAGCCCAGGATTTGGTTTGGGAGCTCCTGTATAATCCTCATGTGAACGCAATCACACGATGCTTACATGTTGTTATCTCCTTTGATACAGCTGGTGCCATACTGCTATCACGGAAATCGGACCGCACCCTGGATGCTACCCTGTTCTTTGATCCAGAAGTGATGGAAGGTGAATGGGGTCGTAACTATCGAGGGTACATGATTGGCTATAATACTTGCCTTATTGCGGGTATTGCCAGAGAGTTAATGCTCAATACTTCTACCCCGAATCTGCATAGAGGTATTCAGTCCGGCCTTGGCGCCACGCGATTTCTTCACATTGAAGGATATGGTGATGCCGTTGGCGACCTGAGGCAAAACCCGGCTGCTTTTCCAATCTCAAAGATAGCGACCAGACTGGCAGATAAGACTGATAGCCTGGCAAACGCACCAATCAGGAACCCGGCGGATGTACTTTCTGCAAAGGCAACCACGACTATTGATGCAGAAGCACCATCTTTTTGGACCATCCTTGAGGACCAAAACCCGGAATCCCTTGAAAAAGTGGCCCAAAAGATTGTGCGTGAGGGTTTGCATAACGCACTGTCGGGTGTGCCGGTAAGGAGATTCGGGAAACTTGTAACGGTAGACCGCCGGGAAATCGAAGCCTTGAACTGCATAAGCAGTCTGATTAGTGAATATTGCCAGCGAATCGAGAAGAAGCCTCTCTCCATCGCTGTTTTCGGTCCGCCTGGAGCCGGAAAATCTTTCGCGGTAAGTCAGGTAGCCAATTCGATACGTCCGCGGGAAATCGAGGCATTGAGTTTTAACCTCTCACAATTAGGCGAACCTTATGATTTACTTGACGCCTTCAATCAGGTACGTGATAAAGCGTTATCCGGCAAGATTCCTCTCGTCTTTTGGGACGAATTCGATACCGCTCTGCAGGGTCAGCCGCTGGGCTGGCTACGCTATTTCCTGGCGCCGATGCAGGACGGCGAATTCCAGGATGGTCAGATAATTCACCCGATAGGCAGGAGTATCTTCGTCTTTGCTGGCGGTTCCAGCCATAGTCTGGAGGCATTCGGGGCAAATCTCGAAGATGAAAACCGCCGGGCAGTGAAGCTGCCTGATTTTGTCAGCCGAATCAGAGGATTCCTCAATATTCTCGGGCCGAACAGGCAGGAAGATAAAGGCGTGTCCGGGCGAGGTGGAGACCCATATCATGTCATCCGCCGCGCCATTCTCCTGCGTTCGGTCTTAGAACGAAACACACCCCAACTCCTGAATAGTGATGGTACTGTAAACATCGATGAAGGTCTGCTGCGCGCCTTCTTATTAATCAAGGGATACAAACACGGCGCCCGGTCGATGGAAACCATAATCACCACGAGCCAGTTGTCTGGCAAAACGAGCTTCGAGCGTTCCAGCCTACCCACGGAGACGCAGTTGAATTTGCATGTAGACGGCAGTGAATTTTATACTTTGGTGCATCATCTGACGATGAGCTCTGACCTGCTTGAGAAGCTTGCCGAAGCGACCCACGAGGTATTTTGCGAAGATTTGGAAGCTAAAGGTTATAAATATGGACCGAAAACACGTAATGATAAAAAAGAACATAGCTCGCTAAGGCCTTATGCGGAATTACCTGAGGATGAAAAGGAGCAGAATCGGGATAATGTCCGTGACATTGCTAATAAACTGGCGAGTATCGGATATGCCATGCTCCCGGCCCGGGGTGGTAAAGCTTCCGGTGAATTTAAGGATACAGAAGTTGAAAAACTAGCCCAAATAGAGCACGAACGGTGGACTAAGCTGAAGTTAGAGAATGGCTGGCAGCATGCGGAAACAACCGATAAAGAAAAAAGACTGCATAAAGACATGGTCCCCTGGGAGCATCTTTCTGAAATAGAGAAGAAAAAAGACCGTACCTTAGTGAGAGGTATTCCCAAAATTCTGGCCAAGGCCGGATACTCCATGGCTAAATTGAGCTAAGGCGAGAGAAAGATGAGTGGAGTCGGCGAGATAGCTGAAATCTTCTCGAGGCTGTTAAATCCGGTGCATGGCTGTTTACCTGCTGTTCCTATCAGCCGTTTCGTTTTCCTCCCGGCGATGTCCTTGGGGCCGTTCTCATTACTCCGGACAGGTTGCTCCTAACGACTCCCGCCACGGAAATACCGGTATTCGACTTGTCGGCTGCCGCAAGGTGGGAACTAATTGTTGATTGTTGCCTGGCACTTATTAAGGTGATTAGTTCCGTAGAAACAGCTAGTTCCCACTATACACAGAGAACTCCTTGATTACTTAGTCACGACTGAAGATGCCACTTGTTGCAACGTTTCCTCATCAAGAGTCCCTT
>Ga0315550_1001051_pt1 | contig 17052 bp, 20 predicted proteins | sample SalMarSW160190MG_2_FD_203100 | JGI IMG/M metagenome (GOLD analysis project Ga0315550, IMG submission 203100) | Salt marsh sediment microbial communities from the Plum Island Ecosystem LTER, Massachusetts, United States - Salt Marsh Sediment SW1601-90 ... | reverse complement strand
CTGAGAGTCAAAGACATGGTGTTGCTGGCCAGGCGGAAAGTCTGCAGGCGCCCGATGTTACTCGGCTCGCGCTCCAGCAATTGCACCACCGCAGAGATATCGCCGGCCAGGCCCTGGGCCAGACGCTTGGTCGTGGTGTCGTAGTGCCGGTCGAAGAATACCCAGGTCGAAATGACCTGCAACAGCACCAGCGGCGAAACGATGATGAGCAACGAGCGGCCGAGCAGGGTGCGTGGCAGCAGGCGTTTCAGCACGGACGCTTTGGCCGGTGGCGATGCGGCGATGCGAGCCATATCAATCCGCCATCAGCACATAGCCGATGCCGCGTACGGCTTGCAGGTAGCGCGGAAATTTCGGGTTCTGCTCGATCTTGCGGCGCAATCGCGTCACCTGGACATCGATGGCGCGGGGGGTGCTGATCATGGGGCTTTCAGCCGTCAGCTGGTCACGGCTGATCGCCACGCCCGGCTGCCGCGCCAAGGTCTTGAGCAGGGATGCCTCGGCAGCGGTCAGACGGACAAACTCGTCGCCCTTGCGTAACTCATCGCGGTTCAAGTCGAAACGAAATACGCCGAAGTGGATTGTGTGCGAATCAGGTGCCGGCGGTTCTTTCGCCCGCCGCAGGATGGCGTTGATGCGCAACACCAGCTCGCGCGGGTCGAAGGGCTTGGCCAGGTAGTCGTCGGCCCCGCTTTCCAGGCCGGCAATGCGATGTTCTGTATCACCCATGGCGGTGAGCAACAGGACCGGGGCGCGTTTCTTTTCACGCAACCATCGGGTCAGTTCGAGCCCCGATTCGCCTGGCATCATGATATCGAGGACCAGCAGGTCGAAATCCATGGAGGCAAGGTGGCTTCGCGCGTTGCCCGCATCGGTGGCGGTGGTGACGCGGAATCCTTGCTCGCACAGGAATTGCTTCAGCAGATCGCGCAGACGGGTGTCGTCGTCGATAACGAGAATGTGCGGCGCATCGGAGATCATTGTCGGCAGTATACGGTGGCGCGACGGCGCCGCCTAGCGGCGGCCGGAGGCGGGCTTGGCCTTGCCGCCGTCTTGATCGGCGGTTGGCTCGCGCGGGGTGAACCGGGTGCGGTTACCCTCGTCCATGACGTTGACCAGGACCCGGCGAAAGCCTTCCACCGCCTCGGCGCCGGCGTCGCGAAAGGCGGTGGCTATTCGGTTGCGCTGGGTCTCGGTCAGTTGCCGCTCCAGGGCGGCCCCCTTTTCGGTCAACTCCAGCAGGCGCCTGCGCCGGTCCTTCTGCCCGGGGCGCTGGCGGATGAATCCCTCGGCGACCAATTGGCCCAGGACGCGGGACAGGCTCTGCTTGGTGATGCCCAGGATCTGCAGCAACTCGCTCACGGTAATGGCCGGATGCCGGCCGACGAAATAGATGACCCGGTGATGCGCCCGGCCAAAGCGGTAGGAGGCCAGGATCTGGTCCGGCTCGGCGGTGAAGTCGCGATAGGCGAAAAACAGCAGCTCGATGGCCTGGCGCAGTTCTTCCTCGCGCAGGAAAAGGGGATTCGGTCCGGATTTTATGTCAGTCATGTTGACTTATATCGCGAAGGGATGTTACATAGTGGAGGCGGCATTTGATAGAAAGTAACAATATTACCCCATTCTGTGGGTGTTCGTAACCCAACCGCGAGGCGAGACAGGACATGAGCATACTTCCTTTCGACGACCGTGACGGCGTGATCTGGTTCGACGGCAAGTTGGTACCCTGGCGCGACGCCAAGGTCCATGTCCTCACGCACGGCCTACATTACGCGAGTTGCGTGTTCGAGGGCGAGCGTGCCTATAACGGCGTCATCTTCAAGATGACCGAGCACCACCAGCGCCTGCACGACTCGGCGGAAATCCTGGGCTTCGAGCTGCCCTATCCGGTCGCCGCCATCGACGCCGCGGCGGCAGAGGTGTTGCGCGCCAACAAGATTGTCGACGGGTACCTGCGCCCGGTGGCCTGGCGCGGCAGCGAGATGATGGGCGTCTCGGCGCAACAGTCGCGCATCCATGTGGCCATCGCCGCCTGGGAATGGCCGGCCTATTTCGCTCCCGAACTGCGGGCCAAGGGCATCCGCATGATCTTCGCGCCGTGGCGGCGGCCGGCGCCGGAGTCGGCGCCGACCAAGTCGAAAGCCGCCGGGTTGTACATGATCTGCACCCTGTCCAAGCACGCCGCCGAGGCCAAGGGCTGTCAGGACGCGCTGATGCTGGACCACCGGGGCCGTATCGCCGAGGCGACCGGGGCCAACGTGTTCCTGGTGCAGGACGGCAAAATTCACACGCCGATCCCGGACTGCTTCCTGGACGGCATCACCCGGCGCACGGTCATCGCCTTGGCCCGTGATCTGGGCATCGAGGTGATCGAGCGCGCCATCATGCCGGACGAGCTGGGCAAGACCAGCGAGGTGTTCCTGACCGGCACGGCGGCGGAAGTCACGCCCGTCGGCGAAATCGACACGTACAAGTTCACCGTGGGCAAGATCACCAACGATCTGATGACCGCCTACGGCGACTTGGTGCACGGGCAGAAACGATCGACCAAGGCCAGCGCCGCCTAGAGACGACGCGAGCCCCGGAACTCGATATGGACTTGCCACTCGACGGCGGTTGTCACTGTGGGGCTTTGCGTTACCGGATCAGCGCCGCGCCCGTTGACAGTGGCTACTGCCATTGCGGCATTTGCCAACGGACCACCGGGGCGCCGGTGACCGCCTGGGCCTCGGTCCCGGCAGCGGGTTTCTCCATGATCAACGGCCAGGAGTCCGTCTACAAGTCATCGGCGTGGGGCGAGCGCCATTTCTGCGGCACGTGCGGCGCGCAGATCCTTTACCAGGAGACGAACAATCCCGCAGATGTGAGCATCAATGTGGCCACCCTGGACGACCCGGCTGCCCTGCCGCCACGCTCACACATCTATACGGATAGCCAGATCGCCTGGCTGGATCTCGGCGACGATCTGCCACGGCACGGCGGGGCCCAGCCGGACACATAGAGGGTTTCCTGTTTACATCGAACATATTTCGTCGCCCCCACGAAAGTGGGGGCCCAGGGCGACCGCACGTCACTCGCCCCTGGATTCCCGCCTGCGTGGGAACGACGGGGATGGAGTGAGTCAAACCAAACGAGAACTGCTCTAGTGAACGGGTTACTCAGCCGCGTCGGACGTGTCGGTTCCGGGCGCGGTATGCCAGCGGGCGGCGGCTTGGTCGTCGCTGCTTTTAGCTTCGACCCACTTGGTGCCGGCCGAGGTTTCTTCCAGCTTCCAGAACGGCGCCTTGGTTTTCAGCCAGTCGACCAGAAATTCGCAGGCCTCGAAAGCGGCGTGCCGGTGGGCACTGGCGGTGGCCACCAGAACGATGCGATCGCCCGGTTGCAGCCGGCCATAGCGGTGGATGATGAGGCTGGCTTCCAGGGGCCAGCGTTCCCTGGCCTCGGCCTCGATGCCTTGCAACATGCGCTCGGTCATACCCGGATAGTGCTCCAGGGTCATGGCGCCGATGGTCTCGTCGCCAGCCATGTCGCGGACCACACCGATGAAGACAGCAACGCCGCCGACCGCATGATTGCCGGCGCTCAGCGCCGCCACTTCGGCGCCGACGTTAAAATCCTCCTGCTGCACCCGGATCATCGGTTCGTCCTCTAGCCGCCGGTGACCGGCGGGAACAGGGCCACCTCGTCGCCCGGCCCGACCGGATCGCCGGGCCTAGCATACTCCTGATTGACGGCGACGCGCAGGGCGGAAAGATCGGCCAGGGCCGCGGCATGGCCGGGCCCGCGGGTCGCCAGCCAGGCAAGAAGGTCGGCCACGGTGGCGACCTCGGGTGGTGGCGTTAGTTCCTCCTCGGCGACCCCGGTCTTGGCTTTCAGCCAGGCGAAATAGAGCAGCTTCATGGGCAGATCCCGCTGAACGGCAGAAAATCGACCATGGTCCCCGGCTCCACCCGGGTCAAGTCCTCGGGCAATTCCACCAGGCCGTCGGCAAAGACCAGGGAGGAGAGGATGCCGGCCCCGTCGCGCGGGAACTTGACCGCCCGCCGGCCGGTCTCGCCGTCGCCTTCCAGGCGGGCGCGCAGCCATTCCCGGCGGTTCTTCTTCTTGTTGTAGGCAAAGCCGGCGGCGACGCGAAAGCGTGGCGGGGTCAGGGCCGCGGCCCCCATGAGGCGCAGGATCATCGGCTGCAGGATCATCAGCGCCGTGACCATGACCGCCACCGGGTTGCCCGGGAGCCCGACGAAGGGCACGCGGCCGATCTGGCCCAGCGCCAGGGGCCGGCCGGGGCGGATCGCCAGGCGCCAGACATGCAGGCGGCCGAGGGCCTCGACGGCGCCCTTGACGTGATCCTCCTCGCCGACCGAGACACCGCCGGAGGTGACGATCAAGTCATGCGCCGCAGCGGCGCCCGCCAACGCCTGGCGCAGCACGTCCGCCCGGTCCGGCACGATGCCCAGGTCGTCCACCGCGCAGCCGAGCCCGCCGAGGAAGGCCATCAGGGTATAGCGGTTGGAATCGTAAATGGCGCCCGGCGGCAACGGCTCGCCCGGTTGGCGCAGCTCATCGCCGGTGGAGAACAAGGCGACGCGCAGGGGCTGCGACACCAGAAGCTCATGCCGCCCGGCGGCGGCGGCCTGGCCGATATCCTGCGGGCGCAAACGGGCGCCTTGGTGCAAGACCGTGCTGCCGGCGGTGATATCCTCGCCCCGCTGGCGCCAATTGGCGCCGCGCTTCAGCCCGGATGGCAGGACCACCCGCTCCCCGCCGCCCTCTCCCTCGATGCGGCAATCCTCCTGCATCATCACCGTATCCGGCCCCTCGGGCATGCGGGCACCAGTGAAGATGCGCACGGCGGTGTCACGGCGCGCCGGGTTCGTCAGCGGGTGTCCGGCGGTGGCGCGGCCGACCACCGGCAGGGTGGTCTCGCCCGCCGGGTCCAGGTCGTCGAAGAAGACCGCATAGCCGTCCACGGCGGCGTTGTCGTGCGGTGGCACGTGGTGCGGCGAGATCACGTTCTCGGCGAGGATGCGGCCAAGCGCGGCGGCCAGCGGCACCGGCTCCGCCTCGGTGACACGACCGAGGGTTTCCGCAAGCCGGGCCAATGCCTCGTCGGTCCGCATCAGGCGGCCGCCGAAGGCGAAGCAGTCGTCGCTTAGTTGTGCCATGGCAAAGACGCCCGCCCCTAGGCGACGCCGCGCGCCCGGCCGCCAAGGCCGCAGTGGGCGACGATGAAGGCGGCGATGGCCTCGACGTCGTTGAGGTCGAGTCTCGGAATGGACAGGCCCGGCAGCGGCGCGTCGCTGGCCACGGCCACCACATGTGGATCGCCGGTGCAGAGCAGGGGTTTGCCCAGGGATGGCCGGTGAACCTCAAGCTTGTCGTGGGCTTCTCGCTTGTACCCCTCGATGAGCAAGAGATCGACCGGCGTCATGCGGCGGATAAGCTGGGCGGATGTCGGCTCGGGCGCCCCGCGCAGCTCGTGCACCAGAGCCCAGCGGTTGGCCGAGGCAACCATCACCTCGGTCGCGCCCGCCTGGCGGTGCTCGTAAGAGTCCTTGCCCGGCGTGTCAATATCGAAGGTGTGGTGCGCGTGCTTCAGGGTTGAGACGCGCACGCCGCGGCGGGTGAGGGCGGGAATCAGGGCGCACACCAGCGTCGTCTTGCCGGCGCCGCTCCAACCGGCCAGGCCGAACACCTTCATGGCATTTTCCGCCGCGCCATTTTCCGGCATGGTCCCTCCCGGGCCGCGTGGTCCTGATCTGTTAAGAAGGCGACGATACGCGGGAAAGTCAACCATGAGGCCGCCGCAGCCCGCATCCCGAAACGGGGCTAGCCGCCGCCCTGATCCTCGTTCATATGCTTCAGGCCGCGCGCCAGATAGTCGTATCCGGTGACAAAGGTGAGCACGGCCGCGATCCACAGGCCGGTATCGCCGATCCAATCCATGGGCAGGACAGCCGGCCCCGCCTCGGTCCCGACCACCAGGAAGCCCAGGGCGATCATCTGGATCGTCGTCTTCCATTTGGCCAAGCGGCTGACCGGCAATGGCACCTTCACCTCCGCCAGATACTCGCGCAACCCGGAGACCAGCATCTCGCGGCAGACAATGACGATGGCGGGGATCACCACCAGACCCTCGATCTGTTTGATGGCGACCAGAATGACGATCAGGCTGGCGACCAGCAACTTGTCGGCGATGGGATCGAGGAAGCGGCCCAGGGCGGACACCTCACCGCGATGACGCGCCAGATAGCCATCCAGATAATCGGTCAGGCCGGCAAGGGAAAAGAGTATCAGTGCCACCCACCGGGTGATCGGGCTGTGGAAATACAGCAGCGCCACGAGGATCGGAATGGTCGCGATCCGTGACAGGGTGAGGATGTTGGGTAGTTTGGTCAGCATCGGCTCAGGTGTGAATAGACGCGCGTCCAGACGGCTCTCATTGGCCTTTCTAGCATACCTTGGCCTACCAGACCCAGGACCACCTTCGCGCGCATGGCACGCCTGCGCGGGGCGATGGTCACTTCGTCAGCCCTATTCGTCGGCATGGAAATGCCCGTAGATCTTCCGGGCCACGCCATGGCTGATGCCTTTCACCGCCGCCAGATCGGCCAGTCCGGCGCTCGCCACCGCTTGCGCCGAGCCGAAATGATGCAGCAGCGCTTTCTTCCGCTTGCCGCCGATGCCAGGCACATCGTCGAGCACGGAGCGCAGGCGCGCCTTGCTGCGGCCGGTGCGGTGACTGCCGATGGCGAAGCGATGCGCCTCGTCGCGCAGACGTTGCAGATAGTAAAGCACCGGATCGCGCGGCTCCAGCAACAAGGGCGGGCGGTCGGGCAGGAAGATGCGCTCACGCCCGGCATTGCGGTCGGGGCCCTTGGCGACGGCGGCCAAGGGCAGATCCGTCAGGCCAAGATCGGCGAGCACTTCTTGGCCCGCAGAAAGCTGGCCACGGCCGCCGTCGAGCAGGATCAGGTCCGGCCACTGGTCGCCGCCGCGCTCCGGGTCTTCCTTCAGGGCGCGGGCGAAGCGTCGGGTGAGCACTTCGCGCATCATGGCGTAGTCGTCGGCGGTGGTGGCATCAGCGGCGTCTCCGACCGTGGGTCCCTGCCGGATGCGGAACTTGCGATAGGACTTCTTGATGAGCCCCTCGGGCCCGGCGACGATCATGGCGCCGTAAGGCTGCGATCCTTGAATGTGGCTATTGTCGTAGACCTCGATGCGCTTCGGCGGCGCCTCCAGGCCGAGGCGCGCGGCCAAATCCTCCAGCAGGCGGCGCTGGGTGCTGCTTTCCGCCAGCCGCCGGGCCAGGGCATCGCGCGCATTGGCCAGGGCGTGCTCCACCAGCTTGCGTTTAGCGCCGCGGCTTGGCTTGAGGACGTCCACCTTGGTGCCGGCGCGAAACGACAAGGCCTCCGCCACCAGGGCATGCTCCTCCAGCCGGTGGCTGACCAGGACCTGGAGGGGAATCGGCTTGTTGTCGTAGAACTGGCCGATGAAAGCGGTCAGGACGGCGCCGGTCTCCAATCCGCGGTCATGGATCGGGAAGTAGGCTCGGTTGCCGTAGTTCTGCCCGGCCCGGAAGAAGAAGACTTGAATGCAGGTCTGACCGCCGTCCTGGTGCGCGGCGATCACGTCGCCGTCTTCAAAGCCACGAACGTTGATATCCTGGTGCGCTTGAATTTGCGTCAATGCGCGAATGCGGTCGCGATAGGCTGCCGCCGCCTCGTAGTCGAGGTCCGCGGACGCGGCTTGCATGGAAGCGGCCAGGCGCTGCTGGATGCTTTTGGAGCGGCCGCTTAGGAAATCGCGCGCTTGGTCGACCAATTCATCGTAGCCAGACTTGCTGATGCGGCCAACGCACGGCGCCGAGCACCGCTTGATTTGATACATCAGACACGGACGCGTGCGCGTGGCAAACACCGTGTCGGAACACGAGCGCAAGAGGAATACGCGCTCCAGCGCGGTGATTGTTCGATTGACAGCACCGGCCGACGCGAAGGGGCCGAAGTATGTGCCTACATCATCCTTGGCGCCGCGATGCTTGGCCACTTGCGGAAATTCAGTACCGCCGGACATAACGATATACGGGAAAGATTTATCGTCACGCAGCAGAACGTTGTAGCGCGGCTTGTAACGCTTGATCAGGTTGCCTTCAAGCAGCAGCGCTTCCATTTCCGTATGCGTCGTCACAACTTCCAACGCTACGGTGGAGGCGATCATGCGCTGCAAACGGCGCGGTAGTTTCGCCGGTTGGCAATACGATGCGACGCGCTTCTTCAGGCTCTTCGCTTTACCGACATACAGCGCCTCGCCCTTTCGATCGAGCATGCGGTACACGCCTGGACCGGACGGAAGTGTTTTAACCGCCGCGACCAGTGCCGCCACGCCGCGCGCCAAATGGCCGACGTCTTCGGCGTCGTCACGGTCATCAGAGATGTCCGCCACAGGGGCAGTTGCAGTTTCCGGACCGGATGTCGGAGCCGCCGCGGACTGGCTGGACTGGTCCGCACTCCGGCGTGGAGGTCGACGGGACGATTTCGCGGTGGACATGGTCAACACGCCCTCGCAGTCGAAATATATGCCGCGGGTGCCTGGCGCGCCTGCGATGGTGTTTCGCGATGGCGTCGGAATTGTGGCAATTGTGTGAGTGCTGACAAGAGGTTGGTTATCGCTTGGTTAATCTATCCACGAATTCAGTGGATAAGTCTGTGAACATCTCCATGGTGCCAACCCCGCTGGCCCAGGAATTCAAGCTTTTCGTCGGCCTGCCCAAATTTTGGGCAGCGTTTGCAAGCCAATGATTTTAAATACAAAAAATGAAGTCAAGCGTAAAGAAACTGTCACATCGAGAAAGGCGTGGCAGAAGCCCCACACTGGCCGCGGCGTCAAAACGCGCCTGTGTAAAACTTTTGCGGGTTTTGGAAAAGAATCTCCGCATTGGCAATGGCTTAGGGCTGTACCGGCGATATTTCGGCGATCATGCCCCGGCTCGTTCAAAAGTGGTTTCACAGCCAATGGCGAACATGTCCGTGTAGCGGTCAAGCTTCTCGATACGTACACGGGCGCGCTTGACCCGGCTGTCCTCAAAGCACGTGCCGGCCAACTGCCCCGCCAGGCTCTCGAGCAATCGGACCTCGGCCTCGGCGCAAACGTCGCGGACCTTGGCGGCCAACGCGCCGTAGTCGACCACCTCGCCAATGCGATCGAGACGCGGCAACGACGGCTGCACGTCCAGGGTCAGGTTGATGCGCAACCGCTGATGCTTGGCGCGCTCCTTGTCGGTGACACCTATGCGACAGGCAACCGTGAGGTCGTTGATGACGATTCGTTGCCGTGTCGCACGCATGGCGGGTTGAGCGAATGCCGCGCCGTAAATGGCTTCGCTGTGCCCGTGCGAAGTTTTTATCTGCATCTCGTTTGCCATGGTTCATTCCGATCGTTGTGTTGCTGGCGGCGGCTTGCGTCCTAATCCTTGTCGCCGACGGCATCGCCGGGTTGCGACCAGGCCAGATGCTGACCACCGTCGAGGGCGATCATCTGTCCGGTCATGGATGGTACCGCAAGGATGAAACGCAATGCCGTGCAAATTTCTTCCGGAGACGTACCGCGACCCAAAGGCATCATATTGAATTGTCTGGTAAATTCAGCATCGCTTTGGTGCGCACTGGGCAGAGCCGGACCGGGGCCGATTCCGTTCACCCGAATGCGCGGCGCCAATGCCAACGCCATGGTTTGAGTGAGGGTCCACAGCGCCGCCTTCGAAACCGTATAGCTCATGAAGTACGGCGTCAGGTTCCACACGCGCTGATCCAGCATGTTGATGATCACGCCGCCGGCGTCTGCCGGCAGCGCGCGCGCGAAGGCTTGCGAGAGCACGAACGGCGCCCGCAGATTGGGCTCAAGGTGTTGATCCCAACTTTCCCGCGTTGTCGTGGCCACGGTATCGGAGTCGAAGGTCGAGGCGTTGTTCACCAAGCAGCCGATGGCGCCAAGCGCGTCGCTGGCGCGCGGCAACAAGGTTTGCGTTTCGGTCTCGTTGGCAAGATCGGCGGCCAGCGCGATGGCGCGGCCGCCGCCAGCCACGATCTCGTGCACCACGGCGGCGGCATCGTCGGCGGAGGTCTTGTAGTGGATCGCCACCGCCCATCCATGGCGGGCGAAATCGAGCGCGATCGCGCGGCCGATGCGCCGTGCGGCGCCAGTGACCAGCGCGGCCCGCGGATAGATATCCGGATGGCGTTTCAAGACCGCCTGATCCTTTGGCTTGGGTGCCATGGATGGCTAGGACTTTTCCGTGCCGGGATCGAGCTTGAGGGCGACCGAGTTCAGGCAAAACCGCTGGCCCGTCGGCGCCGGGCCGTCGTCGAAGACGTGACCGAGGTGGGCATCGCACCGGGCGCACAGGACCTCGGTGCGCACCATCCACAGGGTCTGGTCAGTCTCCTGTTTCACGGCGTGCTCCGCGATCGGGGCCGTGAAGGACGGCCAGCCGGTTCTGGAATCGAATTTGGCGGCGGCATCGAAGAGCGGCTGACCACAGCACACACAGCGATAGACGCCGGGTGCCTTGCACGCGTTGTACTCGCCGGTGAAGGGACGCTCCGTGCCTTTGCGCCGAGCCACCCGATATTGCTCGGGCGTGAGCTGACGCCGCCACTCCTCGTCAGACTTCACGACTTTGTCCGGTGTATCGGAATCGGCCATGGCCGCCTGGCTCCCCTGGGTTGCAGCCAATAGCATAGCGTCCCGGATGCGCGGAGGCGAGGGGTGCCTTGGGTTGGGTGACGAGCCGCCGCGTCGGGGCTATCGCGACGACTGAGTCAATCGGGATGTCTGAGGCGAGGCGGTCGATGGCGGCGGCAGGAAAAACGCTGTTATTTCGGGGCTGATCCGCCACAGCAGTGTCTCGGTCTGGTCAGTTTTCTCGGTGCATCCGTCCAGGGAGTTGACGATGGCCCACTCCAGCTCGCTGTCGATCTCCTCATCTTGAAAACGCAAATAGCCGGCGCGGCGGAGGGGCGCGCAGGCTTCGTTGAGGTCGGTTTCGGCGCCGTACAGGGAATCCGCCAATTGCGGATCTCGCTCCTCATTCGCGACGATGGTTTCGGCCAGGGCGGCGGCCACCCGATGCTGGCGGTAGTAGAGGGTCTCCGCCCGATCGCTCAGGGCGCACGCAGCGAGCGTGGCCATCAGAGCCAACGCCGCGCAGCCGCCGCCGATCCGGCCCTTACCGAGCCCATGCATCCCCATGCCCTCCAATGAGCTAATGGGAGGACTCCAGGGTGCCAGACTATGCTTTCGATAGTGTGTAGGGCCCCGCCGGCGGGACCTAGGGCGCTTGACCCTATGCCTACCAACTGTTCCGCAGCTCGCGCAGACGCAGAAACACGGTTTTCTCGTCCGGATGATCCGGCAGGTCCGGGAACGCCTCGCGCAGGCGGGCGATGACCCCCGGCGAATGCAGGCGGAAGAAGGTGTTGATCTCCTTCTCCAGGCCGATCGTGGTGACCAGGGGATGCGCCGGGTCCTGGTCCTCGACGTCGGCCAGCAGGGCGCGGGCGCGGGCGTTGTCCGGCTCCCGATCCAGGGTGAAGCGCAGGTTGTTGCCGATGTAATCGTGGCCGGGATAGATGCGGGTGTCCTCGGGCAACTTGGCCAGCTGGTTGGCGAAGGTCTGATACAGCTCCTGCGGATGGCCGCCGTGGTGGCAGTTGCCCGCTCCGGCATTGAACAGGGTGTCGCCGCAAAACAGCGCCGCCTGGTCGGCATGCGCCCGCAGGCACACGTGGCTCATGGTATGGCCCGGTGTATCGAGGACCTCCAGCTCCACCGTCCGGCCCACCTTGACCACATCGCCGGCGGCCAGACCGATGTCCATACCGGGAATCTTGCCCTTGGCGTTGCGATGGGCCAGCACCTTGGCGCCGGTCGCCGCGACCACGGCCGAGTTGCCGTCGATGTGATCGCCGTGCTCGTGGGTATTGAGGATCTGGGTGATCTCCCAGCCCTTATCCTTGGCGGCGGCCAGGCACTTTTGATGGTCCAGCGGGTCGATGGCCAGCGCCTCGCCGGTCTCCGGGCAGGCGATCAGGTAGTTGAAGTTGCGATAGCTGTTGGCGGTCCAAATCTGTTCGACGATCATATCGTCCTTGTCTCCCTTGTAGGTCGTCGTGAAAGGCAGGCGCTATCGCCTGCCCTTGCGGCCGGTGCGCCGTTGCCGGCTGCGGCTGGCGGCCTCCGCCTGACGCATGCGCTCGGCCAGGGATTTGGCGCCGCCGGGGGGCGGCAGTTCCAGCTCGCTGTTCTCCAGGCGGCGGATTTCGTCGCGAAGCTGCGCGGCTTCCTCGAACTCCAGGTTGGCGGCGGCGGCGCGCATGCGTTTGTCCAGGTCGGCCAAGTGCACGTTCAGGTTATGGCCGACCAGGTGCGCCGTCTCGGCATCGCCGGTGCCGACGGTTACATGGTCGCGCTCGTAGACGCTTTGCAGGATGTTGGAGATATCCTTGCGGATGCTTTCCGGGGTGATGCCATGGGCGGCGTTGTAGGCCTGCTGCTTCTCGCGCCGGCGGTCGGTTTCGCCCAGCGCCGCCGTAAGCGATCTGGTCATGGTATCGGCGTAGAGGATGACCCGGCCGTCCACGTTGCGCGCCGCCCGGCCGATGGTCTGGACCAGGGAGGTGGTCGAGCGCAGGAAGCCTTCTTTGTCGGCATCGAGAATACACACCAGGGCGCATTCGGGAATATCCAACCCCTCGCGCAGCAGGTTGATGCCGACCAGCACGTCGAAGACACCCAGGCGCAGGTCGCGGATGATCTCGATGCGCTCCAGGGTGTCGATGTCGGAGTGCAGGTATCGCACCCGCAAGCCGGCTTCGTGCAGATATTCGGTCAGATCCTCGGACATGCGCTTGGTCAGGGTGGTGACCAGCACCCGATAGCCCTTGGCCGTCGTGGCCTGGCATTCGGCCATCAGATCGTCCACCTGGCTCTCGATCGGGCGGATCAGGCACACCGGGTCGATCAAGCCGGTCGGGCGGATCACCTGCTCGATGAAGGCGCCGCCGGTCTGCTGCATCTCCCACGGGCCCGGCGTGGCCGAGACATAAACGGTCTGCGGCCGCATGCTTTCCCACTCTTCGAATTTCAGCGGCCGGTTGTCGATGCACGAGGGCAGGCGGAAGCCATACTCCGCCAGGGTCGATTTGCGCTGAAAATCGCCCCGGGACATGCCGTTCAACTGCGGCACGGTGACATGCGATTCATCGACGAAGAGCAGGAAGTTGTCGGGCAGATATTCGAACAGGGTCGGCGGCGGCTCGCCCGGCGCGCGCCCGGTCAGATAGCGGGAGTAGTTCTCGATCCCGGCGCACGAGCCGGTCGCCCCGATCATCTCCAGATCGAAGGTGGTGCGCTGCTCCAGGCGCTCGGCTTCCAATGGCTTGCCGGCCTTGTGGAAGTACTCGACCTGTAATTTCAGGTCTTCTTTGATGCGCTTGGTGGCCTGCTGCAGGGTCGGCCGCGGCGTGATGTAGTGGCTGTTGGCATAGACCTTGATGGCCTCCATCTCGCCGGTTTTTTGTCCGGTCAACGGGTCGAATTCGTGGATCGCCTCGATCTCGTCGCCGAACAAGGTCACCCGCCAGGCCCGGTCTTCCAAGTGGGCGGGAAAGATTTCCACCGTATCGCCGCGCACCCGGAAGGTGCCGCGGTGAAAATCCATATCGTTGCGCTTGTAGTGCAGCTCGACCAGGGAGCCCATCAGGGCATTGCGCTGCACGGTTTCGCCCTTGGTGACGCTGACCGTCATGGTTGCATAGGTCTCCGGCGAGCCGATGCCGTAGATGCAGGAGACCGAGGCGACGATGATCACGTCCTCCCGCTCGAACAGGGCGCGGGTGGCGGAATGGCGCATGCGGTCGATCTGCTCGTTGATCGAGCTTTCCTTCTCGATATAGGTGTCGCTGCGCGGCACATACGCCTCGGGCAAGTAGTAGTCGTAGTAGGAGACGAAATATTCCGCCGCGTTATCGGGAAAGAAGTTGCACATCTCCGTATAAAGCTGCGCCGCCAGGGTCTTGTTGGGGGCCAGGACCAGGGCCGGCCGCTGCAGCCGCTCGATGATCTTGGCCATGGTAAAGGTCTTGCCGGAGCCGGTGACCCCGAGAAGCACCTGGTCGCGCTCGCCACGGGTGATGCCCGCCACCAACTCCTCGATGGCCTGCGGCTGATCGCCGGCCGGCGAAAAGTCCGACTGGATGCGCAGCGGTCGGCTTTCCGCCTTGGTGAATGGCGAAACGGCGGTCTCGGCGAGTGAGGCGGTCATGCCCCTTTATATGCCCGCTTCCGGCGGCTCTTGCCAGGGGGATGGCCCGGTGATCTTGGGCCGCCAATTCTCGCCGGCTCGCCGCAAGATCAGCTCATACTAAAGCGCAGATGACTTCATGATGGCTGTCTTGTGGTTAACACATCCTCTTTTGTCGCCCCAAGGATAATCGTGGGTCATTCTTTTAAATAACTGTTATTTGATAATATTAATGGTAAATAATGAGTTCATTCTTTCATATATAGTTAATTTTACTTAAAATATGCCACTTTTTGTTTTGACTTCCGTCTTAACGTCCTGTAAATATCTTCCTGACGTCGCGAGGTGGCGGTGGCTTTTGGGGAGCGCCGCACGGACCTGGGGGTGAAGTTCGAAAAGGCGTGCCGCCTGGCGCACACAGGGTGATGGGGAAGGGCAATGATCAAGACAGACGCCAGGATTGACGGCGGACGAGGAGATCGGCGGTACCTGCGAATCGCCATTTGGGCTGGCCTTCTGGTCTATGCCCTTTACCTCAGCGGTTCCGCGTGGGCCGGCCAGGTGAACAACGGCGCCGGCCTGATCGGCCGCTGGGTAGCCCATGAGGTGACCAAGCGCGAAACGGTTGCCACCGAGGCCAAACGCCGGGGATTCTGGTCCCGTCTCGAAACCGAAAAGAGCGAGCGGCTGGCGTTTCGGCGCCCGACCCTGGGCGATCCCCGCGATGAGATCGCCTGTCTGGCCCTGAACATTTACCACGAGGCGCGCGGCGAACCCGATGAGGGCAAGCTGGCCGTTGGCCATGTAGTGTTAAACCGGGTGCTGAGCGGCCGTTTTCCGAGCACGGTCTGCGAGGTGGTTCAGCAAGGCGGCGAGATACGGCGCAACCGCTGCCAGTTCAGCTGGTGGTGCGATGGGCGCAGCGACACCCCGCGGAACAGGCAGGACTGGCAGCGCAGCAGCGAGCTTGCCCTGGCCATCTACTGGGGGCAAACCGAAGATCCGACCAACGGCGCCCTGTGGTATCACGCCGACTACGTCAGCCCGGCCTGGCGCCACGACTTTGACCAAGGCCCGACCATCGGCCGCCACATCTTCTATTTGGCGAAGTCTAATCAGGGGTACCAGGTGGCCAGCCGGGCGTCCGGCAACTAGCTTAGCCCTAGTGATGCGGCTGGTCCTAGTCGCCGGTGGGCGGCAAGGTGATCGGCTGGCCGTGCGGCGTATCGCGCGCCGCAGCCGCCCAGGCGGACCGGCGCTCTCGCAAATCGACATCGCGGACCAGGGCCTTGGCGGCCACCATCTTTTCCAGCGCCGCCAGCCAATGCTGGTAGTAGGTATCGCCTGAATCCGGGTCGCCGCGCGTCTTGGCGGCGGCGATCTCGGCCGCCAGGGCGGCGGCCCATTCCGGCCAGGTGAACCACCCACCCTGATGAAGCTGCAAGGTCATGGCAAAGGCCTGCGCCTCCCAGGGTTCGCGGAACACCGGTCCGGTGTCGTCGCGCGGCTGGCCGGCCAGCGGCGGCAGGCCCTGCCCGGTCATGGCCGGCACCGCGAGCCGGCGGGCCTATGCCGGCGCGAGATACTCATCCCAAAGATCGACATAGACCGTATCGTGGGACGTGGCCTCGTCGCCCCATAGATCGTGTGCGGTGAAGCGGACGCTGTAGACATGTTGCGGGCGCTTGCCCTGTCCATGGGCGTGGGTGTCGGGAAAGATGAACACGCCGTGGTCGCGGTTGATCGTGCCCATTTTGCACCGAACATAGCGCGGGGCGCGGGTATGGCCGAACGGGTTCAGGTTGCGCACCGCCACCCGATCGCCGGCGGCAAAACGGGCCGGAACCTTGGCGTCCACGCGAGCCGAGCCGCCCCTGCGCAAGACGGCGGGCGTATCGGCGGCGGCCAGGACGGGCATCAGCCGGCCTCCTCGCGCAAGGCGGCGATGCGGGCCTCGATCTCGGCCCGAGGCAGCAGGCCGGTCTCGTCCAGCAATCGCTCCAGGCCGCCGAGCCAGATTTCGTAGTAGCTGGATGACAGGTACGCCGCCGCCGGCGTCCGCTCGCGCGCGTGGCGCGAGCTATCGATGTTCCAGGCCCCGTAGAATCCCATGGCCACGGTCATGGCGAAGACCCGCCGCTCCCACTCGGCATGGAAAACCGGCTCGTCCGCCTCATAGGCAATGGGGCCGACGCCATCCATGCCGCCAAGGTCGTGGGCGCCGTTCATGCCGGCCCCGCGACCTTCGCGACACCGATCATGGCATCGCGGGTGACCATGCCGGCAAGCTCGTCCTCGCCCAGGCCGTCCGTGCCCGCCGGGCGTTCCGGCAAGACCAGATAGCGTATCTCGGCGGTGCTGTCCCAGACCCGAATCTCGACGTCCTCGGGCAGCTCCAGGCCGAATTCGCGCAAGGCACCGCGCGGATCGCGCACGACCCGGGACCGGTAGGGAGCGGACTTGTACCAGACCGGCGGCAGGCCCAGGACCGGCCACGGATAGCACGAGCACAGGGTGCAGACCGTGAGATTGTGGACTTGTGGCGTGTTTTCCACCACCACCATGTCCTCGCCCTGGCGGCCGGTGAAGCCGAACTCGGCGATGGCGACGCTGGCATCGCCGAGGAGGCGAGCCTTATAGGCCGGATCGGTCCAAGCGCGGGCGACCACCCGAGCCCCGTTACGCGGACCAACCTTGTGCTCATAGGTATCGATCAGCACATCGAGGGCCGCTGGATCCACCAACCC
>Ga0315550_1001048_pt1 | contig 17065 bp, 14 predicted proteins | sample SalMarSW160190MG_2_FD_203100 | JGI IMG/M metagenome (GOLD analysis project Ga0315550, IMG submission 203100) | Salt marsh sediment microbial communities from the Plum Island Ecosystem LTER, Massachusetts, United States - Salt Marsh Sediment SW1601-90 ... | reverse complement strand
ATGGCGTCACCAAAGTCCTTTATCATCGCAAGAGCTATAACGTCAAAGTCTCCAACAATCTCCGAAACCAGAAAGACTTGTTTCAGTTTGCTTACCTCATTTACCGTTTCCGCCACTTCATATTTCGGGGAGTTCCTGACAAAAAAGTACGCTTTGCCGCTGTATCCAATTTTTGAAAGATCAAGTTCTACGGTTGATCTAAAAATCACGCCTTGCCTTTCCATTTTTTCATAACGATTCTGCACGGTTTTAGGCGAAAGCCCAAGTTTCATTGCAATGCGGCGAAAAGAGGTTTCCGAATTCTCTGTTAATTCTTGCAGTACTTTGAGGTCAATTTTATCCATAAATTAGCGCCCCATTGCTTTTAACTCCACGTTTTCATACTGAACATGTGTTTTGCCCCAGAAATTGACGCTGACCCTATTTATGCCCTGCAAAATTAAATCGCGTTTCAAATCTTCTATTTCTTCCAAGTTCTTAGCCATCACAAAAACGCATAGGTCAAATTTTCCCATACTTCGAGATATGGCTGCTAAGTTCATTTTTTTATCTCGAATTAGATTCATTACGTTTTGTTCTTGGTCAGGGTTCAGGTTTATCCCGATAGTTGCGGAAATTTCGTACCCTAACGCCCCCATGTTCGTGAACAACGTTGCTCTTTTTATCAACCCCGACTCTTTTAAGCGTTGAATTCGCTTGAATATGGCATTAATCGACACGTTGCAGTATTCTGCCAAGTCTTTCAGTTTTGTACGTGAGTTTTTAATCAATTCACGCAGAATTTTGGCGTCGATTTCGTCGATTTGTACTTTATCTTTCAAGGGAAGTCTGCCTTAATATTACCAATCTAAAATAAAACTCTTTTCAGATATTTTTACTGGAAACAATTTACTACGCTTTAAAATCATTTAAGTTATTGTGTACAATAGAAAAAAGTATTAATTATTACCATGCAAACGTTTTTCCTGATGTTACCTTACTGAGAGAAGACCCGTGATACGCGCGATTCTATATCTTGTATTTCCTGCTACGACGTCCAAATCATCTTAAAGTGGTCCTGGCACATCAATATGAAACTGGGATGATTTATCAAAAGGAAAGGGGACTCTGCCAGAAACCTTGAAGGGAAGAAACTGATAACAGCTTCTTTATCGTCAAAAACAGCTCCGTTGGTTTTGAGTGGGCTGAAACTGAACCTTAGCTCAAAGTTGGGCGCGTGAAGACATCTGATGTATACATCCCAATCCCCGCAAAATGCTGAAAGATCTCAAGAACATCTTCTTTAACTGCCATTACCTAAGTATTACATTGAAAAATCAATTAAAGAAAAATTCCAAATCAAGCAATGCTCGTTTTATGTTTACCTATGTCTGTAGATTATGAGATGAAGTATAACACCTATGTTTTTGACACTGAAAGCGACAGATTACTGTTTAGCGTTTGCGTTTCTTGAAGTAGACCAGCAGACCTAAGCTAACAACGGGTTAAGGCAGCAGGATAAGTGGTTTTTCAAAAGTTTTATTCGGAATTAAGCTCGTTCATAATGCATTGATCAGCTTTTTTCATCGTATTTCTCAGTTATTGATCTCCAAGTGGAGAGAAGCTCTTCCTTGCTTGCCAGTAACACCTTATGTTGCTCCCTTTTAGCTTCAACTAGAAGCTCTAAAACTTCCTCGAAAATCACTGCCGAAAAACACACCGGGTATTCCGAAGAGCCGTTCACCATCCCATTGTTTTGTAGTTTTTTCAGGATACGATAGAGTTGCCGTCTATACAGGTTCAGTGCCTCGGCTATGTCTCTTGCTTTTTTTGGGCCTTCAGTTGAAAGTAAGACATACACTTGAGCATCTGTTTCTCTGAACCCGAGGCATACGAGAGTTTTAAGCATCCATTCTTTACTCAATTTGCCTTCACCCTTTTGTAAGATTGAACTTGAAAAAAGAGGGGACATAGGTGCAAGTTGCTTGTTTGTTAGAGAGGCCAGCCTTTGATGTAGCCGATTTGGTGGACGTATTGATTCGTATATTCTGGTGGGTTAAAAATCGTGTCTCCAAGCCCAAAGCCCTCCACTCTGCTGAACCGTTTAGTACCAGTTAATTCGAAATCACCTTGTCCTCTGAAATCTTCTGGATTAATGAGTGTTCCATCAGGTGTTTGCAAGAAACCAGTGATTCGTGCTACCCCCAAAAACATTAGAGTTGGGTGCCCAGGCAACTTGAAGGTAAATGTGCCTACAGTTCTAACCAAGCCGTTTCCAGTGAGAGCGTTTAACTCGATATGGTGGATGGCGGTGATATCGAAATCGTCAGGATAAGAATATACCTCATCATCTATTGTGATCGTGCATTCTGACGCGTCTTCAATGATATGTTCAACTATTACAAGCTTTGGAGCGCCACTAGCATCGACATAAGTAACTGTAACAGGACCATAAACAACTTTAAGATCATAGTCCACGTATTCTGATTTGGGTTTTTGGAACCACCATGCTTGAGATACTGCTATTATGGATGATGCTGAGAGCACCATCAACAAAGCCACCGTAACAATCAGAATAGTCTTTCTTTTCATTTTTTCTCACCTCCCTTTTTTGCTTGCTTGATTTGAAATTCGGTTCGAATCATCGAAAATCAATTATGTCCGTGTCTCTACTTCAATGGTGACGACTGACAAGGTCTATCACTGCTACATGAGAACGTGGTTGTTTTGGGCGAGGAAACCATAAAAGCGGTTCTTAAAAATGCCGGGCTCACCGAGAAAGAGGCAGTGATATACATCTTCCTCGCCAAACACGAACCTCTAACGGGTACAGAAATCGCCAAGCTCACAAGAAAGGACAAAGCGCAAGTTTTTCGCATCCTAAAGAAACTTCAAGCCAAAGGCTTTGTAGAAGCAACGCTCGAGTTCCCCACCCGCTACATTGTTCGCCCCTTCGAGAATATTCTTGAATCTGTTGTTGAGGCGAAGCGAGAGGAAGTTACCTTCATAGAGAAGGCCAAAGCAGATCTACTTGACCACCTGAGTAAGAAGAGCCAAGCGGAACCTTCTCTGGAAAAGTTTGTGGTTATCAAAGGTAAGAAAAGAATATATTCGAAAATTTGTAGGATATTCCAGGACACTAAATGTCAACTATCATCAGCAATGACAGTTCCGAGTTTGATACGTGCTGATCGCTTTGGAGTTTTTGATGCTGCTTTAAACAATCCTTTGAGATCACAAATACAGCATCGTTTTCTTGCCGAATTGTCCGAACGAAACATGAACTCCATGAAAGCGATTCTGAAGAGAATCCCTAAGACTGGGTTCAATTTCAGGGCGAGAAACCCCGATTTAGGCTTAAGAATGTTTCCTAGAATGATCACGAGAGACAACAAGGAAATACTATTCTTCACCTCCACACCTAGAACAGGTAAATCAGGAAATGAAGAAGTATGCCTATGGACAAACTGTAAATCGCTGGTACAGGCATTCACGGATGTATTTGAGGATTTATGGCGTAACTCCAGCGACATGCAAGAAAAGATTTTAGAAATCGAAACAGGTAAACCAACGCCAAGTATCTGCATTATTAGCGATGTTGAGGAAGCTAAAAAGAAGTACGAAGAGACAGTGCAGTGCGCCCAAGAGGAAATAGTATTGATGACCTCTCCCAAACATCTTATTGGATACTGGAAAGACAGAGCACAGCTAAAAGAGTGGACCAGAAAAGGCATTTCCGTTAGAATCATGGCGCCCATAGTCCGCGAGAATTTGGAACCTGCAACAGAAATTTCAAAGATTTGTGAAGTCAAACATGTGCCCATTGGCTACCCAGAAGCTACTATAGTGGATGGCAAACACTATTTCCAGTTTAAGACGCCGCCGACAGACAAAGAAAAACTAAGGTCAACACCCTATTTCAAAAACACATTCTACACCAATGACTTGGAATACGTAGATAAAATGAAAAACATGTTCGATGATGTATGGAAAAACGCTCGTGCTCCATCGCCAGTCACATTAGAAGCGATTCTCGAAAGATCTCATGCGCCACAAGGTATGCCTTCTTCTGATAGAAAGCCTGCCTATCTCAAAGAGGTTAGCGGTCTAAGTTTTAAAGATTGGAAACTAAGGGAGACCGCAGCCGAAAAAGATGTTTTGAACAAGATCATTAGTGCCAAGAAATTCTCGAGAGAAATTCAACCAAAGAGCCCATTGAGATTGCATGGTAGCATGGGAAGCGCTGTTATTCACCCACCACACTACTTCAACCTACCTGACATGATATTCACTGTCTTTCACATTGAAAAACATTCATCATTTGGAGAAGAAGACGCGATGCTTATTTCATTATGGCTTGAGACGCCAAAGGGTCATGCTTATGTCCCAGCGGCTTATGTTGGAGATAATCCCAAGGCTCAAGCTATCTGGAAAGCTTTTATGGCTGGCACTCCAGCAGGACAAAATGTTCAACTGCTTAAAAAAGATGAAATCCAAATTCAAATACATGGCAACACTCTCTTTGCAGCATGGACAAGGCAAATACCACTCCTTCCTCCACAATACATTCTTCCGCCCTCATGCCTACTGATGGAAGGATATGGTGATCTCAAGACCGATTCTTACATCATGTTTTCTCCTTCGAACTACAAGACAGAGAACGAACGGAATGGTTTTGAGGCATTCGTTACTTTCTTTCATCCAGCATCGAAATACTCTGGACCCGGCACCGACGGATTCTTTGCTAGAGATTATGTTGCAACGGTATATTCCCCTTCTGAAAACGAAAATGGAAAATAGGCGGGTTCTTAAATATTGGTGCTGGCGGAGTAGGATCTAATTACATGAACACTAAGAAAATCGCCGTAACTATTGCCTTTGCAACACTCACCATCGTTCTAAATACAATTAGAATTCCCGCGCTTTATTGGCCGGGATACTACTATAGGGTTTATGAAATACCCATGGTTGTAGCCTTTATGCTGTTTGGACCTAAGATTGGAATTTCAGTTACTGTTCTGAACCTTTTAGGTCAAATGGTTTTCTTTCCAGTTCCTGCAGGTTTTGCGGGTTACCCTTTTGGGGTGATAGCAGTTCTAACCATGATGCTTGGAGTCTACTTGGCAAATATGCTTGTTAAACGGCGCCTTCGATTAAAGATCGTTATTTCTGGAAATAAAATAATCGTCTATTTAACAGCTCTTGGGATCGCATTTAGGGCTGCAGTTATGCCGTTGTTGGATTACAGTTTACTCTATCATTTTCTACTGCCAATCGCACTAGGCCGCACCTTTACTGAGGCATATCTAATTGCGTTGGTGCCTGGAATGTTTGTATTCAACATAACTGTAGCTCTCTATACGATCCCAATTAGTTACTTAATAGCACGAAAAGTAGCGGGAAGCCTCAAAATGAACACGGCGCAACTGGAAATACAAGATTTTACATTTTAGTATGCACGTTCTGAAATCAATCCAAGTTTTTTAGCGCGCGCGTTTTTGATCGTAGCTGAATAAAAGAACCATTTGCTCACGTCACCCAACTAAAATGATCATGTGTGACCATATCCACGCTTCTTTTTGGTAAAGAATTGAAGCCCACGGAGATGGATTTTGGTCAATATTTTGGTTTGATTTTGGTCAACACGTTCCAAACATCCAAATGCACAACCAAATGAACCGATATCCACGCTTCCGTGCTGAAAAGAAGCTTTCTGCTTAGGGCTACGTGCGTTTCCGAATCATCTTTTCATTGTGGCAACCAAAACCAAAATATCCAAACCAAATATTTGGTTGTTACATGGGAACCTGATGGATATCCCAATCAGGTAATATCCAAAATCCATCGATATTTCGCAACAAGAAGCGATATTCTCGGAATTTCGTGCAGAAAACCCGAGAAACGCATATATAAAATCATTTAAACAGCAAAAAAGGCGTGCACAAAATTCTAAACAGCTGAGGTTCTTGCTTACAACTACGCCGTACAGTCCGTTTTAACAATCATTTCATCTTTTTTATTACAAGGAAATCGGGTCTTTTCCAAGCGTTATGGTTCAAACATTGTGTTTGAAAAAATGGGTGAAGAAAGGAATAAACTCTAAGATAGGGTATTGAGGGAAACACGTTTGCGCAACGGTTTAATCGAGTTAACGGAGCCGAGATTTACTCGATAACCTGGATTGCACCTTCAGGACATTGGGCTTCGCATGCTCTACAGACAAGGCATTCGTCAACGTTCAGTGGAACGGATTTGCCGTCTTTGATTTCGTAGACACCTACTGGACAAGTGTTTGCGCATGTTTCGCATCCGGTGCATTTTGCATTATCAACTATTATTTTTACCATGTTTACTACCTCACGTAATTTTGACTCAAACCCCGTCAGTTAGATAAAAGTGTTTAGGTTAGTTAACGGAGTTCTTCACGGAGACGCAAGAGAGTTCCGTTGATTGTCGCCTCAGCCTTCTCTTTCCGCCGCTTGTAGTCCGCAAGCGCCTTCTTGTATGCCTCCAGCGGAAGCTCTCCTCTTCGGTGGCGAATCTCACTGTTCCTTATGCCCGTTTCAACCTCAACTAACTCAGCCTCTGCGACATCAAGTTGCCGAACAAGATCCGAGTAAACACCGCCTGCACTACGGAAAACTCTCTTCAACTCAACTATGTTTCTGGAAATTGTGTCCAAGCGAGTCTCCAAAGTTCTCCTCTGCACCTTGTACCTGCGCCTCGGAATCCTGCCTTTTTGCGCTCTTTCCTCAAGCAACTCCAACTCTGAAGATAATCTGGTTTTCTCGTTGTACGCTTCCGTGAAATCTATAACGTGGTCCGGGCTGAGACCAATGGTTGCTTTTGGAGCTGCAATCCGCATTGGAGCAGCAGTTTTAGGTCTTCTCCAGATAGCCACGACCACTGCGCCAACCACCGCTAAAGTCCACACCCACATGGTGGGACGGAAAGACAACCAAAGAGGATTATAATCATATGCGATGTGCAGCACATCTTCGGAAAGCGCGTAATCAACTTTGCTGACGCCTTCCCGCCTAGCCGTCAAAGTTTCCTGAAAAACTTCTCTAATTAAACTTGAAGAAGGATTGATGGAATCAAGCTGCGGCGCTGTAAACCTCGCGCCTTCAGGGATAGTGAAGGTAACGGATGCGGTGTCAACGTAATAGTTAAAGTCTGGGAATAGATTGATGTCTAAAGTCGGAGCGTGTTCCGAAGGAACGCTTGGTAAAGTGTATTCAGCCGCTAAATGGGTCGATTGACCCAGTGTGAGAGCTGATATAAACGTGACGTTGACCAAGCGCGTGTCACCTACGCTAGTTAACGTCTCGGTCGTTAGAATTCTGCCGAATTCATCTCGGGTAACAATGTCTGCAGCGTCAGCAGGCAAGCTTATTTTTACAGAATCAAGGCTAATCGGCGAGTTGTTGGTAATACGGTAAGTATCGGAAGCTGCAATGTCCCCTGCAGGGCTTATCGTGAATTGACGATTCAACTCTTTCATGCTGATTATTCGAAGACTGCCCGAACTTAGGCTAAACTCGGCAAGTGCTGGAGAATACGTAAACGCAGGCAGATTCTCCTTGACGAAGTTTGTTGTGCTAACGTTTCCATCGACCTTGGCAACGTTTATGATTGGAGGCTCCTCAGGAAGCGTAATTGTGACACTGCAGGTGCCAACGTCTTTAAGGAGGCTAGGGTATGCTGGAAAGTCGAGGGTGAACACGCCTGATGTTACGTCTCGGCTGAGAAGACTGTTTGAAAGAATAAAGGCAACGGTGAAAACTTGCGGCGCGCCCTGCGGAAAGCTTATTTTCGCAAAGTAAAATCCGCTTCGGTCGGCTAACTGGACTCCAAGGCTTACCTGAAACAGGTTATCCGTATCGTACGCTATGCCTTTAAGCACGGATGAACCGTATTTATACGGAAAGCCTATCAGAAAGTCACCTGTTAATTGCCCGCTTACATGTATGGTGTCACGCATGATAACGTGCCCCGAATACATGACTTCTACTTGATGATCAACACTTTGTATGTTATAACTGGCCTCTTGAGCCAAAACTGTTTGAGTGTTGACAGAAAGGAACAGGAGAATCACTAGTGAAAAAGCGGTAAGAACAATGAACGTTGCTGCCTTCTTCACTTAAACTCACCCAGTTTAGGTTCCTCTATGTTATTGGTAGCTTATTTATTTACTTTTTTAGAATAGAACTTGCATTCCCACGCATTTAAGTTCGGATGATCTCTAATGGGTGCCGAAGGATCATGGCGGCGTTGTGTTTTTTACTGTGTGTGCGCCAAAAAATGAAAACCTTGCCACACGTAGGTTAAATTCGTGTATCCTTCTGTTTGGGCCCGCGTTAGGAATGAAAACGCGCGGGCAGTGTGAATGTGATTAGAATCGCAAATCATAAATGTAGGTTGCGGTCAACCTCAAGGTGCGGGATGCGTTTCATGGTTAAGCGTGGGCTTTACGTTGGAAGATTTCAGCCTTTTCATTTGGGACACCTTGAAGCCATAAAAGATGTTTTAAAAGAAATCGATGAACTGGTGATAGTCATCGGTAGCGCTCAGTACAGCCACAACATCCACAACCCTTTCACTGCGGGCGAACGACTGGTTATGATTCGCAGTGCGTTGCAAGAAGCAGAAGTTGACTATTCACGGCTGTGGATTGTTCCTGTGCCCGATGTTCACTTGCATATGCTGTGGGTGTCAGCTCTTGAAGGCTACACGCCCCGCTTCAACATCGTCTACTCCAACGAACCTTTAACGCGCAGGCTCTTCACGGAAGCAGGATACCAGGTTAAGAGTATACGGTTTTATCAGAGAAAACTTTACACGTCAACTATTGTCCGCGGGAAAATGCTTAAAGGAGAAAACTGGACGACGCTTGTTCCAAAAAGGGTTGCGGATTTTATAAATGAGATTGATGGGGTTAACAGGCTTCGGGACCTATCGAGAACCGACGAAATCTAACTTGGCATTGTCAGGGGTCTTTTGCGGTCGGAGTTACTGCACGACAACGTTTTCTGAGGTTCGATTGTAAAGACGCCACGCCAAAATGTAGGCTGCGACCACAACGGCTATTCCAGGAATGACCGCAAGGGAGAAAGCGAGCAGGGCAATCAAGTTATTCGCTAAGTGAAGCGAAACAGCAACAAGGTAAAACCTCAATGGTTTCTTCTTAGCTATCCCATAAGCTGTTATGCCCGCGCTGGAGGCATGAAAAATCACGGCTGGTATTCTGGAAACGAAAGACACGTCTAAAGTGAAAACGTAAAGAACAAACTCGGTTACGCCGAATCCCAATCCAGCTAGAATCGCCAAGGTCACAATGGACCTTTCAGTTTCTCCATGACGATAAAACAGTGGAAAAACTTTGGCGAACTCCTCTATAAACGGCGCAAAAATAACGACTGAGCATATTTGGTCGTAGAACAACGGCAAAGTCACGCAAAACGCGTCTGTAAATCCAGAGAAAAACAAGGTAAAAGGCACACTCACAAGTATCCCTGACATGAAAAAGAAGAGTTTTTCCTTAATGTCGGGTTTATGAACAGGAATTACCACGTTTTGCTCGTTTTCCACCCAAAAGACCTTCCGCAAGTATATCTCACTTTCTTACTTATCAGCGTTGCCACAGACCTTCGCGCAAGGTTAACCTGAAAGACTAAAATCCCGCCTTTATCGGATCGCTCGGTTTCATTATTTCCCTGAGAAACACCGTGGCGTACGAGCCTTTCAACAGCATGAAACTCAAGTCAGCTTGATGCGCTCTCGGACTGGCGGTGGATGCTGAAACGTTATGCAGTTTAAAGCCGTTGACTGGAGTAACAACCGCCCGCAATCCCCCGCCTCTACTCATGTCGCGTATGGCATCGACTCTGAAGTTTCCTGTTTGGATGCCTTCTTCCTCGAGAATGTGCTTCTCTATTTGCCCCATAACTCCCTGAGAAAGCCTCTGTTTGGTTCCGATAAGCGGCAGCGCAACCCGCATTCTGCCCGCGCCAACCAACGCGTTAACATCCGTAACGTTTTCTGAGTCTGCAAATTTAGCCGTATGGAACATGGGCAAGCCCGAACGCTCCACGTTCACCACATAATCTCCAAATTCAGCCCTGCCCAAAGAAAACCCGTTTTTAAACCTCTCACTTAAGAAACGATTAAACAGGAAAGACTGATACGCCTGAACAAAAAGCTCCTGAAGCTTAACCGGCAACCGCCTAAAAGCGCCAACGAAATCCGCAGGGTTCTCAGCCAAATGCCTAAGCATCAATCTTTCAAAACGAAGCTGCTTGGGAAAGTTTCGCAGCGCCAGCTTGAAATCCAGAGTTGACCGCAGTTCTATACGAGCCTGTCTCGAAGAAGGATGCTCGTGGACGCTCGGTTTCGCCAGGAAAAGCATAACCGCCCCTTCAAAGTCTCCTCTGATGATGGCTTTCCCCACCAGATGCGTTACGGGGCGTGTTGTTCCGAAACGTTGGTGCCCAAAAAAGTTCGGCATCCCACCCATAGCGTCAAGTGCTCTTGCGGTTTCGGTTACGCGTTTTTCAACGGTTGATTCTGAACATTTGATGGCTTTGATTTTTATGGTGAAATCGTTGCCTAAAAGATAGTACGGCGACAGTTTCTCACGGAAATATCCTAAGGGACGGATTGCCATGTCCTTAATGCTGACCTTTGCGGCGTCTTCCATGGAGCAGTTTTCAATTGTGATGTGCTGCGCGGTAACAGCCTTCGCATCTTTTATGCCTGCGATTTGAATCTGTTTTTGACTTATGTCTAACTGTTTCGCGATGTTTTTGAGGGCTATGAACGTGTCCCAGTTGCGCTTTACCAAAATGCACAACAAATACTGCCGTTTGGTGGGGGAAGCCCCTAAAACTTGCTTTGCTTCAGCTTTTTCGATTGTGGCTTTGGAACCGTCAACAAGAACTTCTTCAACCTCAAAGTCATCCGTAGCTTCTCGGATAACTCCCCTGACGCCCTCGGTTTCAGTGGCGTAAACCTCGATGCCGAGCTGTTCATCAATTTTCGGAACAGGCAAGTTCCATGCGCCTTTTTTACAGTAAGGGAAGGCCGCCTGTTAGCCTGTCAACCATCTCTGCGGGAGCGGGGCCAATTCCCAAACACGTAACCGTGTCGGGCGGAATCTCCGTGAGTCCCCTATCAACAATCAGCGCGTTGGGCAAACCTAACTTTTTAGCTGCCCCCTCAAGCTCTAACAGCTCATCTTCATCCTTCACCTTAACAGCTATCTTACGTTGCCCTTCAAAGAGCCACGCATCCCACCAACCCCTATGGCGCTTGTGAGCTTCTTCCGCGGCTGAGACAGCTGCGTGCCCAGCCTGAGCAGCAATTTTCCCTTTGCTAAGTTTCAAATCACTGCGAAACACGATAACTTGTTTATACTCGAATTCGCCCATGTGTGCTTTCCCGCCTTTCCATAACAGTGTTCGCTTGAGATTTTAAGGGTTTGCTGACAGGTAAAGCTTCAGGAAGTACGCCAAAGCAGCAAACATGGCTGGCTTAGTTACGATTTTAAGCAGCATCTGCCCCTGAAAATCTATCTCATCCACGTTTCCCAAAGTTTTATCTAAACCTATTCGGGCGCAGAACCACAAAACCTCATCCAGCTTCTCGTCGGAAAGAGAATCAAGAAACCGCCTAATCCTGAGCATAACTCTGAAATCGAACCCCAGCGTTTCCCCGCAGCGTTTCTGGTAAGTTTGCAGGAAGTTTGCGGACACATCGTTTCTTCGCGCTGCTTCATTGGCAACTTCCGCCGCGATTCCAGCGCAAGTCAACCCGAACACCACGCCGCCGCCCGTGGTTGGCTTCACCTGCGAAGCAGCATCGCCCACTGTTAGAAAACCGTTTGCATAAGTTTTAGCGATTGGACCGCCCAGGGTTATGGGGTGAAAAGCTATTTGCGTGATTTGCGCTTTGGCAAGCTGTCTCGAAGCCACTGGATGCTTCCGCATGAGCCTCCGCAAAAACTCTTTCGGGTTGCCCGCGTTCGTTGCAAGACCAACCTTTGCCGTTCCATCCAGCCTCGGCATGAGCCACGCGTAAAAGCCAGGCGCATACGCTTTTCCCAGAAACACTTCAACCGCGTCCCGTTGCACATCCGTGACGTGGTCAACTTCCGCCTCCACTGCGTAAACAAACCTTTCGCCATTAAGCCCTGCTAAGCCTGTTTGCCGCAGAAGCCTTGACGAAATTCCCTCAGCGTCAACCACGATTTTCGCCGGAACCACTTCCTCCGCCTTGTCGCCTTGCTTAACCTTCACGCCCTTAACGACGCCATTCTCCAAGAGTATGGATTGAACACGCGAGTTTAGACTGAAGCGTGCTCCTGCGGTTTCGGCTTCCTCTGCGATGTGCCTGTCAAAGGCTTCACGGTTAACAGAACAGGTGACGGGCTTGGCGAGGTGAACGGAGAACTTGAAGGCTGAAGGCGAATAAAAGTTAGCCTGAGAATACGTGTTCTCCACGATTCCCCTGGGAAGCGGGTACAAACCCAAGTTTCGCAGGCTTCGAATGCTTAGATGTCCTGCACAATGTGACGGGCTGCCAATGGCTTTGTGTTCCTCAAAAACGGCAACTTTGGCACCTAACTTAGCCAATTTCAAAGCCGCGAAGGAACCGACCGCGCCGCCTCCAACCACTATGATGTCTAGGGCGTTTTTCATTGGCTGCATGCTTAGCTGTATTAACGTTAAGCCTATTGAGGCTATTGGACCAGTTCGACGCGTCTTTTTCCGCGGGACATAGAAGTGGTGCGGATTTTGCCGCTGACTTCCAGCCGCATCAGAATGTCGTTGAAGTCTTTGTAGCCTAAATCCTCAAACTCCTCTTTCAACTGATTGAAGAGGTCATCGTCAACCATGTCGCCTTTCTTGTTCAAGATTTCCAATACAACAAAAAAGGCGGGACGGGTTTTCCAAGTTTTAACTGCGGGCATTAACGTTGCTCCTTAAGCAACAGGCGTTGCCGGTTTCTGTACCTGCCGAATCTGATGCATAAAGCTCTTGTACCATTTCTCCATGTCCGGAGTAACAGACGGCCCCACTTCTTTCATGGCATCCTGAAAATCTTTCATGGTGACTTCTCTTGAGTTTACATCTCTTCTCAGCGTATGCATAGCTGCTTCTCTGCAAAGAGATTCTATGTCCGCTCCTGAATAATACTTAGTTACACTGGCCATCTGGTTCAAATCAACGTCTTTGGCTACAGGCATATCTTTCGTGTAGATTTTGAATATTTGAAGACGGCTCTTCTCATCTGGTTCCGGCACGTAAATCAAACGGTCAAATCGTCCCGGTCTCAGAACTGCAGAGTCCACCATGTCTGGCCTGTTGGTGGCGGCTATTACAACTATATCCTGCAGCGTGACGATGCCGTCCATTTCGGTGAGCAGCTGGCTTATGACGCGCTCTGAGACGCCGCTGTCTGACATTCCCATTCCTCGTCTTGGCGTTAACGAGTCCATTTCGTCAAAGAATATCACTGCGGGCGCTGCCATTCGCGCTTTCCTGAAGACTTCTCTTATGGCTTTTTCAGATTCACCGACCCATTTGGAAAACACTTCAGGTCCCTTAATCGATATGAAGTTAGCTTCGCTCTCTGTGGCCACTGCACGCGCGAGCATGGTTTTGCCGCATCCTGGCGGACCATAAAGCAGTATTCCTTTTGGCGGTTTTATTCCAAGTTTGGTGAAGACTTCTGGGGTTTTAAGCGGCCATTCAACTGCTTCCTTCAAGTGCTCTTTCACTTCATCTAGTCCGCCCACGTCTTCCCAGTTGACAGTGGACACTTCTATGTAGACTTCACGCATGGCTGTAGGCGTGACTTCCTTGTAAGCGTTGAAAAAGTCATCCATTTTCACTTCCATTTTCTCAAGCACGGCTGGCGGTATGCGTTCCTCTTCCAAGTTGATTTGGGGCAGGTATCTGCGAAGCGCTTTCATGGCGGTTTCTCTGCCTAACGCCGCAAGGTCCGCGCCCGTGTATCCATGTGACAGCTCCGCGAGTTTCTTGAGGTCAACGTCTTCGGCTAAGGGCATGCCTCTCGTGTGAATTTGAAGCACTTCGTATCTTCCCTGTTTGTCGGGCACGCCGATTTCGATTTCCCTGTCAAACCTTCCTGGTCTCCGTAACGCGGGGTCCAATGCACCTGGCCTGTTGGTGGCGCCTATAACTATCACGTTTCCGCGTCCCGACAAGCCATCCATCAGGGCTAGGAGCTGTGCGACCACGCGCCTTTCAACTTCGCCGGTGACTTCCTCGCGTTTAGGCGCTATCGCATCCAGTTCGTCAATGAATATTATGCTTGGCGAATTCTGTTGAGCTTGCTGGAATATCTCTCGCAGCCTGGCTTCGGACTCGCCGTAGAATTTGCTCATGATTTCAGGGCCATTTATTGAGTAGAAGTTGGCTTCGGACTCGTTGGCGACTGCGCGGGCTAAGAGGGTTTTGCCGCATCCTGGCGGGCCATGAAGCAGGACGCCTTTTGGGGGGTCTATTCCGAGCCTTTGGAAAAGCTCTGGGTGCCTCAAGGGAAGCTCTACCATTTCGCGGACGCGTTGAATCTCCTCGTGCAAGCCGCCGATGTCTTCGTATGTGGTTCTCGGCAGTCCCTTTGTCTCGGGCGCCGGCTCGTTGAGAATTGTAAGGCGGGTTTCCGCCGTGACTTTTATGATACCATGCGGCCGGGTCTTAGTAACCGTGAAAGGTATGGCGTGCCCCAGCATCATAACCAGCGTTGTGTCGCCTTCAACAAGTGTTCTCTCCATAAGGCGGTTCTTGACGAAGTTTGTGAAATCGTCGTCCACGTTTAACCGCATGTCAACTGGCGCAAGCGTTATGCCGAGCGCAGTTTTGACTTTCGCGGGTCTTACCACAACATACTCGTTAATGGCCACGCCGGAGTTTTTTCGGGTGAAGCCGTCGATGCGTATTATGTCTCGATTTTGGTCTTCGCTGTAGGCTGGCCAAGCTATGGCCGAGGTTGTTCTCTTGTTAACTATTTCTATTACATCGCCTGCGCTTATGCCTAGTTTCTGCATTGTTCTCTGGTCTATGCGGGCGATGCCTCTTCCAACATCTCTTTGGCGTGCGTCTCCCACGCGTAATTGAATTTCGCTCATTCAGAATCCTCCTGTAATATGAAAGTGAAGCGTGTTGAAACAGAGGTTTATTCCTATATAAACTTTAAAGCGTCACGAAAAAAACTGATATTTTCAGCTTAGCGTTTAGGCTAAAGGGTTTTCGCCCGTCTGCTCTGCCGAGAGCCCCCCTCCCATATATAAAGACTGGAACTCGATACTTAGTCAAGATTTCTTGACTAACAAAAAGAAATTTTAGTCAAGGTTTCTTTACAAAAATACTTTTCTAATAAGAACAACTAAGTAACAAACGTATGACGCTTAAAGGAGCGAAACGTGCAATGACTCTTTCGCCCAAGCCACAAGCCTTCAAAAAAGCAGCTTTCGTTTTGATTCTAGTTATACTTGTGGCTTCATGCATAAGCATAATTCATCCCGCCAAAGCGTATTTTACGACGATTACCGTTCCAGACGATTACCCAACCCTAAGCTCTGCTATCGGAAACGCCACGGACGGCGACGTCATCTTCGTTAAGAAAGGAATTTACGAAGAAGAGACGCTCGAGATAAACAGGGCGCTCTCTATCGAAGGTCAAGACGCCGAGAACACCGTGATCAGCCTTCATCCACCGTTAGTCACAACAACTGTTTTCACTCAAGTCTTTACAAGCTATGCCAATCCAATTAACATTAAAGCGGATGACGTTAAGCTTTCAGGTTTCACTATTAACAGCGAAGGCGGAGAAATCTCTGCTACTGGAAATAGAACATTGATTACGGGGAACGTAATCAACGCTGTTGTACACTTGCGCGGTTCGTATCAAACTGTTTCTGAGAACAATTTAACTGCGGACGTGACATGCAGCGTTGGCACTCATGGCAACGTCTACAAAAATAACGTTGTAAATGGCACCCTCGGATGCGATTCTGGCTCTTACAACCGCTTTTTCGCAAACACCGTTATAGGAGGCGGAATAAGCTCTGACGGCACAAGCATTCATAACTTGATTTATGGCAACACTGTAAAAGACGGCAGTGGCATCTGGGTGTGTTATGGCGACGTTGTTGCCCGAAACACAGTAACCGGCAGCGAACAGGGAATTTCCGTCGGTTGGGGCTTTAACAGCGTCATCTGCGGAAACACTATTACGAGTAACCGTGGAGCGGGTCTTACAAAACTTGAAGGCACCAACAACACTTTTTACGAGAATTATGTGGCGAACAACTCTGTTGGTGCTTTAGTTGGAACGAAGGTTCTTTCGCATTCAGGTAATAACACCTTTCACCACAATAACTTCATAAACAATATCCAGCAGACCCAAATCCTCAATCTCGACCATACAGATTATTTGGACAACGATAAAGAAGGGAACTTCTGGAGCAACTATACAGGACCTGATGCCAATCACAACGGTTTAGGGGATACGCCCTACGTGATTTTTGGGGAAAGCCACACACAGAATTATCCTTATACAATATATGATGACAGTTACGAAGACCGTTATCCGCTAATGAATCCATTCAACTGCTCAGGCGTCACCATTGAGTTACCCGGATGGGCAGGCACCCAATTTCCGAGACCGCAGACATATCTTGACACAATTCCTCCCCTAATTTCGATTCTATCTCTTGAAAACACTTCCTATCCCTTAGGAAACCTGTCGTTAACGTTCGCCGCGAGTGAGCCAACTTCATGGATTGGTTACAGCCTTGACGGACAAGAAAACGTAACAGTTGCGGGGAACACCGTTTTGGAAGGGCTATTTGTGGGTTCACACTACTTGACAGTTTACGCGAATGATACCGCTGGATTCACTGGAGCTTCTGAAACAATCTACTTCCGCATCGAAGCCTCTTTCCCAACAACGTTGGTTGCGGCTGTTGTGATTGTCGTGTGTGTTTTCGGCTTCGGGTTTATTGTAGACTTCTTGAAAGCTAAGAGCAACCGCCAGAGAACTGGAGAAAAAGTAAGGT
>Ga0315550_1001046_pt1 | contig 17081 bp, 14 predicted proteins | sample SalMarSW160190MG_2_FD_203100 | JGI IMG/M metagenome (GOLD analysis project Ga0315550, IMG submission 203100) | Salt marsh sediment microbial communities from the Plum Island Ecosystem LTER, Massachusetts, United States - Salt Marsh Sediment SW1601-90 ... | reverse complement strand
CATTATTCTTTTGACAATCAATCTTTTGATAAGAATCTTGTATTGAATTACCAACAATAACAAAACTATTCACCAAGAGAGAAAGAATAACTAAAATAAAAACTATTTTCAATATCTTATCTTTATAATTTTTAATCCAAAGCAAGCCATGAAAAGCAACAATATAAATGAAAGGTAAAAAAGAAAGATAATAACGAGCCAACTTCAATCTTACAAAAAATAAATAATAAACAAAAGATACAATGGAATAAAAAACAATTAAAAAATACCATCCTTTTTTATTCTTATTTTTAATTATCAAGTAAATAAGAGAATACAATCCTAAAATAAACAAGAAAGGAATCATAAAACCAACAGCAGCAAATAAATTATATATTTGATTTATTATTGGTTGTAAGGTGGTCCATTCTTTAAGAACAGAAAATTGTTCATAAAAATCCCAAATTGGATTTTTATATATCAGCCAATTATAAACTAGCCATGGAATAAGAGGAATTAAAAAAAACAAGACAAAAATTCCTAAATCTTTCCATCTTTTTTTAAAAACAAAACATACACCAACAGAAAAAGCAAATAAAGCAAGGGGAAAACGTGCTAAAAAAGCAAGGGCAGCTATAAAACCAGCAAGGGCAATAAAAATATTTTTTCTCTTACTTTCATCAGACTTCAATAAAAAATAAAACGATAAAATTATAAAAAACACTGCAGGAATATCAGCATAAACACGAAAACCCCAAAATAAAAAAAGCGGGCATAGAACAAATAATATAGAAAGTAAAAAAGATAGTTGTTTTGAAAAAAATCTCTTGCTTATCAAATAAATAAAGAATGCAGAAGCCAAGCTGAAAAGAATAATAACAAAACGGGCAATAAAAATACTTTCACCAAAAAGCCAAGAAAAAGATATAATATACTCAAGAAGAGGAAACCTAAAATCTTCTGTAAAGTTACTAATACCAAGATGGCTTCTAGCATTTCCTAGATAAACATTCTCATCCCATAAAAGCATAGGACTTAACCAATTTAAAAATAAAAATAATGCCAAAAGAACTAAAAGAAAAATTCCTATGGCAATAAATTCTGTCTTTTTCTTATTTTTCTTTTTCTTTTTTTTATTCTTTTTTTCTTTTTTTGATTTCATTTCCAAACCCACCATAAACTGCTTAAATATGTAAATATTGTTGCTATAGCAATACCAAAAATATTAGATACAAGATAATGCAAGCCTAAAGCTGTAAGAATCCATAGTATGCCCAGATTAACTAACAAAGCAAAAATTCTGGCTATATTAAATTTGAACAGTCTTTTTAAAAGCCGGCCTTTTCTTTCTCTTCTAAAAGTCCATACATCATTAAGGATAAAATTTGATAATATTGATGCCTCGATTGCAATAATACTAGAAATAAGATAAAATAAACCAGCAAATTCAGTCAAAGTCCAAAGCAACCCTTCATTAAGAATAAATCCACTTACTCCAATAATACAAAATTTCAAAAATCTTTTATGTTCTTTTTGATGTCTAAAAAGTTTTAGAAGATGTTTAAATGCAACATAAGTCTGCTTAAAATTAAATTTGCTTTTTTCTTTTTCTCTCTCTCCAAAGGAAAAAGGAACTTCAATAATCTTATCATAATCATAATGGGCTTTGGCAAGAATTTCTAATAAAATCTTAAATCCATCTGGTTTCAATCTTGCCTTTTTTAAAATTTTCTTTCTAAAAATAAAAAATCCTGTTGAAGTATCTCTAATGTTCTGTGTTTTTGGAACACAAATATGAGATAAAAAAATAAAAACTTTTGAAACAAATTTACGCCATAAACTAAAACCAACTTTAGATCCTTTAACAAAACGAGAAACAATAATAATATCTTTATTCTCTTTCTTCATCTTTTTCAACATTAATGCAATCATTTCTGGGGGGTGTTGTAAATCAGCATCCATCACACAAATAAAATCCCCTTTGGCTTTTTTAAAACCAACAATAACAGAATTACTTAAATCAAGTTCTCCAGTATTAAAAACCCTAATATTTAATTTGTATTTTTTTCCAAGTTTTTTTGCTATAATATCTGTGCCATCTTTACTATTACTATCAACAAGGATTATCTCAGAATTTTTAATTTTTCTGATTCTTTTAAGCCTTCTAAAAAGTTTTTCAATATTTAAAGCTTCATTCTTTGTTGGAATTATTATGGATAACATGATAACATTCTAATATATGTTTATAAAAAACATAAAATATTAAAAGTTAAAAACCTTGTCCTTAAGATGTTTGAGTCAATTAAATCTGCAAAAATTAAAGAAGAAGAAGAATGCGAAGAATGTGGTAATAAAGGTGTTCTCATTAATGCTATTATTGATGGTAGAATGAAGAGGGTATGTAATAGGTGTATTAATTCAACTAATGCAATTATAATTAAAAAACCTCAGAATGTTAAAATAGAAGAGGTCCCAAGACGTTCTGTGCATGAAATTTTAGAACAAATGTCTGGAATTAAACCAAAACCAATTAAAAAACCGGTTGCAGAGATAAAACTTGAAGATTTGCGACAAAGATATGAGGAAATGAAAGAAAAAAGAAAAAAATTACAAGAAGAAAAAGAGCACAAAGAAAAAGAAGAGCAAATAAAATTAAAAAAAGAGTTAGAAGAAAATGAAAAATCTAAAATATTTGATAGAGATCGTTTTAAAAAATATGTTCAAATGCAAAAAGAAATACGAAAAAGGCCAATAGAAAACACAATAAAAGAAATAAAACCAAAAGAAACAGAACCAATAGAAATAGAAGAAAAAGAAATTAACTTTAATATTGAAGCCACCAAAAACACAAAAGTTAGTGACTTATTTAGAAGAATAATAAAAAGAAAAAGACCAGAATTAAAACCATCACAATCAGAACTCCAACAACCACAATCAGAACAAGCTAAACAATCAACGCAATCAGAACAAAATGAACAACTTAAAAAGCAAGAAATACAAGAAAAACCTGAAATAACCCCAGAAGAACCAAAAACTGAAGAAAATCCAGTAGAAGAACAAAAACCTGAAGAAAAGCCAGAGGAAAAAATTTAAATAGAGCTTTCTCGAGATTTTATTAAGATGCAAATAAAAATAATAAAATATTCAAAAAATGAGCTTGAAGTTGAAGTAGATAATCTTACAATAGCTGAACTTCTTAGAAGCATGTTATGGAAAGACAAAGCAACAGAATTGGCTGCATGGAAAAGAAAACATCCAACTAAAAATCCTATTCTCGTTTTAAAAACTTCTGGAAAAGATTCAAAAAAAGTGCTTCTTGATACAATAAGCAAGATACAAAAAATAAATGCAGATCTTGTTAAAGAATTAAAAAAAGCTGTCAAGAAATAAAAACAAAAAGAAAAAATGAAACGAGGCTCAAGAAGATGGAAAAAGAAAAAACAAATGAGATGGAAGTGGCAACGAAAGCGAATGAAAAGAGAAAAGCGTAAGAGAAAACAAAGACGAGCTGCTTCAAAATAAACAAAATAAAATAATACTAACAATATTAATAATAAATAAAATTAATTTTTTCTAGAATTATTAGAATTATTTTTTGGTTTTAAATATCTTTTTATTTTTTACTGCCAACAAAATATTTAAGTTGCACATTTACTGAACCATTTTTAGGGACATCCCAAGGTTCTTTAGAACCCTCTTTAAATTCTACTCCCGCCTCAACAATATCATCACCTACAGGAAAACTTCCTCCAACAAAATAAGTTATATCTGTATTGGTTGCTGTTTGTCCATAAGTAACATTTTTCCAAGTTTTATCTCCAGGCAATAAGGGATTATATTCCACACCCAAACCAAATAATAATTTCAATTTTTTTCCAAATTTTCCAAGAATACTTAATTTATTAATTGGTTTTAATGAATAAGGATCATAAGGAATATCTCTTTTATATTGTGAAAAAACTTCAATTCCATTTGTTGGTTGCCAATAAACTTTGCCTCCAATAGATCCTAAAATTTGATCTAAATCCAAATTTGTACCTATACTTCCATTAATTTCCCCAGCAATGATTCCCGTTTTATCACTGTTTTCACCTGAACCAAAACCAACTTTTCCTCCAGCATAAATTCTGGTTTCATTTTCAGATATCCTTGCTCCCATGTTTCCACCATTATCTTCATTAAATATCCAGCTACCAAGTGTAACTAAAGTAGTAAGTTTATTTTGATTTTCAGCACCTTTAATTTCAGTTAGATTTAAGTCTCCATAAAATCTTATTCTTGGATCTCCCGTATTATTATGGGCTAAATAAGAAAAACCTAAATTATTTGTAGTGGTTGAAACTAAACTATCTGCATCTCCTTGTTTTTTCTTGTCAAATTTTTCTGCAAAATAAAAATTATGCAAAGCATCATATTCTGTATCTATTCTAAATAGGGCTTTTTCTAATCCTTGGATAGATTTTTTACTATTTCCCTTGCTTGGCTCTTCACCATTAACAATATTTATTACACCAGTCATATCTCCATTATTAACAAATTTTATTACATCAGTCATATCGCCCCAGTATTGAATATAAGTGCAACACGACTTTACATCATCCACAGTAGTTAGAACTTTTTTTCCATCTATTAATTTATAAATTGTTTTGATTTGATTATTATTTATTATTTCAGCCACTTTAGAATTTATTTGTTTCTTAGTTAAATTATATTTATTATCATCACTCCAATGTTTTATAGTATTATACATACTGCCCCAAACAGTTGATTCTGCATCCATTATTTTATCACTTACATGAAGAATTCCATTAACATCAAGTCCAGGTCCATATTCAGTTTCAGGATTAAATACAGGCAACCTCTCTCCTGTTATAGGATTAGCGGGAGTCCATGTTACTTCATTAGCATTTAATTTAGCTGTTGAAGGTATAAAACCAGTCATAAAAGCAAGAAAACCCAAACCAGCATTAATTTGCGCTTTACTAATTTTAATAGGTTTCTTCAGAATTTCTTTACTTTTCTCATAATAGTTCTTTAAATTTTCTTTTAGACCCTTTGCCATTTTGTTCTCATTTCTTATAAATCTTTTATATTTATAAACCTTTCGTTAACTATCTACTTTTAAGTGACAACGAATTCTCTTAGAAATATAGAAAGTTATTTATATTATCTTCTATATTTTTCATTAAGGAGGTATAAAAATAAATGGCAGATACTAATTTGTTAGTTACATTTGATCCTGTGCATAAAGAATCAGCAAAAGCAGAAATAAATTTTATTGCAAAAGAAACAGGTAAAAAAGTAAAAATAATGAGGACAGAAGAAGGTTTGGCAGAAATTAATGCAGACAAACCTAAAGAGATTATCAAGGCTTTAAAAAATATTGATAAAGAAAAATTTAAATATACTTTTTATTGGTGGCCTGTTGATGAATGGTGTAAATCTGGAGTAAAAGAAATTCAAGATTGTATAAAAAAAATACAACAAGGAATTAAAGCAGAAGAAAAGTGGAAAATGGATTTGGCAAAAAGAGAAGTAACCCAGGAATATCCAAAGGATCTAATAATTAAGCTAACAGATGTTATAGACAAACAAGAGGTTGACCTCAAGAATCCAGAAAAAATCATCAAGATAGAAATTATTGGTGACAAAACCGCAATTTCTTTATTAACACCAGAAGAAATCTTTAATGTGCTAAAAATAAAAGGTTAGGATAAAATTTTAATTTTCTTTTTTTATATTTTTTCTTTTTTATATTTTTATATTTTTTCCCTATAGTAAGGTTTATAAATATCTATTCTCATTCCAAATTAAATTAATTTAAGTTAAATTGATGATTTAAAATGCCAAAGAAAAAAATAATTAAATCAAAAGTTGAAAAAGAAATCAAAGAAGAATCTGAACAACCTAAAGAAAACGAAGAAAGTTGGGATGAATTTTCAGATGAAAAAGATACTTTTGGTAAAGAAATAGGCGATGAACAAGAAGAATTTAATGAATTGGATAGTGAAAACGAAGAAGAATTGATGTAATCCATATAATCATTTATTTTCTTTTATTTAATTAGATATCAAAATTCTATTAATAAAAAAATTTAAAAGAACAGTTAGGTTTAATTTTTAAAAGAGATATACCTAAAAATATAAAATGTATAACTTTAAAACTAATGAATTAAGTGTTCTAAAATTTTGGAAGGACAGAACTATTTACGAGAAGCTCAAACAAAAGAATAAAAAAGGAAAGCCATTCTATTTTCTTCAAGGCCCCCCATATACTTCTGGAAGAATCCATATCGGCCAAGCTTGGAATAATACTCTAAAAGACATGACATTAAGATTCAAACACATGAAAGGTTTTAATGTTTGGGATAGGGCTGGTTATGATACGCACGGCTTACCTACAGCTAATTTAGTGCAAAAGAAACTACAACTTTTAGACAAAGAATCTATTATGCAATTTGGCATGGATAAATTTATTAAACATTGTATGGAAACCAGTAATAAATATGCTAAAATTATGAGTGAGGATTTATTGAGACTTGGCATCTGGATGGACTATAAAAATGCATATATGCCAAACACAAATAATTTTATGGAAAATGAATGGTGGTTAATTAAACAAGCACATAAACAAAAAAGACTTTATAAAGGAAAAAAAATTATGCATTGGTGTGCATCATGTGAGACAGCACTTGCAAAACACGAATTAGAATATAAAGATATCAAAGAAAAAAGCATCTTTCTTAAATTTAAATTAAAAAATAAAAAAAAGGATGATAAAAAAGAATATTTAATAATCTGGACTACAACCCCTTGGACAATTCCATTTAATCTTGCAGTTATGGTTAATCCAAAAATTGATTATGTTAAGGCAAAAGTAGATAACGAGATTTGGATTCTTGCAAAAGAGCTTGTAAAAAATGTAATAGAAGATGTCCTTGAAAAAAAATACAAGATTATAGAAACATTCAAAGGAAAAAAACTTCTTGGTTTAGAATATGAATCTCCATTTTATAAAGAACTAAAAGAACAATATAACAAACTTAAAAAGAAACACAAAAAAGTTCATACGATAATCTTATCTGAACGATATGTAACAACAGAAACAGGAAGTGGACTTGTTCATTGCGCTCCTGGTTGTGGTCCTGAAGATTTTGAAGTTGGTCATGAATATAATATTCCACCATTTAATACACTTGATGAAAAAGGAACATTCAAAGATTTAGGAATTTTCACAAATCTTATTGCTAAAAAAGACGATTCAAAAATAAATGAAATTTTAGAAAAAAATAATGCATTACTTAAAATAATTGAAATAAAACACGAATATCCTTTTTGTTGGAGATGTAATAATCCTGTTATTTTCAGAGCAACAGAACAGTGGTTTCTCAAAATAGAAGATCTTATTCCAAAAATGTTAAAAATAAATGAAAAAGTAGAATGGATTCCAAAATGGGGAAAAGAAGCCTTTGATTCTTGGATTAAAGTCTTAAGAGATAATAGTATTACAAGACAAAGATTCTGGGGCACACCTGTTCCTATATGGGAATGTAATAATTGTGGCAAAGTTATTGTCATCGGTTCAAAAAAAGAATTACAACAAAAAGCTACAACAAAAATTCCAGAAAATCTACATAAACCCTGGGTTGATGATATTAAAATAAAATGTAATAAATGTGGGGCTAATGCAAAAAGAATTCCTGATGTTTTAGATGTGTGGCTTGACTCAGGAACAACATCTTGGAATTGTTTATATTATCCTAAAAAGAAAAATTTCTTTAACAAATTTTTCCCAGCAGATTTTATTCTTGAAGCAACAGAACAAATCAAATTATGGTTTTCAATGTTATCAATATGTGGCACAATCGCTCTTAAAAAACCAATTTATAAAACTGTTTACATGCATGGTATGATACTCGATTGGAAAGGTAAAAAAATGTCCAAAAGTCTTGGAAATATCATATCCCCTTATGAAGTCATTGATAAATATGGTGTTGATGTTTTTAGATATTATATTTCTGAAATCACTGCCGGAGAAAATATAAGCTTTAGTTGGGAATTAGTAAAACAAAAACATAGACACATTAACATCCTTTGGAATATTAAAAACTATATCCTTGAACTGGCCAATCTTATCAAAAGCAATCCAGAAAAAATAAAACCAAAACCAGATATTGAAGAAAAATATATTCTTTCAAGATGTCATACAACAATTGAAGAAGTAACAAAATTATTTGAAAATTATCATCTTGATGAGGTCATTACAAAAATAGAATCTTTATTCCTTGAACTTTCTAGAGTTTATATACAACTTATAAGAGAAAAATCTTCTATTGGATCAAAAAAAGAAAAACAGGCAATTCTTTATGCAACTTATCAAACATTATTAAATTGTATAAAACTTTTTTCTCCTGTCTGTCCATTTATAACAGAAACCATTTATCAAGAATTCAAAAAAGAATTCAAACTTAAAAAAGAATCAATTCATCTTTGTGAATGGCCAAAATCAAATAAAAAATTAATAGATAAAAAACTTGAGCAAGATTTTTCATTAGCTTTAGAAATTATTGAAAAAACTTTAGCAAAAAGATCCGAAGTAGGAATTGGAATCAGATGGCCTCTTGCAAAATTAGATATAGAAACAAATCAAAAATTAAATCCAAAATTAGAAGAGGTTATTAAAAAACAAGTTAATGTTAAAAAAATAAATTTAAAAAAGAAAGCAAGTAAGAAAAAAATTCTGAAAGTTACATTAGATATAAAAATAAGCCCAGAATTAGAAGCAGAAGGATATGCAAGAGAAACAGCCAGATTTATTCAGGGGGCTAGAAAAAAAGCAGGCTTAATTAAAGAGCAGAAAATTACTCTTATCATAAGTTGTGAAAAAAAAATACAAGATTATATTAAAAAAAATGTGTCCTTTATTAAAGAAAGAGTTAATGCTTCAAAATTAACAATAAAAAATAATATAAAACAAAAACAAGAGCATGAGTTTGAAAAAGAAATTAAAAAACAGAAAATAAAAATAGCATTTAGTGTCAAATAAAATTAAAAAAATAAACATAGGAAGACAAATCACAGAAAACTTTAAATACTACTTTATGTTAAGAACAATAGGTTTACTATACTCGAGTAAATAAAATGATTGTAAAAGATGAGTTTTTAAGCAGACTTAGGAAGATTTTTGGATTGAATCTTTATGAAGTGCGTGTATGGACTGCATTGCTTTCTCGAGGAGTAAGTACAGCAGGAGAACTTAGCGATATAAGTGAAGTTCCTAGAAGCAGAACATATGATATTCTAGAGAGTTTAGAAAAAAAAGGATTTGTAGTGATGAAACTTGGAAAACCAATAAAATTTATATCCTTAAAACCAGTAGAAGTGGTTGAGAGAGTTAAAAGAAATGCTGCAAGGCATGCACAAACAAAATCAAAACGTCTAGATGAATTAAAAGGAAGTGATATTCTTAAAGAACTTGGTAGTTTACATACTAATGGCATTAAATACATTGAACCTACAGATTTAAGTGGAGCAATAAGAGGAAGACATAACATATATAACCACCTTGATATGATGATCAGAAACGCAAGCAAAAATATTACAATTGTTACAAGTGCTGATGGTTTAAATAGAAAATTTGAATCTCTAAAAACAGCAATGGAAAAAGCAAAGAAAAAAGGTGTTAGCATAAAAATTGCAGCACCAATAACATCAAAAAATCATAAAATAGCAAAAGACCTTAGTAAAGTGGCAGAAATTAGAAATGGAAAATTTAAAGCAAGATTTGCATTAGTAGATGGAAAGGAAATGGTGTTTATGATTCTTGATGATGAAGAAGTACATCCAAATTACGATGTAGGAATTTGGGTCAATAGTCCTTTCTTTGCAAATGCAATGGATCAGATTTTTTCATCAAGCTGGACATCATTAAAACCATTAAGCAAAATAAAAGTTAGATAAAAGAGGCTGCTTAAAACAAATAAAAAGGGGTAAAGAAGATAGATTTTTCTTATTTTTTCTCACTCTTTAAAAGTTTAGCCACAAGATAATGGCTTGTTGCTCTAATAATTTTAACATCAATAATCTTGCCTAACAAATTTTTTCCCATAATAACAACAAGTTTATAATTATTCAATCGACCAAGAAAACTGCCATTAAAACTGCGAGCATCAATAAAAACCCTTGTTTTCTGACCAATCATTTTTTTATTTTTCTCAATTGCAATTTTGTGATGTAATTTCATTAATTTTATTGTTCTTTTCTTAATCTCATTCAAAGGAATTTGTTTCATTTTAGCTGCTCTTGTATAAGGCATTGGCCAAAACTTACTAATATTAATTATATCAGGTCTAATTTGTTTTACAAATTTAATAGTCTCAGTAAAATCCTTTTTTGTCTCACTAGGAAAACCAACAATAATATCAGTACTAAGAATAAGATTAGGGATTTCTTTTCTAAATTTATTAATAATAGCAACAAAATCTTTTGTTTTATATTTTCTATTCATCAACCTTAAAACATTATCGCTACCAGATTGGATAGGAAGATGTAAAAATTTAAACATTTTCTTATTTTTGTAACATCTAATTATATCATCGACAATTGGAATAAGTGAAGAAGGGTTCATCATCCCTAAACGAATAAAAAATCTTCCTTTCAAAGCTAAGATTTTTTTAATAAGAATAGGCAACTCATTCTTTCCTCTATCAACACCATAACAAGCATTATCCTGGCTTGTTAACCATATTTCTTTACACCCAAAACGAAGATTTTGTTTAATATCTTTCAAAATATTCTGTTGAGAATATGAGAATAAAGAACCTTTAACAAGATGAACAAGACAATAAGAACAATCATTAATACACCCTTGACTTAACTGGGTTATTCCTATAATTTTATTATTAGGAATTTTATGAGAACATAATTTTTCTTGCTTTTTCTTTCCAATCAATTCAATTTTCTTCCCTTTAACAACATTTTTAACAACTTTAACAACATCTTTAGTGTAGTGGGTGCTAAAAAAACTTGCGTTGGGGGCAAATTTTTTAATTCTACCAGATAAAATCTCAGGCATGCAACCAGAAACAATTAATTTTTTTCTTGCAAAATGTTTAATTCTGTTTTCCATCTTCTTTAATGTGGGGCCTTTAACAACACAAGTATTTAGAATAACAATATCAGCAAACTTTTCATTATCAACTATAGAAAATCCTTTTTTGACTAACAAACCCTTCATAATTTCAGCATCATTCTGGTTTGCTGCACAACCATAAGATTCAATATAAATCTCAACCATATAAGAAAATAAAAAACAAGGTATAAAAATCTTACATTGCGTCAAGAGCAGACAAACCCAATAAATCAAGAACAATTTTTAAAATAATAAGGCTAGTTTTAACAATCATAATTTTTCTTGTTTTAATTGCAGTATCTTTTTCTTTAATAACAGGGCATGATTCATAAAAATCATTAAAAGTTTGAGCAAGAGTATAAATATAATTACACAAAAGATGTATTTCTAATTTATCAAGAGTTTCTGAAACAACCTTTGGAAACTCGCCAAGCTTTTTTACTAAATTATATTCTTTTTGACTTACATTTTTATATATTTGCTCTCCTATTTTTGCTTCCTCTACTTTTGCTTTTCCTATATTTGCTCTTCCTAATTTTTTAATAATGTTTAAGGCCCTAACATAAGTATATTGTAAATAAGGCGCACTATTGCCTTCAAAATTAAGAGCTTCTTCCCAATCAAATATAATGCCTTTATTTTGTTCAACTTTGGCTATAGAATATTTAACAGATCCGATTCCTATAGCTTCTGAAACTATATTCATATTAATATCCTTTTCTCTATCTCTTTTTTTAATTTCTTCTTTTGCCTTTCTAATTGCTTGTTTTATAAATTCACTAACCAAAATAACTTCCCCTTTTCTTTTTGCCATTTTTTTAATTCCTTGTTTTGTTTTAAGCAACATAAAAGAATAATGAACAACTCTCGGAGGGATATAACCTAAAAGTTCTAGAGATGCGCTAAGTTGTTTAAAATAAAGTTTCTGTTCCTCGCCTAAAACAACAATATTTACAGGAGCTGTCTTTAATTTATCTTTTGTATAAGCAATATCTCTTAATACATAAAGCCCCACGCCGCTACTTCTTGTTAAAACCAGCATTGGTGACTTCATGCTTTTTTCAAATTGATATTTCGTCTTACTTTGATCTAAAACACACCTTCCTTCAATATCTTTTTTCAGTCGTTTAGTTTTTTCAAATTGTTTTAGAAGTATACTGTCTTTTTTTATATATGTAGATTCAAAATCAAATACATCATAAAAAATTCCTAATTTAGATAAAATTTCTTTTTGACCTTCAACAGCTATTTTAACAATCTTTTTTAACTTGGACATGGTTTTTTTATCCAGTTTCTCAATTTTTTCTAATATTTCAAATACTTGTTTTTCAATTTCTGGTTTTCTTTGCATTTCTTTTGACATTACAATATAAAGATTGAGTAAATTATCAAAAGTTTCATTACCTTTAGAACCAAGAATAAGTAAAGCCATTTGTTTACCCACGTCATTAACTAAAAAATGCGTTTCTGTTTTGTAACCATGAAATTTTAATAAACGAGATAGAACATCTCCAATTATTGCATTTCTAATATTGCCAACATGGGGGCTTGCATTAGGGTTAAGACTTGTATGTTCAATCAGGGCTTTACCTTTTAAATTAAGAGAACCATATTTTTCTTTTTCATTTAAGATTTGTTTGATAATTTCTTTTGTTAAAAAATCTTTATTCAAAAAGAAATTTACATAACCGCCAACAGCTTTAATCTTTGCTATTTCTTTTATTTTTAATTTTTGCAGCTTCTTTACAACTTCTTCTGCAAATTTTTTTGGATTTTTCTTTTTTTTCTTTGCAATACCAAAACAAGCAAAACAATAATCTCCAAATTTCTCAGCTGTCCCAAATGGTTTTTTAATTTCTATATCTTTCTTTTTCAGCTTGATAATTTTGGCTATTGCCTCTTTTATTTTTTCTTCAAACATATTATCTCAAAAAAGTTGAAAAAGTTTATAAAGGTAACTGCTATTTTTTATTTAGAAAAAGAGGTAAAAGATGCAAAAAATAGAAGAAATTGAAGAAAAGAAAGAAGAAAATTCTAATAGAGCGGTTAAAATTGAATTTACAACATCAGAAATTCCAGAAAGACCAATTATTATAGAAGGATTTCCTGGTTTTGGTTTTGTTTCCACCATAGCAACAGAATATTTAATTAAACATCTTGATGCCAAACCAATAGGCAGGATTGTAAGTGATAAACTTCTTCCAATAGCAGCAATAAATAAAAATGAGGTTATTTACCCTCTTGAAATTTTTTATGATAAAAAAACTAATATAATGGTTGTTCAAGCAGTTACTCCTGTTGAAGGTTTGGAATGGAGACTTGCCGACGCCATTGTAAAATTAGCTAAACAAGTAAAAGCAAAAGAAATTATTGGTCTTGAAGGTGTTGCCTCACAAGAAGAAGTTCAAAAAGCAAAAGTTTTCTTTTATAGTAATAAAGAAGAAAAAAGAAAAGCTTTGTTAAATATAAAAATTAAACCCCTTAATGAAGGGATTATTATTGGAGTTACAGGCGCAATGTTAATGAAAGTAAAAGATGCTCTTTTTTCATGTTTTTTTGTTGAAACGCATGCTGGATTGCCAGACAATAAAGGGGCATCAAAATTAATTGAAATTTTAAATAAATATCTAGGCCTTACTATAGATCCTAAACCCCTTCTAGAAAAAGCAAAAGAGGTAGAAACCAAACTCAAAGGTCTTCTTACAAGATTAGAACAAGCTAAAACAATAAAAGAAGAAAAGAAATTAAGATATATGGGTTAATAATAGTTAAAAATCAATCAAAAAAAAATCAATTAAAATTATATATTTTCAATGTCTTTCTCTTCAATTTTCTCAGCTTTTTCTTTTAATTTTTCTATTTCTTTATCTGCTTTTTTATTTGATCTAATCTGAAAAGTTGAAGCAAGATCTATAATATACTTGCCTTCCTCTACTTTGTAAATTATTGGTTTTCTTTTAAATAAACCAACAAGATCAATTTCAAATTTTCCTGGTTTTTCTATTCGAATGCTTTCAAGATCAAGGATAACTGGTTTTTCAATTTCAGGACCAACTACCTCCTCAATATCTTTAGCAATCTCCTCCCTCTCATCCATAGTTAGCTTTTCAGTTTGTTCTTTTATATCTATATCCTTAGCTTTAAAAAAGAAAAAATAATGACTTCCACATTCACAGCCTTTTAGAATTGCGGGAGAGCCACTATCATAAATTCTTCCGCATTTAACACATTGATGGGGCATTCTTGTTTTTATTTTTATTTTTTTTAGTTTTTATTTTCTTAAAAGGAGCTGTATCTTTGTTGGATCTTTTCTAATTTCTCTAACAATGGTGGCAGGCCCAATAACAGTAATTACATCCCTATTACCAAACATTGTAGTTGCAACTCTTTCTTTAAAGGTAGTAAAAAAAGATAAAGCTTGAGATGATTGTGGTGAGAATGTTGTCAGCTCGATGCCTTTAAATTTCGAACTGCCTCTTTTTCCAATATATTTCATTGTTTCTTCAATAAGATCAGCTTCTTCTGAAGGAGCTAGTTTTCCTTGAATCAATAAAATCTTATTTTCTACAGCAAGATTTACTAGCATTTTAATTCTTTTAAAAGAACTAATATAGGCTATCTCTGCATAAGGAATAAATTGGATTGTTATTCCATTTTTTCTTCTTGTTCTTAATTTTGTTTTTGGTTTTATTCTTGATTTTCTTTTAACCATTTTTCTTTTTTCTTTTTTTCGCTTTTTTATTTAGCTTTATTTTATTTTTTCTTATTTTTTCTTATTTCACAAGACCAAAAAGACATTCATAAAATTCTTCCATATTTTTACCTTTTTTTGCTGATATTGGAACAACATCATATTCTGGAAATGCTGCCTCAATTTTCTTTATTTTCGCTCTAGCGCCTCTTAAATCCGTTTTATTAGCAACAATTAAAACAGGAATTTTTCTTGCAACAAGATTACCTATTATGGTTATATTAACCTGGGTGTAGGGATTCTTTTTTGAATCAAGAACAATAATAACAGCATCCATATCATCAAGCCATTTAATAGATTCAATGACGCCTTTTGTAGCCTCTTTTGCTCTCTTTTTAGCTTCTCTAGTTTTTAAACCAAAATGTAAAAATTCTTCATAATCAATTTTCGTGGCTATTCCGGGGGTATCAACAAGTTTGAATGTCAATTTTTTTCCATTAAATTCTATTTCAACCTTCTCTTTAATTTGAACTTCTCTTGTTTCATGGGGAATTTTAGATACTGTCCCTATTTCTTCTCCAGTCCAATCTTTACAAATTCTATTAGCTAAAGTGGTTTTACCAGAATTTGGAGGGCCATAAAAACCCAATTTAACATGTTTCTTAGTAGCAAACATTCCATAAAATATTCTTTTAAAAAAATCTTTAATAAATCTTATTGGCATTCTTATTTTATTTTACCTATTTTTATAAAAAAAATAAATGCTTTAGCTATATAAACTTTATTGTTTCTGGGTATTATCGTCGGTATTATATTATTATTCTCTAATTACCTTCTATATCCAAACCCTCTAAGAGATGAGGGTCTTGTTGGTCTGCCTCTTCCTCTAGATGTCGTTGGTTGTTTTTTCATTTTTTTGAAAGCATAATCTATCTGTTTTTTTGTCCATCCATTTCTTTGAAGTTGTTCTATTATCTGTTGCTTTGACAATCCAGCAGCCTGGCTACTTGAAATAACAGAAATTAAATTATAAAGATCCCCCGAATTGCTAAATAATTTCTTTTTTCCTTTTCCTTTGCCTCTCCAAATCAACCATAATGCAATTGAAACCGCCAATATAAGAAGTAAAAATAAGATTATAGCTAAAAAATAAGGTGTTTTTTTGCCTGTTCCTGGAATTATTTCACCACCCCCTTCAACTTGTAATTCTGAAAGTGATGGAGAAGTATAAAAAACAAAATTTGAAAAGTCGTGTTTTCCAGGCAACGCAATACTTATTACTTCTGAACTACTTAAATCATAAAAAATAAAAGCTATTGCATCATCTAAATCACTTTGCTCATCTGCATCACTTGAAGTTCTAATATTATTATAATTAATTCCAGAAGGCAGATGGAAAATAAAATAAGTTTGACTAGTATTGCCACTATTATAAGGGTCTAATCTTATATTTATTAAAGTAAAAACATCCTCTATCCTATCATCATAAATCAGACTTTTGGTCTGGCCATTTATTCTTAAATTAATATTATCCTCTTGCCACAAAGCAATAGCATTCTGATACTGACTCTTTAAATCAGAATTATAACTTTTTTGAGTTATAGTTGAAATATAATCTGGTTTAATCTTCTCTAAATTTGTAATATAAGAAGAATCTAATAAAGTTATTGTATCATTTATTGACAAAGGAATATTCAATAAATCAAGTTCAGTTTTAATATCAATAAGAGTTGATTGTGTTGCTGTCTCTATTTCAGATTCAAATTCATCAAGTTTTTCATTTACATCACTTACATTTATTAATATTAGGTCTTGATACCAAGAATCAAGTGCTTCATATTGATAAGTAAAACCATCAAGTCTTGCTCTTAAATTATGGATAGTTATATTGAGAAGTTCTTTAGTTATATTGCTAGTAACAGAAAAACTTCTTGAGCCAATCAAATCTAAATCATCTTTAGCTTTAATAGTAAGAGTATAAGTCTTTATCTCATTATATGTATGGATTATTTTTGATTCAGTTGTTGTTTGTTCTCCTGTATTATCGCCAAAATCCCAGATATATTCAACAATATTTCTTCCAGCAGGAGCACTAGCCAAAACATTAAATTCAGTTGCTTTTCCAGGAATTATAATTGTTGGACTGACACTCTGTATTATTGGAACAGACTCAACTTTAAAACTCTGGCTTTTTGATTTTATTCCAACCCTAGCAATAACGCTATAAGTTCCTGGTTGTTGAGGAACACTAATATTTAAAACAGAAAAATCCATCTTTTGC
>Ga0315550_1001043_pt1 | contig 17121 bp, 16 predicted proteins | sample SalMarSW160190MG_2_FD_203100 | JGI IMG/M metagenome (GOLD analysis project Ga0315550, IMG submission 203100) | Salt marsh sediment microbial communities from the Plum Island Ecosystem LTER, Massachusetts, United States - Salt Marsh Sediment SW1601-90 ... | reverse complement strand
GCGCGGGATCCGTGCTCCGATCCCGTGGTACTTGGCCGGGTCCCGCAAAAAGTCGACGATCTCTTCCAGGTCGGCCTTGGCCTCGTCCGCGCCGGCCACATCGTCAAAGGTCACGCGCGTCCGATTTTCCTCGTAGCGGCGGGCCTGGGTGCGCCCAAAGGTGAACATGCCGGAATTGCCTTGCGTCGCCCGCCGGCTCATCCATACCACGACTCCAACCACCGCCAGGATCGGCAGCCCGTACGACAAAAGGATCGTGAGCCACGGCGTAGGCGGCGCGGATACGTCGACCACCACATTCTGCTGTTCGAGCAAGGGCAGCAATCTGGTGTCGCCCACGTCCGCCGGAAAGTTGGTGCGAAAGTCGGCGTACTTCTGGGGTGTTGCCGTGGGCGCAGCCGCGGTTGGTGTTCCACTTTGCGCCGCACCTGGCGTCGATGTCGGCCACACGATCGGGGTGTTGAATATACCCGTGATCGAGTTTCCGCTGATCTGGACGCTCTTGACGTTGCCGGCACGCACCTGATCGATAAACGTGCTGTAAGGGATGTTCACCGATGGATTCGACGTAGGCCGGAGCAAGAAAAAGTTCCAGGCTACAAGCGCAGCCAGTGCCAGTAGCCATATCCAGCGAGGGATCCGGGGTGCCTGTTGCCTATTTGGTCCTGAGTCCATTGTTCTACCTCCATAGTATAGCGCGGCTAGCTTGCTAACTCGGCTCTATCATAGCACGAGGGGCATCGATCCGTCCTTAACCATAGCTAAAGGTAAGCTCAAGTTCAGCTTAAGGTCCGCTCGCGCGCCGCCAGTGGCGCCGATCCCAACCACTGTCACCGTATCGAAACGCCCTGGAAGCCCCCTTCAAGCATTGTAACACAGGAAAAGGTTGTCCCACCTACGGGATCGGCTAGAACTTGGTTGATCAAGTTGGGAATGGGTTGGCGCCAGCGTGTTGGCGCAGAGTGCTCCTGCGGGGCATTTCCGTCACCGAAACCGCACGTTCGGTGCTTCTCTGTGCATAGTGCTCACTATTGACAGCTAGTGCATTCTGTGTTATGTTACCGTCCAGCTCGCACACGTTGTGCTCTGCGGCGTAGGTCCGTGTCTAGAGGAGAGGAGGCAGGATGGCAGAGGAGCAGGTAGAAAATAGCGCGCCAAGTAGCGCAGAGGCGACAGAAGAACAGGCAGAAGAGGATTCGCAGGTCACCTCGAAACGGACAACGTCTTGGTGGAGAGTGCTGTTGATTGGGCTTGCACTCTATGTGGCCGGGCTGGTCGCCCTGGTGCTGAGCGGCAACCCCAACCTCTTTCCGACGGTGGTCATGATCGGGAGCTTTTTGGTGCCGGTTACCTATGTATCCTTTTTCTACGAACGTCGCCAGTTGAGCAGCGTCAACATGGCCTCGACGGCGATGGCCTTTGTGTATGGCGGGCTCCTTGGCGTGATCGCGGCATCGATTCTCGAGCCGATCTTTATCCGCAAGCTCGACGCGGTGACCGTCTTTGTGGTCGGCCTGATCGAGGAGTTTGTCAAGATCCTGGGCGTCCTGGTGGTCGCCCGGCATAGGCGCCACGACCGCGAACTGGACGGGCTGATCCTGGGCGCGGCGGCAGGAATGGGCTTTGCCGCGTTGGAGAGCATGGGCTATGCATTCACCGCCTTCATCCAGAGTAACGGCAGCCTGTCCTCCACCGTGGCGGTGACGCTGCTGCGGGGGATCCTGTCACCGTTGGGACACGGCACCTGGACGGCCATTCTGGCCAGCGTCCTCTTCAGGGAGAGCAGAGAGAGGCGTTTCCGGCTCGACTGGCGGGTCATCGGCGCCTATTTTCTGGTCGTGGTCCTCCACGGGCTGTGGGATGGCGTACCCGCAGTCCTCTCCGCGCTCGTAGGGCCCGGCGTGGACGTGTTTATCGGGCAGGCCGTCATTGGTGGGACGGGCCTGTTCATCCTGTGGCTGCGCTGGCGAGAGGGCAAGCGCTTGGCACTGGAACAGTCGGGTTCCACGGATGCCGAGGCATCTCCCGCATAGATCGATTCATCGGTCGGACAAAGGAGATGGGGGCCGCCCCTGGTGGTCCCCATCGCTCGGTTCCCCAACCGCGTGGCCGAACGTATGCTATGAATGCGCCCGGCGACCGCGGGAGCGGTTCACTTGACGAGATCCAGGACGAGGAAGGCCACGAAAACGCCCAACCCAAACATAGCAAAGAGCAGCAGCCCCAGCAGCACATCCTGGTGCCATCCCACTGCACTCTCCTCTAGCTCCGCCCGCACGCCTGTCCATACGCTCCAGGCGATCAGGCCGAGTAGGAGGGTCAAGAGGCCCCCGAGCAGGATTGGGATTGTATGCATGTCAGCCTTACCTTGCAGGTATGTGTCCCGGTCATACCACAGTATACCGCACGCGGCCCTCAACGGGGCACGTCGCCTGTGCATCGGCTCTTGTCCGGATCTCTACGCTCTCTCCTCGGAGCGTCCAGTCCACGACGCGTCGTTCTCGTGCCGGGAATGGCCTACCCGGCGCAGAGACATCTTACCTACATTCACCATCGGTGCGCCGGAACCGTCGGCAAGGCCTCGATCTCGCGCTTACTGAGCTTGAGGTACACGGTATCCTTTTCCATCCGGTCGATCTCGTCGACCGGGATGCTGATATCTTTCTGGCCCCATAGGTGCCCTTCGCGCATGATCAGGTGCGTGACGTGCTCACAGCACGGGTCAACCAGGAACTCGTCGACGCGGCCCACTCTGCCGTCGCTGGCCTCTATATGCGCCCCTCGCTTGATAGCCAGCTCACCCAGAGGGATGTGCTTGGTTTCGACGCGCACCGTGACGTTATGCGTGGGCGTGGCATAGGGCCACACCATATAGGAGCCCCCCGCGCCCGTGCCGAACCCTGCCGGGGCAGAATCAGGATCGGGCAGATCCTCGCGAAGGTACTCGTTTTCGATGAACGGGTCGAGGTTGCCCAACTCCTCAGTGCTGTAGCGCAGCAGGATCATATCCGGGGTCGTCTCGTTCACGGCGGCAATCGGCACCACGCGCTCGGCGTGCGGGGATTCCTCCTCCTGCACCACGAGGTGCGTGATCTCCCTTTGCACCGGGTTGATCAACACGTACGTACACCGTCCGCACAAGCCGTCCGTACACTGTACATCTGCACCAACTGGGATATCCATTGTTGTGTCCTCCTAGACTCCTCACCTATTGAGCGATCTCTGGCTTTCGTGTATAGCGTACCACGTTCGCAAGCCGCGCGTCCTTAACGGAACCTAAAGACAACCATAAGCCTTCCTTAAGGTGCCTGTACGGCGGCTCAGCCCTCGGATGCTCATCCGCGCCCGGATCCCTACCCACTCATTTCCTCAAAGAGAAAGCGATACAGGTTATAGAATGACACAGCGACGCCAACGAACAAAAGCCCTACCATCCAGGCCTCACTATGACCCAGCCGCATGCCCAGGTAGCGCCCCAATAACACGCCGCCGACGATGGGGATCACGAGGTTCCAGATTAGGCCCAGCATTGTAGCTGCCAGGCGCCAAAAGCGCGCCGATTGCTCATCCCGCGGCGTCTTTTTCTCGCTCATGCCAACGCTCCACACCTCACAACGATCCGGCCCACCCGGATCGGCACGGGTAGACCATGCCCGTCTGACCCTCACTATATCCCAGAAGGCAGGTCTCTGTCTTTACAGATCCCTTAAGCGAACCTTAAGTCTGCCTTAAGAGGCCGGGCGACCTTTTTCGTGAGGGCAACGCGTGAAAGCAGCCAAGGGCCATGGGTGTACGAGGAAAAGGGGCAGCGGATCTCGACGCCTGCAGCGATGGGTCGCGTTGGCGGATCAGCCGGATGCGCTGGCCAGCGGGAGGTACGTAGTGAAATGGCTGCCCAGCCCGGGCGTGCTGTCGAGTTCGAGACGCCCGCCGTGAGCGATGATCACCTCGCGCGCGATGCTCAGGCCCAGGCCCATCCCCTGTGGGAAACGACGGTCCGCCTGGCTCCGGTAGAAAGGCATAAAGATCTGCTCTTGTTCGTCGGCCGCGATCCCCGGGCCGGTATCCTTGACCCGGATCCAGATCTCATTATCCTTCGCCCCGGCCTCGATCGAGACCCGGCCGCCGGACGGCGTATATTTGATCGCGTTGCTGAGCAGATTTCCCAGCGCCTGGCCCAGTCGGTCGGGGTCTGCTTTCAGCGCAGGCAAGTCTGGCGCGATTGCGCTCTGCCAGTGCAGCCCCTTGGCCTGGGCTGCTTCGCGCCATGGACCGAGCAACGTGACCAGCCACTGCTCGGTGGCGATTGGCCGCTGGTCCAGCTCGAGCGTGCCCAGTACCTGGTCGTGAAGTCCAGCCAGATCGTCGAGCAGGCGGCGCAAGCGCTGCGTTTCGCCCTCTATCCCGCTGAGCAGCTCGCGGCGCAACGCGTCATCGCGGTCCGCACCGCTGAGCAGGGCCTGGATGGCTGAACTCAAGGCGCCGAGTGGACGCCCCAGCTCGTGCACGAGGTTGGCCAGCAACTTGCGCCGCGCCTGCTCCATGTCCCGCAACTGCTGTACCAACGCACTCACCGACCGCGCCAGTCCCTGAATCTCGGTCGGGCCGCGCTCGACGACGAGGACAGAGCGCTCCCCACGGGTCAGCTCGTCGACTGCCCGGGTCAACTGCCGCAAGGGCCGCTCGAGATCGAGCGCCAGGACCCAACCCACGAGCGCACCGAGTAGCAGTCCTGCCGCGAGGATCCCGGCAATCAGGTAACGAAGGCGCGCGAACCGCTCATAGACAGTGGTGAGCTGGTGGCTCAGACGTACGATGCCGAGGACCCGCCCCTCCGTATCCACGACCGGTACGAGGGCGTCCACAACCTCGCGCTGCGCGCGCCGGCTGTACGTGGCGTGTACGCTTGTCTGGCCAGCGAGTGCCTCCTCCAGGCCAGCGAGGGTTTCGCCGGAACCAGCAAGCTGTGAGAGCTGGCTGGCTAGTTCTGTGTCCGTAGGATCGCTCGAAGCCAGTAGGCGACCGCTGCTGTCAAGAAGCATTACGCGCGCTTCTACTCTGGAATGGATGAGTGTGACCAGGTCGCGCGCGCTCCCCGGATCGGTCCAGGCATCCTCCCAGCGTGCGGCAATCTCGGCTGCGAGAAGCGCCTGTCCCTGCAGCTCGCTGGACAGGCTTACAAGCAAGACTTGCCGCTCCAGAACGTACATCAGGGCTAGGCCCATGAGGGGTACCATCACCAGCAGCGGAAGTACGTGGCTCAAGATAAAGCGAGTGCGCAACGCTTTGAGCATCAGGCTTCCTTCGGATTCTTGTCCGCCTTCGGATTCCCATCCGCCTTCGGATTCCCATCCGCCGGCGGATAGGAATCCGAAGGCTCCAGCTTGTACCCCACACCACGCACGGTGACGATGCGGCGCGGGTTGTGAGGATCCTTCTCCAGCTTTTCGCGAAGCCAGCGGATGTGCACGTACACGACCTGCGGTTCTCCCTCGTATCCGGCTCCCCAGATGCGGTCCAGCAGCGCATCGACCGAGATCACCTCGCCTGGGCGGAGGGCCAGGGCATGGAGTAGATCGAATTCGCGGGGGGGCAGCTCGATCGGACGTCCTGCGAGCGTGACCGTGTGCGCTGCAGGATCCAGCACCAGGTCGCCCGCGGCCACGGGCACCGGGGATGTGTTCGGCTGGCGTGGGGGCATCTCCGACCGGCGGAGCACGGCCTTGATCCGCGCGAGCAGCACGTCGAGGTCGAATGGCTTGGTTACATAATCGTCGGCGCCCAGCTCCAGGCCGAGCACCTCGTCCAATTCACGTCGCCGTGCGGTCAAAAAGATGATCGGCGCACTCACGCGATCGCGGAAATGGCGGAGCGCATCCAGACCATCCATGCCGGGCAACCCAATATCGAGCAGGATCAACTGCGGAGGATCCCTCACTGCCAACATGAGTGCATCCTCCGCGCTGGCTGCCGCGCTGGCACGGTAACCAGCGTGTTCCAGGTTGAAGGACAGGCTACGACGCAAGAGCGCGTCGTCATCTACTAGCAGGATGTGCGTAGCCACCTCATCTCTCCTCCGGGTTTCCATCCGCCAGATGGGAATCCGCCGGATGGAAATCCGCATCCTCTCGTGCGCCGTGCGGACACACCTAGGATACCACAACTCTTCCCCAGGTTCAAACAGGACTTTGACACGACTTGAAAAAAAACCCAGAGGGGTGTAAGCTATGCGCTTGGATTCTTGTCCGCTGTGCAGAGTCTGAGATCGGGTCATTACCAGAGGGGTTACCGTGCCTTAAGGTTGCCTTAAGGTTGCCTTGAAGCAACCTTAAGGATCGCGCTCAAGCGTCTATGGTATCGTTATGATGGCGGGAAATGGGCTTCGCCGCGGTGCGGCAAAGCAGGATACCACGAGCGTACGTTGTAGAGCCAGAAGGGGAGAGTTGTTTGAACGAAGAGGCGATAGAAGAGATACGCGAGGTCGAAGAGCAGGCGGAAGAGATCTATGCCGACGCCGTCAAGCGGGCGGAGGAACTTCCAGCCGAAGCCGAGCGTGAGGCCCAGAAGCTGATCGATCAAGCGCGTGCGGATGCCCAAGCAGAAGCCGAGCAGATAGTGGCCTCTGCCCAGGCGGAAGAAGAGTGCACGCGTATCGTGTCTCAGGCAAAAGAAGAGGCGGAGCGCTTGGAGGCAGCGGCGATGAGTCGCCTCGACCGGGCCGTAGGGTACGTCCTCGACCAGTTGGTAGGCAAGGAATAGGCACCGTGGGCAGCCAAGGCGTTTCGGGCTATGCTGCAGTGCATGCCCGGGTGCGTGCCATGCACGCAAACATGCTCGCCGCGCCGACGTGGGAGTTGCTGTGTGAGGCATCGGACCTCCAGGCACTGATCGAGGTTCTCAAAGAGACCGTATACGCCCCTTATCTAAAGGCCGTGGAGAGCACCCAGTTGACTTCGCGGCGCACGGTCTACCAGGTCAAAGGTCATCTGGCCGATATCAGCGTAACAACCATCAGCCTGGTACCCGAGCACGCGCGACCACTTCTGACTCAGCTCTATCGGCTATTTGAGGTCGACAACCTGAAGGCGGTCTTGCGCGGGATCGCCGCCAGTGCGCCGTGGGACGAGGTGCGCTATGTGCTGTTCCCTATGGAATCCTTTACCGTACTACCTGCCCAGGATATGGTAGAGGGAGGGAGCATTAGCCTGGCGGTCGATCTGCTGCGTGGCACGCCTTATTATGATACCCTCTCGCATGCCATGGAGCGCTATACTGCCGAACAGAGCCTCTTTCCCTTGGAAGTGGCCCTCGACCTGACCTATTGGCGCACCCTGTGGCGCGACGCCACGCGGCTGTCTGGCAGAGACCGGGAACGCGCAATGAACCTCATTGGCCCGCTAGTCGATATGAATAACCTGATGTGGGCGATCCGCTATCGGACGTACCACCATCTTTCGGAAGAAGAGATCATCAACTATACGCTGCCGTTTGGGTATCGCGTACACGACCGGGACATCCGTGCTATCGCCGCCGGTGCGGACTTGACCCAGGTCGTTGGACAGGTCTATCCGGAGCTGGTCGAGCGGGGGGCGCTGTCCGCGAGCCTGAGCAGCGATCTGGCACAGCTCGAGCGGCGGCTGCAGCAACGTATCGTAGAGCGCAGCCGCGCTGCGTTCCTTGGCTACCCGTTTCACGTTGGCATCCCGGTTGCCTATGTACTCCTGAATCGGGCCGAGATCCAGGACTTGACCGTGCTGATCGAAGCCAAGGCTGCGGGGATGCCGAGTCAGGAGTTTCGACCTTACCTGGTGATAGGATGTGGATCTGAAGAATGACATATCCGTCATTGGTGCCGCCGGATTCTCGTCCGTGCTGTCTCGCTATAGCAATTGGCACTGACGTCGCCGGATACCGGATCCCCGTCTGCTAGGAGTCTTTATGTTCTACCCACAAGCTATGGATGAGGTACAGATCATCATCCCCGAGCAGTACGCCCTGCCCGTGACCTGCGCCCTCGCGGAGCAGGGCGTCTTTCAACAGGTCGATGCCAGCTACTTGACTGCCGAGACCGCATCGACCGATGAGGAGCTGTGGCGAGATCGCGCGGCCGCCTGCGCCGCACTCGAGCGCAGGACCCTCGCCCTGATGCAGGCACTGGACGTGGAGGAAGGGGAGCCGGTTGGGGCGGAATGTACGACCCTCATCGACATCGACGGCGTCCGCTCTCGCGTAGAGCGCCTGGAAGCAGAGGTCCAGGGTATCATCGGGGAACTGACCGACGCGCAAAAGAGGTTGGAGCAGTTGCAAGGCTACGTCCGTGAGCTCGATCCTCTCGTTGGGCTCGACGTTGACATTGGTGGTCTTCGCAACCCGCGGTACGTCTTTTCTATCATCGGCGTGATGCCTGCAGACAATGTCGAGCGCCTGCAAACCAGCCTGCAGCGCGTGCCGTTTACGCTCTTGACGCTGCGCCGGGACAGCCGCCAGGCGATCGTCTGGCTCTTTGGCATGCAGCGCGATGCAGATATCCTGGAGCGGGCGGCGAAAAGCGCGTACCTCAATCCATTGAGCTTGCCCGACGCTTACAGGGGTACGCCATCCGAAGCGATCGAGGCGATCCAGCAGCAGATCGGGCAGACCGAGCAAGAGATCACCGAGCAGAGGGCCGAGATTACCGAGCTGCACGAGATCGAAAAGGAGCAGCTCCAGGAGCTGCTGTGGCACGTTCGCGCCAGCCGGCTGCTCACCGATGCAGTCGCCCACTTTGGCCGGCTCCGCTATACCTACGTCGTCCTGGGTTGGATGCCGAGGGGCCGTATCTCTGTCTTGAGGCGGGAGCTGGACCAGATCTCAGACGAGATTCTGATCGAGGTCAACCCCTTGCAGCGCGGTACCACGCGCTCGGATGTCCCCGTAGCGCTCAGCAATCCCGGGTTCCTTCGGCCTTTCCAGCAGCTTGTCACTGTTTATGGACGCCCGCGCTATGAGGAGTTTGACCCCACGCTCCTGATCGCGCTGACCTTTCCGTTGCTCTTTGGGGCGATGTTCGGCGACGTGGGACACGGGCTGGTACTCGCCTTGCTTGGGGGTTTGGTTGCCAGTCGCAAGATCCGCGCCCTGCGCAGCATGGCTAACCTGGGCGTGGTCCTCGCCATCTCGGGCGTGATGGCCATGGTATTCGGTGTCCTGTACGGAAGCGTTTTCGGGCTGGAGGATGTGATTCCCGCCCTCTGGCTCCACCCGCTAACGAGCATTCTACAGATCCTGATCACGACTATCATTGCCGGCGTGGTCCTGCTCAGCATTGCCTTTATCCTGGGTATCGTCAACGCCTGGGTGGCCCGCGATTGGGGAGGGCTGTTGTTTGGCCACACCGGGTTTGCCGGCGCGTTCCTCTACTGGTCACTGCTCGGCCTGGCCGCAGAGCTGCTCCTGCGCCAACGGGTAGTTCCGCTGGGGCTCTTGATCGCAGTCGCCGCGCTCACCGGCATCGCCGTCATGTTCTCAGATGTACTGGAGCGCCTGGTGGCCGGGCAGCGGCCGCTGGTCGAGGGAGGCGTCGCAAACTATACCATCCAGGCGGTCTTTGTAATGGCCGAGGTGCTGATCAGCTTGCTCAGCAACAGCCTTTCCTACGTGCGTGTCGGCGCCTTTGCGGTGGCGCACGGTGGGCTGAGCGCTGTGGTCTTTATCCTGGCTGATATTGCCAGCCCAGCCCACGGTATAGTCTATTGGGTCGTTGTCATCGCCGGCAGCTTGTTCGTGATCGGCTTTGAGGGGCTGATCGTGGCGATCCAGACACTTCGTCTGGAGTACTATGAGTTCTTTGGCAAGTTTTTTGCCGGCGGTGGAGCGGACTATCGGCCGTTCCAACTGCCGACCGATGCGGGTGCGTAGCAGGATGGCCCGCTAACTCTAGTCAATCCACAACTGAAGGAGAAGTAAGAATGATCCCGCTTGCAAGTGTGATCTTGACCAGCCTGGTGCCGATGGGCGTGGCGATCTATTTCGTCGTTCGCCATTATCGGCGTGCCTCAACGACCGCTGCACGTACGCTCGTCGGCGGTGTGGCGGGTTTTAACATCGTGCTGGCGTTACTGATACTGGGCTTTGGCGTCGTATGGCTCTCATCGCCGCCTCGCGCGATGGCCGCTGGCGCGCCCAACCAGGTTGTGGACGGATCCCCGTCCGCGGTTACTCTCAACCAGGCCACCCAGGCGGCTCCTGACCAGGCGCTGGCTGACGCTATCTCCACCGGCCTGGCAGCCATTGGGGCGGGGCTCTCTGTGGGCGGCGCCGCGATCGGCGCTGGCGTGGCCGTCGGCGGTACAGGCGCGGCTGCGGTGGGTACGATCGCCGAGAAGCCAGAAACGCTCGGTCGTTCTCTGATCTTTGTCGGCCTGGCAGAAGGAATCGCCATCTATGGCTTGATCATCTCGTTCCTGGTTCTATACCGGTAGGGCAGCCATGGAAATGCTGGTGGTCGGTCCCCCGGAGGCCGTGCAGGGGTTTGCCTTGGTCGGCGTACACGGTAAGGCGGTCCGCACGCGAGACCAGGTCAACGCGGCGCTCGACGAGGCACTGCACACGCCCAACGTCGGCATCGTGCTGGTTACCCAGGACGTCGCCGCGCTGATCGAAGAACGGATGGAGCAGCTCAAGCTGCGCAGCACGGTCCCCTTGATCGTCGAGATCCCCGGTCCGGGCGGGGTCCGAGAAGACCGTCCTCCGCTCAGCGAGCTCATCCGGCGTGCGATTGGGGTTCGGATCTAGCAGGGATCGGTTTCCGGACCACGGTCGGATTCCTATCCACCGTGAGCCAAGGCCGGACATTGCGGCATTCGTGTATGATACTAGACAGGAATTGGCAGTCGAACGATGAAATCAGTAGAAGAGAGAATGCAGCTCCTTTCGCGTGCAGTGCTGAATGACGCACACGCCGAGGCCGAGCAAGTTCTGGAAGCTGCCCAGGCCAGGGCCGATGCGATCCGGGAACGTGCTCAGGAGCAGGCTCAAGCCGAGCGCGAGGAGATCCTGGAGCGAGCGAAAAGGGAAGCCGAGCGGGTGCGCAGCGGATGCGTGGCTTCGGCCCAGCTCGAGGCACGCAAGCTCGGCCTGGAGCGCCGTGAGAAGCTACTCGACCAGGTCTTTGATGCGGTCCGGCAGCGGCTGCCCACTATACAGCAATGGACAGACTATGACCAGATCGTGCGCGAGTTGACCCGCGAGGCCGTCGGGCGCCTCGGCTCAGATGCAGTCCGCATCCGTGCGGACGAGCGCGCACTCAGGGCGCTCGCCGATGGCACCCTGGTCGAGCTCTCCGAAGAGCTGGGCGTTCAGCTCCGGCTGGAGAAACTGAGCGATGGTCGTACAGGCATCGTTGCAGAGACGATCGATGGACATCGGCGGTACGACAATACGCTGCAGGCTCGCCTGGACCGGTGGCAAGACGCGCTGCGCGCTCCTGTGTACCGCTTGTTGATGGGAGAGTCGCTATGAGCCAGGTCGGCAACGTGACGTGGATCAATGGCCCGGTCGTTCATGTCCGCGGCTCACAGCAGGTAAGCATGCTCGAACTGGTCGAGGTCGGCGAGGAGCACCTGGTAGGCGAGATCATTGGCCTCGAGGGCGAGATGATGACCGTCCAGGTCTACGAAGAGACGTCGGGCATGCGGCCCGGCGCCCCGGTGTTTGGTACCGGCCTGCCCCTCTCGGTGGAGTTGGGGCCTGGCCTGCTGCGCAGCATCTTTGACGGCATCCAGCGGCCGCTGCCGGTCATGGAGATGCGAAGCGGCTCATTCATCAGGCGCGGCGTGCGCCTCACCCCGCTCTACCGCAAAGATCGCTGGCATTTCACCCCGCAGGTCGAAGCGGGCGCCCAAGTGGGGGGAGGGAGCATCCTGGGCGTCGTGCCCGAGACAGAGGTGATCGAGCATCGCGTGATGGTCCCGCCGTATGTCCAGGGGACACTCACCTGGGTCGCTCCCGAAGGCGAATACACCATCGATGAGCCGATCGCTCGCTTGGGCTCGGATGGCCGGGAACGCGAGCTGACGATGCTGCAGCGCTGGTCCGTGCGCAGGGCGCGTCCCTATCGGCAGCGTGAGGAGCAGGACCAACTGCTGATCACCGGGCAACGCGTGCTCGACACGTTCTTCCCCCTGGCCAAGGGGGGCGCAGCGGCGATCCCGGGCGGTTTCGGCGCCGGCAAGACCATTGCCCAGCACCAGATCGCCAAGTGGTCTGACGCCCAGGTCGTCGTCTATATCGGCTGTGGCGAGCGCGGCAACGAGATGACCGAGGTGCTGCAAGAGTTTCCAGAGCTGGTCGACCCGCGCAGCGGGCGTCCGCTGCTGGAGCGTACGGTGCTCATTGCCAACACCTCCAATATGCCGGTTGCAGCCCGCGAGGCCAGCATTTACACCGGGATCACCATCGCCGAATACTACCGCGATATGGGCTACCATGTGGCCTTGATGGCCGACTCGACCTCTCGTTGGGCCGAGGCGCTGCGCGAGATCTCGGGCCGCCTCGAAGAGATGCCCGCCGAGGAGGGATATCCGGCCTACCTGGCCGCTCGCCTGGCCGAGTTCTACGAGCGCGCGGGCTATGTCGAAACGCTGAACGGCCGGCGCGGCTCGGTCAGCGTCATCGGCGCTGTCTCTCCACCGGGCGGCGACTTTTCCGAGCCAGTCACCCAGCATACCATGCGTTTCATCCGTTGTTTCTGGGCCCTCGACAAGTCATTGGCCTCGGCACGCCACTTTCCTTCTGTCAACTGGCTCGACAGCTACAGCGAGTACCTGGACGACGTCTCGGACTGGTGGCACGAACATACGGGTGAGGACTGGCGTGCCAAGCGCGCCCAGGCCATGGAGATCCTCAACGAGGAAAGCCACCTCGAGCAGATCGTCAAGCTTGTCGGCCCCGACGCTTTGCCGGACGAGCAGCGGCTCGTCCTCGAGACAGCGCGCCTGCTGCGCGAGGGGTTCCTGCAGCAGAACGCCCTCGACGACATAGACACCTTCTGCCCGGTCGAGAAGCAGATCCAGATGCTCGACCTCATCCTGCACTTTCACCAGCGTGCGGAACACATCATTGAGCGCGGGGCGCTGATCGTCGTGATCCACGATCTGCCAATCGTCAACCGGTTGATCCGCATGAAGACGGACGTCCCGAACGATGAACTAGGCGAGCTAGACCAGATCCGCCAGGAGCTGGACGAGCAAATGGATCGCTTGGAGGAGGAATACAGATGAGCGAGCGCTCTGAGAACGCTAGGCTCCTCCCTGACGAGGATCTGCGACAGCCTGGCATCCGCTCACGCGGCGGACAGGAGGCGATCGGCGTCGCCCGGATCGAGGGCCCAATCCTGGTCATCCGGAACATCGGAGGGATCGGTTACGACGAGGTCGTCGAGATCACAGATGCACAGGGACGTGTGCGGCGCGGTCGCGTGTTGGAGGTAGGCGAAACAACCGCCGTGGTCGAGGTCTTTGCCGGCACCACCGGGCTCTCCATTGCGGGCACGCACGTTCGCTTTACGGGACAGCCGCTGCGCATCCCGGTCGCGGAAGAGATGCTCGGGCGCATCTTTGACGGCCTGGGGGCCCCGATGGACGGCGGCCCACAGCCGCTCGCCGACCACTATGCCGACGTCAATGGGCAGCCGATCAACCCCTCGGCGCGCGTCTATCCGCGCGACTATATCCAGACCGGCATCTCTTCCATCGACGCGATGAACACGCTGGTCATGGGACAGAAACTACCCGTCTTTTCAGGGAGTGGACTGCCCCACGACCGGCTCGCCGCGCAGATCGTCCGCCAGGCTACGCTTGGCGCCCCGGCAGGTGAGCGGCCCTCCCGGTCGGAGCAGTTTGCGCTTGTCTTTGTCGCCATGGGCGCCAAGCACGACGTGGCCGCCTACTTTCGCGATTCATTCGCCGAAAGTGGCGCGCTCAACCGCACGGCGATGTTCCTCAACCTGGCAGACGACCCGCCTGTAGAGCGCCTAGTCACGCCGCGCGTGGCCCTCACGCTGGCCGAATACCTGGCCTTTGAGCGCGAGATGCACGTGCTCGTCGTACTGACAGACATGACAAACTACTGCGAGGCGCTGCGCCAGATTTCCAACATTCGCGGCGAGGTACCCAGCCGCAAGGGATACCCGGGCTACCTGTACAGCGACCTGGCGGCGCTCTATGAGCGCACAGGCCGGATCAAAACCAGCCAGGGCTCGATCACGCAGATCCCGATGCTGACCATGCCCAACGACGACATCACCCATCCAGTGCCCGACCTGACCGGCTATATCACCGAAGGGCAGATCGTGCTCAGCCGCGACCTGGCACAGAAAGACATCTATCCTCCGGTCGCCGTTCTTCCCAGCCTGTCGCGGCTGATGAAGGATGGCATCGGGGCAGGTCTCACCCGCGCCGACCACAGCCACCTGTCCGCACAGCTCTATGCCTCTTATGCACACGTGCAGGATGTGCGTTCGCTTGCCTCCGTGATCGGCGAGGAGGAGCTTTCGACGACTGACCGGCGCTATCTAGAGTTCGGCGAAGCGTTCGAGGAGAGGTTCATCCGGCAGGGACCCACCGAGGAACGTCTGATCGGGAACACGCTGACGCTCGGCTGGCAGCTGCTCTCTATGTTACCCAAGGAGGAGCTGACGCGCGTTAGCGAGGACGAGATCGAGCAGTACTATGGGGAGTGACCGATGCCCCAGATGAAGGTCTCACCGACACGGAGCAACCTGATCCGCACAAAGCAAGCACTCGCGTTTGCACAGGAGGGCTACGAGATCCTGGACAAGAAGCGTGAGGTGCTGACCAGCGAGCTGGTGCATATGGCGCACGATGCAGAACGACTGGAGCGGCAGGTGTGGGACCTGCTGGAAGCTGCCTACCGTGCCCTGGAGCAGGCCAAGCTGACCATGGGCGAGGAACACCTGGAATGGGCAGCCCTCGCCGTGAACAAGACCGTCGAGGTAGAGGTCAGGAGCCGGGGGATCATGGGCGTACCTATTCCCAGCGTCTCGGCGCATGGCCACCCCCCAGAGATGCCCTACAGCCTGGGCGATACGGCGGTGACGCTGGACAAGGCCAGCGTTGCTTTCCGCGAGGTGCTCAGCCTCATTCCCGAGATGTCCGAGCTGATGACCGCCGTGTGGCGGCTGGCCCGCGAACTGCGCAAGACGCAGCGGCGGGTGAATGCGCTGCAGTACATCTTTATCCCAGAGTACGAGGACACGGTCGCCTACATCGAGAGTGCGCTCGAGGAGCGCGAGCGCGAAGAGATCTTTCGGCTCAAGCTGCTCAAGAGCAGGGCGGCTGGTCCCCCAGAAGAGCACGCCACACGCTCGTACGAGCAGCCCTATCGCGACGTCGTGAGCAAGGGCGCGGGCCTGGGCGGGCAGCCCTATCGTGACGTCATGAGCAAGGGCGCGGGCCTGGGCGGGCAACCGGACAGGGGAGCACAGTGATTTTGTAGCGCGTGGACAGGAGCAAAGAGATGACCGAGAAAGCAACTGTCTTCCACCACATCCTGGTACCTACCGACGGCTCCAGGCCTTCAGTCGCGGCCGGGCGTCTCGCGGTGCAGCTTGCCGCCGCCCAACGCGCGACGCTCACCTTTGCCTACGTGGTGGACACCGCCGTTGTTGACCAGCTCACGGAGAGCTCGGGCAAGCTCGTGGAGCAGGTACGGCACGAGCTCGAGCTCACCGGCGAACGGTACCTGGATTATCTCGCCCGGCTCGCATCGCAGGAAGGACTGACCTGCCGGCGGGTCGTCCGCCACGGCACACCGTACGGCGAGATCGCGGATCTGGCGCGCGAACAGGACGTCGATTTGATCGTGATCGGCCAGGTCGGGCATCACGGTCCGAGGCGGATCCTGATTGGTAGCGTGACCGAGCGCGTGATCGAGTACGCGCCTTGCGCGGTGCTCGTCGTCAAGTAGGGGATCACGTCAGCACAACTGCCGAGTCGTCGTTTCCTGCCTCACCAGAGGGCACGTTGGTCCTATGCGGATCAGCTACCCCCTATCCGGCGGTGCTTCGCAGCATAGGGTGTATGGGAAGAACATCGCCCGGCTGTGGCCGAACTGTGTCCCTTCGCTCCACGCAGTCTCTGACATTCCATCTTTGTATACTATGGCGTGAAAGACGATATACAACGGCTCTCCGCACGCGGCAGAAAGATCGGTGAGGGGAATCGTGTAATCCGCCCCGTTCGCGCAGGGGAACTGCCCTGGCGCACCCTGTCGGTGACGTTGTGCCGACATACAGGTGCGTTTCGCCAAGCCTCCAGCCATCTGTCGTCTCGACGTGTACGTGCAAGTTCTCCTCATCATTCGACACGGTCACAATGCCCGCGTCATCGTGTTGGCCGGCGATGAGGGATGCTTCCTCCGGTGGACACGGTGGCGCACAGGTGTCCAGGTTGCCAAACCCGACAAAGGCTGTTTGGCGCAGCGGGGGGCCTCTCCAGCTTGACAAAAGGAGCCTGTGATGTGACAATAGTTCATAGAAATGGAGGATCCCTATGGGACAACTTGCGAGAAAGCGTGGGCTGGTCTTCGGTCTCGCCGCGCTCATCGTCCTAGGCGGGGCGCTGACCCTCGGCGTGGCGTGGCGGTATCGCCACAGGCTCCGACCGGCGTACGATATGACCAGGGCCGTGCTCGACAACGGCCAGATAGAGCGCACTGCCGACTATCGCAACGTGCTCTTTATCCATCACTCGACGGGCCACAACCTGATCGCACAGGGGAACGTGCGCGAGCTGTTCACAGCGGCGGGCTATGCCTTCTGGGACCACGACTATAACCCGACGGGCCTGACCCGCCCGGACGGCACCCCGGCCGGTTACAGCTATAACATCCCGCGTGACAACACCGACCCCGATGGCCTCGCCCAGTTGTTCGCTCAGCGGGCATATGCATGGCCGGTCAATGCGCTCAGCGGCGCGCTGCAGCACGACGTGATCGTCTTTAAATCGTGTTTCCCGGTCAGCGACATTGCGAGCCAGGAGCAGCTAGACACCTACAAGCGCTACTACCTGGGCATCCGCGACGTGATCGACCAGCATCCTGACCATCTCTTCATTGCGATGT